>ERZ778511.1971-NODE-1971-length-12307-cov-4.039830_pt1 | contig 12307 bp, 8 predicted proteins | sample MGYA00510347_ERZ778511 | MGnify/ENA primary metagenome ERZ778511 (study PRJEB29527, sample SAMN07138967) | mouse gut metagenome | material: feces | host: mouse | place: China:Nanjing | collected 2016-01-25 ...
AAGAAGGCCAATGAGCAGAATCACTGTATAATAAGGAAGGCAATGGGCCTTATCCACTTTGTCGGTATAGGTGTAAATGACTGCCGGCGTATGTTTTTCTTCGGGAGCGCCATTATAGAAGAAGGGACCTGCTTCCTTCGGGCCGATGACGGGGCTGCCGGAGTAGAGGGCAAGGGAAGCCTCTTCATATCCGTCGGCCTGAAGGTGCCAGATATATGTCCTGTCCGCTTCCAGCTCCGTTTCCACAGGGAAGTGTATCCACCGATAGTTCATGACATCCCCTGATTCCAGGATCACAGAATAGATGTCATGTCCCTGGTCATCGGACAGACTCAGTTCCACAGTGCCTTCCCTGGCCTGGCCGCTGATCAGAAACCGGAAGGATATGCTGTCAAGCTGTCTGTGGGTGGGTGTGAATTCGCCGGTGAGAATGGAACCGTCGGACAGATTCAGATTGGGAAAAATTCCCCGTTCCAGAGAAGCGCTTTTGTAGACTGTATGCCCCAACAGGCGCAGAGGCCATACGGACAGACAGAGCAGCAGTGTCAGCCCGGCGATTATACAGGGATAAAACGAAAAGAGCTTTTTATATTTTTCATTTGCCATGAGATTCGTCCTTTTTGTGTAATTAGCCTCAGACAGGGACAGATCTGTCTGCCTGCGGCCGCTTTTTTATTATCGTATATTTTATGGCGGGTGTCAATGAAGGAAGTAAGGGAAAATGTTGCACGGGCATTTCTTGTATTAAAAGAGGGAATATGTTAAAATATATTCATTTAGCGAGGTGAGCCATGACAGAACAGAGAAGATGGAAGGAAATGGACAGTTTGCGGGGGATGGCCATTCTGATGGTACTCCTGTACCACTCCATTCTCGTATTTCCGGTGAATCTTCATGAAATCCGGTGGTGCAGTATTTTGCATACCTTTTTGTGGACGGTGCAGATGCCGCTTTTTTTTCTGGTGTCCGGTTTTTGCTATTCTTATCATGGCAGCTATGGTGTATATGCCCTGAAAAAATGCAGGCGTATCCTGGTGCCCCATCTTGTATTTTCCATGCTGGACATCCTGCCCAGACTGATTCCCAACCCCCTTGTCCATGAACAGATGGATTTGCAGGAAGCGTTGTGGGATTTTGTATTGTATGGCGGCAGTGACTGGTTTTTATGGACGCTGTTTGTCATTGTCATGGTATTTCCGGCGCTGGAAAAGCTGCTGACGGGCAGGACGGGGCTGCGTAAGGCCGGGATCCTTCTGGTTGTCATACTGTTTCTGCTCAAACCGTATATGACGGATCTGTTTCTGCTCAATATGGTATGCCAGTATCTGTGGTATTTCTTCCTGGGATATGGTCTGCGCAGAAAAGCGGACCGTGTTTTGCCGAGACTGGAGAATCCGCTTTGTCTGCTGCCGGGCCTGCTGTTGACATTGGCTTTTTTCGCACTGTTTGGGATGTGTGATGCCGCGGGCAATACCGGGCGCCTCCTGGAAGTAGTATGTGTCCTGTGCAGCTTTCTATTCTTTTTTGCCCTGGCCGGGCTTTGCAGAGGGCGGGCAGAGCGGTTTCTGGTATCCTGCGGCACCTGGTCGCTGCAGATGTATTTATTGGATGCCTATGCCCTTGTACTGACACGGACTCTGTTTGTATCTGTACTGGGACTTGGGGTTCCGGTACTGATTATACTGGGGAATTTTCTGGCGGATACATGGATTGTACTGCCGGTCTCAAAATATATTTTAACAAAAGCAAAGGTATTCAGGATACTGTGTGGGATTCCTGAAAAAGGATAGTTATGCTGTTTAATTCCTATCTGTTTATTTTACTGTTTCTGCCTCTGGCACTGGCAGGGTATTTTGGCTGTAATGCCAGGGGAAAATATGAATGGGGCAAACTCTGGCTGGTTGCCATGTCGCTCTGGTTTTACGCGTGGTTTAATGTGAAATATCTGCCCATTATTGTGGGAAGTATCCTGGGAAATTACGGATTGTACCGGGTTTTGCAGGGGCACAGAGGCATGGAAGGGCGGCGCAGACAGGATTTGTATCTGACTGTGGCCGGTGTGTGTGCCAATCTGGGTGTGCTGTTTTATTATAAATATTTTGACTTTTTTGTGGAGAACATCAATGGATTGTTCCATACGGATTTTACGCTGCAACATGTGCTGCTGCCGCTGGGAATCAGTTTTTTCACCTTTCAGCAGGTGGGGTTTCTGGTGGACACATACCGGGGCGGAACGAAAAATTATCCCTTTGTGGAGTATGCTTTGTTTGTGACTTTTTTTCCGCAGTTGATCGCAGGCCCCATTGTGACTCATGAAGAAATGATCGGACAGTTTGGCGATGTGAAGAAAAAAAGCTGGGATCATGCATGTGCGGCAAAAGGCATATATGCCTTTGTATGCGGCCTTTCCAAAAAAGTGCTGCTTGCAGATATTTTTGGGAAGGCGGTGGCCTGGGGATATGGGAATACAGAGATGCTTACCGGGCTGGCCGCTCTGTGGCTGATTGCTTCCTATTCCATACAGTTGTATTTTGATTTCAGCGGATACTGTGATATGGCCCGGGGCATTGGCCTGATGTTTCGCATTGATCTGCCGGTGAACTTTTTCTCACCTTACAAAGCGGTGCATCTGGTGGATTTCTGGAAACGGTGGCATATGACACTGAGCCGTTTTTTTACAAACTATGTGTACATTCCCCTGGGTGGCAGCAGAAGGGGGACGGTGCGGACCTGTCTGCATATTCTCCTTGTTTATCTGATCAGTGGTATCTGGCATGGCGCAGGCTGGACATTTATATTCTGGGGCGTGCTGCACGGATGTATTTATATGCTGACAAAGCTGTTTCTTCCTGTGGTGGAAAAGATACCGAGGGCATTGGGCGTGGCGGTCAATCTTCTGACAGTACAGGTATTGTGGGTATTTTTCCGTGCGGAGAATATGGAGCAGGCGTGGCAGGTTCTGGGACGGGCTTTATCCGGAGGTTATGGGCTTTCACAGGTTCCTCCGGCGTTTGCCGAACAGTTCCGCACACCGGAGTTTTTTTATTGTCTGAAGGTGCTGCATCTGGATACGCTTCCCTATGGCGGGTATTTTCTGATGGTGGCCTATATGGCGGCGGCCTGGTTCATCCTGCTGTGCTGTCGCAATGTAAATGAAAAACTGGAAACATTCAAACCTACCGGAGTGTCTTCTGCATGCATTGCCCTGCTGTTTCTGTGGTGCCTTGTCTCTTTTTCGGAAGTCAGCACGTTCCTGTATTTCAATTTTTAGCAGAAGCCGCAACACTTCTTACTATGAAGATTAAGGATATAAGGACATAACGTTTATGACATACAAAAGATGGCTTATGCAAACCTGTATATTGATGGCATGCGGGCTGGTACTGATCGGGATACTGGTAATTACGGTGGATCCTTTTTTCCATTACCATGCGCCCCTGGAGGGGTTTCCCTATCAGATTGACAATCAGCTCAGCCAGAATCCGGGGATGGCCAGGCATATGGATTATGACAGTGTGCTGCTTGGGTCTTCCATGACCGTGAACTTTGAGACGGACTGGTTTGCCCGGGAGATGGGCCTGCAGACGCTGAAACTGTCTTATAACGGCGCTTATCCCAGAGATATTGGCAATATTATGGAGCAGGCGGATGCCCGGGGAACTGTGCTGCGGCATGTGTTCCTGGGCGTGGATCTGGCATCTTATACTGGAGGCATTGAGGAGACGAAATATCCCCTGCCGGAATATCTGTATAATGACTGTCTGCTGGATGATGTGCAATACTGGTATAATAAAGGGGTATTGCTGGATTATATTCTGAAACCGCTGATTGAACGGGAACCTACCAACCTGAGCAGCGTCTATGCTTCCGAGGAAACGCTGCAGGGATGTTACAGCCGGGAATATGTACTGTCCCACTATACAGTGCCCGAAAAAAATGATGCCTGGTTTCCGGAAGATATGTTTATTGAAGGGCTGGATGCCAATCTGGAGGCCACCATTCTGCCTTTGATTGAATCTCATCCGGACACCCGGTTTACCATTTTTTTCCCGCCCTACAGTATTCTTTACTGGTATGAATATATGCAGAACAATCAAATGGACGCAGTGATGTATGAATATCAGTACTTCATGGAAAAACTGTTGGTATATGATAATGTAGAGCTGTTTTTCTTTCCCGGACATGAAGAAATTGTCTGCAACCTGGATTTATATGCAGATGCAGGGCATTATAACCGGAGTGTCAACCGGTATATGACAGAGTGCTTTGTGGATAAGACCCACAGGCTTTCGAGGGATAATTATCTGGAAGAACTACAGCGGATGAAAAGCATGATAGAAGCTTATGACTATGATGCACTTTTCACGGAAACCGGGCAGTAATTGTCCGGGAAATTACGATGCGGCAGGCGTCGCAGGAGGAAAATATGATGTGGTTGCATTTGGGACTTCTGGCGGTATGTACATGGATTCTTCCATTTTGCATGGGGCTTTTGCCCGTTCGTTATATGAAAGATGAACACAGATCCCTGGGGATGATCTGGCTGTGTGGATGGATGATGATGTTTGCGGTTTTTCAACTGCTGGCAGTTCCTTTTATTGTGTTTGAGGCGCCTTTTATGCTGGTGGTACAGAGTTACACCATTGTCATCGGTATTCTGGCCATTATTTTCCTGCTCCTTGGATGCGGCAGTATTCCTGTATGTCTGCGGAAAATCAGAGAGCACCGGCCGGAGAAGGAGCAGATTCCGATTATGGCGCTGGTACTGCTGCTGATTGGGATACAGCTTTTTTTTGCGTTTTATATGCAGTATCTGGATGGGGATGATTCTTTTTTTGTCGCCACGTCGCTGACAAGCCAGCATACCAACACTATGTACCGTTTTACGCCCTATTATGGTGCTGACGGTGAACTGGATATCCGCCATGCTCTTTCCACAGAGCCGATTTTTATGGCATGGCTTTCGGAAGTTACGGGCATCCATGTCACAGTGATCTGCCACAGCTACATCAGTATCCTGTTTCTGGTTCTTATGTTCTGCATTTATGTACAGGCGGGTAATCAGTTGTTTCCGTTGCAGAGGAAGAGTAAATGGCTGTTCCTTTTGTTTGTGAATATATGGTATCTTTTTGGCAATGTGTCCATTTATACGGCAGAAAGTTTTGCTTATACGCGTACATGGCAGGGAAAGGCCATGTTTCCGAATCTGATGGTTCCCACACTGTTTCTCTGGCTGCTGTATATGGCAAAGGACGAGATGGACGTGGGCGAATGGGCCATGTTGTTTGTGATTGTCATGTGTACGGCGTTTACCACAAGTACGGGTATTTTTACGGTTCCCATACTGCTGGGGCTGGCAGCCGTGTTGATGGCTGTGGAAAAGAAGAAGGTTATTTTGATCTTCCAGACGCTGGCCTGTCTTTTGCCATGTATTTTTTTCGGCCTGCTGTATCTGTTCTTGAAATAAGGGGTTCTGTGCGGGAGAAATAAGAGGGAAAGAAAGAGAAGGATGGAGATAGGCCATGGGCGAAATCATGAAGAGAACACTTACCATTTATCAGAATTATGGCGGCGACAGTACCATGACAGTCATTGTTGCGGCGGCGATTCTGTACCTGTGGGTAACGGAAGAGAAAAAGGAGATCCGGATTCTGTTTGTACATTTGACAGCGGGTATCACGGCGTTGTTTTTCTTTCCGCTGTTTGCATACGCAGCCATGCACTTTTTTCTGGATTCTGAGGTATACTACCGGCTGCTCTGGCTGGTTCCCATGGGGATGATTGTATCTTACGCGCTGGCAAGGGCAGTGAGTAAAATTGAAACCAGGAGAAAGCGGATTGTTATCAGTGGGGTATTTGTCCTGCTTCTGATGCAGAGCGGCAGTCTGGTATACCGGAATCCGCTTGTAACCAGAGCGGAAAATCTGTATCACCTGCCTCAGTCGGTTATTTCAGCGGCGGATGTTATGCATGTGGAAGGCCGGGATGTAAAGGCGGTGGTGCCGGGGGAAATGCTGCAATTTATCAGACAGTATGATGCCAGCATCCATCTGGCTTATGGCAGAGACGCTCTGATAGACGGCTGGAGCAACAATCCTCTGTATGAGGCCATGGAGGCAAATCCGGTCCGTTCGTTTGCCATTACCGACTATGCAAAGCAGCAGGGGGTTGAATATATTGTGCTTAGGGCAGGTACGCCCATCGCAGGCGGCAAACCAATCGGCAAATATGAGTTCAGTTACTTGACAACCGTGGATAATTATGACATTTATATTTATGACAGGGCGGTCTTTGCCGAGGAAAAAAAGAGAGAATATGCATCCCTGGCGGATCCGGACAGGGAAGAAAACTATATACAGACTGAGTGATGGAGGAAAAATATGGAGAAGTTTGATGCATCAAAAGTATATTTGATAACAGGCGGTGCCGGTTTTATCGGATTTCACCTGTCCAGAAAATTGCTGGAACAGGGCGCGAAAGTAATCGGATTTGACAATCTGAATGATTATTACGAAGTATCTTTAAAGGAAGCCAGGCTGGACATCCTGAAGGAATTTTCCAATTATGTATTTGTGAAAGGAGATCTGGCGGATAAAGAGTCGGTATTTCATGTGTTTGAGACGTATCAACCGCAGATAGCCGTGAATCTGGGCGCACAGGCCGGCGTTCGGTACAGCATTGACAATCCGGATGCCTATGTATCTTCCAACCTGGTTGGTTTTTTCCATATCCTGGAGGCATGCAGACAGTATGGCATTGAGCATCTGGTATTCGCATCTTCCAGCTCTGTATATGGGGGCAATGAAAAAACGCCCTACTCGGTAGAGGATCAGGTTGACAGTCCCGTCAGTCTGTATGCCGCCACCAAAAAGTCCAATGAACTGATGGCCCATGCCTATAGTAAACTGTACGGGTATCCGGTGACAGGTCTGCGATTTTTTACGGTATATGGACCCTTTGGCAGGCCGGATATGGCATATTATAAATTTACAAAGAAAATTATGAACGGAGAGCCCATTCAGATTTATAACAATGGGGACATGCTGCGGGATTTTACCTATATCGACGATATTGTGGCAGGGGTATACAACATTCTCTGCAATCCCCCAATGACCAATGAGAAAGGCGTGGCATACAGGATTTACAATATCGGCAATCATCAGCCGGTAAAACTGATGGATTTTATCGAAACGCTGGAACGGTGTCTGGGCAAAGAGGCCGTGAAGGAGTACTATCCCATGCAGCCGGGGGATGTGTATCAGACATACGCGGATGTTTCCGAACTGATGAACGATTATGGGTTCAGGCCGGATACTTCCATTGAGGAAGGGCTGTCAGCGTTTGTGAAATGGTTTCGGGCTTACTATGAAGCCGGGCAGGACGGAAAATGAAAAGAAGAAATGCCTGCTTTGTAATGCTTATGTTTTCTGTGTTGCTGCTTTGCGCGGGCGTACCGGCTTATGGCGAGCGGACAGTGGGCAATCTGTCCATGCCGGGGGTTAAGCCGTGGAAAGAGGAGGACGGGCAGATTTATGTATCTCTGCCCCTTTCCCATTACCGACATAAGACAATCCGTTTATGGCAAAATGTACAGGAAGAAAAATATTATCTCTTTCTGCCGGCCTTCTGGCAGGCAGGGGACGGGTTAAAACTATGGACGAAGGATCGGGCAGCCCTGTCAATTGACGGAGTGTCTCTGCCTTCCGGAAAAACAGATCGTCTGGATCCGGGGTTGCACAGTCTGGAGATAAACGGGCACAGTTATGTGCTGGAGGTTATGGCGTCTGCCAATATCCCGGCTCTGTTTATTGATATGGACGGAGGAAAACTGGAAGCGCTGTGGACAAAGCCCTATACCCAGCAGGCCGGGGCTGAAGCAATGCTCGTGGATACGGACGGCCTGGTGGAGATGGAAGGCAGAATCGCCGGACTGCGGGTCAGGGGCAATACATCGGCGGACTGGGTGAAAAAACCATATCAGATGACAATGAGCCAGTCCGTGGATATTCTCGGTATGGGAAGTGCAATCAAGTGGAATCTTCTCAGCAACTGGTCAGACCGGACATTGCTGCGCAATAAGATTACGTATGATATGGCGGCCGCGGCAGGGATGCCATATTCTCCGGAGAGCCAGTTTGTGGATTTGTATCTGAACGGTTCTTACGAGGGCTGTTATCAAATCTGTGAAAAGGTGGAAATCGGGCAGAGCCGTGTGGATATACGGAATCTGGAGGCTTATACCCTGTATGAGCCCAGTCAAGAAGAGCGGGATCTGGAAACCATAGCGGAACTGACAAAAGAGGATCCGGCTGCGGGCGGCGTGGAGGTTCTGGAAAACGGCATCAGCCTGCGGGGATATGATACACAGATAGGGACGGACGATGTGACCGGCGGCTATCTGCTGGAGATAGAACGCCCATCCCGTATTTATGCCAGCGCCAGTTTCTTTATTACGAGGAATGGACAGCCTGTTACGGTGAAACGCCCCAAATATGCGGACAGCAGAGAGGTGGAATATATTGCCGGTGTGTGGCAGACATTTGAAGATGCCCTGTATGCGGAAGATGGGATCAATCCGGGTACAGGCGTGCATTATACGGAATATATTGACCGGGACAGCTTTGTGAACAAGTACCTGGTAGAAGAAATTGTGCGGAATTATGACGCTTCTTCCACAAGCCAGTATTTTTATAAGGATGCGGACGCAACGGATATGCGTCTTTATGCGGGGCCTGTATGGGATTATGACATGAGTCTGGGCAATCCCATTATGAATCCCAGAACCAATCAGAAGTATATCAGCAGTGTGAGTCCTTACGGCCTGTTTGCCGCTCTTCCCATGGATGATTTTTCCATATGGTATCGTCTGTATGAGCATGAAGACTTCCGGCAGGCGGCAGCAGGGGCATATGAGGATACATTCCTGCCTCTTTTGCGGGAACTGGAACATGGCCGGGTGGATGCGCTGGCGCAGGAACTGGAAAACAGTGCCCTTATGGACGGGACCAGATGGGGACGGAATAAGGGAGAGGATACCCGGAGCAGGCAGCAGGACTACTGGGAGAATATCCGGCATCTGGAAGATTTTATCAGAACAAGAGAGGGGTATCTGACCGGACTGTGGGTGGACGGCAGGGAATCCCGCAAGGTCTATCTGGACGGCGGTGACGGGGATCTGTATATTTCCTATGTGGAAGGCCTGGTGGGAGATGTGCTGGAAGAGCCGCTGGCGCCGGAGAAGGAAGGCTATACATTTGTGGAATGGCTCAATGGCTATACAAAGGAGCCATATGATTTTACCATGCCGTATGATGGCAGTGATCTGTACTTTGTGGCAAAATATCAAAGTGATGCCGATGGCAGTACGTTGATTGCCGGAGAGTAATTGGGAGGCGGAATATGATTCTTTTCTTATGCATCATCAGCCTGTTTCTGTGGGCGTACAGTATACAGAAGGCAGAGCCGGGCATTGGCCTGATCAGGCTGTCGGTCTTTTCGCTGTGCGGTTTTTTCTTTCTGTACACCATAGTCAGTGCCGGCTTCTTTTGGGCGGACGTATTTGCATTTGTGCCCGTGCTGCTGGCCTGCACGGGTCTGGAGGCGGTTCTGGCGGTGTGGCTGTCTCTGCGGGCATGGAGCCGGATGGAAGCGTCAGATGGCGGCGCCTTCCTGCGGAGTCTGTGCATGCAGGTGTCTTTTGACGGGAAACGCTGTCTGATCCCCCTTGTCATCGGCGCGTTGGCGCTGCCCTTTACCTGGAATAAATTCGAACTGTACAGTATGGGGCAGGATCAGGGCACATACCAGGTAAAAGCCCTTGCACTGATGGCCTATGATACCCATAATTATATGGAGATGGAAGAGTTTACAACACTGGAGACGCCGGAAGAGCGGCAGAAGTATCTGGATTTTGTCTATGGACAGAACAATCTGTATCTGCCCAGGGTGATTGAGGAAACGGAAAGGGATGCAGCCCATTTTGACAGAATTGTGGGGACGATACATGGACTTCCCACCTATTCGGCGCTTCTGGCATTGTGGGGGATGTTGTTTGGATATTCCCATATGATCGGGGTACAGACAATTTTGTATCTGTGTTTTCTGTTCCTGATCTATTTTCTGACAGAGAATGTGGGGCTGGGACGGCGCTCCTCCTGTCTGGTGACAGCGCTGGCGGCATTCAGCCCCATTGTGGTGTGGTGTTCTAAATCTTCCCTGACAGAGTTGGGACTGGCAGTGATATTTGCCGTTTTTTTGTATACGCTCACAGGGCCGAAGGAGACTGCTTATCTGGCAGGGATACCGCTGGCGGCATTTGCCTTTTTTCACATCAGTATTTATGTGTTTATGCCCATTCTGGTGATTGTACTGTTGATGATGTATATGCTGGATGGCAACAGGGGCTGGCTGGTTTCTTTGCTGGTTACGCTGGCCGGGTATCTGCTCAGCGCCTTCTGGTCTTTTTCCATTGCGCCTTACTATTCGTATGGGAATTACAGCGTTTTGTGGAAACTGACCCGCAACCTCATCAATGAGAAGAATATTCAAGTGGTCATTGTGGTATTGTGCGGTATACTTGCAGCGCTGGCGTTGTTTTTGATGAGCGGCAGGGGGGAGGCATTTGCCGGATGCATCAGAAAGGGATTGAGCGAAGTTCGTGGCGGCCGTGTCCTTCTGTCCATCGGGGTACGTGTGTCGCTGGCAGGATCGGTATTGTTTTTTATATATAAGGGGATTATTCAGGGAGAGTATATCCGGTATTGCCAGTATTTGCAGATCAGTACCTATATCTACATGACAGGCTTGCTCCTGATTCCGTTTCTGTATCTCTGGCTGTTGTTGCGGCCACTGGACGGATGGAAAGATTCCAGGCTGTCTGCATTGACGCTGCTGTTTTTTTACTGTGTCATTGCGTATTCTATGTTTATGCGGCTGGAGGTATTGTTCTATTATTATTATGCAAGGTATGTGACCATCTTCCTTCCGGTTGTGTTTCTGCTCTCTGCCATCTTGCTGGAGCAGGCGGACAGCAAGGGAAGGGCAGGCATATGTGTGATGGGGCTGGCGCTGATTTCGTTTATGCCATATGATGTGGGTCTGATTACCCAGAAAGACCATACCCGATGTGAATGGGAGGTGCTGGGAGATATATGCGAGGATATTACAGAGGAAGATGCTTTTATCACCGGTCCGGACGAGCAGCAAATCGTGTTTATCTTTCCTGTGAAACTGTTAACGGGATGTGATGTATATTATGCTGATGAAAATCTGGGTGCACAGATAGAAGGGCTTGCCGGCCGGTATCGGAATGTGTACTATCTGGATTATGACGGCGAATTGGAAAGAAAGATGGAAGAGGATAAAAGCTGGCAGGATGCCTCTCTTTCTGTGAAGAAGGTATATACCAACTGGAATCATTTAAGTCACCTGGATTATTTAAACATAACCAATCCGCTGACACCGATTCCCCTGAATTATGTGGAGTATCGTCTGAAGCTGTCTCTGCATGAAATCAGCAAACCGGAGTGATGGGAGGTACAGTATGAAACTGATTATTCAAATTCCCTGTCTCAATGAGGCGGAGACACTGGAAATAGCCCTGAACGATCTGCCCAGGCAGATTGACGGGATTGATGAGATTGAATATCTGATCATCAATGACGGCAGCCGGGACAATACGGTGGAAGTGGCGAGGAACTGGGGTGTGCATCACATTGTCAGTTTCCCGCGTAATAAAGGGCTTGCCAGAGGGTTTATGGCAGGGCTGGATGCGGCGTTGCGGCAGGGGGCGGACATCATCGTCAATACGGATGCGGACAATCAGTATTGTGGCGAGGATATTGCCAAACTGATCCGTCCCATTCTGGACGGAGAGGCGGAGGTGGTCATAGGGGAGCGCCCCATAGATGACACGGAACATTTTTCACCGCTCAAGAAAAAGCTGCAACATCTGGGCAGCTTTGTGGTGAGAAAAGCCTCCAAAACAGACATACCCGATGCGCCCAGCGGTTTCCGCGCATACAGCCGGGATGCCGCCATGCATATGAATGTGGTGAATGAATATACTTATACACTGGAAACAATTGTGCAGGCCGGCCGGAACCGGATGGCCATTACGTCTGTGCCGATTCGCACCAATCCGGAATTGCGCAGTTCCAGACTGTTTAACAGTATGGCTTCCTATGTGAAACGTTCTATGATGACGATTTTGCGGGCGTTTATGATGTACCGACCGATGCTCTGTTTTACACTGGTGGGCGCAGTGCCTTTTCTGGTGGGATTGGGAATCGGGATACGATTTCTTGTA
>ERZ778511.1977-NODE-1977-length-12282-cov-8.442136_pt1 | contig 12282 bp, 6 predicted proteins | sample MGYA00510347_ERZ778511 | MGnify/ENA primary metagenome ERZ778511 (study PRJEB29527, sample SAMN07138967) | mouse gut metagenome | material: feces | host: mouse | place: China:Nanjing | collected 2016-01-25 ...
AGGGTTTGTTATGCCTCATAATGTTTAATTTGGTTTAAATTCAAACATACTCTTACTCTAATTTTAACACTCAAGTGCAAAATTAACATTTAAATGTGAAAATTTAAAATAATAAAGCACTTATTCTTCTTTATTTTCTCTTATTATGTGATTTGGAAGTTCGATTATAATGGCCGGATATATTCATAAAGAATACATCCTACATGAAAAAGAATATTTCTTAATTGAACTATTGTTCTTATAATCAAAGTGTTTTTGATTGGCAGCTGTTTGCAGATTCAAAAAATGTAAGCTGAGGTGATGCAAATGTGCAATAAAAGTAGAGAGGAGATAATCTCTAAAGAAAAAATACGTTACTAAATAAAAAAGTATTCATGATGGCAGGCATATGCAAAAAAATGGACAAATATTTTTGAATTCTTGAATATGAGAGATGATGTTTTGTCTCAATGTCATGTGTGCCCGGCATGATAAATTGCGCGGCTCATAACTGCAATCCTGTTCTTTTGAATTTGAATACTTGAAATCTCGATAACAAACTAATAACATCTTATAGCATTGATTATGCAGTATGGAATATTAAAAAAGGCGGTTCTGATAAGCTCTTTGTTGATTGTTTTTATATCATCATCCTGTAAGAAGGATAGGAATGAGCCGGACCCGTTGCCAAACGGACCACTTAAGAAGACTGTGCTTCTTTATGCGGTCGCTTCAAACAATTTGAATGAAAATATACTAAGTGATAAAAGTGAAATCCTAAAGGCTGCTGAGAGTTTAAATCTTGAAGGCGTCTCAATGCTTGTCTATCAGGTGACATTGGATCATAGCGTTCCTCCCACGCTTCTGGAGCTTACGAAGGAAAAAGATGGCTCCCCGAAATTTGAGATTTTGAAAGAATATGACCGCAAACTGTATTCCACCGACCCTGAGCGTCTTTCTCAGGTGGTGGAAGATGTGGCCAATCTGAGAAAAGCTGATTCTTATGGATTGATATTTTGGGGACACGGCTCCGGTTTTGACCCTGAATTCTCTGGCCATGCCACCCGTAGCGGAGATGAATTCTCATCTCTTGTCGTTCCGATTCATAAGGCATTTGGTTATGATGTTGACTATGACAAAGACAGTGGTCATAAGGATTGGATGGATATAGACGAGATGGCAGATGCGTTACTCGACGGTATGTTTGACTACATATGGTTTGACATATGCTACATGTCAAATATTGAGACAATATATCAATTGCGCAATAAATGCGACTACTACATTGGATATACTACTGAGGTCGGAGAGAATGGAATGCCTTATGACCGCACTTTGCCTTATCTTCTTGGCCTTACAGGTGATTTGAAGGATGCGGCAAGAATATTTTTTGAATATTATCAGAAAGGAGAGGATCCCGCCGGTTTTGATGTGGCCACAATAGCTTTGCTCGACATGACGAAGATTGAGGGTGTGGCCGATGCCTGCCGGAGAATATATTCGGGTTCAAGGGATGTCGATTCAGCCGGACTGCTTAATTATACAAGAAGTAAGGTTGGTCCGTTTTATGACTTGGGTCAATTCTCAAGAAAAAAGATGCAGGCCAAGGACAATCCTGAAGAAATGAAGGAATTTGATGAAGCCATGGCGCAATTCGTAGTCTGGAAGGCAGCGACTGAAAAGGATTTCAATATTCCCCCCCTCCCGATACCAGCGGACGACTATTCCGGAATATCTTGCCATCTCTACAAATCGGATGCTAATGATAAGAAGACTCAATATTATCGGTCGCTCGACTGGTTCAAGAGAGTATACTGATGATTTGATTTGTCAGATAAAATAAAAGGAAGCATTCTCCCGACAACGCTTCTTGCCGACAAGGCAGGAAGCGTTGTCGGGGAAATAATACATTATAAATCGCTAAAAATTCAAAATCACATCTAAAAAATTAACCCAAAATGTTCCAGACACCGAATGTCCCTGCATTGCCTGCGCAAGAGAAAATAGAAAGTGGGAAAAGTGCTCTTGAGGCTCTCAAAGGACTCAGTATCGACGATGCCATAAGCCACATGGCAAACGGTATCGTGCAATTCTCCTTTAAGCTCGTTATCGCTGTCTTGATTTTTTATATTGGCAAGTTCATCATTAAAAAGATCTACGGGGTGACTTTTTCCCTGATGGTGAAAAGGAAGGTCGACGCTTCATTGACCACGTTTGTCTTGTCGTTGATTAGGATAGTGTTGTTCTTTATCCTGATAGTGACTGTAATCGGAATATTGGGGATAGAGACAAGTTCATTCCTCGCTTTGTTTGCTTCTGCCGGTGTTGCAATCGGTATGGCTTTGAGTGGAACTTTGCAGAACTTTGCTGGTGGAGTCTTGATCCTTCTCCTCAAGCCTTATAAGGTGGGAGATTTTATAGAAGCTCAGGGTTTCACAGGCAGCGTGAAGGAGATTCAGATATTCCATACTGTGATCAATACCCCCGACAACAAATCTATAATCATTCCTAATGGAGGCCTGTCGACAGGTTCGATTAATAATTACTCCAAGGAAGAATATCGAAGGGTAGACTGGAAGGTAGGGCTTTCGTATGGGGATGACTTTGAAAAGGCAAAGTCTGTCATAATGGAAATGTTGCTTGAAGATGAAGCTATCGTGAAGACAGATATTGAGACGGATATAGAGATTAACAAAGAGAGGGAAAAAGAGAATGAGAATGCGCTTGAGGCGGATCATGATGCAACTTCAATCAGCGGTAAGACAGGCTGGTGGAAGAGAATGAAGATGCGTCGCAGGGCTCATCAGCAGGCTCTACAAGACAAATTAAAGGAACAAATGTCAATCAATGAACATTTGCCTGTAAAGAGAGATGCAAGTCCTTTCGTGGGTCTTGACCAACTTGCCGACAGTTCAATAGTAATAGTAGTCAGGGCGTGGACAAAGTCAAATAATTATTGGAGCCTATACTATCGCATGAACGAACGGTTCTACAAGGAACTTCCGGAGAAAGGATTCTCATTCCCCTTCCCTCAAATGGATGTGCATATGATCAAGCCGATATGATATATATAGAGAGAAAAGGAGATGCTTAAATGCTGTGAATTATGGATAAGGAAAGCCGCATAAGATATTCTCGCCAGATTGCCGTGGAGGCTATCGGTGTTGAAGGGCAAGAATTGCTGATGTCGAGAAGCGTGTTTGTCGTTGGATGTGGCGCATTGGGTTCGATGGTGGCGATGCAGTTGGCCGGAGCCGGTGTCGGACGCATAGGAATCGCAGATTTTGATACAATCGACATCTCAAACCTTCATCGACAGTTTTTCTTCAAGACTTCTGAATCCGGCATGCGAAAATCCGGAGTGCTTAAAGAAAGAATGACCGGACTTAATTCAGAGGTAGATGTTGTCGTGGTCGATTGCTTGATAAATGAGAGGAATGCCCCGCAAGTATTTAAAGATTACGATTTCATTATCGACGCCACCGACAATCCGGTGTCGAAGGCAATGATAGAGAAAGAATGCCATAAGCAGGGCAAGCCATATTGTATAGGAGGTGTGGAGGGTTTTCATGGTCAGGTATTCACGGGCTACCGATCTGAAATCCTATTTTTAGAGTTGTCGGATGGCGGAGAAGGCCAAGGGATAATGCCATGTGAGATAGGAGGAGTAATGGGACCGTCGGCGGCAATCTGTGCATCGTTGCAGGCATCAGAAGCAGTAAAATTCTTAAAAGAAAAAAATCCTGAACCTTTGGCAAATCTCCTGACGTTTGATTTGCTGAATAATGATTTCAGACATTACGACTTGTTATAGATAGTAACGCACTTTGACGGTCTATGGAAGATAAATTTCATCGTCATCTTCCGGATTGAAATAAAGTTGTAGCCGAGAAAAAAAGGATTCGCCTTAGTAATCTTCAAATGATTACGGGCGAATCCCTCTTTATTGTTCGTATATGTCGTGATTAACCGCAGTGCCAGTATTTTCTGACGAGCTTCATCATCTCATTGTGAGTCCCCTCGGTCTCTTTCCGGATATCCGCATCATGATAATTTCTCAATTTCCTGATTATTCCGTCGATCAATTGTGGAGAGAATACATCTGCCTCCTCGAATACGCCACGGTCGCGTTCGAGAGCGGAAGCGGAGGCCTCGCAGCTATCGGGCAACGACTTTAGCTGTGCCAGCTTCTCCTTTTGAGAGTCGTCATGGATATTTACGCTGACATACATATCCTCTGCTCTTTTAAGGGAATCATTATTCTCAAATCCTTTTCTGGCGGCTACGACCATAGCGGCTATCAGCTGGTAGACGTCTGCCGAACCGTCAGCGCTTCTAAGCTCGGCTGTCTGTTTTTGTGGAGAATCCGACAGATCTACCGTCTCAAGCGGATTTGCCTGTGAACACATGTCGATTTCCCCGGTCCATCCAAGCGGAACCCTGACGAGCACCGACCTGTTTCTGTCGCCCCAGCAAATTGAAGTCGGTGCTTCCTGATGGGGCACAAGGCGGAAGTAGCTTGTCGGGACTTTGTTGCCCATTGCCGTGATAGCGTCCGCGTGTTCAAGAATCCCTGCAATCGCTTTTTTGGCTATGTCACTCAGGTGTCCGTTTTCTGTCATCATATTTTGCCCGTCTTTCATTATCTTGAAATGGATATGGAGTCCGCTTCCGGCTTTGCCGGCTGTAATCTTCGGGGCGAATGTGACGTCATATCCTTTCTTCGCGCCGTTGGTGCGGATAATCCATTTTGCGATCATAAGGTCGTCGGCGGCTTCCAATGCGGGTATCGGCAGGAACTCGATTTCATTCTGCTCATATATCATGCCGTCGAGAGTGAAATTGCCCACCTCGTTATGTCCGTATTTTATTTGTCCCCCCGTGGAGGCGATCATGTCCATGCATTCAATCCTGAAATCGTTGAACTTGGCATATGGTGCCGATTCATGATATCCCTTTTGGTCTACGGCGTGGAATAGACCGGTGTCAGGGGCAATGACATAGTATTCCAATTCTCCCATGGCGTAGAAGTCCATTCCTGTCGTCTTCTTGAATTCCTCGCACGCTTTTTTAAGAGTGTATTCTGGAGAGGAATGAAGAGGTTTTCCCTCTTTGTCGAAGAAAGAGGCGAGAAACGTCAATGTTGGAATCTCTGCAAATGGGTCGACAAAGGCAGTGGAATATCTCGGGATTACATATAGGTCGCTGTTGCCGGCCTCAATGAAAGGAAACAGGCTCGAACCGTCTACTCTCTCTCCATACGTAAGGATGGAGTTGAGATATTCCTCGGAATTGATTACGAAGTTGAGGGTCTTCAGACGATTGTCGTCGGCCGGATACATGAAATTGATCATCCTTATGCCGTTCTCTTTGACGAAACGGACAAGGTCTTCCCTCTTGAGTTGACTGCGTTCTTTCTTGCAGAAATCCACGATTTTGTTGGGATTGAGACTTAGATCCATTATATTAGTATTTAAAGGTTATGATTTTGGCATTTTGATATTCCTTTTGTTTTGGATAAATGCAACATCGGATGTTTTGATTGACAAAGTTAAATAAACTATGCCAAAATTCAAAGTTTTGTTCACATTAATTTTTATATCATACGATTTTTTAGGATGCTCCCTCATTCTCCAAGTACGTACGCTTTTTTTTTCTGCTTTCTTTTTGTTGATGGAAAGGAACGATAGGGAGTAAACAAAGAGAGCGACGAAAACGTTATGACTATAAATTCAATCAAATTAATTATGGAAAACTTTGAAGATATTATCAAATCGGAGAAACCTGTGCTTATAGATTTCTTCGCTACGTGGTGCGGTCCATGCAAGATGATGCATCCCGTGCTTGAAGAATTGCATGAGAAAGTCGGAGAAAAGGCAAGAATAATAAAGATCGACATCGACAAGAATGAGCAGCTTGCCGCAATCTACAATGTCAGGTCGGTGCCGACTCTGATGATTTTCAAGAATGGCAAACTTGAATGGAGAGCATCCGGAGTGCATTCCGCCGATGCCCTGCAGCAGATCCTCGCGCAATACGAATAAGCAGCCAAGCCAACAGCATTTGATGTGAATTCATAAGGCAGGAATATATGTCATTTCAATATTCTCTGTTTCGCGTGTTGATGGTAAATGATGAGTCTTCCAACCGTCGTGAGGGAAATTTCCCTCACGACGGTTGGAAGACTCATCATTTACCATCAACACGCGAAACAGAGAATATTGAAATGACATATATTCCTGCCTTATGAATTCACATCAAATGCTGTTGGCTTGGCTGCTTATTCGTATTGCGCGAGGATCTGCTGCAGGGCATCGGCGGAATGCACTCCGGATGCTCTCCATTCAAGTTTGCCATTCTTGAAAATCATCAGAGTCGGCACCGACCTGACATTGTAGATTGCGGCAAGCTGCTCATTCTTGTCGATGTCGATCTTTATTATTCTTGCCTTTTCTCCGACTTTCTCATGCAATTCTTCAAGCACGGGATGCATCATCTTGCATGGACCGCACCACGTAGCGAAGAAATCTATAAGCACAGGTTTCTCCGATTTGATAATATCTTCAAAGTTTTCCATAATTAATTTGATTGAATTTATAGTCATAACGTTTTCGTCGCTCTCTTTGTTTACTCCCTATCGTTCCTTTCCATCAACAAAAAGAAAGCAGAAAAAAAAAGCGTACGTACTTGGAGAATGAGGGAGCATCCTAAAAAATCGTATGATATAAAAATTAATGTGAACAAAACTTTGAATTTTGGCATAGTTTATTTAACTTTGTCAATCAAAACATCCGATGTTGCATTTATCCAAAACAAAAGGAATATCAAAATGCCAAAATCATAACCTTTAAATACTAATATAATGGATCTAAGTCTCAATCCCAACAAAATCGTGGATTTCTGCAAGAAAGAACGCAGTCAACTCAAGAGGGAAGACCTTGTCCGTTTCGTCAAAGAGAACGGCATAAGGATGATCAATTTCATGTATCCGGCCGACGACAATCGTCTGAAGACCCTCAACTTCGTAATCAATTCCGAGGAATATCTCAACTCCATCCTTACGTATGGAGAGAGAGTAGACGGTTCGAGCCTGTTTCCTTTCATTGAGGCCGGCAACAGCGACCTATATGTAATCCCGAGATATTCCACTGCCTTTGTCGACCCATTTGCAGAGATTCCAACATTGACGTTTCTCGCCTCTTTCTTCGACAAAGAGGGAAAACCTCTTCATTCCTCTCCAGAATACACTCTTAAAAAAGCGTGCGAGGAATTCAAGAAGACGACAGGAATGGACTTCTACGCCATGGGAGAATTGGAATACTATGTCATTGCCCCTGACACCGGTCTATTCCACGCCGTAGACCAAAAGGGATATCATGAATCGGCACCATATGCCAAGTTCAACGATTTCAGGATTGAATGCATGGACATGATCGCCTCCACGGGGGGACAAATAAAATACGGACATAACGAGGTGGGCAATTTCACTCTCGACGGCATGATATATGAGCAGAATGAAATCGAGTTCCTGCCGATACCCGCATTGGAAGCCGCCGACGACCTTATGATCGCAAAATGGATTATCCGCACCAACGGCGCGAAGAAAGGATATGACGTCACATTCGCCCCGAAGATTACAGCCGGCAAAGCCGGAAGCGGACTCCATATCCATTTCAAGATAATGAAAGACGGGCAAAATATGATGACAGAAAACGGACACCTGAGTGACATAGCCAAAAAAGCGATTGCAGGGATTCTTGAACACGCGGACGCTATCACGGCAATGGGCAACAAAGTCCCGACAAGCTACTTCCGCCTTGTGCCCCATCAGGAAGCACCGACTTCAATTTGCTGGGGCGACAGAAACAGGTCGGTGCTCGTCAGGGTTCCGCTTGGATGGACCGGGGAAATCGACATGTGTTCACAGGCAAATCCGCTTGAGACGGTAGATCTGTCGGATTCTCCACAAAAACAGACAGCCGAGCTTAGAAGCGCTGACGGTTCGGCAGACGTCTACCAGCTGATAGCCGCTATGGTCGTAGCCGCCAGAAAAGGATTTGAGAATAATGATTCCCTTAAAAGAGCAGAGGATATGTATGTCAGCGTAAATATCCATGACGACTCTCAAAAGGAGAAGCTGGCACAGCTAAAGTCGTTGCCCGATAGCTGCGAGGCCTCCGCTTCCGCTCTCGAACGCGACCGTGGCGTATTCGAGGAGGCAGATGTATTCTCTCCACAATTGATCGACGGAATAATCAGGAAATTGAGAAATTATCATGATGCGGATATCCGGAAAGAGACCGAGGGGACTCACAATGAGATGATGAAGCTCGTCAGAAAATACTGGCACTGCGGTTAATCACGACATATACGAACAATAAAGAGGGATTCGCCCGTAATCATTTGAAGATTACTAAGGCGAATCCTTTTTTTCTCGGCTACAACTTTATTTCAATCCGGAAGATGACGATGAAATTTATCTTCCATAGACCGTCAAAGTGCGTTACTATCTATAACAAGTCGTAATGTCTGAAATCATTATTCAGCAAATCAAACGTCAGGAGATTTGCCAAAGGTTCAGGATTTTTTTCTTTTAAGAATTTTACTGCTTCTGATGCCTGCAACGATGCACAGATTGCCGCCGACGGTCCCATTACTCCTCCTATCTCACATGGCATTATCCCTTGGCCTTCTCCGCCATCCGACAACTCTAAAAATAGGATTTCAGATCGGTAGCCCGTGAATACCTGACCATGAAAACCCTCCACACCTCCTATACAATATGGCTTGCCCTGCTTATGGCATTCTTTCTCTATCATTGCCTTCGACACCGGATTGTCGGTGGCGTCGATAATGAAATCGTAATCTTTAAATACTTGCGGGGCATTCCTCTCATTTATCAAGCAATCGACCACGACAACATCTACCTCTGAATTAAGTCCGGTCATTCTTTCTTTAAGCACTCCGGATTTTCGCATGCCGGATTCAGAAGTCTTGAAGAAAAACTGTCGATGAAGGTTTGAGATGTCGATTGTATCAAAATCTGCGATTCCTATGCGTCCGACACCGGCTCCGGCCAACTGCATCGCCACCATCGAACCCAATGCGCCACATCCAACGACAAACACGCTTCTCGACATCAGCAATTCTTGCCCTTCAACACCGATAGCCTCCACGGCAATCTGGCGAGAATATCTTATGCGGCTTTCCTTATCCATAATTCACAGCATTTAAGCATCTCCTTTTCTCTCTATATATATCATATCGGCTTGATCATATGCACATCCATTTGAGGGAAGGGGAATGAGAATCCTTTCTCCGGAAGTTCCTTGTAGAACCGTTCGTTCATGCGATAGTATAGGCTCCAATAATTATTTGACTTTGTCCACGCCCTGACTACTATTACTATTGAACTGTCGGCAAGTTGGTCAAGACCCACGAAAGGACTTGCATCTCTCTTTACAGGCAAATGTTCATTGATTGACATTTGTTCCTTTAATTTGTCTTGTAGAGCCTGCTGATGAGCCCTGCGACGCATCTTCATTCTCTTCCACCAGCCTGTCTTACCGCTGATTGAAGTTGCATCATGATCCGCCTCAAGCGCATTCTCATTCTCTTTTTCCCTCTCTTTGTTAATCTCTATATCCGTCTCAATATCTGTCTTCACGATAGCTTCATCTTCAAGCAACATTTCCATTATGACAGACTTTGCCTTTTCAAAGTCATCCCCATACGAAAGCCCTACCTTCCAGTCTACCCTTCGATATTCTTCCTTGGAGTAATTATTAATCGAACCTGTCGACAGGCCTCCATTAGGAATGATTATAGATTTGTTGTCGGGGGTATTGATCACAGTATGGAATATCTGAATCTCCTTCACGCTGCCTGTGAAACCCTGAGCTTCTATAAAATCTCCCACCTTATAAGGCTTGAGGAGAAGGATCAAGACTCCACCAGCAAAGTTCTGCAAAGTTCCACTCAAAGCCATACCGATTGCAACACCGGCAGAAGCAAACAAAGCGAGGAATGAACTTGTCTCTATCCCCAATATTCCGATTACAGTCACTATCAGGATAAAGAACAACACTATCCTAATCAACGACAAGACAAACGTGGTCAATGAAGCGTCGACCTTCCTTTTCACCATCAGGGAAAAAGTCACCCCGTAGATCTTTTTAATGATGAACTTGCCAATATAAAAAATCAAGACAGCGATAACGAGCTTAAAGGAGAATTGCACGATACCGTTTGCCATGTGGCTTATGGCATCGTCGATACTGAGTCCTTTGAGAGCCTCAAGAGCACTTTTCCCACTTTCTATTTTCTCTTGCGCAGGCAATGCAGGGACATTCGGTGTCTGGAACATTTTGGGTTAATTTTTTAGATGTGATTTTGAATTTTTAGCGATTTATAATGTATTATTTCCCCGACAACGCTTCCTGCCTTGTCGGCAAGAAGCGTTGTCGGGAGAATGCTTCCTTTTATTTTATCTGACAAATCAAATCATCAGTATACTCTCTTGAACCAGTCGAGCGACCGATAATATTGAGTCTTCTTATCATTAGCATCCGATTTGTAGAGATGGCAAGATATTCCGGAATAGTCGTCCGCTGGTATCGGGAGGGGGGGAATATTGAAATCCTTTTCAGTCGCTGCCTTCCAGACTACGAATTGCGCCATGGCTTCATCAAATTCCTTCATTTCTTCAGGATTGTCCTTGGCCTGCATCTTTTTTCTTGAGAATTGACCCAAGTCATAAAACGGACCAACCTTACTTCTTGTATAATTAAGCAGTCCGGCTGAATCGACATCCCTTGAACCCGAATATATTCTCCGGCAGGCATCGGCCACACCCTCAATCTTCGTCATGTCGAGCAAAGCTATTGTGGCCACATCAAAACCGGCGGGATCCTCTCCTTTCTGATAATATTCAAAAAATATTCTTGCCGCATCCTTCAAATCACCTGTAAGGCCAAGAAGATAAGGCAAAGTGCGGTCATAAGGCATTCCATTCTCTCCGACCTCAGTAGTATATCCAATGTAGTAGTCGCATTTATTGCGCAATTGATATATTGTCTCAATATTTGACATGTAGCATATGTCAAACCATATGTAGTCAAACATACCGTCGAGTAACGCATCTGCCATCTCGTCTATATCCATCCAATCCTTATGACCACTGTCTTTGTCATAGTCAACATCATAACCAAATGCCTTATGAATCGGAACGACAAGAGATGAGAATTCATCTCCGCTACGGGTGGCATGGCCAGAGAATTCAGGGTCAAAACCGGAGCCGTGTCCCCAAAATATCAATCCATAAGAATCAGCTTTTCTCAGATTGGCCACATCTTCCACCACCTGAGAAAGACGCTCAGGGTCGGTGGAATACAGTTTGCGGTCATATTCTTTCAAAATCTCAAATTTCGGGGAGCCATCTTTTTCCTTCGTAAGCTCCAGAAGCGTGGGAGGAACGCTATGATCCAATGTCACCTGATAGACAAGCATTGAGACGCCTTCAAGATTTAAACTCTCAGCAGCCTTTAGGATTTCACTTTTATCACTTAGTATATTTTCATTCAAATTGTTTGAAGCGACCGCATAAAGAAGCACAGTCTTCTTAAGTGGTCCGTTTGGCAACGGGTCCGGCTCATTCCTATCCTTCTTACAGGATGATGATATAAAAACAATCAACAAAGAGCTTATCAGAACCGCCTTTTTTAATATTCCATACTGCATAATCAATGCTATAAGATGTTATTAGTTTGTTATCGAGATTTCAAGTATTCAAATTCAAAAGAACAGGATTGCAGTTATGAGCCGCGCAATTTATCATGCCGGGCACACATGACATTGAGACAAAACATCATCTCTCATATTCAAGAATTCAAAAATATTTGTCCATTTTTTTGCATATGCCTGCCATCATGAATACTTTTTTATTTAGTAACGTATTTTTTCTTTAGAGATTATCTCCTCTCTACTTTTATTGCACATTTGCATCACCTCAGCTTACATTTTTTGAATCTGCAAACAGCTGCCAATCAAAAACACTTTGATTATAAGAACAATAGTTCAATTAAGAAATATTCTTTTTCATGTAGGATGTATTCTTTATGAATATATCCGGCCATTATAATCGAACTTCCAAATCACATAATAAGAGAAAATAAAGAAGAATAAGTGCTTTATTATTTTAAATTTTCACATTTAAATGTTAATTTTGCACTTGAGTGTTAAAATTAGAGTAAGAGTATGTTTGAATTTAAACCAAATTAAACATTATGAGGCATAACAAACCCT
>ERZ778511.1978-NODE-1978-length-12266-cov-12.961019_pt1 | contig 12266 bp, 12 predicted proteins | sample MGYA00510347_ERZ778511 | MGnify/ENA primary metagenome ERZ778511 (study PRJEB29527, sample SAMN07138967) | mouse gut metagenome | material: feces | host: mouse | place: China:Nanjing | collected 2016-01-25 ...
TCACAGCCCTTGAAAATACTGTGATTCCATAGTGCCCCGTTTTTTCTTTACCTCCACTTTTCAGTGGATTTTTAACATATTTTCTTTATCTTTAATCAGAAAATTTTCAAATCCCTATTGACAACTCTGCCAGTTTGTGCGGCTGTCTTAATTGCCTATCAGCAATTAAGACAGCCCTTCGATTAAGGAAACAATCACTTTTAACCATAATCGAAGGAGGACACACTTATGTTAAAAAACTGGCAGTCCCATCAGGACTATCTGAATTTCCTGCATGAGGCTAAAATACATTTTGATTCTTCCCAGCGTGTCAGGCTGGCCGGTGAATTTGCCGCTGCCAGGGAAAAACTCCGGCTCCTGAATCTTGACCCTGTCATGGAACTTTTGGAGCCATACTATCCGCCGCTTGGCCGTCCGGCCATAAACCAGCCGCAGATTCTGCGCTCCCTGACACTTATGCTGGACCAGGGCTTTACAAGCATTACTGCCTGGATAGAAAAACTAGGCTCTGACAGCCTGCTGGCTTTTTTAACTGGCTGTACGCCGGGCTCCCTCCCGCCGCTCGGCTCTTATTATGATTTCATTGACCGCCTTTGGCTCCAGGAGAAACATTTCCAAAAATCCCGCAGGAAAGATCTTTTCCCCGCTGATAAAAACACAAAGCCTGCCAATAAACCTGGAAAAGGGAAAAAACTTCCTAACCGCCATCCTGAAATTACAAAAATTATGGCAAAGGAAGCTGTTTCCAGGGATGAATTTCCTTTTTATTACGAAAAGCTTCTCCAGCAGGTATTTTGTGCCGCAGCCGTCACCCCATCCATGCAGCGCGGCCTTATAAATAAGGACGGTGTCACCCTTTCCGGTGACGGGACATGCGTCCATACCCATGCCAGCCCTTACGGGCATAAAGTGTGCGGCTGTCCGGACCATGGACAGAACCGCTGTGACTGTCCGCGCCATTATTCTGACCCGGATGCCCACTGGGGCTGGGACAGCGACCTTGGGACTTTCTATTTTGGATATACACTGTACATGCTGTCTTACCATGACAGCCAGCTTGGGACCGACCTTCCTTTACATATCCGTTTCCTGGATGCAAGACGCCACGACAGTGTCAGCGGGATTGTCACGCTTAAAGAATTTCGTGACCGGAATCCTGCCATCCCCATCCAAAACATGTGCTTTGATTCCGCCAATGACAACTACCCTACCTATAACCTTTGTAAAACATGGAACATCCGGCCTTTTATCGACCTGAATGCCAACCGCGGCATGCCAAAATCCATTCCAGATGAAATGGTTATCGATAAGGATGGAACGCCCATCTGCCAGGCTGGCCACCGGATGGTATACTGGGGCTATTGCTCCGGCCGCAGCCGGTGCAAATGGCGCTGCCCGCTGGCCTGCCGCAAAGTGGATAACTGTCCGTGCCGGGATAAATGCTCCAAATCCCCATACGGGCGGTGCGTCTATACAAAACCTGACTGGGATGCGCGCCTTTATCCCCCGGTTGCCAGGGGCACGCGGGAATATAAAAAAATTTATAAAAACCGCACATCCTGTGAACGGGTAAACAACCGCATCCTGAACGATTACCATCTGCATGCCATGGGCATCCACCGAAGAAAAAGATATACTTTTTTTGCAGTAATTGCCGGCATAAACATCCATGTAGACGCATGGATGAAAAAACAAAGCAAAGGATCCACCAGCTAAACGGTATCTATACAATTTAATTACATATATAATTTCTAAAACCATCCTATCGCACAAGGGTGAAGTGCGCCCAAAATTAAGAACTATCCTTGTAAACAAACCGACTCTTTTGTATATTCCAAACATATACAACCAAATATTCTTTTTTACATAAATTTCAATCAATTATTCAAAAGTTTCCGAGAGTACTCTAGATGTAATTATATCATGAATGAATTGGACGCTACAATGTACAAATTGTATAAAAATTATTGGACGTTTTAGCGTACAATTAATGCAAGATAAAACGAATCACATGCCGAGTATAGTACCTTGAAAACTGAATAAGGCTTTACACCATAACCGCTTATCTGATACAATAAAGTTATCAAACGGCACACAGAAAAGAGGTGATTGTATGCCGATTAGTCTTGAAATTGTAGAAAGATCGATAAATGATTTTTCAAGAGTACAGAAACGTATGTTATTAGCAAAAAAAGAAAATGCTACTGAAATGTATGCAGACCTGAAAGATGAATACCGTACATTAAAAGCATTACTTAACGTAGCTGGTGTTAATCTTTCAGAAATTGATTACATCAAAGAATAAGTAGTACAGAGGGTGTAAAGTCTTATTAAGTTTTCAAGGACTTTACACCTTTTTATTTGCATAAAGAATGGAGGATAAGAGACTATGACAGAAAGAGAGTTAATGATCGAATGCATTCCATAGATTACGGAAATGGCATTGGAAATTAAGAAGATGACACCGGAGCAGTATCAGGAATTTAAACAGGAGCATTTGACAGAAGTAGAAAGATCGTATCCGGTTGCTTTGGGATTCATCAGAAAAATGTATCAGATCATTGAATGGAGCCTTGTGTAAGAATATATCATGAATAGCTTTGTGCTGGTATATATCTGGTATATCATTCATATAGTCATGGTATTGTACTGAAAATGACGTGATATGATGATAGTATGAGTCAGATATAACATAAATACGGATAGAATAAAAAGCCTTGCGGGGCTTTTTATTGTGTCTGTATTTGTCTGTATGGGCGTTATAACAGTATAATAAAAACATATGTCAAATTATTGCTCATAAGGATTTTATTTACTATGAATCGTGTCTTAAAATGGCTTGTACGCTGCCTGAATGACATACAAATAAATGGCATAGTGTAGGGTATATTTACATTATTTTTTTCTGAATGCTTTTCTCAAAAGCCCTTAGCTGATGTATCCATATGTCAAGACGATTTTTGAAGCATTCCGAACTATCCCCCATCATTATATTTTCACCTATAGCAATACTGGATTTTTTACCCTGACAAAATTTTAACAATTATATAATTATATAATTTAATATTTATTATATAAAAATACAATGATATAATTATATAAAATTTGATATAGGAAGGTGATACATATGGCAATTACTATTAGTATCGTACTTCAAAAAGGCGGTACAGGGAAAAGCACAACAGCCCAGGCATTAGCAAGCACACTAGGATTTAAGCATAAAAAAGTATTGCTTATTGATTTAGATCCGCAGGGTAATGTTACTTATTCTTCAGGAGCAAACGATCCAGAGCATACTATTTTTGATATATTAGGGGAAGACTGCGGAGCCGATGAAGCATTGATACATTGTAAATATTATGATTTACTAGCAGCAGATACACGGTTGACTAATATTGAAATGTCAGAAAGCGTTAAACCAATACTTTTAAAAACTACACTTGAATTTATTAAGAATAATTATGATTTTATCATTGTTGATACACCTCCGGCACTAGGTAATCTTTCTTTCAATTCACTTGTTGCTAGTGATTATGTAGTAATACCTACAGAACCCCGACCGTTTGCATTACAAGGATTAGGACGTCTAAATGATACTATTCAAACAATACAGAATGCCTTAAATCCGTCTTTAAAAGTGTTGGGCATACTTTTAATCAAGTATAGCAATAGAACCGTCCTAAATCGGGATATAAAGACCATGATAGAGGAATATGCGGAACAGATGCAGACGGTAGTATTTAACACCAGTATCAGAGAGGGCATAGCAGTAGCAGAAGCACAGACAGTCAGGGAACCGCTAATTGACTATGCAAAGAGCAGCAAGCCTAATATTGATTATCAGGCTTTTACAACTGAATTATTGCAGAAGATAGGAGAGTGATAACATGGCAGGAAAAAAGAATTTTAATACCAGTAACAATAACCCTAATTTTAAAAAGGGAAATCCTAATGTAATATTAGCAGGTGAGAACAAAGAACCTGATTCAACACAAACTGATATTAGTGTAGCAGTCGAACCAATAAAAACGCCCCCGGAGACGCAACAGAAAAAGAGTAACACAAAAAAAGGACAGAAATATCTACGCCTAGATATTACCAACTATCAGGATTATATATCTTTAATGGCAAACCATGCAAGTAATACAAGTGGTAAGTATGTATCAATGACCCAATATATACTCCGATTGATTGAAGCCGACAAGCAACAGAACATTGAATTATATGAGAAGCTGGAACAAATTGAAAGTATGAAGCGAGAACTTATGTAATTATGTAACTGTATATTTATATCATTATACATTTATATCATTATACATTTATATAGTTATATAAATATTAGTGTAATACGCATATATTACAATGTAGTGTATTACACTATTTTTATATTTTCTCAATAATTAATTATTGACACAACTGTATAATCTATGTTACTATAGTATCATAAATTAATATGTGACACTAAAAGGATGTGATTATTGCTGTATGAAAAAATGGATTACAAAATCTGAAATTTCAAAACTTTTAAAAACTTACAGCGTTCGTAAGGACGAATTTCAACCTGTTGGAGAATCCGGATATTTTTTTCAAAGCAAGATGATTAAAGGATACACAATAAAAATATCACAAGAAACCATAGATGCACCAGATTATTTCAGAAAAACAGGAAGAATTATTGTGTCACATACACAATCTAACGGAAAAAGAACGTATGTTGATGTATGGGAACGTGATCGGAACGATAATCTGCAGTTCCGTTTCCGGAATTTATGGAACCAGCAGTTATCTGATGCAGATTATATTAAAGAACTCGAAGAAAAAAACGATCAACTGCTACAAGCTGGACGGAAATTACAAGATCAGCTTTCTACAATTCAGCATGAACGTATTAATTCTCAAGAATTAATTGTTGATACTAACGATAAGGAAGAAGTGCTATATCTTAGAAATCAGATTAATGAACTTGAAGAAGAGTATCAAAAATTAAAAAATGATACCAATATTCATAATGCACGTGGAGCAGGCCGGAAACCATCTAAGGAACGATTAAACGCAATCAACCAGGTAAAGTCATTAATTGAATCCAGATGCAGTGATCAGGATATCATGAACCAGCTTGGAATCAGTCGGGCAACTTTTTACAGATACAAGAAAAATATTAAAATTTAAAATTAAAAGAGAAACGAAAAAAGATAACGATTTTCTTAGCTTACTTAGTGTAAAATGCAGTCTAAAATATTATTGGACTGTATTTTTTTGTACTTGAAATTGTGCTTTTATTTAAACAGTACAAGCATAGCCTTTAAACCGCGTTATTTGCCCTAAATTTGGCTTGAAATGCCTTTAGGGTAGAAATGTTCGTCCAATAAATAAAACTGTCTTAAAATGTAAAATACGGCGTTATCTTCCAAAGAATATATTACGGGATTAATCTAATTGAGTCTTAGCTAATATATATATCTTTGTAAATTGAACGGAGTTCCCTTTTATAAATCTTTTTAATATCTTTTTAAAACCTTTTAAGGAGCTTGCAACCCGCTCTGGGCAAGGGATACAGCGTTATTTGGTCACTGTTTTATCTGTTTTTGGTCACTGTTTTATCTGTTTTTGGTCACTGTTTTATCTGTTTTGGTCACTGTTTTATCTGTTTTGGTCACTGTTTTATTGATTTTTAGATGAAATAGTAGTATAATTCTCTAAAAAATTATTATTAGGAGATGCAAAATGAATGAGATTGTTAAATATGATAATTATTTGAATGGATTAAAATTTACCGGCTTTTCTCCTATAGATTTTAATTTTTTAATGGCATTATGCAGCCGAACAAGAGATAAAAATACAAATGAGTTAAAATTTACTTTTGATGAACTAAGAGAGGTAACGGGCTATAAGCAGACTTCTATAAAAAAATTTGCATCTGATTTAGAAAGAATGAATGAAAAATTAATGAAAATAATTTGTAAAATAAAAACAGAAACTAAGACAATAATGTTTGTTTTGTTTCCTACATTTGTTACGGATACAGAAGAACAGACATTAACAGTGGCTGTAAATGAAAAATTTAAGTTTATTTTAAATGCAATAATAAAAAATTTTACAAGATTTGATTTGGACGAATTTGTACAACTAAATAGCAAATATTCAAAGAGTTTATACAGATTATTGAAGCAGTTTAAATCAACAGGAATATTTGAAGTATCTATAAAGGATTTTAGAGAAAAAATGGATTGTCCAGTATCATATACAAATAAACATATAATGGATAAAATTATAAAACCATCATTACATGAACTTCAAAATTATTTTCAAAATCTTCAGTGTACAACGAAATACGCTCATAAACGTGGCAAACCAGTAATAGGCTACATATTTACTTTTACATCAGAAAATAGAGTGATAGAAGCTGATCAGAGCCAGGATAAAATGAACAAATCCGATCAGAGTCAGCAACAAAAACAAAACAGCTTTGTCAATTTTCATCAGCGTACATATGACTATGAGCAACTGGAAAGAGAGTTAATAAATCGATCAGAGTCAGATGAAAGTCAATTGGATAATGAATTTATAGAATCACAGATGCAAAATATACTCGATGAAATGAAAAAATAGAAGTAATAAGTACCAGATATAGCAGTTCTGGCACTTTTATTCTTTTTCTGTATTTTTTATCTATTTTTTCAAAACATTCTCTTTATCTTTACTATCAGTAATTAATAATTGCTAATCATTTTGATTATTGATTATAATTCTTCACTTGTCATGTTTATTATAACCTTGCTATTTATGTTTTATGGATTTTTCTTATCTTCTTTTGTTAGTTCGCCATATTTAACAAGTAAGTCTTCGATAGATTCATCTAAAAGTCTAGTTGCTGGAATTCTTGTTTTTTTAGAAAATTCTCTAAATTTTTCATATAAATCATTATCAGTTGTTACTGTCCATTGATGTCTATTTGTATAGTTACACATATTTAACTAACACCTTTTTTATTTAAGAATAACATTATAAGTTTTTTCTTGCAATACAGTTATATATGGTGTATAAAATTGTATATAGTTATATATAGCTAAATTATATAAAAGAATGGAGGTGAGTAAAATGCAAACGCAAAATGAAACTGAATGTAAAAATCCAATAGACCTTAACGAGATTGTATTTCTATTCTGGGAAAAAGCTGCAGCCGATCAGGATATGCCATATTTTGATTTTGTTAAAGCACACGATCAGATTTTAATGACAAAAATCAAAAAATATTCAAATGATATCCAGAAAATGAATTTAGAAGGAATGGTTCCTGAAAAAATGGAAAGTGTGATTGAAAGTGTGTCGACGGATTTATACGATTCCATAACGCAAGCCAATCTGGATTATCTGCGTCATGGGATAAAGCTTGGAGCGCGATTGCTTGCGGAACTGGCGATTTGAGTAGAATTGTCTCGGATTATCATACAATTTTCTTTCTGCAGAATGGAAAAGTCTGATAATTTTTATTAGAAAAATGTTTCTTGAATCCGAAATTCGCATATGCTATAATGCCAGTAGGCAAAAAGTTATAACGTTCCATGTGGACAAAGAACGAAATCCCCCAACCGTATTCCCGTACAGTTGAGGGATTCTTCTTTTCTTTTATACTGGCAAAGCACCCAGTAGGCTATTAGTTGTCCTTGCGGTCACTGTCTAACCATTTGATAATGTAGTGGCAGGCTACACCAGCCGCAACAGCGACTAAAAAAGTTATAACGTATTCCATGTGAACACCTCCTCCCGTTGTCGGGTATCGGTTGGACAACGTAATGATTATATCATTTAAAAATTCTTTTCTCAATGAAGAATATGAGTGTCTATAGAATATCGAATATATTTCTCGTATCAGATCATTTTACTTATGTAAGTAGAACGAAGTTCCCTTTTATAAATCTTTTTAATATCTTTTTAAAACTTTTTAAGGTGTCTGAAAGCAGCTCTGAATAAGGGATGTAGCGTTATTTGGTAAGTAAAATATCCGCTTTTGGTCATTTTTTATATTTACTATATTTATGGTGATATGATTCAAATTATATTTGAAGTCATATGAAAGTCTTTAAAAAATACGTTTTGATAGTTTTGACGAGTATAAATATATATATAATACTTTATTACTTTATACTTAGAGTGAAATTTTATAAAGAAAAAATTCACAAAAAAACTTGAAAATATGCCATATACAAGAGTTATCCACATGATTCCAAATGATACGTTTTGATAGCGATAAAAATACGTTTTGATAGTGATAAAAATACGTTTTGATAGTTTTGAACATGAAAGAAACATCTAAAAAATACATTTTGATAGTTTTAAAACATTAAAAATTACATATTTTACTTTCAGTAATTTTTTTGATATACTAATAAATATTACATAACTAAAGAAGGAGTAATATTTATATTATGGCTAGGGGAAATAAACAGATTGAAGGCCAATTATCATTTGATTTTTGTTTAGACACGAGAAATTATGTATGCCAGGCTAATTCTTTAGTTGGTGGCAAACAAGCACTGAAATTGAATAGTGCTAAGCTGATCAGAGCTGCAATTATGCAAATTGCTAAAGAAGATAAAGAATTGAAACCATACATAATTACTATTTCAGAATTAGCAAAGCTACTAAATGTACCAAAGAGTAATATATATAGAGATATTGATTCTATTACAGATGATATACTGAACAATCCTGTTTATGTGCGAGAAGAAACCTGTAATAGAGGAAATAAAAAAGTACGATGGATAAAAATGCCGTGGGTGACACGTTGCGAATATCATTCAGATGTTGGGATTGCCCTTAAACTGAACGATGAATTAAGACCATTATTATTAAATTTACAGGATCACTATACACAATATGCATTAGACGAAATTTTAGTAATGAAATCAGTATATGCTATTCGCCTGTATGAGTTGCTACAATCGAAAATCATGTCTAGAGTGTTACCAAAAGCTGGGACAAATATAGAACTATCAATCGAAACTATAAAAGAGTGTTGCGGATGTGAAGGAAAATCATATAACATATTTTCAAATTTAAGAAATCGTGTAATTGATATAGGAGTAAAGGAAATTAATAAAAAAACTTTATTTACAGTATCATATGACTATGTAAAAAAAGGCAAAACAGTTATAGGATTAATATTTCATATTAACATGAAATATCATTGAGTATTAGAAACAAACAGATCGGATTAAAAAAGTTCTTGATGTGATTGAAAGTGTGTCGACGGATTTATACGATTCCATAACGCAAGCCAATCTGGATTATCTGCGTCATGGGATAAAGCTTGGAGCGCGATTGCTTGCGGAACTGGCGATTTGAGTAGAATTGTCTCGGATTATCATACAATTTTCTTTCTGCAGAATGGAAAAGTCTGATAATTTATCCTGAGAAAATACCATGGTATCGGGAAAATGTATCTTGAATCAAAAATTTGCATATGATATAATTGCCACAGGCAAAAGGATATAATAAGTCTATAAAGACAAAGAACGAAATCCCCGAACCGTGTTCCAGCACAGTCCGGGGATTCTTCTTTTCTTTTTACAGTGGCAAAGCACCCACTAGGTTACTTGTTGTCCTTGTTATTACCGTCTAACCTGGATTCTCGGATTTACGTGACGAGGTGCCCATAAATGCCTGAAACAAGCCATTCCTCGTCATGTTTATGAAATATTCGATTGTGACGAGGATTTATACTGAAATCCTTATAAATCAAGCTGTTGACAATTTTACCTCGTCACGTTTCCGAGAATCCAGGGTCTAACCATTTGCAGATATAGTAGGCAACTATACCAGCCATGACGGAAACTAAAAAGGATATAATAATGTCTATAAAAACACCTCCTCCTGTTGCCAGGTATCGGTAGGACAACGTGAATATTATATCATTCTGAAAAACATTTCAAAATATAAAGACTTACAAAAAGTCTAAAAATATGTTGGACATTATTCTAAATTATGATATACTTTAGGTCTAAAAAATTATTGGACTGAATGGGAGTGGTTATTATTTTAAAAAGTTTTTATTTGCCGAGAAGCTACAATTCTGAAAAAGGACAAGGAGCCATTGACGATCTGAACAGATTGTTAAAAGATGTTGGTGTATCATTTAATGTGTCTAAAAATAATAATGGACAAAAATTATTTATATCAGTTGATGAACAAAAGTTGAAAGAAGTAACAAAACATCATAAAGCAGGAAGACCAGTTGAATATAAGATTGATTTTTCAGAAATTGAGCAAATGAAATTATCCGGAAAAACAAATAAACAGATTTATACTGAACTAGGTATATCCAAAAGTCTTTTTTATTTGAAAATAAAAGAGTACAAAAATAATATTGGACACTGAAAAGATAATTTTATTTTTAAGAATTGGCTATGTGAAAACATAGTCTTTTTTTTGCGAAAATTTAAAATATTTTGGAGAAATAGAGAGTAGGGAGGATAACGAAAAAATTGAAAATCAAAAGAAGAAAAATGGAATGTAGAAATATCTTCTTCTTTTTGAAAAAGAATTTATGAAGAAATTCAAATTCAAAGAGAAAGTAATTGAGATGTGAAGTGTGCAGATTTTTTCATTAAATATTGACGGAGGAAAAAATAAATATGAATAATCGTGAAAATATTGCACTAATAGATAAGTGTATTTTTTCGGGAGTTTTGATTGAAGATATTGAGGATATGGAAAAATTAGTAAAGCAAAATTTACTCGAAATCAACACAGGAAAACAAAAGTATTTGACAAAAACCATGAAAGAGTTTAGTTGTTTATCTTTACATGATGAATTGATTGATCGCCTAAAAGCTGGCGTGTACTTCAAAAATCTTAATACTTATGGAACCTTACAAACGAGCATCAAAGACAATGAACTTTCTAATTTGCATTGCTATACGGTCGAAGAGTATAAAAAGTTTTTGGAAAAAATCAAAAAACACTTGTTAGGTCAATACGGAATTACAGTTGATTTTTCGTATTTGGGATTAAAGCAGCTAGAAATCAACCGAACTTTTCAACTTAATGGCGAATTTAATGATTATAGGCGAGATTTCAAGCTGCTAATGGCCCAGATTCCGAAAGGTAGCTATCTGACAAACCAGGCACAATTTAAGGACGTATCAAATAATAAAGGCTATGTTTACGGCACATTTTACGCAAAAAGCGGAAAGAAACAGTATCTTGAATTGAAAATATATGATAAAAAACGGGCTTTACTCGGATTTGTTGTGTTATCTGAAAACTGGGTACGATTTGAACTAAAACTTGTAGGCAGCGCAAAAGTGAAAAGGGAACTGGAAACTAATCAGTTTTACGAATTGACAGATGAGAAAATCAACAAATGGTTTAACAAAAAAATTAAATATTTTTTCCTTGACCCTATGGAGAAATGGCAACAGAAACGAGACAAGCGACTTTTGAAGCTGATGAGAGAGCAAAGAGAGAAACAGTTAAAAAACTGGATTACAAATACTATCGGTATTCTACAGGATAAGGAGATAGCGCAAGATTTTCCTGAGCTATTGGATGTTGAAGAATTGTTACCCATCATTGACAAGCTGGGATTAAAAGCAAAACGCCTTTATAAAGTAAAAAATAATTTCAAAAAGCGAGTAGCACAGGCGCATAGCACATTGAATAATCGGGACGATCTGAAGCTGAAAGAAGTATTGGATAAGCTGAGAGTGAAAGAAGAAATAGAAACTAATGAAGCAGATTCGAGCACAGACCATGCCCCTTTAGCATCCCACTTAAATGAGCATATAGAACCTCTGGCGGAGAATTTAGGGGGTATGCCTAAAATAGCGTAAAACACAAATAAATAAAGGATTTTTGATACATTTACAAGCTAATAATTATTGTAAATTGTTCTATAGCAATAGGGAAACAGATATAAAAGAAGCACATAAACAAACAGCATACTTCACATCTCCACAAAAAATATAGCAAGCATGCAATAAAAGATAATCATTTTATATTCTGATAATTAAAATTATATAAAATATATACACTACTTTACAACTTTATAAATGATACCCCTGTTTCTTAATTAGCTGTTTTAAGGCATTTATTAGGGCATTTGATTTTATACTGGTTTCGACTTTTTCTACGAAAATGGCATAAAATACCTGCTGGCGAATCTGTTCGCTTAGAGCAAACCGAAACTCCTGCACGCTTTCTGTCTGATACCTTAATCCGTAAAACTTATTAACCCAATTTCTGGCGTATACCCGATAAATACT
>ERZ778511.1979-NODE-1979-length-12266-cov-4.197035_pt1 | contig 12266 bp, 11 predicted proteins | sample MGYA00510347_ERZ778511 | MGnify/ENA primary metagenome ERZ778511 (study PRJEB29527, sample SAMN07138967) | mouse gut metagenome | material: feces | host: mouse | place: China:Nanjing | collected 2016-01-25 ...
CCAAAAGGCAGGTTCCCCTGTTAAAAACCAGGGAAACCTGCCCAACTGAAACGCCTGTTATGTATCATAACACATCTGTTATGATACATGCGCTATTTTATATCTGTTATCGTAGATACGTTATTTCACATCCGTTATCATTTTGCGTGTTATTATTTTATAAGTTATCCTACAGATATGATAAGCTCTGTTCGTTTCACATACCTATGCCTGTATCTTTCCCTTATGCTTCATCCGGCATAATAACAGCCACTATAAAATAAATCAGAACTGCCATCCCAAAGCTGAAAAATACAAACAGCGCCCATATAATCCGGATAACTGTCGGGTCCAGATTCAAATACTCTCCCAATCCGCCGCAAACACCGCACAGCATCCTCTTTGTCCTGCTCCTTGTTAACTTTCTGTATTCATTATTCATAGTCATTTCCTCCTTTTTCATAAAATCCTACCTCAATGCGCCCCATTGCACACTCTAACTTCATTTCTTTTCCTGCGCCGTTGTCAACATAGCGTTCCCCCGTCAGATTTTCTTCCATATCCCCCGCCTGAATACTACCGGCCGCACATTCTGTCCTGTAATTAAAATCTTCTTCCGCGCCTGCCACCAGGAGATGAATCGCTCCCATAGCACACTCTGCTTTCAAATTGCCCTGAATGCTGCCCTCCCAGAAAAAGTCACCCATTCCCGCTTTGATGACCAGATCGGTCACTTCTGCGTCCGTAATCTCCGCCTGACCCGCGCCCATTATGATTTCCGCATTCCGGGCCTGTAATCCCTGTACGCTAAAACTGCCCGCGCCAGACTCCACGTCCAGGTTATCAACCTTCAGGTTTTCAGCCACACATGCACCTGCGCCCAGTTCCACGTTTAAGTCACTGACCGATCCGGTCTCCGGAATATATACCGTCAGTCTGCGATTCTCCCACCCTGCTCTTTTCCAGTCAGAGTCTGCCAGTATGACCAGTTCCCCATCTTCCAGAAAGTATTGCAATTCATGCAGATTATCAGATGTTATGGCATAGGTGTCCTGATCCGTCTTTGTTATGATCAGCTCACAACGTCCTGCTTTTACCGTGAGCTCCTGCACCTGCGCTGCATCCGCCACCTGCAGATTTTCATGGTACGCTTCCGAAACAGCTGCCGTCTCCCGCCATCCTGTTTCATCGTCCCATTCCATCCCTTCATCCCAGTCAGCAGTTTCCCAAAAGGCTTCATCTTCCGCCAGCGTCCTGACCACCTCTTCTCCTGCATCCCATCTGGCTTCTGCACTGTGCCACAACAAGTCTGCCGCCTGGGGTCCTCCTCCCATCATGGCGCCCAGGATAACACAGAAAAAACCGATACCTGCCACAATCCCGGCTATAAGAAGTACAATTTTCCAGAAACGTTTCATATCTGACCTTCCTTCCTTTTTTTATGGAATGGCTTTCTGCACAGTTCCACTGCCAGCCGAAACATTTTCACCATCCCGATAAACAGCAGCCAGCCAAACAGCAGAGTCAACAGCCATCCCAAAGCACTTACGATCAATCCTGCACCCAGCAATACCACCGCCCCCGCAGGCGATGCGCATATGTTAATCAACCCCACCACAGTTACTGCCAGACCAACCAGTAAAATGGCTACTCCTGCCACTACCAGAACGCCTGTTATGGCAATCGCCGTAATGATTATGGCAATTATAATCGCAACAACCGTTACAATAACAGGTATACATATTGGCGCCAGCAACAGACACAGCAGCGCAATGGCAACCCATTTCCAAAGATTGGGATGTGTTTTCTCCGACTGTTCCGGCAAAGGCGCTTCTTTCCCATTTTCATAAAATTCCATATGTTTTTCGGCAGGGCACTGCATATCCTCTCCGGAAGAAAATCCGTTCTCGGTAAACTCTCCTGCATCCATCCGTCCGTTCATGCCGCTGCGGATACTTTCTGCCAGTTTAGACGGCGATTCCCACTCTTCCAGTATACTCTGCTCATTTTCCGGGCCGGCATCATCCAGATAGTCATTGTAATATTGCAACGCCGCTTCCTTTTCCTCTGCCGAAACATCATAAAGAGCACGTTCCAGTGCCTGCATGAATTCAAAACGATTCATTCTCTGATTCCTCCCTGAAATATTCCGGTAATTTTCGCCGCATACCGCGACCATTCCCCCTCATACAGATTGAGCTGCAGCCTGCCTTTTTCTGTTATCTTATAATATCGCCTGTTACGCCCTCCGTATTCCCGGTCGTACACTTCCAGACACGCATCCTTTTGCAGCCTGCGAAGTACCGGATACAAAGTGGATTCCGATACGGCAATGGCACTCCTGACTTCCTGGGTTATCTTATATCCATACGTGCCTTCCATCTCTCTGGATACCACCGCCAGCACGATTGCATCTAACAGTGCTGCTCCTGTATTAAATACCATCGCCTTGCTCCTTTCCATGCAATATTATATGTTATATAATATTGTTTACAACGATACTATATAACATATAATATTATTTGTCAATATATAATTTCTTGAATTTCCCGTCTCCTGTGCATACAATGTTAGTCATAGTTTCCTGCCTCATGTGCATACAATGTTTGCCACGGTTTCCCGCCTCCTCCATCTTGCAAAATCCGGTCCGATTGATTACAATAAATTCCGGATGCCCCGCATCCCATTCTATCTGAAAGGCGGATTCTCATGAACGCGACAATCCATGACCCCATACTCCCCAAAAAAGCGGCCACCATCAATGACCTCACAGGTTTCGGGCGCTGTTCCCTGGCTGTGGTCCTCCCCGTTATCAATGCTCTGGGTGTGCAGGCATGCCCCATACCCACCTCTGTTTTTTCCAGTCATATGGCATTTCCTTCTTATTATTATAAGGATCTTTCTGACGGACTTGCACCCTGGCTGAAAGAATATGAGCAGATGAACCTGCTATTTGATGGTATCTACTGTGGATTTATCAATTCTTCCCGACAATTTCCGCATCTGGAACAATTTATGGAAAGCCAGCGGGAAAAAGGTTGTTCGGTGATCCTCATTGACCCGGTGTTGGGAGACAATGGAACCCGCTATCGGCTGGTAACAGAAGAATTGTGCCTGCGAATGAAACAGTTTATCGCCCAGGCTACGATCCTGACGCCCAATCTGACCGAAGCCTGCCTGTTAACCGACACACCCTGGCAGGCGGAAGCCGATCAACCGGATTTTCTGTATGAACTGATGGAAAAGTTGCTGTGTATGGGTCCCTCCAGAGCTGTCATTACGGGAATCCCCCACAAAGGACAGATTCTCAATTATTGTGGAGAGAAAACAGCCCACGGTTTGTCTGTTTTCTCCTGTGAGACAAGCAGTAACGGCGAATCCCGTCCGGGAACCGGTGATCTCTTCGCTGCCATTCTGTTGGCTGATGCAGTCAACCGAAAACCGTTTGCCGATTCCGTCCGAAAAGCCACAGATTTTATCCGGCTGTGTGTAAATGCGTCTGCCACGGCGCATATCCCCATCCGGGAAGGGGTGCTGTTTGAAACGTATTTGCCCGAATTATGGAGGCAAGGCAATGAACAATAAACGACTGTTAGGCCATCTGCTTTGTATAGCCTGCGTCCTTGTATGGGGAACCACTTTTATTTCCACCAAAGTCCTGTTGGTGGATTTTACGCCGGTGGAAATACTGTTTTATCGTTTTCTGCTGGGGCTGGCCACATTATATATGTGTCCGGGACGACTGCGGCTGACCGGTATACGGCAGGAAATCTATATGGCACTGGCCGGCCTTTCCGGTGTCTCGCTGTATTACCTGCTGGAAAACATTGCACTGACTTGTACTACAGCAGCCAACGTGGGAATCATTGTATCCGCCGCACCCTTTTTCACGATCTTGCTGTCCCATCTGCTGCGGCAGGAAGACAGGCTGACTCCCGCCTTTCTGATGGGCTTCCTGTTTGCCATAACCGGTATCGGCCTGATTACCGTCACCGATATGTCACAGGTGTATTTCCATCCCCTTGGAGACTTTCTGGCAGTCATGGCCGCTCTGCTCTGGGCAGTTTATTCACTGCTGATGAAAAAGATCCATACATTTGGTTATGCCATCCTGCCGGTTACCCGGCGTATTTTCCTGTATGGACTGCTTTTTATGATACCTGCTCTGTTTCTGCTGCCCTTTTCACCGCAGACTGCCAGATTTTCCAAACCGGTCAATCTTGCAAACTTCCTGTATCTGGGAATTGTCGCCTGCGCCGTCTGTTTTTGCATATGGAATTACGCCCTCAAACTGCTGGGCACAATGACTGCCAGCGTCTATATTTACGCTATGCCGGTAATCACAATGGCAGCCTCCGCACTGATCCTGCGGGAACCCATTACCCTGCCGGCCCTGGCAGGCGCTCTTCTGACGATAACCGGACTGATGCTCTCAGAAAACAAACTGCCCTTTACAAAAGTTATCCACAGGTGCACACACCCGGATAATCCACATGAAACCCCCGAATATTCCGGTATGGACAGTTATCCACATGCAGAAAACAATAAAAGTGACTAAAAGGGTCAAAATAATAGAAAGCACACTGTTCGAACTGACCATTGTTGTGGATAAAATGTCTGTGCGATTTGATGCCGGATTCAAACCCAACACAGAAAAACCCCTGTGTCAAATTTGATGTAACCCCTGAATTCCCCGTAGTTGACACGTTTTCTGGTTTTTTTCATCTGGATGACACGATATTCAAAGAGGCTCCTATAGTTAACATAAAGCTGATTTTTCTCTGTTTTCACCAGAACTTATTCACTCTTTTTCTATGTGGAAAAACTGACAGAAAAATCATTTTTAAATGTCAGAGTCGCATTTATCCACCGTTTCCACAGAGTTATCCACAGTGACACACCAGTCACTTTACAAAAAATCACACTGTTTAAGCAGATAAAATTTTATGTAGACCAGTTAATTTCCAACAGGCAAGTATCTATATTCGAAATCGTATTCTGTCAGATAGTGTGATACTTTGCAGGAGACTGATTCCAACACACAGATTTTATCAGACAAGAAAGGAAGAACATATGAACACACTCAAACTTGGTTCCCACGTGGGAATGAACGGAAAAGAAATGTTTCTGGGCTCCGTCAGGGAAGCCCTGTCCTATGAGGCCGATACCTTTATGCTGTACACAGGAGCGCCTCAAAATACCCGGCGTAAAGAATTGTCCCAGCTCCGGATTCCCGAAGCACATGCCTTGATGAAACAATCCGGAATCAGCGAATTTGTGGTTCACGCACCCTATATCATCAATCTGGCCAATACCGTCAAACCCGAAACCTTTCAGTTGGCAGTGGACTTTCTGGCGTTGGAGACAGAACGCACCATTGCCATGGGCAGCCACGTTCTGATCCTGCATCCGGGTTCCCATGTAGGCGCAGGCAGCAAACAGGGCATCCGCCAGATTGTAACCGGCCTGAACGCCATTCTCACGGCGGATATGCCTCTGTGTATCGCCCTGGAGACAATGGCCGGCAAAGGCTCCGAAATCGGCCGTTCCTTTGAAGAACTGGCTGCTATCTATGATGGGGTGGTGCATTCCGATAAGCTGCGTGTCTGCTTCGACACATGCCATGTAAACGATGCCGGCTATGACATTGTGCAGGATTTAGACGGCGTAATGGACGCCTTTGAGCATTTCATCGGAAAAGATCAGATTGCGGTATTCCATATCAATGACAGCAAAAATGAAAAAGGAGCCGCCAAAGACAGGCATGCCAACATTGGACAGGGAACCATTGGCCTTCCGGCCCTGCACGCCATCGTGCATCACCCTGATTTTACAGACATACCTAAAATCCTGGAAACTCCTTATATACCTTCTCCCGAACATCCTGAACAGATGCTGGCGCCTTACAAAGAAGAGATTGCCCTGCTCCGCAGGCCTCTATAACCACTCGTCCCAGAAACGTTCCACGCGTTTACCGATGCGGTCAACACACATCCTTTCCATATTTTCCCACTCTCTGGGAAACAGGCGTCTGTAGGATGCGTTTTCAAACCGCTCATCCAACAGGACTACAATACCGATATCCTCTGCTGTCCGTATGACTCTGCCCGCCGACTGAAGCACTTTGTTCATCCCCGGATATCGGTATGCGTAGTCAAAACCGTTACCGTCCAACTGATCGAAATATTCCTTGAGTATTTCTCTCTCCGGGCAAACCTGGGGGATTCCCGTCCCCACAATAATCGCCCCAATCAGGCTGTCATGCTTGAGATCAATGCCTTCGCTGAAAATGCCGCCCATCACACAAAAACCCAGAAGACTTTTCTCTTCCTCAATTTCCACATCCATTTGTATGACAGAACGAAAGTCATACTCCTCATTGACCGCGAACCGATTCAGAAACATTTCTCTTGCCCGTTCATTCATATGTCCTTCCTGTAATATGCATTCCTGGGAATCTGCTTCCTGAAACTCCACTCTGTAAATTTCATACACCCGCTGCAGAAAACTATGAGAAGGGAAAAATATCAGATAGTTACCATAACGGTTTTTTACCGTCTCATAAATATATTTTGCGATCCGCCTGTACTCGTCTTCGCTGCGGCGCGTGTATCTGGTTGTTACGTCTGTACCCATAAACACCCCGCATCTGCGCCGGTCAAAAGCGGAATGGGCATAGATCTCATAATCCGCCTCCTCTCCGCCCAGCAGTTTTTTATAATATTGAATAGGAAGCAGCGTTGCGGAAAACAGAATGCTGCTCACGCCCCGGTTCATGCACTCTCGGAGATTCCCTCCGGGATCCACACAGAACAGCCGGAGCATAAATCTGCCGTCCTCTTCCAGTTCTGTATAGATCACATAATGGTCATCCAAAAGTTCGTACATATCCAGAAAATGGCATACCTGAAAGTAAAAATCCAATACAGCCCTGCGCACTTCTGTCATACCAGGGCCATCATGCTCTTCCAGAAACGCATCCATAGATGCATGCAGACGGTTGAGCGCTGCGACAAACGAAGAAATATCCGTGAGAACCCTGCTTGTCTCACATTCCCGTTTCAATACCAGCAGTTCTCTGTTGCATGCATCCAGGCCACGCCAGATTTTTTGATCCACATGTTTTATCTGCCGTCTGAGTTCCAGAAAATCTTCCTTCCAGAGAGCGGCACTGTACATTTCCCGTCCCCGCTCCACGAGATTATGTGCCTCGTCCACAAGAAACAGGTAAGCGCCGTCTGTGCTGTCCGAAAAAAAACGCCGCAAATATACATGAGGATCAAATACATAATTATAGTCACAGATAATACCATCGCAAAACAGGCTGATATCCAGGCTCATCTCAAAAGGACATACCCGGTGTTTTTCCGCAAACGCCTCCAGTATATCCCTTGTATAATTGACCTTTGTGGTCAGCAGATCAAACAGTGCCGTATTAATGCGATCAAAGTGTCCCTCTGCATAGGGACAGACTTCCGGATTGCATTCCGCATTTTCCAGAAAACAGATTTTATCTTTCGCAGTCAACAACACTGTCTTAAATGCCAGCCCTCTTTCCCGCAGCAGGGTAAAGGTTTCATCCGCCACTGTTCTGGTAATGGTCTTGGCAGTCAGATAAAACAGTTTCTCCGCCTTTCCCTCCCCAATCGCCTTGATGGCAGGAAAAACGGTGGAAATTGTTTTTCCCACGCCGGTCGGCGCTTCCAGAAAGAGTTTCCGTTTATGGCAAATGGTTCTGTAAACCCCTGCCGCCAGTTCCTTCTGGCCCTCCCGATAGGGAAAGGGGAATCCCAGTGCCCGCAGGGAAGCCTGCCGTTTCTCTTTCCAGTCAAATTCCATATCTGCCCATTTCCGGTACTGGCCCACCAGATCCAGAAACCACTCCTCCAGCCCTGAAAATGTCTCATCCTGTTGAAAATACCGGATTTCCTCTGTATCCAGATTACAGTATGTCATGCGGATCCGGATCTTGCATGCTTCCTTTTCCTTCATACAGAGCGCATACATATAGGCATAGCATCTGGCCTGTGCCAGATGCACCGGCACTGCTTCTGGCATACGGAATATATCTCTGTAAGTACCTTTGATTTCGTCCACAGTAAAACCGTCAGGTTCTATAATGATGCCATCAGCCCTGCCTTCCACCAGCAAATCATATTTTTCTGTGGTACAAAGGTAACGCAGCGGCACTTCTGCCTGATATTCCGCCCCCATACGCCGCTGAATCATTCTGTGGATACGGCTTCCGTCTGCCATTGCCGTATCGGGAGCGCCTCCATATCGGTTGTCAATATTTCCTCCCCGCAAAATAAATTCCACCAGATTCCGGACTGAAATTTTTATCTGTGTCTGCATAGTAACCTCTTATAATGAAAAAACTCCCTGCATGGACAAACTGTCCGATTGAGGGAGTTGGTTTTGTTCTTTCACCTGTCTATTGTTGTCAGGCTACTGCCAGTTCTGTTAAATACTCTTCGAAGGCAGGATCGAATCCGTTGTAGCTGACCGTCAGCGTCTTTGTCAGATCCAGTCCATACACTCCTAAAATCGATTTTGCATCCACTACGTACCGGTTGTAAAAAATGTCAATGTCAAAACTACACCGTGACGCTGCCTCCACAAAATCTCTGACCTCTTCCAGATCCAGCTTAATGTTCCGTTGCACTTTCATTGCTCTCATTCCTTTCATTTACATACACCGAATTTCTTTTTCGCGGTCATGTCTTAAACTCCTTTCAGACCTGGTTCAGACTGCCGCGAGAATAAGTGAACCACCTGATTTATGGTTGTATTATAACGTATTTTTCCCAAATGTAAAGAGGTTTATTCAAAAAGAAAACGGTGTGGTTCAGGCTGAAAACAGAAAAAATTTTATGCATTTTGCATAATTTTTGCAATGGGGATTCCATCCCTGTAGGGCAAATCATTTAACGGCTCCCCTTTCCCACAGTGTGACAAAAGGACCAGATTTGTTCAGGATGACTTTATTTCGGTAAAGAATTTGTAAATTCTGTCATGTACAACCGAAAATGCAAAGGCAGCATCCCTCTCTGCAATGCGTCGTTTCCCCTTGCTTCTATGGCTATTTTATGGCAGAAATGTCGAAACAGTTCCTGGTACAGCGCTTCCGTCTCACTCTCCGTTACACCTTCCCTCTCAAAGTGTAAATCCTGCGCAAGAAACCACTGCCTGCCTGCCTCATGTACAGCAAAAAGTGTCCTGCCTTTATCATAGATTAAAAAATGTTCCGTCGGAAAACGATCCGAGAAATGGTCTGCCAGAAACGGAAGCACATTATTTTTCGGACATATTTCCGAAAACAGAATGCCGCCCTGTATTTCCCGGAAACGTACAAACCCAAAGAGCTGGTGCATTTCATGCCACGCCTGATACTTGAGCTTGTGTGTCCGGTCTACATTCCGGTCTGTATGCATGTCAAACACTGCAAACGGACGCCGCAGTCCCAGCCCTCTGGCAATGGTGCGATAGACAACGGTCCCTTTATCTTCACCGGTAGAGGCCAGGGCAAGACAGAATTTATAAAATCCTTCTTCACCAAAACGCCTGCGCAGAGTATTCATCACTTTACCGCTTTTAACCGAATCGGTCAATACATGTTCATAGACGGCAAACAGCCGCATATTTCCTTCCTCTGTGGTCACTATGGCTGTCTGCTCAGGTCTGTATCGTTTTTCATAGGCTACATAGACAGCGGTGAAAATACCTTCCAGGCTGTCTTCACAGATCAGGATATGTTCTTCCATAATACGTCTCCTCCCTCCGTCCCAGCCCCAGCCTGGTAATCATCAAACAGCGAAAGCTGCCTGTATGTGACCTGCTGTTTATCAAAAGGCAGTTTCTCCTTTTCATATAGAAGATTCCGGGTAATATAGTCCTCTTCCAGCTTCACCGGATACATCTGCTTTCCATTGCAGGTAATGAAAAAATGCGCCCGTTTCAATACAACACCAATCCGCTTCAAATCTTCGAATCTCAGACGTGCACTCTTTCTTGCCTGCACGATTTTTAAAGCGCTCCTGACCCCAATGCCGGGTACGCGCAATATTTTTTGGTAATCAGCCGTCTGTATTTCCACCGGGAACTGCTCCAGATGGCCCAGCGCCCAGTCACACTTGGGATCCAACAAAATATTAAAATTGGGTTTCTTTTCATTCAGTAATTCTCCGGCCTCAAATCCATAATAGCGAAGCAGCCAGTCCGCCTGATACAGCCTGTGTTCCCGCAGAAGCGGCGGCCCTCCTGCCAGGGCCGGCAGATCCTTATCCTCATTGACATGAACAAATGCCGAATAAAATACTCTTTTCAAATCAAATTTCTGATACAGGCTTTCCGCAACACGCAAGATCTGGTAATCGCTCTCCGGGGTTGCACCGATAATCATCTGTGTAGACTGCCCCGCCGGTACAAAACGCGGCGCATGCCTGTACAAAGCAATCTCATTCTGATTGGCCGTAATTCCGGTCTGAATCTGACGCATAGGTGTCAGAATCTTTTTTCGGTGCTTATTGGGCGCAAGCGTTCGCAGTCCTTCCGCCGTCGGCAGTTCCAGATTGATACTCATGCGGTCAGCCAGAAGACCGGTTCTGTATATCAGTTCCGGATCGGCGCCTGGTATGGCTTTTACGTGAATATACCCACGAAAGTGATGCTGATGGCGCAGCAGGTACAGACTCCGGTGCAAAAGCTCCATCGTCAGGTCCGGAGTGCCCAGAATACCGGAACTTAAAAATAACCCTTCTATATAATTACGCCGATAAAAACCAATGGTCAGATCGCAGATTTCTTCCGGTGTAAAGGCAGCACGGGGAACATCATTGGAACGGCGGTTAATACAATATTTGCAGTCATAAATACATTCATTGGTCATCAGAATCTTCAACAGTGAAATACATCTGCCGTCTGCACTGAAACTGTGGCAGATACCCGAAGCCAACGCACTGCCCATATCCCTGCCATTGCCCGTCCTGTCCACACCGCTGCTTGTACATGCCACATCATATTTGGCAGCATCGCTGAGGATGCCCAGCTTTTCCTTGATGCTCATTGTTTCCTGACTGAGAAATTCCATATCCGTTCATCCTCTCCGATAAAATCTTTCTATGTCGGTATCATATCACATTTTTTCGATTCGAACAAGTGTTTTCGAACATATTTTCTAAATAAAAATACTTGCATTTATCCAAAAAAAGCGTTTAAATAGGAATGTGCGTCCGCGATTGGGCATATTTTCTTCATAACAAAAGGGGCGCTTAACAAATTTTCTATTGTCATAAACAATAGAATGTACGCTTTGTCAGCTTTTTATTGTCATATACAACAGATTGCAGGCTTCGCCAGCAAACCTATTGTCATGAATAAAAATATAATAACAACTGTAATCGAAAGAAAGGATAAAAGTCATATGAAACAATGCATGATTCCCGACGGCTACCGTTCTGCGTTAAATCTCCATGAAACGCAGGTGGGTATCAAAACGGTAAAAGATTTTTTCCAACAGCTCCTGGCACAGAGGTTGAACCTGTTGCGCGTTTCAGCGCCCCTCTTCGTAGATCCCGCTTCCGGGCTGAATGACAATTTAAACGGTGTGGAACGCCCTGTCTCCTTTGGCATCAAGGAACAGAACGACGCTACGGCAGAAATCGTCCATTCACTTGCCAAATGGAAGCGCCATGCGCTGAAAAAGTACGGCTTCCAGATGGGTGAAGGCCTGTATACGGATATGAGCGCCATCCGCCGCGACGAGGAAACAGACAATATTCACTCTATTTATGTAGATCAGTGGGACTGGGAAAAAATTATTTCCAGAGAGCAGAGGACTGTGGAGACATTGCAGGATGTGGTCAGAACCGTATATAAAGTGCTGCGGAAAACAGAAAAGTATATGTCCATCCAATATGACTACATAAAGGAGATTTTACCGGAAGACATTTATTTCATTACCACCCAGGAACTGGAAGATCAATACCCCGCCCTCACACCGAAAGAACGGGAATACCAGATCACCAGAGACAAAGGTGCTGTCTGCCTTATGCAGATCGGTGACAAACTGAAATCCGGCCAGCCCCACGACGGCCGTGCCCCGGATTATGACGACTGGGCTTTAAATGCGGATATTCTGGTATACTATCCGGTTCTTGATATTGCCCTGGAACTTTCCTCCATGGGCATCCGAGTTGATGCCGATTCCCTGAAAGCTCAGTTAAAAAAAGCCGCTTGTGAAGAACGGGCAGATCTGCCTTTTCAGAAAGCTATTTTACAGGAACAGC
>ERZ778511.1987-NODE-1987-length-12215-cov-3.817105_pt1 | contig 12215 bp, 12 predicted proteins | sample MGYA00510347_ERZ778511 | MGnify/ENA primary metagenome ERZ778511 (study PRJEB29527, sample SAMN07138967) | mouse gut metagenome | material: feces | host: mouse | place: China:Nanjing | collected 2016-01-25 ...
AAACACCTCCGTAAAGGCTGTCATACTTTTTCTTGAAAGAAAAAGTATCAAAAAGAACTTTAACATGCTCTTCAGACGGATGTTATTCCGGCCTTCGCGCACGGTAACGCTTTATTACCGCAGGGAGTCGCTGAATGCTTTCAGCTTCTGTTTCTTTCCCTCCGACAGGCTGTTGAACTCCGTCTGGGAGACTGCGCCCTCCAGGGCGTACAGGTGCACCAGGCAGACCCGGGGATACTTCTCCTTGAGCCGCGCAAAGGCACGCTCAGGGCCCAGGTTCAGCAGCTCCTCCGCTGAACCTATCCCAACGGATTCCAGCTTTCTCGCCATCTCCCGGCCAATATTCATCATGGATGTCAGCTCCGCCATAGGATCACTCCTTCCTCTCCAGCTCGGCGTGGGACGCCTCCACCAGCGCGGCCAGGTCGAACGTCCTTTCCTCCCCCGCGCCTTTCCGCAGCCAGCCCAGGTACTCGATATTTCCCTCCGGTCCACGGACGGGAGAGTAGCTTAAAGCAAGGACTGTAAAGCCGTTCTCCTTTGCATGGCTCAGGAAGTGCTCCAGCACCTCCCGGTGGACGGCGGGGTCACGGACGACCCCCTTCTTGCCCACCTTCTCGCGTCCCGCCTCGAACTGGGGCTTGACGAGACAGACCACCTCTCCCCCCTCCTTGAGCACACCGGCAATGGCGGGGAGGATCAGTCTCAGCGAAATGAAGCTCACGTCCACGCTGGAGAAATCCGGCTCCTCCGGGATCATCCCGTGGTCCAGATACCGGGCGTTGGTCCGCTCCAGACACACCACCCGTTCGTCGCTCCGCAGGCTCCAGGCCAGTTGGCCGTAGCCCACGTCCACCGCGTAGACCTTCGCAGCGCCGTTCTGGAGCATACAGTCCGTAAATCCCCCGGTGGACGCACCCACGTCCATACAGATTTTACCCGCCAGTGCAATGGGCCAAACCGCCATCGCCTTCTCCAGCTTCAGGCCGCCCCGGCTGACGTACCGCAGGGCGCTCCCTCGGATTTCGACCTCCGCCGACCGGTCCACCGCCGTCCCGGGCTTGTCCACTCGCCGGCCGCCGACGTACACCAGTCCGCTCATGATGGTCCCCTGGGCCTTCTGACGGCTCTCCTGGAGACCGCGCTCCGTCAGGAGGACATCCAGTCTGATTTTTTTACTCATGCTCCTCCCCCGCGGTCACAGCCGCCAGCTCTAGCTCCAGCGCGTGGTAGAAGTCCGCAATGTGCCTCCCGTCCACCAGCGCGTGGTTGCACAGCAGGGATACGGGGAGCAGGACCTTCCCCTCCTGGGGGAAATATTTCCCGAAGGTGATCCGCGGGTTGCTGTCCGCCGGGTTGGGGACGGGCTGAATCAGCGCCGTATAGCTCAGCCAGGGCAGGGAGGACACAAAAAATTTCTCCAGCGCCTCCTCCTGGTTCTCCTCGATGCTGGCGTGCCGCTTCGCCTCCTCCTGGGCCCGGCGGCCCTCCTTGAGATAGGCGTAAAAATCGGGCTTGTCCTCCAGGGTGCAGTAGCAGAAGGTCCCGTCCTCCAGGGCCACCGTGTGGGAGACCCGGCAGCGGTCATATTCGACAATCCGTCCCTCCCGGATCCTCTGCCGCAGCTCCGGAACACAGTTGGCGGCCCGGGCGGCACAGTAACAGGCGGAAAGGAAAAACGGGAGCTTTTCGGTCTTTACTTTGCTCAGAAGCGCCGTTATGTCCACGTTGGCCGTGGTCCCCACATAGGGGTACGCCAGACTGCTGAAATAGTCAAAATGCGCCCTGCGCGGGAAGGTCTCCATATCAATCCATCGAAAAGCCATTTGATGCCCCTCCTATATGTGGTTTTTTGACAGCCAGTGCTCCAGCGGCCTCCGGCTGGGCGGCGAGATATTTTCCGGCAGGCGGTCCGAATCGAAAAAGCGGAGCTCGTCCACCTCTCCCTCCTGGGGCCTCAGCTGGCCGGAATATGCCCGGCAGATATACACGATGTCCACGTTATACACCTCGTCGCCGTTGGGGTAGACGTAGTGCATATCCCTCCCGGAAAACACGCCCAGCAGCTCCAGACTGCGGGCCGTCAGGCCCGTCTCCTCCAGCAGCTCCCGCCGGGCCGTCTCCTCGGCCTCCTCCCCCAGCTCCATGGAGCCGCCCGCATAGTCCCAGCAGCCATTGTCGCTGCGCCGCTGCAATAGCACGCGTCCCCCTCCGTCTACCACGATCACACCGGCGCCCACCTGGAGCAGCGGCCTGTGGCCCACAAGCTCCCGCAGGTCCATGATATAGTCCGCCATGTCACTCCGCCCTTTCCGCCAGCTTTGCCGCCAGCTCCAGAGCCAGCAGCGCGGCCTTGTCCTTTCCGGTGATGTTGGCGCTCTGGCTGAGACTCCACGCCTCCCACTCCCCGCCGTCCAGATTGTCGGAGGCGTGGAAGAACTGGAACACCTCTTTCCCCCGGAACTGCGCCAGCGCGGCCACCGCCGCGCACTCCATATCCACGCACACGCAGCCCGCCGCCTTCCGGCGGGCCACTTTCTCCGCCGTCTCCCGGTAGAAGGCGCCCGTGGTCCAGACCTTGCCCTGGGTGTAGGTGTATTCATGACGGTGCAAGATCTCGATAAACTCTTCCCGGTATTTCGGATTCACTTCTATCTCATCCGAGGGCGGCGCATAGTGGAAGCTGGTCCCCTCGTCCCGCAGGGCGGCGGTGGGGATGATGATGCCACAGTCGCCGACGGACCGGTCCAGCACCCCGCAGGTGCCGAAGAGTACCAGCTTCTCCACTCCGGCGGCAAACAGCTCCTCCAGGTCCCCCACGCAGCCCGCAGCGCCCACATATGCCTCAAACAGAGCGATCTCCGCACTCCGATACTTTGTCCGGTAGGCCGGGGTCTGCAAATTGGCCTTCCTGAGCCGCATGATCTCCACACCGCCCAGCCGGTCCAGCATCCGATCAAAGGTGCTCCGCTCGAAGCAGGACACCGCCACCCTGGGGCAGTCCGGTATTGGCTGGATTATGCCCCAGGGATTGATGACCGCCGCCGGATTGGGGTCAAATTCATGCAGCAGCATATCGTTCTCCTCATACATCCCAATAAAAGAGGATGTCGGCCTTGCCCTCCTGCTTGGTGCCCCGGTAGACCTCCGTGTCCAGTCCGCCGATGCGGAACCCGGCCTTCAAATAGAACCGGCAGGCCCCCAGGTTGTTGTCCTGACCCTGGGTGTAGATGCCCCGGTAGCCCCGGGCCTTGCAGACCTCCCCGGCCTTCGCCATCAGGGCGCGTCCCACGCCCTGCCCCCGGCAGGACCCGGACACCTTCAAATCGTAGAGATACATATACTTGAAAAATGCCTTCTGGAGGATCGCCAGCCCTACGCACTTCTCTCCGTCGTAGGCCCCCAGGAACACCGTGTTCTCCTGCATCGCCTCAAAGTCGTAATTCTCGTCCGGAAAGCACATTTCCGAGACATCTTCTTCGGCAAAAAGGACTTCGCTGTGCCCCCATTTCCCGTCCGCGCGGGACACCTCCATCCTGCCGAACAGGGCGAAGGGCTCGTTGGGGATGTTGATGTCGGCCTTATGGGTCGCGGTGATCTCTCGTACTTCTATCATGGTTTCTCTCTCCTCACTTTTCCAGCTGCGCCCACAGTTCTTGGTATACCCGGTTGCACAGTGCGGTCACAGCCTCCCGGTTGCCTGTCAGATAAGCGTACAGGTACGTACAAGCCGCGTCCGCCCGGCTCCACTCCTCCGCTGTGACCGTCCCTTCCTCCAGGGCCTGGTCCAGCTCGTCCCGGTCCATCACGTACAGCTCGCCCCGACTGTTGACCACGATGTCCAGATACATATCCTCAAACGTCGGGTTCTCCGGGTCGTCGAACCGGTTGCCGTTTGTGATGTCAAAATAAATCTGAATGAGCTTCCCCTGGGCGTCGTACATGGCGGTCAGCCAGAAGGGCTGTCCCTCCTGGGCAATCTGTACCCAGGCGTAGTCCGTATCCACGATGAGCACGTCCTCTCCCGCGTCGTGGACGGTCAGCGGACCGGTCACCTCCCGGATGACCAGCAGGCTCTCCTTGCCACGGATGCCGCAGATCTCGCAGTCCCGGCTGACATACTCCCGCCGGAGGATACGCTGCCAGTCGCTGCGGCGCATGTCTCGGTTTTCTCTCATGTTATCAGCTCCTGTTCCAGCTTCCAAAGCAGTACGGGCACACGTCCCGGCAGGCGTGGCAGGAAATCCGCCAGACCTTCTTCTCCGGGTCATCTCCGAAGGCGTGGTTCCAACAGACCTGCTGGGCCATCTCCGCGCTCTCCAGCGCGTTCGCCGGGCAGACCTCCACACACTTCCCGCAGTCGTTGCACAGCGACTCCGGCAGCGGGTCCGCCTCCAGCGCCGCGCCGCACAGGACGCACCCCAGCCAGACCATGCTCCCCAGCTCCGGGGTGATGAGCAGAGAGTGCCGCCCGATGGTCCCCAGGCCCGCCGCCTGGGCGGCGTGCTTCTGGGAGACGATGGAGCGGAACCGCCCCGTCTTCTCGTCCCACTGGCTCTCGTTGGTGGGGATGGGGGCGCAGGGAACGCCCCGCTTCTCCATTTCGATACAGAGGTCCAGCGCGATGGCGTCCATCTTCGCCGTGATGGAGTTGCGCACCCGGGTATACACCACGTCGGACCCGCAGGTGATCGCCGCCGTCGGGAACCGGCAGGCAAAGGAGATCACCGACTGGCACTCCGGCCATACGTCCAGGGGGTGGTAGCCCTCCGGCGCGGCCGAAAAGCGGTCCAGGCCGGCGATCCCGCACAGCTCCGCACCCAGGGAATATGCGATTTTCTTTGCTTCCTGACTGGTCATATCGGACCTCCTCTCCTGGTCATCGCAGCTTCCTGACCAAATACAAGTTCAGCTCATCATCATTGCAATAGGATTTATGAGGCTCACAGGGCTTGTCTCCGTACCACACGCCGCTGCCGTCGGGGATGTATCCCCGGCGGGCATAGAGCCGCTGGGCCGGACCATAAAATTTGTGGAGCCCCACGGCCAGATACACCAATCCAGCCAGCTTCCCCGCCACGGCCTCCGCCGCGTCCATCAGCCTCGTACCCACGCCCCGCCGCCGGAATTTCTCCAGCACGCCGAAGTCCACGATCTCCGGACAGCCCTGGCCGCCCAGGGGACCCCACTTGGAATCCGGGTACACGTGGATGTATCCCGCAATCTGTCCGCCGTATTCCGCCGCGATGGCGACGCATGTTCCCTCCTCCTGCTCCCGCAGGCGGGAAAGGAACCGGTCCGGGGTGGTGTCGTATCCCTGGGCCTGCTCCCCTGCCGCGATGGCGTGGGCGTCCGCTTCCGTCATGGTGCGGATGGTCAGTTCACCGTCTGAATAGTAGATCATAGCATCTCCCGTACTTGTTCCGCTACGCTCTCTGCATCCAATTTCAGCAGTCTGCGCAGCTGGGCCACCGTCCCCTGGGGGGCGAAGGCGTTCTTTAAGTTCTTCAGAATCAGCGCCCTGGGCGCAACGCCCGCCTGGGCCAGCGCCGAGGCCAGCTGCTGCCCTACAGACCCGTTCTCGTTGCAGTCCTCCAGCACCAGCATCCGCCCGGTCTTTCGGACCGACTCCACCACCGGTCCGGCGTCCAGGGGCGCGATGCGGTGGAGCTTGACGACCTCCGCGCGAACGCCCTCCGCCGCCAGCAGCTCCGATGCCGCCAGGATCTCGTCCATCAGCGTTCCGTAGGAAACCAGCGTCACATACGTCCCCTGCCGCAGGATGGCCGCAGCTTCTCCGCTCCACGCGGGATACTGCCGCCCCTCGCCGCCCCGGGGATACCGGACCGCCACAGGGCCCTCCATGTCTATGGCGGAGCGCAGCATCGCCTTCAATTCCTCAAAGCAGGCCGGACACAGCACCGTCATACCCGGAATCTGGGTCAGATACCCCACGTCCTGACAGCCGTGGTGGGTGGGTCCGTCGGCCCCCACCAGTCCCGCCCGGTCCACCGCCAACACCACGTGCAAGCCTTGCAGCGCCACATCGTGGAGCAGCATGTCAAACCCTCTCTGTAAAAACGTGGCGTACACCGCAAACACCGGGACCATCCCCTGCTTCGCCAGTCCCGCCGACATGGCCACGGCGTGGCCCTCGGCAATGCCCACGTCAAAAAATCGCTTGGGCCAGGCGGAGGCGAACTCCTGCAGCCCCGTGCCCTCCGCCATGGCGGCGGTGACGGCGCAGATGCGCCGGTCCTTCCCCGCCAGCTCCACCAGCTCGTGGCCCAGGATATAGGAGAAATCCACCTTTCGCTCCAGCCCCGGCCCTACAGCCGGGTCGAAGGGCGACACCCCGTGGCTGCGCTCCGGCTGGGTCTCCGCGGGCGTATAGCCCTTCCCCTTTACCGTGCGCACATGGACCAGCACCGGTCCCCCCATCTCCTTCGCCCAGGCCAGGGTGGTACATAGCTGCTCTACCTTGTGCCCGTTCACCGGGCCCAGGTAGGTAAACCCCATATCCTCAAACATGGAGCAGGGGTAGATCGCCTTCTTCACCGCCGTCTTCAGCCGGTGGGTAAATCGGTACACCCACCGCCCGCCGGGGAGACGTCCCAGCACGGCCCGATAGAGCTTCTTGAAGCGGTAATACCCGGGCCTTAGCCGCAGGCGGCCGAGATGGGTCGCCACGCCCCCCACGTTGGGGTCGATGGACATCCCGTTATCGTTGAGGATCACCACCATGGACTCCCCGGAGGCCCCCGCATCGTTGAGCCCCTCGTAGGCCAGCCCGCCGGTCAGAGCCCCGTCCCCCAGCAGCGCCACCACCGCATAGTCCTCCCCACGCAGCGTCCTGGCCCGGGCCATACCCAGAGCCGCGGACACGGCGTTGGAAGCGTGGCCCGCCACGAAGGCGTCGTGGACGCTCTCCTCCGGCTTGGGGAACCCCGCCAGCCCTCCCAGCTGCCGCAGGGTGCCGAACAGCTCCCGCCGCCCGGTGAGAGCCTTGTGGACGTAGCACTGGTGGCCCACGTCGAAAACCAGCCGGTCCCGGGAGGTGTCGTACACCCGGTGCAGCGCCACCGTCAGCTCCACCGCCCCCAGGTTGGAGGCCAGATGGCCCCCCGTGCGGGCCACGCTCTCCACCAGGAACTCCCGCAGCTCCCCGCACAGCGTATTCAGTTCATCCAGGCCCAGCGCCTTCACGTCCGCCGGAGAGGAGATATGCTCCAGGATCACGGTTCGTTTCACCTCTTTTTATTGCCCTTGAATACATGCAGGATCCGTCCCACCAGCTGGAGGACGGCGGTACTGTTCTCAATGGCAACGGCCTTGCCCAGGGCCTTGCCCCCGATGGTCAGCCCGGAGGTCAGCGCCGTCACCGCCAGGGAGATCACCATGGCGGGCAGAAAGCCAAACGCCGCCTGCATCTGCACCACGATCACCGCGCCGGTAGAACCGGAGATAATGCCGCAGATGTCACCCACCACGTCGTTGCAGAAGCTGGACACCTTGTCGGCCTTTCGGATGAGGCCCAGCGCCTCCCGGGCCCCGGGGGTCCTCCGTGCAGCCATGGAGTGAAAGGGCTTCTCGTCCGCCGCCGTCACCGCCACACCGATGATGTCAAACAAAATCCCCAGCAGGATAAACGCCAGCAGCACCGCGAAGGCCACCGCCAGTCCCGCCCCGTTCAGCGCCTGGTCGGAGGCAAAGCTCAGTGCCGCCGACAGCACCACTGCGATGAAAAACACCTGCACCGCCCAGCGGAACCTGGGCTCCTTCTTCTTTTTCTCCTGCTTTTTCTTACTGTCTCCCGCGTCCAAAGAAATCTCTCCTGCCTTTCCTGTTTTCTATATTATAGCAATATTCAGAATTGCTGACCACAGTCCTGTAGGGGCGCACAGTGTGCGCCCGCACGATACCGCACAGGTTTCGTCAAAAGCGGGCGCACAATGTGCGCCCCTACGGGCTGTTACAAATTCTGAAGGTTGCTATAGATTATTTCTGCTCATTTACATAAAGCTGCGCCCGGTTCTGGATCAGCGCCGCCGTCTCATCGAGAGTCTTGTCCCCGGCGAGGTAGGCCCCGGCAATCTCCATGATGATCTCCCCCAGGCTGTCGTCCCAGCGGTACACGCTGTCCACCGCCTCGTAGAGGGCCAGCACCTGCTCATACTCCTTCTCGGTGGCCTTGCGGTAAGTGTGGAACCGCCCTCTGGCGTCCGAATAGCCGTACTCCGTCCAGCCGTAGCTCTTGCCGTCCATCTGGGCCATCTCCTCGAACGCCTCCCTGTTGATGGAAAAGTTGATGAAATACGGATGGGAGGCCCGTCTTCCGGGCAGGAGCATCGTGCGCAGGAAGGTCCAGACCCCCTCCTTGTGCTGCCCGCCGCTGGACATGGCCAGGCCGCCGTTCACATCGAAGGCGCTTCCCACCGCCCCCCAGGGGTTGGGGAAGCCCACGAAGGACACGTCTCCACGGAGGTCCGTCTTGATCTCCTGCAAACCCCAGAAGTTGCGGGGATGCTGGCTCACCAGCAGCAGCGCCCGGTCGCCGAACAGCTCCATCTGCTCGTTGTAGTTCGCGTGCTCCTTCGGGAGCCCGGCGCAGAAGGCCAGAATTTCCCGGAACTCCGGGGTGTCAAAGCTGCATGTCCCGCTCTCCCAGTCCACCAGCCGGTCCCAGAACATATGCAGCATCATATACAGCGTATTCTCTCCGTCGGAGGGCGACACACGGCAGCCCTCGGGCATCCCTTCCAGAGCCTGCCACATCTCCTCCTCCGTCCAGGCTATCCGGTCGCCCACGGCGTCCGCCGCCCCGGCCATCGTGGCAAAGCCAAAGCCGTCGGAGAGCTCGTAGAGCTTGCCGTCGATGGAGTCCGCCTCCAGCACCCGGGTCATCAGGTCCTCCCGGTCGATGTCACGGTCCAGGTCGATCCAGGGCCACAGGTCCTCCAGGATCCCGGAGGCGGCCCAGGTATACAGCGGCATCCCGTTCATGTCCAGGATGTCCGGGATATGCCCCGCGCCCACCTCCGTGGCCAGGCGGAGCTGGGCCTCCTCCCAGCTCTCCCCGGCGTCGTAGTCAATGTACTCCCGGACCTCGATGCAGTAGTCGTGGCTCTCCCGGTTGAACCTCCAGACGGCCTCCTCCAGGTCGCTGAGCAGCTGGGCCGTGCCCAGGGTCAGCACAGTCCGCTCCGGCGGATCGTCCGTGGGCGTCAGCACGGCCAGCTCAGGCGCCCTATTGGAGGTACTCCACCGGCCGCCGCCCTGGACCACCACCAGCCGCCCATCGGGCAGAAACTGGGTCACCGACCGGTCCCCGCCGCCCTCCAGGCCCGTGTTGACCCAGCTGAGCAGGGGCGTGTTCTCCTCCGGCTCCCCGCCCTCCGCACTCTCCGCGGGAGCGCTCTCCCGCCAGGCCAGCAGGTCGCTGCCCGCGTTGTAGTAGAACAGGTGGTTCTCGTCGCCGTCAAAGACGGAGGTGTACTCCGGCAGCTCCCAGCTCTCCTCCCAGGCGTCCCCCTTCCGGGAGAGGGCCTGGAGGTCCGTGTGGTAGTTCCCGGCTCCGTAGTAGGCGCTGGACATGGCCAGCCGCCCGTCGCCCAGGCGAATCAGGCCGTTCCAGTTCTGATTCTGATCCTCCTTGGTCACCCGGCCCGACAGCTCGCCGGTCCGGTCCACCGTCACCAGCGCTTCCTTGTCGTAGCGGTTCCAGAAGGTGAGCTCGCCTCCGGGGCCGATGTATGCCTCGTCGATGAACTTCATCCCCAGACGGGCCTCCAGGTCCTTCCGGGGCCACTCCTGGCGGGAGAGCTCGTTTCCGTCCCCGTCCAACTGGTGCAGAACATAATTGCTCTCGCTGCTGATGTAATACTCCCCCCGGGTTCCCTGGGACATGTCGTAGGGGTCGAAGTCCTCCGGGAAGTTGTAGGTCATGCGCCCCACGTTCTCCAGCAGCCACAGGGTGTCCCCCTCCCCGGCCGCTACGGCGATGCCTTCACTGTTGCAGATGACGTTCCGGTCGTCGCTGGAGGCCCCGCACCAGGGCAGGCTCTCGATCTCCCCGCCGTCCAGGGGGACCCGCAGCAGCCGGGCCTCCCGGTCGTAGTAGTCCTCGTTGAGCGTAACGGACCCGGTGAGGTACACATAGTCCCCCACGACACAGCCGCTGCGGATCACGCTCATATCCGTCTCCAGCTCCCGGAACACGGGGAGATACCGGATGCCGCCGTAGCGGTCCGGCTCCTTCTCCGCCTCCTCCTTCTTCCCGCAGGCCGTCAAGCCCAGCAGCAGGCTCAGCGCCAGCAAAAGTGACAATCCTCTTTTCATATTCCCCTCCGTCGTCTATTTCTTTTCGTTCATGTACAGGCTGGCCCGGTTCTGGATCAGCGCCGCCGCCTCGCCGAGAGTCTTGTCCCCGGCGAAATAGGCCCCGGCAATCTCGCTGATGATGTCCGCCAGGCCGCGGTCGTAGTCGCTCAAGCCCTCCGTGGCCTCATACAGCGCCATAAGCTGGTCGTAATCCTCCTGAGTGGTGGCATAGAAGTCACAGTGGTAATAGCCATTCCCGGCAAAACCGAGGCCGTTCTTGGGATCCTCGATCCGGTTCCCCTCCGCGTCCAGGCGGTAGTTTCCCTGTTGGTCCACCGCGTAGACCGGCGTCATGGCCTGCTCCACCATGCGCTGGAAGTCCTCCCTGTTGATCGAAAACTCCGCCTGGTCGAAAGCATCCTCATAGTCCACTTCCCTTCCCCGGGGCAGCAGCAGCGTCCGCAGGAAGGACCACGCGCCCTCCTTGTCCTCACAGGCGGCGGTCATGGCCAGCTTATGACCCAATCCGAAGGCGCTGCCCACCTGCCCTGACGCCGTAGGATAGCCGATATACGTCATATCGCCGCCACAGAGCCCCTTATAGAGGGAAACGCCGCCAAATATTCCATCAAAGGACCCCATATTGACGTCCATGACCAGGGCCTCGCCGTCAAACATGGCGGTCCAAATCCATTCATCCGTCTCTTCCTCGGGGAGACGGCGGCAAAATTCCAGCATCGCGCGAAACGCCTCGCTGTCAAAACGGCACGTTCCGGCGTCCCAGTCCAGGTAGGCATCGGCGTTCACGCGGAGCAGCATTTGCAGCATCCCCGTCCTCGTCACACCCACCATGCCGCCCGGCGGCATGGCCTCCCACGCGGCCAGAAAATCCCCGTAGGTCCAGCCCGTCCGGTCCCCCACCAGGCTTCTGCGGCCCACCAGGGTCTCCATCCCAAATGCGTCGCTGATCAGGTACAGCTTACCATCCTGGGCCGCCGCCTCCAGAGGCCGCAGCATCAGGTCCTCCCGACTCAACTCCGGGTCGTTGTCAATATAGTGCCACAGGTCCTCCAGAATCCCCCGGCTCCCGAACTGCCGCAGGGGGAGGCCGTCCAGATTCAGCAGATCCGGAATCTCTCCGGCGGCGATTTTCGTCGCCATCCGCGTCCGGCTGGCATTCCAGTCGATGTAGCCGGTGTCCTCGGCATAGACGGCGTAGTCCTCCACCGCGATATAGCAGGCGCCGCCGCCGCTGTTGAACCGGTTGATCAGCGCCCGCTCCCCGGAGCTGAGGGCAATGCAGCCATAGGTCAGCTCCTTCCTGGGCGGGACCTGAGAGGCATCCACCGCCGAGAGGACGGCATACCGGACGTCCTCCGCAGGGGCGTGTGTTTCGTAGCAGAGCACGCCGACCCGGCCGTCCGGCCAAAAGGCCAGCGCCCCCACGTCGCCGCCGTCCATCCGGGAATCCATCCAGTCCAGCACCTGCCGGGCCTCCGTATCCCCCTCCCGCCAGGCGTACAGGGTGTCGCTGTCCTGGCAGTAAAATAGAGCGCTCCCGTCACCGGGCCACACCCTCTGCACGCCCACCGGCAGAAGATACGCCTCACCCCATCCGCGGGCCTCCGCGTCGATGGTTTGCAGCCATATCTCCCGACCGCCGCTCTCACCCTTCCGGGTCGTCAGGATCCCCAGTCGGCCGTCCCCCAGGGGGACGAAGCGGAGAGTCCCGATCCCATACAGGTCCTCCTCCATATCCGCCTTCAGCGTATAGAGGATATTGCCCTCCCAGTCCAGCGCCGCAACCTGGCTTTCGGACCGGGCAAACAATCTCCCGGCGGCATCCGCCATGAGGTCGTCCAGGCTCCAGACAGAGGGCCCCATCCGGGAGAGCA
>ERZ778511.1991-NODE-1991-length-12201-cov-3.646386_pt1 | contig 12201 bp, 10 predicted proteins | sample MGYA00510347_ERZ778511 | MGnify/ENA primary metagenome ERZ778511 (study PRJEB29527, sample SAMN07138967) | mouse gut metagenome | material: feces | host: mouse | place: China:Nanjing | collected 2016-01-25 ...
GGCCACAGCCGGGGCCAGTCTGCGGATTTGCCTTCAGCCGGCCGCTGGCGGACACAGGGCGGAATTGTGGCAGGGCCGGAAATCCGGTCACCATCGGCAGGGAAGGGGATCCGCTGCATGCGGGTCCTTTCTGTAAATAAATATTGGAAAACGCTCCGAAATCACTTTACAATAATTCCATGCATCTGGAATACACCACCGGCCCCATTCCTTTGCTGCCGCTGCAGAAAGTCACCCAGAATCTGCTCTTTGCCACAGGAATTCTCTTCCTGGTTTTCACTGTGCTGTTTGCCCCGGTTCTCTGGACGCTGAGCATCGTGTTCTTTGTCTGGGGCTGGTGGTACAGCCGCCGGCTGAAACACGAGTATGAATACATACTGGACGGGCAGCAGCTGTATGTGCTGAAGATCTTCAACCGCTACCGCCGCCGGGTGTTCGGGAAGTATGACCTGAATTCCCTGCAGCGGATCACGGATGATCCGGAATTTGTGCAGGAGTATTACCTGAAGCCGGGTATTACCCGCACCCGGAAAGCCGGACATCCTGCCCGGGGAACCATGGCACTGGTGTTCCCCACAGAGCAGGGACATGACATTCTGTGTCTGGACATGGACAGCGGACTGCGTCAGGCACTCCTGAAACAGAAGCCTTTCTCCGCGAAGGTCCGCTGGAGAGAAACCGGCTGACGAACCTTTGACATCTTCATTATTTCCTGCCCGGGGCTGCGGCTCCGGGCTTTCTGTGGTTCAAAAACTGTTTGGAAATTTATGGAAATAAAAATTCCAAAATGTTGTTGCATATTCCGGAACGGGAATTTGTCATGAAAGCGCAACCACTGGAAACGTTTACTTTTTTGTAAGCGGATCTGAACTTTCATGAACGAGAGGAGAATATGAAGATGAAGAAGTGGACGACTCTTTCCCTGAGCGCAGCCATGGCGCTGTCGCTGGCAGCCTGCTCCGGCGCAGACAAACCGGCAGAAAACACCGGCGGCGACACAGCCGGTGAAACCCAGGACGTGACCCTGACGGTCTGGGCACCTCAGGAAGACCAGGCAGATGACTACGGCAACTGGCTGGGCAAAATGGAAGAAAACTTTGCGGCGGCTCACCCGGAATACAACATCACCTGGAAAAACGAAGTCTGCCAGGAAGGCGATGTGGGGGACAAAGTGGCCCAGGACCCGGAAAACTCCGCGGACGTGTATCTGTTTGCCAATGACCAGATCGGCAAGCTGAAGGATGCCAACGCCATTGCGGAACTGGGCGGCAAGACTCTGGAGCAGATCAAAGCCGACAACTCCGAAGTCGTTGTGGATTCCGTGACGCAGGACGGTGCCGTGTATGGTGTTCCCTTCACCACAAACACCTGGTTCATGTACTACAACAAGAGCATGGTCAGCGAAGATGAAATCAAGTCCCTGGATGACATCATCGCCAAAAACAAAATCACATTCCCCGTTTCCAACTCCTGGTATCTGCCGGCTTTCTATTATGCGGACGGCGGCACGATGTTCGGTGACAACGGGCAGGACGCCGCTGCCGGCATCCAGTTCGACAAGCCGGATGCTACCGAGTATCTGGTGGCCCTGAAAAACAACAGCAACTTTGCGGATGACGCCGACGGCAAAGGCTATGCAGCGTTCTCCGAAAAGGAAACCGCCGTATTCTTCTCCGGTTCCTGGGATTATCAGACACTGAAAGATGCTCTGGGCGATGACCTGGGTGCAGCCCAGCTGCCCACGGCCAAAATCGGCGGAGAAGACAAGCAGCTGTACTCCTTTGCAGGTTCCAAGGCCATCGGTGTGAACCCCAACTGCGAAAACCAGGCGGCTGCCGTGGCATTTGCAGCCTATCTGGGCGGCGAGGAAGCCCAGAAAGCCCACTGGGAAGACCGCATGATCATCCCCACCAACACCACACTGCTGGAAGACGAAGTCTTCGCCACAGACATGCTGGTGAAGGCACAGAACGACACCGTGGACAACACAGCGAAGATTCAGCCCACACTGACGGAAATGGGCAACTACTGGAAGATTGGTGAAAACTTCGGCAAGGCCATTATGGCCGGCGACGTGACAGAAGCCAACGCAAAAGACAAAACCGCCGAGTTCCAGAAACAGCTGAATACCCTGACAGAAGAGTAAGCCCCTGTCCGCAAGAAAAAGACCTGCCTTGCCGGCGGGTCTTTTCTGAAAGGACGGCACATCGCATGCAGCAGCATCACCGGCTGCATCCCGCAGAGAGGAGGCACCATTGTGGCTCTCTTCAAGTCCAATGCCAATGACGAATTCCATACGCCCTATACCGTCTGGAACGCCCTGACAAAAGGGAACTGGAAAACCAGACTGTCCGCTGTGATCATGGGCTTCGGCCAGCTGGCTGGTCACCGGTTCATCAAGGGCCTGATGTATCTGGGTGTGGAAGCTCTCTACATTTATTACATGGTTTCCCAGGGCATTGCCCAGATTGCCGCGCTGCCCGGACTGGGGGAAGCCGAACAGGGCAAGGTGTGGAACGAAGCGCTGGGGGTGTATGAATACACCGCCGGGGACAACTCCGTGAAGATCCTGCTCTTTGGCATCGTGGCTCTTTTTGTCACCGCCGGTTTCATTATCATCTGGCGGGCCAACATGAAAGGTGCCTGGAAAGCGCAGGTGCTGCAGGAACAGGGAAAACCCCTGCCCACTTTCCGTCAGGACATTGCCCGGCTTTTTGACACCGACATCCAGAAAACCCTGCTGACACTGCCGGTACTGGGAATCCTGATCTTCACCATTCTTCCCCTGGTGTTCATGATCTCCATGGCCTTCACCAACTATTCCAAAGTGGGCCAGCATCTGGTGCTCTTTGACTGGGTGGGGCTGAAAAACTTCGGCGAGGTGCTGAACTTCGGATCGGACATCGGTTCCCAGTTCTGGAGCGTTCTGGGCTGGACCCTGGTCTGGGCGTTCTTCGCCACGTTCCTGAACTACATCTTCGGCATGATCCTGGCGCTGGTCATCAACCGCAAGGGCACCAGGGGCAAGGCTTTCTGGCGTTTCTGCTTCGTGCTCTCCATTGCCGTGCCGCAGTTTGTCTCGCTGATGGTCCTGCGTTCCGTGCTGCAGCCCCAGGGGGCGGTGAATGTCATTCTCCAGAACCTGGGCTGGATCGACCAGTCCCTGCCGTTTTTCATCAACGCCACCTGGGCCCGGGTGACGGTGATCGTCATCAACCTGTGGGTGGGCATTCCCTATACCCTGCTGGATCTCACAGGCATTCTGCAGAACATCCCCGGGGAACTCTATGAGTCCGCCCGGATCGACGGTGCCAGTACCGTCACCACGTTCTTCAAGATCACACTGCCCTACATGCTCTTTGTCACGGCTCCGAACCTGATTGTGACGTTCACCAACAACATCAACAACTTCAACGTCATTTACCTGCTTTCGGAAGGCAACCCCACGCCTGTGGGCCACACAGCGGGCAAAACCGATCTGCTGGTGACCTGGCTGTACAAGCTGACCATTGACCGGCAGGAATACAACATCGGTGCGGTGATCGGCATTCTGACCTTCGTGGTGCTGGCCATCGTATCGCTGGTGACCTACCGCAGCACCGGGTCCTACAAGAATGAGGAGGGCTTCATGTAATGAACGCGACTGTGAAAAAGCGTGTCAGCAACATGCTGACCTACATTGGCCTGTCCATTCTGGCCATCATCTGGGTGTTCCCCATTGTCTGGGTGGTGCTGTACAGTTTCTCCGCACAGAAAGGCAGCTATATTTCCACGATTCTTCCCAAAGCCTGGACAATTTCCAACTACACGAAGCTCTTCACGGATACCTCCATCCTGAATTTCCCCCGGATGTTCACCAACACCCTGATCATTGCCATCTGTTCCTGTCTGCTCAGTGTATTCTTTACCATTTCCGTGGCCTACTGCATGTCCCGGCTGCGGTTCAAGCTGCGCAAGCCTTTCATGAATATTGCCATGATCCTGGGGCTGTTCCCGGGCTTCATGGCCATGGTGGCAGTGTACTTCATTCTGCAGTCATTCGGACTCACAGAAGGGTCCATGATCAAAGTGGCACTGATTCTGGTGTACTCCGCCGGAGCCGGTGTGAAGTTCTATGTGGCCAAGGGATTCTTTGACACAATGCCCAAGGCTCTGGACGAAGCGGCGGAAATGGATGGCTGCACCAAGTGGCAGATTTTCACGAAGATCACCATGCCCCTGTCCAAGCCCATCATCATTTCCACAACGCTGCAGGCGTTCATGGCTCCCTGGATCGATTTTATTTTCGCCAAGGTCATCTGCCGGGCCAACGCAAACGAGTATACGGTGGCCATTGGCATGTGGCAGATGCTGGACAAGACATACATCAACGACTGGTACATGCGCTTTCTCGCGGCTGCCGTGCTGATTTCCATTCCCATTGCCATCATTTTTATTTACATGCAGAAGTTCTATGCCGATGGTATGGGCGGGGCGGTCAAAGGCTGATCTGCAGCCGGAACCACTTTCTGCTTCATTTTACAGACGGATCCTGTTCTGGCAGGCTGACATATTCGGCTCCTTTTGATTTCATCCATGTTTCCTTTCCATAACAGGGAGCATGTCCGGTTTCCGGACGGAAGATGCAGCCTGCTGTGCAGGAATCAGAAAAACCAGGCGGATGCCTGGTTTCAGTTTTATGTATTCCGGAAAACTGAATTTCTGTGGTTCAGGCTTTCAGTTCGGACTGGAGCTTCTGCACTTCGCTTACACTCAGACTGGTCGCCTGGGCAATCTGCTGCAGTGTCAGCAGACCCATCTGCAGCAAACCCTGTGCAGACTTCATCTGACCCTCTTTTCGCCCTTCTTTTCGTCCAATCTGGACACCTTCGCCGAAGATTTCTCTTGATACCTCACACATAGCCTTTTCTCCTTTCTCTGTGGATTGGATTCGTTTCAACAACATCTTCAGAAACCCGTTTCTGATTTTCTGTGGATCGGACTGCCGCAAGTCATGCGCCAGATCCCCTGCTGCATCCGTCCCTTCATACCGGAGGTTGAACAGCCGGATTTCCATTTTTCCCGGAATGATTCTCCCGGTAAAACTGTCCACTTCCTGGATATTCACCACCGGCTGTCCCGGAACGAACAGCGGGCCTTTCAGTCCCGGCAGGCTAGTGGCATCTGTCAATACAATCATATGACCTTTCTTCAAAAATGAATACTTCTTTCCCATTGGCATCCTGTCCAGCACGATATGGGACCGGTACACATCCCGCCTTCCGTCCTCCAGTTCATCATTCTGCATTTCCACACACCAGGATTCATCATTTTCATCATATCCAAAGAGATCCGGCATGATGGATTTGGCTCCGGAGACCGTCCTCAGGTCCTTCTGGCTTTCCACGTGATGAAACGGGCCTGTCTGCCTTCCGCAGACAGCATCCGCAATGATGGCCATATACGTGCTTTTTTCCTCCGGGCTGCACAGCTTCACGCTGGCCCGGAAACAGATATCGCTTTTCAGTGGCAGTTTCTTCAGTCTGTTGATGTGTTTTCTGTCAAATTCTTCCGTTTTCACGACCACATTCTCCTTTCCATACTGGTTATATTCGCCAGATTCACGGGTTTTTGTGGAAGTTTATGGGAACTTCAATAAAATGTGGCAGACAGCTATTTATGAGCAGAAAATTAGGTGATATCCAACATACGGCCTTCTCCTCAAAGGCATCAAAACTGCAGACAGGAAACAGCCCTGTCCCGTATTTTTCGAACAGAACATGGCGTCACAGGACGCATCATGAAAACAGAAAGCGGCGCGTTGCACAGACTGTCAGCGCCGGAAAGGAAGGACAATATGAAGGATGCAGCTGTACACAGCAAAAGTCAGCGGCTCACTGAACGGCGGGCAGGACTGCTGGTTCCGCTGTTCAGTCTCCCCGGTGCCTGGGGCATCGGTTCAGCCGGCCGGCCGGCAATCCGGTTTCTGGAAAACCTGCATCTGGCAGGGTTCACCCTGTGGCAGATCCTGCCTCTGGGACCTGTGGGATTCGGGAACTCTCCCTATCAGCCCCTGAGCAGTTTTGCCGGGGATGAAATCTACATAGACATCGACGAGCTCACCGAACGGGGCCTGCTGCCGGCTATACCGGCTCCGGATCTGGATGCTGCCAGAGTGGATTACGCTGCAGTGCGGGCAGCGAAACTGCCCTGGCTGCGAAAAGCCTTTGAAGCCTTTGAACCGGATGAAGATTACGCCGCTTTCTGCCGGCACGCCTTCTGGCTGGAAGCCTACGTCCGCTACCGGGTGCTCAAGGAGAAAAACGGTCTGCAGGCCTGGACTGACTGGCCGGAAGCGGACCGGAACCGCCGCGACATACCGGCAGAACTGGAACAGGAAGCGGCGTTTCACCGGTTTCTGCAGTACATCTTTTACACACAGTGGCAGCGGGTCCATGACTGCGCCCGGGAACTGGGAATTGACATCATCGGTGATCTGACCATTTATGTGGGACATGACAGTGCCGATGTGAAATCCATGCCCGGTGCCTTTCAGCTGGAACCTGACGGCTCGCTGGCAGCAAAAGCCGGCTGTCCCCCGGACTGCTTCACCGCAGATGGCCAGCTCTGGGGCAATCCGCTCTATGACTGGGATCACGCGTATGATTTCTGGAAACAGCGGCTGTCCTGGAACGCCCGCCTCTATGATGTGGTGCGGATCGACCATTTCCTCGGCTTTGACCGGTACTGGTCCATTCCGCCGGCAGATTCCACCGCCCGCAACGGTCACTGGGAAGAAGGACCGAAGGAGATCCTCTTCGACCGCCTGTTTCAGGACCTTCCGAATCTGCGGGTGATCCCCGAAGACCTGGGAGACAAGCGTCCCAGCGTGCAGACCCTCATGGACCGCTATGGCATGCCGAACATGAAAATCGCCCAGCATTCCCTGGGACCCACTGAAGAGCGCCGGGGATTCCGGGTACCGGAAAATGCGGTGATCTGCACCGGAGTGCATGACAATGAACCAGTCATGATGTGGCACAGAAATCAGAACCGGGACCAGCGGCAGCGACTGAACCGGATCTTCCGCCGTCTCGGACTCGCAGGATCCACCCCCGCAGAAAAACTGTGCCGCTATTGTCTGGAAAGTGAAGCCGCCTGGGCGATTCTTCCGCTGCAGGATCTCTGGTCTCTGGATGAATCTGCCCGCATCAATTCTCCGGGCACCTGCGGCGATCCCAACTGGCAGTGGCGCATGACGGATTTCGCCCTGCTGGAAGCCATGCTCCTGCGTCTTCGGCATCTGCTGAAGGGTGCGGGGCGGATTCCGTACCAGCCGCAGAGATCATATCAATAGGGCAGCGCTGTTGCTGCCGATGCATGCCGGGGCCCAAACCTGAAGGGGGAGGGATCCGGCTTTCAGTTCCCGAAAATTGCGGGGGATTTTGGAAAAGTGTGATAGAATGCACAGAATTCTTTGGAAAAACGTGACAGAATGCACACTTTTCCGAAATCTGGGATATTGAAAGCAATAAACAGGCATCCTGTTCAGTCGCTGAATGCGGTCGGCAGGATGCCTGTTCTGCAGATGGAAGGATGCGGATATCAGTTGAAATCCGGTGCCAGAGGATCCCAGATCAGATGCTGCTGGTCCTTGAGGGCATAAAACATGATCATATAAAAAGGAAGGTAGAGAATGTCGTCTTCTTCCTGCACATCAGCTTTGCAGAATACGATTTTTTCATGGAAGTTCCAGTCGGATACCTGCAGAGCTTTGTCCAGCGCCCTGTGTTTCCGGTAGTCATTGCCGGACTTGATTTCCAGGACATCAATGTACCGTTCATTCTGGATCACAAAATCCAGTTCGCCAATGGTTTTTGAATCGTAGTAGAACAAGTCCAGTCCCTTTGAAGCCAGAGCCTGGGCAAAAGCATTTTCCAGAATGCTTCCGGAATTGATGTCCAGTTCTCCCTGCAGCAGGGCAAACTGAATATTTCCCAGACTGGCTGCACAAAGCAGGCCGGTATCATTCATGAACAGCTTGAAGAGATTGCGCTTTTCATTCAGCCGAAGAGGAGTCACCGGCGCGGAAGTGTTGTAGCAGGGAAGGGCCACCCCGGCTTCTTCAAGCCACAGGAAGGCATTTTCCAGATTTCGCATCTGCGCACCTTTTCCCAGGGCATTCAGTCGGAAACGGCGGTTTTTGTCATCCAGCTGAGAGGGAATTGAATCGAAAATCTGACGGATTTTCAGACTCATCAGCCCCTGGGCATATTTGGAAATATCCTGCCGGTACAAAGTCAGAATCTGTTTCTGTATGTAGACCGTTTCTGTGATGTCCCGGGTTCGGACATAGGTCTGCACTGCTTCAGGCATACCTCCCACTACGATATAGGTTTCAAAGAGCCGCAGCATTCTGTCATGAACGGCTTCTCCCACGGACTGTCTGTGAAGAAAACAGTCTTTCAGATACTGAATGCTTTCCAGAGGATAGTTCAGAGCCCAGAGAAATTCCTCAAAATCCATGGGATACATATTGATCTGTTCTTCATAGCCCACAGGCAGGGATTTCACCGGTTTGTACTGGATCCCCAGCAGCGAGCCGGTTTCTATATACTGTGCAGATCCTTCTTCCACCAGAAACTTGACGGCGGTTCTGGCGGCCGGGCATTCCTGTATTTCGTCCAGTATGATCAGCGTTTTCCCGGGAATGATAGATTGTCCTGTATAGGCAGTCAGCTGAGTCAGAACTGTCTGCGCTGTTTGCTGGCGGAAAATCCGGGAAGCCCCGGGATCATTGTAGAAATTGATTTCGATGACAGATTCGTAGTTTTCCGCACCAAAATGCCGCGCCAGGGTGGACTTGCCAACCTGTCTGGCACCCATGATGAACAGTGCCTTGGAGCTGGCCCGTCTGTTTTTCCAGTCCAGCAGATCCTGATAGAGCCTTCGTTTCAGCATTGGATGCACCTCCATACACAGACAATATCCTGAAAACATGGAAAAAGCAGTATTTTTACTGCTTTTTCTCAAGAATAATCAGTCATTTTACTGCTTTTTCCGGAAATGGGCACGAATGCCGGTTTTCGGCTGGTCAGGCGGGCCAACGCTCTGCCACCCTGCCACAAAGCCTCCATCGGCATAAATACCTGCCGATACGGCATGGTGGGAAACGATTCCCGGCGGCAAGGTCTATAATGAAGAAGACATTGACGAATGAATTCAGGTATGAACTGAAGGAGGAATGCATATGCTTCGAATTGGAATGCTGACCAGCGGCGGCGACTGCCAGGCACTGAACGCCACCATGCGTGCGATTTACAAATCCGTGTCTCACAACGCAAAAGAACCTTTTGAGTTCTATGGTTTTGAGGATGGATACAAAGGGCTGATGTACAACAAGTACCGGATGCTCACGGCGGACGACTTCACCGGTATCCTCACAGTGGGGGGTACGATTCTGGGAACCAGCCGGGTGCCTTTCAAGGACATCCGCAAGCCGGATGAACAGGGAAATGACAAAGTCGAGCTGATGAAGCACACATACAAGGAACTGGAGCTGGACTGTCTGGTGGTTCTGGGGGGCAACGGATCGCTGAAGACGGCGAATCTCCTGAGTCAGGAAGGTCTGAACGTGATTGCCATGCCCAAGACCATTGACAATGATCTGTGGGGTACGGACATGACCTTCGGGTTCCAGTCTGCGGTGGATATCGCCACCAGAGCCATTGATGAGATTCACACCACGGCGTCCAGCCATGGCCGGGTGTTCATTGTGGAGATCATGGGGCACAAAACCGGCTGGCTGCCGCTGAATGCGGGCATTGCCGGTGGTGCGGATATCATTCTGCTGCCGGAGATTCCATATAACATGGACAAGATCGTGGAGGTCATCGAGAAGAAAAAGACCAACAATTCCGGCCGGTTCATGATCCTGGCTGTGGCGGAAGGTGCCATTTCCCAGGAAGACAAAAAGCTTTCCAAGAAGGAATACAAAAAGCAGCTGCAGAACTATATGTTCCCGTCGGTTTCCTACAAACTGGCAGCGGAGATTGAAGAACGCACCGGCCGGGAGGTCCGGGTCACGGTGCCGGGGCACACACAGCGCGGTGGCATGCCGGATGCCTATGACCGGGTATTTGCCAGCCGGCTTGGTTCCGAGGGCGGCCGCATGATCTGTGAAGGGGCTTTCGGTTTCATGGTGGCGTACCGCAACCGGGAAATCGTCCGGGTGCCGCTGGAAGAAGCGGCAGGGAAGCTGAAGCTTGTGCAGCCGGATTCCACCATTATCCAGGAAGCCCGGATGCTGGGCATCAGTTTCGGAGACTGACATGCCCGCATTTCCGATGTTTGTGGATCTTTCGCAGAAATCGGTGCTGATTGTAGGCGGCGGTCAGATCGCTGCCCACAAAGTGAAAGTCCTGGAGCCCTTTGGCCCCAGGATTTTTGTGAACGCACCGGAGATTCTGCCGGAGATCCGGGAAAGGGCCCATGTGATTTGTCTGACGCAGGCATACAGTCCGGCGGTGCTGGAGAACATCGATCTGGTGATTGCCGCCACGGATGACCGGGTGCTGAATGAACAGGTGGCAGGAGATGCCCGAAGGCGGCATCTGCCGGTGAATGTGGTGGATGATCCGGACCTCTGCGGTTTTTATTTCGGGAGCATGATCACGGAGGGGGATCTCTGTGTGGGGATTTCCACCGATGGTGCCAGCCCGGCTGCGGCCCGGGATCTGAAGCAGAGAATCCGTCAGGCGCTGCCGGCGGATGTGGCTGCTTCCCTGGCGGTGATGAAGGCTCTGCGCCCGCTGGTGAAATCGCTGTATCCCGACCAGAAGCAGAGAAGCCGGGTGCTGAACCTGCTGACAGCGCGGGTTCTGATGGTGGATGCGGTTTGTGGAGAGGACCGGGAGAGATAGCGGAATTTCAACATTCTCTTTCGCGGCGTCCTGAGCAAATGATATAAATGAGTTACGGGAAATCCGGTTCCACAGGTGAGCCGGATTTCTTTTATGAGTGGCTGCAGGATCCAATCATCAGCGTTCAGGAACTTGCTGGGGCGGTTGCAGTTGCTTTCTGTTGTATGGAAAGGACAAGCCCATGAAACAGGATGAATCCGTTACAGGAACAGCCACATCTTGCTGTGGCGCTGGTAAGCCTGTTCCAGGTTATTGATTGTTAAAGATTGATCTGGCCTGGCTGATTGTAACTGTATTTGCATTGTCATCCAGGTCAATGGTTTCAATCGGGTTTTCTAAATCGTCAATCGAAAAAATTTCCACCTCACCACTTCCAATGAGAAAACCTCCGTCCTCAAGAGGAAGAATCTTATCTGAGCTATCAAGGTCAGCAAATGGATCATCTTTCATTCCTTCATTTCCTTCTGCTGTTTCTCCTTTGCTTTGATCAACAGTTCCGGTTGTTTGGGCATCTGCATCCGGTCGGGCTGCAAAAATCGGAGAAAACAATGGAATACCGATGAGTGTAATGATCGAGATAGCTATCGCTTTGGGTTTAAATGAACTGATAAACACTCGTACGCCTCCTTACCTGTTTATATATATTCTTGCATATATTTTAACGGTACAGTTACTAATGGGTCTACCGCAAATGTTTCAGAAGCTGCTACTCAGCAGGTTGCGCAAATTGAGAATGGCTTCAGTTTTCTTCTCCTATTATTGATAAATTGATGTTATAAATTAGATGTGGAGAATCCGGTTTGGCAAATGACCGGATTTTCTCTTTACCGGATTTTCTCTCTATATATGATATGTTCCGGAAACAGAGACAGCCGTTTTTCTCACGTCCTGTTTCTGATTCATTTATTTCCCAATACAGGTAGGTGTGGTTATGAAAAATCAGTCTTCTATTGCCAGTATGGCAATTCGATACAGGAAGATACCTGTTGTCTGGAAAGTTGTTGGGTATATTTCAATCTTCACGCCATTGTTAAGTGGAATCTGTGGCGCACTTTGGGGAGTCATTTCTGGCGTGCCGTTTCTTTCTGTGATTGTTCTGCTTGGGTTCCTGATGGTTTACACACCCAAAAAGAAGGACCTGGAACAACTGTGTCCGCGACCGGATTCCTGCCCCTTTGCTGCCTCAGAAACAGGCATTGCCTTTCCTGCTGCAGATCTGACCATGAAATGGCCACAGATTCGAAACTGGGTCCCCACAGAAGAAGGTGTTGCTGTTACATTGGACCATTCGCCCTTTGAT
>ERZ778511.1992-NODE-1992-length-12200-cov-4.517085_pt1 | contig 12200 bp, 10 predicted proteins | sample MGYA00510347_ERZ778511 | MGnify/ENA primary metagenome ERZ778511 (study PRJEB29527, sample SAMN07138967) | mouse gut metagenome | material: feces | host: mouse | place: China:Nanjing | collected 2016-01-25 ...
TATTCACACTGGTAGAATCCGCAAAGCGGATTCTACGCCGCTAATTCAAGTATTGCCGCTATATTTTCCCGGTGCTCCGGTACGTTTGGCTTTAGTGTTGAATATGATATTTGAAAGATAGAAATCTTTCCATAATAAATCATGATACATAAGCGGCACTATCTTACATAGACAATCACAAAAAGAAATAAGCATCCCTACCGCACAAGTTTGGATGCTTATTCTTATCATCATTTTTACTGAGGGAAATCGAAGATTCAATTTCTCATCAACCAATATCCAGCGATCTTGCCTTCCCATAAACTTTCTTTTTGTTCTCGATCTTATACGCCCGTATATAAATGGTACTCTCGCTGTACTTCTCTGGAATGAAGCAGGACGTACTTCCCGAACCTTTTAAATCCTTGATGGTGCTATAGGAGGTGTAGACCTGATAGCCGCTTGCCTCGCTCGAGGCATTCCACGACAGCTGGTACTTGTCGATGATCTTTTTGATCCTCGCGCCGGTTACGACGTTTGGAATCGTGCCGCGGCTCACGAATTTGCCATGGGCGTTTTCTGCAGCTTCTTTGGCGTAGGTGTTCTTCCAGCCGTGGATCGTGACGCCGGTGGGCAGGTTTTTCAGGTTTGTCGTCATGATGGTGGACGGGAAGGTAAGTTTCGCTAATTTGTCACATCCCGAAAAGTTCATACTGATATAGTTTAACTCACCCTGATTGACCGAAATCGATTTCAGCTTTTTACAATCCCTGAAATAAAAGGTACTGTACCGGCTCCGCCTTACATGTTTCGTGATTGTCAGCGAGGTCAGTTCGTGGGCGTCGTCAAACGCGTCGCCGGCGATATACTGGGTGGAAGTCGGGATTTTGTATCGGCCTTTCTTTTTGGTCGGGTAAAATAGCAGGGTTTCCTCGTCGGAGTCGAACACGACACCCGCTTTGGTCGAGAACCATTTGTTTTTTGAGGATACTTGAATGGCCCTGCATTTGAGATCTTCTTTAACCTTTTTCAAATAGTTGATATTTTTTACGCCCGCCGGTATCCGGTAGGATCTTTTTGACATCGGGAAACAGACGATCTGTTTGCCTTTGCTGTCGTATAAAACGCCGCCGGTGGATGAAAAATATTTACTCTTTGACGAGACGGAGATTGATGACAGGCGGTTGTATCTCATGCGGTCTCCGATGGTTTTACATGTTTCCGGCAATCGGAAAGCACCTTTTTTTCCAGATGGGAAAAAGATGATGAAAACGCCATCAGATGAATACATGACACCATCTTTGGAATAGAAGTTTGGATTGCCCTTGGATACGACGATCCGGTCAAGGTGTTTCAGGTTCAGGGCGTCGCCGTAGTAATAGACAAACTTTTTGAGCGAGGCTGGAAAATGAATGGATTTTAAGTTTTCGCAGTCCTCAAACTGGGTCATGCGTATACTCGTCACGCCCTCTGGAATGGTAATGTTTGAGAAGTGCCCGCCGGTAAGTGCGTTGGAAGCAATGCGGACGACTCCCTTTGGTATGTCGAGGTCGCCATCCATATAGATCGGTGCCTGGATGAGTGACTCGCCCTTTTCATTGAGGAGCATGCCGTTTTGGCTGGAATAGTTCGGGTTGGATGAGTCAACGATAAATTTACTAGCTGCCCCGTTAAACGCGTTGTAGCTGATGTATCTCGTTCCTTTCATGATCGTGACGGTGCCAAGTTCCAGACAGTTTAGAAAAGCGGCGGAGCCGATCGTATCCAGTTTATTGGAGTAGGAAAAGGTTTTCAGGTGAATGCAGTTTCGGAACGCGTTTCCCTCAATTTCTTCGATGTGTCCGGTATTCTCCACAGTTTTTAATTCTGTACAGTTATTAAAAAGGCTGTATTCCACCGAATCCATTTTGGAAGACAGGCGGGCTTTTTTCAGATTGATACAGTTGGAAAAGCAGGAGGAACCCACTTTTGACACGGAGTCTGGAAGTGAGATGCTGCGCAGGTTCTGGCAGTTATAGAAAGCTTTCGAACGGATGGAACTGACTGAGGATGGGATCGTGATGTTAGTCAGGCTGCTGCATCCGGAAAAAGCTTCACTCGGAATGGAAGTCAGATAGCGGGATAACCGGACCTGTTTGAGCATCGAACAGTTTTTAAATGTCCGTTCATCCATTACAGTGACGGAATCAGGGATGGTGATCCTTGTCAATTTGGTACAGTCTTTAAAAGCAGAGTGCGCGATCTTTTTTACCGAAGACGGTACGGTGAAGGATCCCTCCTTTTCTGAAGGGCACTTAATGAGAAGGGTCCCGTCTTTACTGTAGAGAGCGCCGTTGATCGTCTTAAAATAAGGGTTTCCTGCGGTCGTAAATTTCGTTGTCTTCACGCCGTAAAAAGTGTATGGGGCGATGGCGGATACATTGCTGCGGATCGGAACGACCGAACTGCCCGAATAGTCGTACAATTCTCCGTAACGATCGACACGGTATACGCTTGTTGCTGCGTCTGCGCTGTTTGTATTTAGTAACAGGCAGATGAGCAGAAGAAACAGGATTAGTGGTGCATGTGTTATTTTTTTCATACTTAACCTCTTTTCTGCGCGGAACTTCAGTTCCGTGGCTTTTTTGCTCATAACCTTTTTTCTGCAAGGTGGATTCAGTACTGCAATTTGATACACCTTAGCTTTTGCTGTGCAAAGCCGTAAACGGCTTACATATTTTTGACCAGTAAACGTTCGCTGTGTCACTGTCTTGCCCTAGTGACTTCTTTGGTAGTCATAAAGTAATTATATCAGAAGAAGGAAAAAAATGCAAGTAACTGTGGGAAAAAGATACAGAAAGAAAACACCTGATAAACTGCTTGCCAAAACAGTAGAAAAGCCATATAATATGTGTGTTGCGCAAATGTTGATTGCGGATATGGAGGGGGTTTATGCCATATACATCTGAGGATTTAAATAAACTGGATCAGGAGTTGAAGGAACTAGCAGATGAGAAATACCGCAAATTCCACGGCGGACTTATCCCGAATGTCGATACGGTCTTTTACGGCGTGAGAGTCCCCCTGCTGCGAAAGATCGCGAAACGTCTCATCAAGGAAGACTGGCGGGGATTCGTGGAGTTGACGAAAGATGCAGGAATATATGAGTGGAAGATGCTGTGCGGTATGGTGATCGGACTTGCAAAATGTGATTTTGAGGAAAAACTCGTTTATGTGGGACAATTCGTTCCAATCATTGATAACTGGGCTGTGTGTGATATCGTGTGCGGAGATCTGAAAGATGTGAAGAAAAACAGGGGGCGGATGTATGCGTTTATCAAACCGTTTTTATCTTCTAGTAAAGAGTATGAAGTGCGGTTTGCGGTCGTGATCTTAATGCAGTACTTTCTGACCGATGAATATATCGGTGAAGTATTGTCAATCTATGACGGGATTCGGCACGATGGCTATTATGTGAAAATGGCGGTGGCCTGGGGTGTTTCGATTTGTTTCATCCATTTCAGGGAAATCACGCTTGACTATCTTTTGTCTTGCAATTTGGATGATTTCACGTATAATAAGAGTATACAGAAAATGATGGAGTCATTTCGGGTGAGTGTGGAGGATAAGGAGATGCTCCGCGGAATGAAACGCCGGAAAGGAGAAAATAGGTGAAACTGGAAGTAAAAGACTTACATAAGAGTTTCGATGGAAAAGAGGTGCTGAAAGGTGTTCGTTTTTCCGTGGAGAGTGGAAGGGCGTTAGGATTGCTTGGGAGAAATGGCGCGGGAAAGACGACTTCCATAAGGATCATTATGGATATTTTTCATGCGGATGAGGGAGAGGTATTGTTGGATGGCAAACCGTTTGCCCCGTCAAAAAACCAGGTGGGATATCTGCCGGAGGAACGGGGGATGTATCCGAAAAAGACGGTTCTAGATCAGATGGTGTATTTTGCGAAGCTGCGGGGGTTCGATAAAAAGAAAGCGGTTGAGAATTCCAAAAAGTGGCTGAGACGCCTTCAGGTTATCGAATATGAGAAGCGTAAGATGGATACTCTCTCGAAAGGAAATCAGCAAAAGGTACAGTTGGCGGCGACACTCGTCTGCGATCCAGATATTATCGTGCTGGACGAGCCGTTTTCCGGACTGGATCCCGTGAATTCCCAAATCTTGAAAGATGTGATCGAGGAGTTGATCACGGTAGGTAAGATCGTTATTTTCTCCAGCCATCAGATGAGTTACGTGGAGGAATTTTGTGAGGATATAGCGGTCATCAATCAGGGCGAAGTGGTTCTTTCGGGAAGCCTGGATACGATCAAGGAAGAATACGGCCGCGGCCGCAAGATCCTGTCGGCACAGAATGTATCACTGGACGAACTGCAGCAGTGCTGTACAGATAGATTGAGTGATGTACTGACCATAGAGGGAAGGAATAAACACAGTTTGATCTTTCGCCTGAAAGACGGAGTGGAGCAGTGGGATGTGCTGAACCGGATGCGGGAAGAGGGAATCGACATTGATATGTTTGGCTGTTATGAACCGTCGCTCAATGACATTTTTGTGGCCTGTGTAGGAGATGAGGCGGATACAGATGAGGAGGGGAGAAAATAAGATGAAAAAATTACTACATGTATACAGTTTTGAACTGGGCAATTATTTTAAGAGCAAATCTTATATGATTTCCACGATCCTGCTCTGTGTACTCGCTATCATAGCGATCAGCATGCCGGCGATCATTTCCGCGGTGAAGGGAGGAGATTCCGGCGAAGGGGACGGCTCGGACAAAGCAGACAGTGTATTCGGGGAGTCGATCGCGCTTTACGACCCGGAAGGACTCGTCAGCGATGATATGGTACTGTCCTTTGGAAAGACGGAGATAAAGCGGAAGGACAGCGAGGAACAGGTGAAGGAATCCGTCGGCGCGGAAGATGTGGCGACAGGGTTTGTCATCCGCTCTTCGAGTGAGTTTGACTACTATGTGTTTAACCGTTCCATGTTTGATAAAGCGGAGGAAGTATTCCGTACACTGATGAGTACGGCATCGACGATGAAATTTTGTACCGAAAACAATCTGGATTACGAGGAAATAGAAAAACTGAATGCCGATCACATTGTGTGCAATGAGTTGGTGCTGGGAAAAGATTCCGAGGACAATTACTGGTACAGTTATGCGCTTGTCATCCTCGTGTTTATGGTGATCGTCATGTATGGTATGATGATCGCGACGAGCGTGGCGAATGAGAAGAGTAACCGCACGGTGGAAATCCTTGTGACAAGTACTTCTTCGTCAAGCCTTTTATTCGGAAAGGTATTTGCCGGAGCGACGGCGATCCTGTTCCAGCTGGGGTTGATCTTTACGAGTATTCTCGGTGCGTATCAGCTCAATAAAGAGAGTCTGGGCGGCATGCTCGACGTGGTATTTGATATCCCGGCAGATGTGCTGGTGACATTCGCGGTGTTTGGACTGGGCGGTTTTTTGATCTATGCGTTTATGTATGGAGCGCTCGGAGGCCTCGTCTCAAAGATCGAAGATTTGAACAAGAGTGCGGGAACGGCGCAGATGCTCGTTATGATCATCTATTTTCTCGTGCTGTTTCAGATGCAGGAGCCGGACGGTATTCTGATGAAGGTGCTGTCCTACCTTCCGGTGAGTTCTTATAGCGCGATGTTTATCCGGATCGCGATGGGAAAAGTGGAGACATGGGAAATCATTGTTTCCGCGGTGATCCTGTATGCGTCCGTTGTGGCGATGGGATTTGTGGCGGCGAAAATGTTTCGGAATTCCACGCTCCGGTACGGCAATCCGATCCAGTTATCGAAGGCGATCAAAGGACTTCGGACAAAAGGCAGTAATTCTTGATAATCTATAAAATTAATACTTGTTTTTTGTGAAAAAATTGTTATGATAAATATAGAGTGATTTTGTGACTGCGCTTGGTAGTGGCATGATTTAGCCGTGTTGCAGCGAGTCACAAACATGAGAGTAATGAAATAAAGCGAAAGCCGGTACAAATGGCTTTGCGGAAATGAGGGTAAATATGTTTGGTCAGTTAATCAGTATTTTAAAAAAGAATCCAAAGAAAATTGTATTTACGGAGGGAAGTGATCCACGTATTCTCGAGGCTTCTTCTCGTCTTCTTGCGAGTACGTTCCTCTCCCCGATCCTTGTAGGTGATCCAGAGGAGATTGCGATTGCGGCAGAGGACAGCGGTTTTAATATCCGCGGAGCTGAGATAATCGATCCGCTGCATTATGACGGGTTTGATGAAATGGTGGACTGTTTTTGTGAGATCCGGAAAAATAAGGGGATGACACAGGAAAAGGCTAGAGAGTTACTGTCCCAGGCCAATTATTTCGGAACGATGCTTGTGAAGATGGGAATCGCGGATTCGCTGCTCGGAGGAGCTACATATTCTACTGCGGATACGGTTCGTCCGGCTTTGCAGATCATTAAGACAAAACCGGAAAATTCCATCGTTTCTTCTTGTTTCATTCTGGTGCGCGCGTCTGCTACTGGAGAAAATGCGGTGCTGGCGATGGGGGATTGTGCCATCAATATAAAGCCTACCGAGGATGAGCTGGTTGAGATCGCGCTGGAACTGGCGGATTGTGCGAAGATTTTCGGTGTGGATCCAAAGCTTGCCTTCCTCAGCTATTCGACACATGGTTCGGGAGCCGGGGAGGATGTGGATAAGATGCGGAATGCGGCTGAAAAGACGAAAAAAGCAGCGCCCGATCTTCCGATCGAGGGCGAGGTACAGTTTGACGCCGCCGTGTCTCCGCGTGTGGCGAGGACGAAGTGTCCAGAGTCCGAAGTAGCTGGATATGCCAATACATTTATTTTCCCTGACATCAGTTCTGGGAATATTGGTTATAAGATCGCGCAGCGTCTCGGAGGATTCGAGGCTTACGGCCCGATTCTTCTCGGACTGAATGCGCCGATCAACGATCTGTCTAGAGGGTGTAATGCCAGCGAAGTGTATTCGATGGCGATCGTGACGGCGGCGCTGGCGTGAAAAACAGTGTGTGGGAGTTTGGTCAAATAGGGAAATCAAGTAAGTGAAAATATAAAAGGAGCAGGTATTTTAGGATATCTGCTCCTTTTTAAATCAGTGCTTACCGGCAAACAAAACACACCCATTCCCCGAGTACTTCTTTTCCTTCAATTAAAAACCCATTTTTCCGAAGCGTATTTTCTACTTCATCTGCCCGTGTATCAATGATGCCGGAGGAAATAAACAGTCCCCCGTCTGCCATATGAGGTCGGATGACACCAGAAAGCGGCATGATCACGTCGGCAAGGATGTTTGCGGTCACGATGTCAAAATCGTTTCCAAGCTGAGTGCTCAAAGAAGTTTCGTTTGTTCCTGCCGCGGCAGAAGGGGCGGCGTAAGTGTACGAGAGGTCGGCGTGTGTATTGTCCAGCAGATTGCCGGTAAACAGGCGGAATCGATCGTCGGAAATACGGTTTATGTGCATATTTTCCCTTGCCACACCGACAGCTATTTCGTCAATATCGGTAGCAGCAGCAAAAGAGGCACCGAGTTTCAGGGCGGCAATCGCAAGGATGCCGCTCCCGCACCCGACGTCTAGTATCCGTTTTTTCTCACACCCGTATTTGGAAAGCGCCTGTATGCACAGTTTAGTTGTCTCGTGTGTACCGGTGCCAAAAGCGATCCCGGGGTCAATGTCGACAACGATGTCGTGTTCCGGTGAGTAGTCCGCTAGAGAACAAGTTTCCCATGTCGGCTTGACAATGACGTGTTCTGCCGCGCGGAATGGCTGAAAAAAAGTTTTCCAGTTGTTCATCCAGTCTTTGTCTTCCGTTTCGGAAAGGCTGACGGTGCCTTTCCCGATATTTGTGTAGGGTTTGATTTCCTGAAAGATATGCTGTACATCCAGTATGATCTGCTCCGGGTTACCGTTTTCCGGTTCCATATAGAAATGCACTTTGGCAGAGCCATCGTTCTCTTCGGGGTCTGGAAGGATATCGACATACATCTGTTTTTTGTCTGCCTCGCTCAGTGGTACATGATCTTCGATTTCAATACCTTCCACACCGATTTCATCCAGCATATAGCTCAGGATGTCGACGGCGTCTGTATGTGTATCCAGTGTAAATTTGATCCATTTCATATGATTCCTCTTTTCTGCTGTTGTTTAAAAATTGGTATGATGCTAAAAATGGTTAAATCTAGTGAATGTTATATAACCTAATCATATCATAAGGGAACAGGCTGGTCAAATCAGATCTGTAAGATGTCTTTTTTACGTTTTGGGATTGTAAAAAAGAACAAATATGATATAGTAAAACGTAGAGGATCAATGAGAAACGTAGCTTAGCTGACAATTTGTAAAGAAAGGAAGAGATTACAACAAGAGCTTGTTCATGGACGGCGGGAGCGTATCTTGACCGGGTTCTATGAAAAAATATGGTTTTGAGAGCAGGGGGAACATATGGATAACGACGAAAAATATATGAGGGAAGCCATCCGGCAGGCGAAGAAGGCATACGTGAAAAATGAAACGCCGATCGGCTGTGTGATCGTAAGCGACGGCCGTATAATCGCCCGGGGGTATAATAAACGAAATGAGAAGAAAAATACGCTGGCGCATGCTGAAATCATAGCGATCCATAAGGCAAGCCGCGTCGTCGGCGACTGGCGGTTGGAGGACTGTACGATGTATGTTACGCTGGAACCGTGCCCTATGTGCGCCGGAGCGATCGTGCAGGCGAGGATTCCCCGGATCGTGATTGGAAGTATGAATGCAAAAGCGGGATGTGCCGGGTCTGTTGTCAATCTGCTCCATATGGAGGGCTTTAATCATAAGGTTGAGGTGCAGACCGGAGTACTTGGGGAGGAATGCGGTCAGATGATGAGCGGATTTTTCCGTGAACTGCGGCTGAGAAAAAGGGACAGGCAGGGTGCCGGGGAGGACGAGTGAGGATTACATGTGGGATAATTTGGAAATGTTTCAGGAAATGTTTCAGGAATTGCTTTTGGAATTGTTAAAAATTTTTATCCTCTTTTGTCGCGGTTTTCATTTGGATGTAAGAAAAAGAAGAACGGTATTGGCGGTTGATCTTCTCGCGACAGTTGTTTTTTCCTATATGATCGTATGGACACAGCAGTGGATCAATCCGATGGTGCCATATTTGTTTTTTGTATTATTCACATCTTTGGTTACGTATAAGGATAAAGTGTATCGCATCATAGGACTTACATGTTGGGCAGCCATTACACTGGGGTTGATCGACGGGATCAACAGCACGATCGTTCAGATCATTTTTGGGACGTTCGGCGTGATGCACGTGGCGATGGAAGGAGTCTGCGCGTCTATCGTGACGATTCTTTTTCTGAGTGTCAGTGTTTGGATGTTAAATCGAAGAAATGCGCAGGGACTGCGGGGAATGCCGATACGGTATTTTGTGTTTTTTTCTGCGATGGTTTTTATGCAGCAGATTTCGCTTACCCTGGTCTGGGAAAAATTCGCAAGGGAAAGAACTTCTCTTTATTTTGTTTTTCTGTTATTGGCACTTGGGGTGTTGGTTCAGATGGCGCTGGTTTTGCTATTGGCATCCGATAACTATTTGTATCAGGAACATTTAGTGCTGAATCAGAAGTTTTTGGCCGCACAGGAACAGCATTATCAGTATTTAGAGAAAAAAGAGGAGGATACAAAGCGGTTCCGCCACGATATGCGCGATCATATGCGGACGATCGGCCGGATGGCAGAGCGGGGAAAAAGTGAAGAGATTGTCAGGTACATGGAGAGGATTTTTCAAATACTTGAGAAGAAGAAGGAAAGTATCGTTGTCGGGAATGGGGTTGTCGATGCGATTTTAAACCAGTTTACCGAGCGGTGCAGCGAGAAGAAAATCCGGCTTTGCGTCGGGGGCCGCCTTCCAGCGGATTGTTTTGTGGAGCCATTTGATCTCTGCACCATTTTTTATAATATTCTTAAAAATGCCGAGGAGGCGGCTGGACAATGCGGGGAGGAAAACCGGAACATCGAGGTACATATCCGATATGAGCAGCAAATGATCATGATCCAGGAAGAAAATACCTGTTGTCATACATTGAATATCCGGGGAGGAAATCTGGTGACAACGAAGGAGGATGCGAAAGGGCATGGTTATGGAATTCAAAATGTGATACAATCGGTACGACGATATAGCGGAAAGTTTAGTTATGAACAGTCTGAAGGAAAGTTTCGGTTGTGCATCATACTATATGATCAAAAAAACAAACCTTCTACGACAGAAACCAACCATTGACGACAATGATATTGTAATAGGGGAGATGTGATGTTATGCTATGGAGGAAATTTAACATCATACGATTTAAGAAGGGAGAACGTGGAAGGATATGAAACATGTAAAAAAGGTAATCGTGTTGCTGCTGGCGTTTTCGGTATTGATCTGTGACTTAGGGGGAAGACCGGTAAAAGCAAAGGCGGGAAGTGATGACGAGTATATCGACTGGGTAGAGGAAGAAGAGCCGATCGAAGTGGACGAAGATGTGCTGGATTCCTGGGAAGAGGAAGAAGAGGCGTGGGACGATGATGATGTGTATGACGAGGAAGAGGAGGACGATGACGAAGGAGACGACGATGAGGATGACTATTATATCGATGACACAATCAGCGTGAACATGGATATCAAAGAGCGCTGGGAGAACCACTATAACGCGGAAGTTACGGTTACGAACCTGACAGATGAGACGATTGATAACTGGGCGGTAGCGTTTGACTACGGGGATGAGATCGAGCATATCTGGAATGCCCAGATCACCGCACATGAGGAAAATTCCTATACGATAAAGTGCCTTGACTGGAATCAGGATATTCCGGCCAATGGCAGCGTATCGTTTGGGATCACGGCGAAATTTGCCGGGGAAGCCGGGGATATTTTAAATGAATACCTGATCAATGATACCGTTGAGATCAATGAGGATAATTATTCTGTGACATATCATGAGTCTTCGGCATGGCCGGGATATGTTTCGGGAGAGATCCGGGTAGAGAATAAATCCGACCTCCGGATCGAAGACTGGAAACTGGAAATTGCGACAAATCTCGATATCCAGCAGATCTGGAACGCCTCGATAGAGAGCGAATATACGAATGATGATAATGAAAAGGTGTACTTATTTAAAAATATGGGGTATAATCAGAACATAGCAGCAAAGCAGACCTGTTCCTTTGGTTTTATCGCTAAAAAATCGCCGGGCGATGTTAAAGTGGAGGCACAGGATCTCTTTTCGGTAAGTACGGCCGAGCCGGGTGAGGATGAAGAGGATTGGGAGACGCCGGAGGCAGTAGAGGGATTGACAGAAGATGACTTTTTAGAGTATTCGGATTATCTGGATTATCTAGAGTCGCAGGGCGGCGGTAATATGCTGCGGTCCAGAGCGAAGGCGGCGAAGAAGACGGAGGCGGTGCCGAAGAAGACGATTCCGCGAAAGGTGTCCGCGGTTTATGAGGTGAAAGGTGAGAAAACTCCTTATAGGAAGAAGGCTTTTCAGAATTTTTGTATGGGGAAAGTGAAAGGGAAGAACGGGGAAAAGTACGCATATGGGGTAGTACATTGTGGGAAGAATGCAGTTTTGATGAAAATGCAGTTGGAAGAAGAGAAGGGAAAAAAGAAGGTAGCAAGGATTAAAGGATGGATGACATTAAAGAATTTTGGACATACGCAAAGTCTGGAGTCTTTTGTGTATAAAGACGGGGAAAAGGAAAAAGAATATTTTCTTCTGACAGGAAAAACGTATGTACTAACAAAGGAGGAAAAAAAGAAGGCACAGCAGGAGGCCAAGAAAAAGAAGAAAAAATTGAGTCAGATTTTAAAGAATTTCTGTACACAGGTGGTTTGTGTTGAGTTTAAAAAGGATGCGAAAATTAAAGAAAAAGACTGTGGAAAACTGGTGGGAGTGACATACTCCAACAAGAAAAAGCAGAGATTTGGCAGACTTAATCGTGTGGATGTCGGTCTGAAGGGCGAGGACAGGATTGTTATCTGGAAGCGCCGGAAGGAGGATCAGGCAGTTCAGGTAGGTACATATTCGTTTGGTTCGAATATAAAAGAAAAACTGGTACAAAAGAAAAAGATCTCGTTCGCGAAATCTAAATTACTGAAATATAAGACATCTTTTACGATGAAGAAAGATACCTCCAACTATATACTTCCTAAATCCATGCAATCCATTGATCAGGGCGGGGATAATACGATCTATATAG
>ERZ778511.1997-NODE-1997-length-12167-cov-4.077361_pt1 | contig 12167 bp, 7 predicted proteins | sample MGYA00510347_ERZ778511 | MGnify/ENA primary metagenome ERZ778511 (study PRJEB29527, sample SAMN07138967) | mouse gut metagenome | material: feces | host: mouse | place: China:Nanjing | collected 2016-01-25 ...
TGATAAGTCAAAATTACTACTTCGCCAAAATCATCACGAGAGGTGACTTGCTGCGCTAATTCCTCGGCATTGCTCAAGGCGTCTTCGGTCGAAGCAATCAGCAAATGATCATACTGATCGACCGGTACCGTCTCCAGTACTTCACCGAGCGTGACATTCGCATCTTCATTACCCCAATCGTTCGCTTCGCGCGACTCACCCCAGTACAGAAGGATATCCGCCCGCTCAAACGCGCTGGCATACGCTTCGAATTTGCGCGAGTAGGCCTCGCTCCTAAAGGGGTCCCAATGGTAATAAACCAACAGTACAACACTCTCATTGCGGTCTTTGTAATAATCGACCATATCGGCAAAATGCTCCATGTTGATTGGCGGACCTTCAAGATACGGCTCATCAAATAGCTCGTAATCCTCCGTCCCTTCAATCTCCTTGGCGCCCTGTGCCGTCTTCGCTAATTCATTGCGAAAATCCGGCGTCGATGCTGAAGCGTAGTTCATAAACGACTCATCCGTGGCGAGGAAATAAGCAAAATCCTCCATCGAGAGGGCTACCGTCGGTACGTTCAGCATCTGCTCGACTTCGTCATCCGAAAGCTCGCGCACTGGCAACTCATTGCCACTTTCGTCGTAAACATGCAGTACCGGAGCGTTATTTGCGTTTGCCTCACGTATACTGGTATACAGAATGCAGCTTAGAGAGGCCAATACCGCCACAATGCACAAAAGACGCTTTTTCATCACGTCCCCCTTTCTTTTGTGCGCATAGAATTAAGACATTGGTATCAAAAAATCTAAAGAACCAAGGCTCATACGCACTCCTCTTTCTATTGTATCATACATTGGTAAAATAGTCAAGATAACTGATAATTACCCTTGCAATTCCTACTATTTTTTGCTATAATGGAGCCAAGAAGTAGTGAGTGGTGTTTTTTGCTATGCACTGATTTTGGCGGATTCAGTGCTAAACACCACAGTAATCTTCGGCGCTACACTCGCTCAGCGAGAGAGATTATAAAACACTAAATATAAGAGGGAAAAGTGAGTAAACCATCCACTGATACTGGTCGGGTATTCTTTACCGAAGGTGACCAGGCTCTCCCCATTCCAGATCTGATTGCTCATCAGAAGGAATCTTGGGCGGATTTTGTGCAGTCCGGCCTACGGGAGGTATTCAACGAGCTGAACCCGATCGACGACTATAACGGGAACAAGTTGTCGCTACGGTTCAAAGATTATTATTTCAAAGATCCAGTCGAGGATGAGAACACGGCCAAGATGAATCTTTCCACCTATGCAGCTCCACTGCATGTGAAAGTTGAATTGACTAACAAAGTTCTCGGCGAAACCAAAGAACAGGATATTTACTTCGGTGACTATCCTTGGATGACCGATCGGGCTACCTTTATTATTAACGGTACTGAACGCGTGGTCGTTTCGCAGTTGGTGCGTTCCGCTGGTGTGTTCTTTACCGCTGACGAGAATGCCGGTAAGCGCTATTACGGTGCTAAAGTGATTCCGGGTCGCGGTGCTTGGCTCGAATTTGAAACTACTACCGGTGGCTGCCTAAACGTTAAGATTGATCGCCGTCGTAAGATCCCAGTCACTACCTTCCTGCGTGCTCTCGGTATTGCCGATGATAATGAAATCCGCAAGAAGTTTGAGGGTGTCGACAACGGTGCAATTAGCTACATTAACGAAACTCTCGCCAAAGACACTACCCATACTCAGGCTGAAGCCTTGCTCGAGGTTTATCGCCGGCTACGTCCGGGTGATCTCGCCACAGTTGAAAATGCCAAGAATATGATCGAACACGCTTTCTTCGATTATCGTCGCTACGATTCGTCGAGGGTTGGTCGCTTCAAGCTCAATCAACGCCTTGGCTTTGATACGCCAAATGATGCCGCTCATCGCACCTTGCAGATGAAAGATCTCATCGCAATCATCTCTGAGATTATCCGCCTCAATAATACCCAAGAGCCGGCTGACGACATTGATTCTTTGAGCAACCGCCGCGTTAAATTGGTCGGTGAATTGGTCCAACGCCAATTCCGCATGGGTATGCTGCGCCTTCAGCGCAATATTCTTGACCGCATGCTGATGGTTGACCCTAAGGAAGCAACCCCTTCTTACTTGATTAACTCACGCCCAGTCGTAGCCGCTGTTAAAGAATTTTTTGCCAGCTCTCAGCTCTCGCAGCTGATGGATGAGGTCAATGGTTATTCTGAGCTTGCCCACAAGCGCCGCCTCAGTTCAATGGGGCCTGGTGGTCTTACTCGTGAACGTGCTGGTTTCGATGTACGTGATACGCATCCTACTCACTATGGTCGTATCTGTACAATTGAGACGCCAGAAGGTGGTAACGTCGGTCTAGTTTTGAACCTCGCCACCTATGCTCGTGTCAATGAATATGGCTTTATCGAAGCGCCATATCGCGTTGTCAAAGATGGCAAAGTTACCGATGAATTGGTCTATGTTGATGCCGCCAGCGAAAAAGATATGATTATCGCTGACGCCTCTGTCAAATTGAATGATAAAGGTGAATTCGTTGAAGAATGGGTATCGGCCCGTGTATCTGGTCGCCCGACTCAGGTAACTGCTGATTCGGTCACTCATATTGACGCTGCACACAAGGAAATTCTTGGTACTTCCGCTAGCCTTATTCCATTCGTCGAGAAAGATCGTGTTGACCGCGCGCTCATGGCTTGCGCCATGCAGAAACAAGCAGTGCCACTACTTCACAATGATTCTCCAACTGTGGGTACTGGTATCGAACACGCTGTTGCAATGAATACATCGCAAGTTGTAGTCGCGGAAGAAGCCGGTGAAGTAACCAAGGCCGACGGCGTTTCTGTGATTGTTAAATATAATAAGATTGGCGAAAAAGAATATCCACTCGAACATTTTGAAAAGACTAACGATGACCGCTGTTATAACCAGCGCGTCGTAGTTGCCCGTGGTGAGAAAGTCAAGAAAGGCCAAATTCTCATTGAAGGTGCTTCTGTTCACGACGGTGAACTTGCCCTTGGTAAAGACCTTTTGGTTGCCTTCATGCCGTGGCGTGGTTACAACATGGATGACGCTATCGTGATTTCCTCTCGCTTAGTAGAAGATGATTCTCTCACCTCTATCAATATTAAAGATTTCGATGTAGAGGTTCGCGAAACCAAACTTGGCCCTGAGCAAGTCACTCGCGATATTCCGAATGTCCCCGAACGTAGTCTCCGCCATCTCGGTGAAGATGGTATCGTAGTGGTTGGATCTGAGGTTCAACCTGGCGATATTCTAGTTGGTAAGATTACGCCAAAAGGCGAGCAGGAACTAAGTAGTGAAGAACGCTTGCTTCGTGCTATCTTTGGTGAAAAAGCCAAAGACGTCCGCGATACCTCAGTACGTATGGATGGCTCTTCGACTGGTAAAGTCGTCGGTGTCCGCGTCTATACTCATGAGGAAGGTCACGAACTCAAGGCTGGTGTTATTATGCAAATCAAGATCTATGTTGCGGAAATGCGCAAGATCAGCGTAGGCGATAAGATCGCCGGTCGCCACGGTAATAAAGGTGTGGTTTCTCGCATCTTGCCAGTGGAAGACATGCCGTTCATGGAAGATGGTACGCCAATCGACATTCTACTCAGCCCAATGGGTGTGCCAAGCCGTATGAACCTCGGTCAGCTCTTTGAGGTACACCTTGGTATGGCAGCGCGCGCTCTTGGTTATAAAGTCGCCACCCCATCCTTTAACGGTGTGCCAGATGAAAAAATTTCTGAGGAACTTGAAAAAGCCGGCTTTGCGCCTGATGGCCGTATTCAACTTTACGATGGCCTAACCGGCGAACCGTTCAATGAACGCACTTCAGTCGGTGTGATGCACATGCTGAAACTTCACCACATGGTAGACGACAAGATTCACGCCCGTTCCACTGGTCCATACACTGCCGTTACCCAGCAGCCACTTGGTGGTAAAGCTCAAAATGGTGGTCAGCGCTTCGGGGAAATGGAGGTGTGGGCACTCGAGGCTTATGGTGCCGCTACCGCTCTTCAGGAAATGCTTACCATCAAGTCCGATGACGTCTATGGTCGTGCTAAGGCCTACGAATCAATCATCAAACGTGAACCAATCGAAGGTCCGAAATTGCCAGAAGGCTTTAACGTTCTGGTCAAAGAGTTCCAGGGTCTTGGTCTCAAGGTTGAGCTACTCGACCATGGCACCTCTCATGATGCTGGCGAAGTGATTGAAAAGACTACCCGCGCTATTGAACGCGAGCATGATGATCGCGAAATCTATGCTCAGCATGGCGCACGTGAGGAAGTAGTGGAAACCGTCGTTGATCTCGACGACGAGGGAATGGAAATAACAGAGGCTGATGGCGAGCCGGTAGAGGTCGAAGACGAAATCACAGATTTCGATGACGACGAACCGGATGCCACTGACCTCGGAGAGGAGTTCTAAAATGGCTTGGATGGATAATTTTATCAGCGCCAACGATTTCGACTCGATTCGTTTGAGCGTGGCCAGCAAGGAAGACATTCTTGACTGGAGCTATGGTGAAGTCTTGAAGCCTGAAACTATTAACTATCGTACCCAGAAGCCGGAACGTGACGGTCTCTTCTGTGAACGGATTTTTGGTCCAGTCAAGGATATCAATCCGCACGATTCTAAGCTCAAGGGCGTGCGCTCCCGTGAGGCCGCCGTCGACAAGGAAGGAAACTTGGTCACCAAGTCTATCTCTCGTCGCGAACGCATGGGTCATATTACTTTGGCTGCCCCAGTTGCACATATTTGGTTCATGCACGGCACGCCGAGCGCACTTAGCGTTCTCTTGAACCTCACCGTCAAGAATATTGAAAAGGTAGTCTACTTTGCTGCTTATCTCATCATTAGCGCCAAAGATGAAGAAATTGCGACTAAACTTACCGATTTGGAATCCCAAACTGTAGCTAGCCGCGAAGCTATCCGTTTGCGCTATGAGGAAATGGCTAAAGACAAAAATAGTAACACCAAAGCTCTCGCTGAAGAGGAAAGCAAAGAACTAGAAGCCTTAGAGGCGGATTATACTACTCGCAAGACTGCTCTTGAAGGCCTGCAAAAAGGTGCCGTTATTACCGAGCAAGCTTATCGCAACCTTCCTGAGGACTACGAAGACTTAGTCGAGGTGGAGATGGGTGCAACCGCTATCAAACGTCTGCTCGACGAAATTGATCTCAAAACCATGATTTCCGAGTTGCGTGAAGAAGTCGCCACCGCTAAGGGTCAAAAAGAAAAGAAACTGATGAAGCGCCTCAAAGTGCTTGAGGGTATGGAAGCTGCTGGCATTAAACCGGTTGATCTCGTATTGATGGTTGTACCAGTGATCCCGCCAGATCTACGCCCAATGATTCCATTGCCTGGTGGTCGTTTTGCAACCTCCGACCTTAACGACCTCTATCGTCGTGTCATCAACCGCAACAACCGTCTCAAGAAATTGATTGAGCTGAACGCTCCGGCTGTTATTTGCCACAACGAAATGCGTATGCTTCAAGAAGCAGTTGACGCCTTGATTGATAACTCGGCCGTCCATGGCAGCCGCAGCGCAAGCGCCCAAAATGGCCGTCGCAAGCTCAAGAGTATCTCTGACTTGCTCAAAGGTAAGCAAGGTCGCTTCCGCCAGAACTTGCTCGGTAAGCGCGTTGACTACTCTGGTCGCTCCGTGATTGTGGTTGGCCCAGAACTAAAACTCAACGAATGTGGTCTACCAAAGCAAATGGCGCTCGAACTCTTTAAACCATTCGTAATTTCTTGGCTCATTGCCGGTGAGCATGCCGCCAACATCAAAACCGCTACTCGCATGATTGAGGCTGGCGACGCTATCGTTTGGGATGCCCTTGATGAGGTAATTCAAGGTAAGTACGTGCTCTTAAACCGCGCTCCGTCGCTTCACCGTTTGTCGGTGCAGGCTTTCCAGCCAAAACTGATCGAAGGTAAGGCTATTCAGCTCCACCCGCTGGTCGCGTCCGGCTTTAACGCCGACTACGATGGTGACCAGATGGCGGTCCACTTGCCACTCTCTGACGCTGCGCAGGCTGAAGCTCGCGAGCTGATGTCGGCCGAAAAGAACCTTCTAAAGCCAGCTGATGGTGCGCCAGTGCTCGCTATCTATCAGGATGTAGTGCTTGGTATTTACTACCTCACCTACAATAAGCCTGGTACCGAAACCAATGATGTCAAGCCCTTCAGCTCCGTTTATGAAGCCGAGATGGCTTACGATCAGGGTGTGATTGCTCTCCAGACGCCAATCCGCGTCTTCGCCAAGGGCGAAATTCGCAATACCACCCTCGGTCGTGTGATCTTCAACGAAGTTTTGCCAAAGGATTATCCATACGACGATTCGATTCAGACCAGCAAACAACTCAAGAAAGTCATGGCGAACATCTTTGACCAGTACGGTGCCGAGATGACCGTGAAGACCGCTGACGCTTTGAAGAACTTGGCCTTTGAATATGAGACTATTGCCTCAATTTCGACCGCCAAAGACGATTATCCGACGTATCCGGAAATCGATGACTTCATCGCTGAAGGTGACGCCAAGACTGCTTTGATTCAGGAACAATTCGACCAAGGCCTTGTCACTGAGGAAGAGCGCTACAACCTTACTGTTGCCAACTGGCGCGATATTGATAAAAAGATCTCTGATTTCTTGAAGGGCAAGCTTGCTGAAATGGACACCGACATCGCTGTGATGGTTAACTCTGGTGCTCGTGGTAGCGTTTCCAATATTAAGCTCGCCTCTGCTGAAATTGGTATCATGGTGGATATTAACAACAACGAAATCGAGCTTCCAGTCAAGTCTAGCTACAAGAAAGGTCTCAATACCCTCGAATCCTTTATCGCTACTCGTGGTGCTCGTCAGGGTCAGGTGTCTACGGCTCTTCGTACCGCCGACTCTGGTTATCTGACTCGTCGCTTGGTTGATGTTGCTCAGGATGTCTTCACTACCGACGAGGAAGCTGAGGACCCAGGCTTTGAAGTCTTCAGGGCAGAAACCAATCATACTGGTATCGGCTTTGCAATGCGTATCGCTGGTCGTTATGCTGCCGAGACCGTACCGGGTTATGTCGAGGCTGGACAATTGATTACTAGCGATATGGCTAGCCATATTGAAGCCGACGAAAAGATTGATAGCGTCAAGATTCAATCCGTCCTCACTACCACAGCCGTGAATGGCGTGCCGCGCAAGGCTTACGGTGTGGACATGTCCACTCGTGAACTCGTCGCTGCTCATCAGCCAGTTGGCGTTATTGCCGCTCAATCACTTGGTGAACCTGGTACGCAGCTTACTCTTGATACAAAACACGGTTCTGGTGTGGCTGGTTCCGGTGCTATCGCCCGTGGTCTTCCGCGTGTCGAGGAGCTTCTAGAAGCCCGCACTCCGAAAGGTCAAGCTTATGTCACGCCAGTTGATGGTACCGTTACTGTTATGGAGAACGATGATAAATACGTTGTTACAATTACTCCAGAAGTTGGTGACACCCTGCGTCTGCCACTTGAAGACCGCAAGGCTAAGGTCAAAGACGGCGCAACCGTTCAGACTGGTGATGTCTTAGCCGACCGTGGCCGTGGCAAAGATCCGCTCATTAGCCCAGTTGATGGCAATGCTCAGGTCACTGATGACGCTATCATTATCGTAGCTGCCGCCGGTATGGCCGAACGAGTCGAAATTCCAATCGACGCTGAAGTTCTCGTCAAGGATGGCCAAAAAGTCGCCGCTGGTGACCGCCTGACCACCGGTTCCTTGAATCTCCAGGATCTCCTGCGCTACAAGGGTGCCGACGAAACCGCACGCTATATCATGAACGACGTTATCTCGGTCTACGCCGCTCAGGGTCACGAAATTTCCGCAAAACACTTGGAGATTATCGTCCGCCAGATGTTTAGCCGCGTCATGATTGACGACCCAGGCGACTCTAGCTTCGTCTCTGGCGACATCGCTTCGCGTGCCGCTATCGCCGACGAGAATGCTCGTCTTGAAAAAGCTGGCAAACAACCAGCCACCTTTACCAACTTGCTCCTTGGTATCACCAAGGTGTCGATTTGGAGCGACAGCTTCCTCTCGGCCGCATCCTTCCAGGATACGACCCGCGTCCTCATCAACGCCGCTATCAATGGTCGTGTCGACCATCTCAACGGCTTGAAGGAAAACGTCATCATCGGTCGCAAGATTCCAGTTGGTACTGGTATCACTCCGCTGTCCGTTTCTGATGCTATTGCTGAGGAAATCGCCGCTGAGACCGAAGATCTCGCCGAAGCGTAAGATAGCTAAGCTAACTATAGGCTAACCAAAACCCGCCCACCAAGGCGGGTTTTGGCGCCAGCACCCCCAACTACAACCGTATTAATGCATGGCCTCTCCAGTTCCTGCGTACTGGCCTCTACCGCCGTTCCTACGGCTACCTCAACGTACTTACGACGCATGGCCACTGGTGGTCTGGCACGGCTGGTTCCGCTGCCCACGGACGCAGCCTGAATACGTGGACCGGTGCTACCCACGCCCAGTTTAACGATTTCCGTGGCTACGGCTTTGCTCTGCGCTGCGTAGCGCAAAGAAATGAACATTTTTGCGTTTTTGTTCATTTTATTTTCCCAAGATAACAGGGGTAGACGCCCAAATCTTAATGAACATTTTTGCGTTTTTGTTCATTTTTTGTAAAATAACTTATAATGATAATATGACATTAGAAACTTATACTACGGCGGATGTTTGTAAACAACTTGGGGTACCTCGGTATACAGTTACAAATTTATATAAGCGTGGTCTCATCCCTCACGTCAAGCATAACAGATTCGGTCGTCGCACCTTCACCCACGAACAAGTCGACCTCATCGCCATCCTTATCAAAATGCGTTCGGCTGGTTTCTCCACTAAAGAACTTCGTCAGTACTCGCGGCTCTATTGTCAGGGCGATTCCACCGCCGATGAACGCCTTGCTATGCTTACCACTAGAAAGCGCCAGTTATGGCAGGAAATCAAGGAACGCCAAGAATCGATTGATTTTATTGAGCGCCAGGAAGAACTTGCCGGACAAAAGTCAGAGCAAGAGATCAAGTAGATGTCTACTCCGCGCAGAGCAAAACCGTAGCCACGGAAATAGTTATCCTGGGCGAGGACACTACCGGTCCATGCATTCAGGTGGCGCCCGTAGGTAGCTGAGCCAGCCGTGCCAGACCACCAGTAGCCATTCGTCGTACGTACGGCGAGGTAGCCGTGGGAACGGGCGTAGAGGCCAGTACGCAGGAACTGGAGAGGCCATGCATTGATACGGTTGTAGTTGGGAGATAATAAGCCTTAGCGCCAGTACGATGTGATATAATTACCTTATGGAAATAAATCAGGAAACCATCGCTCACCTAGCGAACCTATCAAATTTTGCCCTTGATGCAGAGCAAAGCTCGGCGCTTGAAAGTAATCTACAGGATATTATTGGCTATATTTCTCAGCTCGACCAGCTCAATACTATCGGCGTGGAGCCAACCTATCAGGTTTTTGAGATGGAGAACGTCTGGCGGGCGGACGAAATCCTGCCCCAAGACGCCGACCGCGCCGAGTTACTAGCCCTGACGAAAGAGGTCGAAGATAATCAAATCAAAGTACCAAAGGTATTATAATATGAAGATCGCGAGTAAAGAAGTCCCCGCTGTTTCACTGGTCAAAGAAGCTCTCGAAAAGGCTCATCGCTACCAGGAAACCCACCATGTTTTTACGTTTATTAACGATGCCGCGCTTGAGAAAGCTGCCGAAATCGACCGCCGTATTGAGGCCGGCGAAAATGTTGGTCGCCTCGCTGGCGTGCCATATGCTCTCAAAGATAATTTCTTGACCCCAGACGGCGAAACCACCGCTTCTGCTCATATTCTTGAAGGATTTACTAGCCCGGTTACCGCCACCGCAGTCAAAAAACTCGAAAAAGAAGGCGCCATCATGATCGGTCGCACTAACCTCGACGCTTTTGCTCATGGTTCCTCGACTGAAAACAGTTATTTCGGCCCTACCAAAAATGCTTTTGATACTGAACGTGTAGCCGGCGGTTCTAGTGGTGGTTCGGCTGTAGCAGTGGCACTCGGAATCGTGCCTTTCGCTACTGGTACCGACACCGGCGGTTCTATTCGCCAGCCTTCGTCATTCAACGGCGTCTACGGCCTCAAGCCAACTTACGGCACGATTAGTCGCTACGGAGTAGTGGCAATGGCCTCCAGCACCGACTGTGTTGGTTTTATCGCGAACTCCCCCGAAGACATCGACCTCTTGATGTCAATCACTGCTGGTCAAGATCCCAAAGACCACACTACTCTGCCAGATTTTTATGGTCAGGAAGAAGTTTTTGATGACCCAGTCAAGAAAATTGGCATCATCAAGGAATTCGATAACGATTCACTCGCTCCCGAAATCCGCGAGGCCTTGCATCAGCAAATTGAAGACCTGAAAGCTAATGGTCATGAAATCGTCGAATTAACCATGCCGACCCTCAAGTATGCTCTCGCGGTCTATTATATTATTGTGCCTGCCGAGGTTGCCAGTAATCTATCCCGCTACGACGGCGTGCGCTATGGTTTCCGTAGTAGCCAGTCTAGTCATCTTGACGAGCTCTATGCTAACACCCGCCAAGAAGGCTTTATGCCAGAGAATATGCGTCGCATCATGGTTGGAAACTTCGTGCTGAGCGCGGGTTTTTATGACGCCTACTATCTCAAAGCAGCCAAAGCCCGTACCCTTATTGTCCAGGAATACGACAAAGCCTTTGAAAAATGTGACTTCATCCTTACCCCAGTCAGCCCCAATCCCGCATTCAAGCTCGGTGAGAAAGTCAATGACCCCGTCGCGATGTACATGGAAGATGTCCTCTCCGTACCGCTCAACCTCGCTGGTCTACCTGGCCTCACTATCCCGGTTGGTCAGACTACTGATGGTTTGCCGCTCGGCCTACAATTAGTCGGTCCACGCCGCAGCGATCAGGCTTTGCTTAAATTCGCCGGCAGTCTCGACCATCATAGCGCCGCCGGTAGCGACCAAATCGACACCGATCTCACTGGAGGGAACAACTAATGCAACCAGCTATTTCGCTAATTGTCGCTATTGTCGCCATCGCGCTCTTCTTTCTGGTCGCTATTGTCCTCAAAGGCAACCATGGCCACCATTTCAATGTAGAGGAATACCAGACCCGTTGGCTCAAAATCCAAAACAGTCTCATTAAAGGCAACTCTAATAGCTATACCATTGCCGTTCTTGAAGCCGATAAATTATTCGACCGTGCTATGCGTGAAATGGGCATCCCTGGTAAAACCATGGGTGAACGTCTCAAACGGATGGACGGACGCCTCTCGCAAATTGACTACGTCTGGCACGCTCATAAGATCCGTAACCAAATTGCCCATGATACCGGCTACGCTCCCGATTACAACAACGCCAGTCGCGCCCTTTCCGCTTACAAACAAGCCTTAAAAGATTTAGGAGCAATTTAATGAAATATATACCCACTATTGGTATTGAATGCCATGTTCAGTTAGCCACCAAGACCAAGCTTTTTTCTGAGGTCGATAATGACGCTCGCGGCAAAGAACCCAATTCTTGTGTTTCGCCAGTTGACTATGGCCTTCCCGGCATGCTCCCTCGCCTCAATGGTGAGGCCGTTAAGTTTGCCGTTCGTGCTGGCCTCGCCCTCAATTCCGAAATCAATCTTGATAGTCGTTTTGATCGCAAGCACTATTTTTACCCAGATCTTCCCAAGGGCTATCAAATTACTCAGATGTTCCACCCTATCATTGGCGCCGGTTATGTCGAACTGCCAGATGGTACCAAAGTCCGGATCGAGCACGCTCATCTCGAGGAAGATGCTGGTAAACAGAGCCATTTTAGCACTTATTCATTAGTCGATCTGAACCGCGCTGGCACGCCTCTCATTGAAATCGTCTCTATGCCCGATATTCATTCTGCTACTCATGCTCGAGATTATTGCAAAGAACTCTGGCGACTCATGACCTATGTTGGCGTGACTTTTGGCGATCTTTATAATGGCAACATGCGTTTTGACATCAATACCAGCATTGCACCCGAAGGCAGCGACCAGCTCGGCACTCGTACCGAAGTCAAAAATCTCAACTCCTTCCGTGCGGTTGAGCGCGCAGTCGAATACGAAATCAAGC
>ERZ778511.1998-NODE-1998-length-12165-cov-5.066391_pt1 | contig 12165 bp, 9 predicted proteins | sample MGYA00510347_ERZ778511 | MGnify/ENA primary metagenome ERZ778511 (study PRJEB29527, sample SAMN07138967) | mouse gut metagenome | material: feces | host: mouse | place: China:Nanjing | collected 2016-01-25 ...
TCTACGACAGACTTTGCAAGCCTCAACGACAATAGGCAGCATTCGCCCCCAAAAGAAAGCATAACCGCCGTTTGCAACAAGCCCCGCAACTTTACGAGTTGCGGGGCTTCATTTCAACGCAAGCGACGATCCAGCGGCGAGTCGTTATCCAGCTGGCGCATCCTCCGATTCCGAATGATTCTGCGAATTCAATATTCCGCCATGTCGAAAACTATTTCTTGATACACCGCACGAAACAGGCGTCCATACCGCTTCCCACGTTGGCATAGCCGATGCTGTGGAAATCGAAGGTGAAATAATTGATGTCCCAGCCCAGGTTGTCGCCTACCTTATTACGGCACCAATACACCCCGCCCGGGCGCCTGAAGATGTCGTAGAACAGCGGGCAGTCGTTGACGCCGGGCGTAGGATAGTAACTCTGGCGGTTGGAGGAGTATCTCAATATACCCTGTTCGGCATTTCTTCTGTGCCCGTAGCCCGAAGCGCCTATCGGGAAAAAGAGGTTCTTGCCCGTTACTTTGTTATAGACGAAACAACCTCTCATGCCGCGGCCCTCGCTGCTGTGAAGGTAGTCGTAGCCGTATACATCGTCGATATGGTCGGCGGTCATCTCCGCGTCGTCGCCGTAGAGGGTGCCGTAGCCCTGCTCTATCTCTTCGCTCTCGAAGAGAAGCCGGTAATCGGCATCCTGGGCCACCCGCATGTCGGAGGTGGGATCCGCAAAGGTCTGCATCATCTCCAGGAAAGGAATGTCGGCCCATTTCTCCGTCCGATCCGTCCCGGCGATGGTAAAGCCGTTCGCCGGATGCAGCTTGAAGTCCTGCGGTTCCACATGGATCCAGGGATCCTTGGAATTCTTGTTGTTCAACGCATCGATCGGATCGTCCCAATTCCCGAATTTGAACATCGAACCCTCCTCCAGGGGGCTGTGCGTCCGTTCGGTGCGGGTCCTCATGTTTTCGGCATACCACAGCGCCCCGTTGTCGAGCAGATTGTCCGGCTCGTTGCCCTGCCTTACGAAGATCAGGTGCTGGCACGTGTAGTTGTGATACTCCACCCGGATAATGGCGTAGTGATTGGCCCCCGGCGTACCGGGCTTGAAATCCACGTTGAAATCGATCACGCTGCCGGTCTTGCCGTGCACGACGTCGCCGTACTGGGGGTCTTCGTCCTTGACCAGTTCCGATTTCCCCGGACGCCCCGAAAGCGTAATTCCGTCTCCGTTGTGCCTGCATAGAACATAGGCTTTCCACGGACCGTCGGACTGGAAGGTCTCGAAAAGCTCCGCGTTTTCTTCGGGCAGCCGCTTCAGCACCACATGGAACGACTTGTTGTTATTGATGCTACGGTAAATCCCCTTGGGATTCACGATACGGCGCACCTGGTAGATGTGCACGATGTTCTCGAAAGGAGGCTCCAATCCCTCCAGCTTGGTGGTAATCTTCACCAGCGCCTTGCGCTGGTGCGCCACATAGGGATTGTTTCCGGTGTAGCCCGTGGTCTTGATGAGCTGCTTGGCGCGCGTGTACATGGGTATGTACACATTGTAGGTGCTCTGCTCGGTAGGATGCTTCTCGACACGGTATTTGTCGGTGCTCTCGGAACCCTCCGTCGTGAATTCGCCCTCCTCGAAATTCAGGTACTCGCGCTCGCCGCGCTTGGGAGCCTGGTTGTAATACTCCTCGTTCGTGTTTGCGGAGATCACGGTCTGCGTCGTCTGATGCAGCGACAGAAAACCGTTCCACGGATTCTGCCCGGGCAGGTCCATCGCATGGTAATAAACGTCCGGATCGGCATTGTGGGGCGCCCAGCGGTTGTCGAGAATCTCCGCCTTCATGTATTCGATCTTCCTGCCTCCGGTGGCCACCTTGATGGGATACATCATGGAGTGATTGTAGAGATAGGAGATATAGTAAGGCTCGGGAGTCATCACGCCCGGTTCGGGCTCCTCGTACTCGATGTGCCAGTCGGCCTCGTTGGCGAAATTCTTGAATTTCAGCGTCAGTTTGTAATGGCAGTTGCGTCTGGCGTTGTAATCTTTCTTCTCGTCCTGCCCCAGCATGAACCGATAGGTGATGGGGCCGTTGCCCAGCTTATCGGGATTGTTGGAGATGTAGTGCCCTCTGACTTCTATGTAGGTGCCGTAGGGCTTGTCGTCCTTCAGTTTGTAGTCCGGATATTTGTCGGGGTTGCCCGGCAGCCCCGGAGCATCCAGCACGCCGTTGCCGTCAGCATCCTGCCGTTTGTCCTTTCCCGTGCCCTGCATGTTCTCGTAAAAGAACAGCGCGGCATCCGTCTCGCCATGGGAGCCCAGATAGGGAGCGCCCACCATGATGCAATGCCCCTTGCAGCCGTCATCGCAATCGAAATCGTCGGCATGCTCTCCATCATGATAATGGATGATCTCGCCGTCGGGCATCTCCGCACCGTTCGCGGGAACTTCCAGCGCATAGCCGGCCTCCCCCACCTTGTTGTCCTTTCCCAGATAGCACTGCCGCGGCATATCCTTGATCTGCACCGACCGTAGATAGATGAAAACGCCCTCCTTCAACCCGCTGCCGTCGTATGCGACGGTCACCTTGGACGCCGCACGGCGCAGCCACGCATGCAGATTGAGGGTGTTTTCATGCAATTCGAGCGGCCGGTCCTCAGGCTGTACGGAAGAACTCCTCGTGAAATAACCGATCATCTGGCCGTTCGCACTCATATCGTCGGCATTCCAAGTGAGCGGCAGGCTCTTGAGCCCCTCCACGGTCTTGATACGGTCGGCATGTTTCTCGAGCAGGTCGGGAATATTGGCCACCGCATACATATAATACCGGCCATAGTCGATTTTTTCCGGCAGCTCGAAAGTGATGCGCTTCGTTTTCGACTCGGCGCTCGCCCCGTTTTCCGCATCGGCGTCGGCGCGATCCATATCCTCCGACTCATAATCCGTTATCGCCCGGCCGCTGACCAGCTCGCCGGATTCATAATCATACAGCAGCACATGGATGGAGGCGACATCCTTGAGGGCGTCTCCGGCGGCCTTCGTCTGCGCGAGTCCGGCCGACATGGGCATGAAATCCAACGCGGCGAACACCCGGGTCCGGCCTTCCCCGGCGGCGAACTCGCCGGTCAAGGGATCGTGGCGGCAACTTGCCGCGGCAAAGGCCATCGAACAAACAATGCCGTATAATAGGAAACGTTTCATCTGTCCACGCTTGTTTATGGGTCTACAAACCGAATTCCGGAGTGAGGATCACTTCGCTGTAAGGAATCACATCCACCTGCACGCCCTTCTCCAGGAAGGTGACGTCCACCACGACATGCGTATTGCGGAAAAGGGCTTTCAGATTGTCGAAAGGCCGGCTGAACTTCCGCTTCGCATTGTTGTCGTCCGTCAGCTCGAACGCCATGGTGTAGGCCTGTTCGCCGTAGGCGCCCGTGCCGGGCTCTTTGAGGCTCTTGCTTTCCGGGAGATAGAAAACCGGATAAACCGCCTCGCCGGGTTTCGGCACGCCCATGTCGTACACGAGCCCGGCCACCCGGAAATCCGCCGGGGCCGCCACGACGACGGAGTCGGATACAGCGCCGGCGGGAATGTCGTAATCGGTGATCCACCCTCTTTTGTCGGCCAGTTCCTTGTCATCCGGAGTCTCCAGCGACTCGTCCGCCACCCTTTTCAGCCAGTCGATCCAGAAAAGTTCGCTCCGGCTGCCGTCGGCTTCCTCGAATGTCATCATCGGGTTCTTCTTGCGGGGCATCAGAAAGGTGCTTCGGGCTATGTCCGAAACCGCGATGCTGTTGACCGCGACGGCTCCGCTGCGCATGTTCTTGAAACGAAACGTGAATTTCGTGGCGGTACGCACCAAGCAGAGTCGGCACTCCTTCGACTTATCACCGATCGCGACCTCGTACACGGAACTCATCGGGATGGAGCGGTCCGTGTAGTCGGGCACAAAGGAGAGGTTGTCCGCCTTGTCCTTGAAACCGGCGGCGCCTTGCACGTAATCGTCCAGCTCCATACGGTCCAGACCGGGCACGCTGCCCTCGTTGGCTATCAGATAAACGGATTTCACCTCGTTCCGCTTCACTTCGACGAGCTGCGTGCATTCGGTCTGCATGACCTCGCCGAAATCCAGAAACCGGTTATGCTCCACCGTGCCGTCGGGATGCAGCACGACGATGCGCAGGGTCTTCATTTTCGCCTTGTCCGGAAAACCGCCCGCCGCACCGGAACGCGCAGAGCCGAGAACTTCCGTATTCAGCACGAGCGTGACCGTTGCGCCGCTCCCGGACGGCCCGTCCGCAGCGCCGGTTCCACGGCTGCATGCCGCCAGCATCGAGACGAACCCGAACACCGGAACCAACCATGTAGTATGTCGCGACATAGATTTCATTCTACCCTCCCCCGAAAAAGCCGTCGGGTCAATCCAGATTCGAATTGTTAACCACCACCCGCCACGAGTGGACCTGGACCACGGTGCTTATCCAGCTGTTGCTCCGATCGAGAAAAAAAGTCATGTTGTACTCGTCGGCACGGTCGAGGTACTCCTGATCGTCCATCTGCCTGTGGTGCGCGCCCTTTACGAGCAAGGCATAGTCGATGATCGGCAGCGAAGCGACCAGCTTGCCGCCGCCGGCGACCCGGATAGTCAGCATGGGGCGCCGGTACTTCGTCCAGTCCCTCATGAAGAGCCGGTTGACGGTCAGTTCCGCCACGGCCACCTTGACGGAGGTGATGGCACGCCCCGTATCGACGCCCGCTTCGCCGGAATAGACCGCCCAAGGCCGATAGACGACGGGCTCCTCGCGCAACATGGCATTGTCGTAGGCGAGCCAGCCGTTGTCGTCCTCGATGGTGAACTCGAAATCGGCGGGGTCGATGTCTTCGCCGGAAAGATGCTGCAACACCACGCGGAAGACGTTGGTGTTTTTGGTGAGCGGCATTTCGTAAAGGTATTCTCCCCCATCATGGTCGACCGGCAGCTCCACGTCCATCATGCCGTGAAACAACGGCTGCAAATCCTTATCGGAGCAGGCGGGGGTCTGTCCCTCGCCCGAGTCCGCCGCGGAGGTCGCCGCGACGCAGTTCATCCGGCAGTGCAGGTCTGCGGGACCGCATGCGGGCGCCGCGTCCGGCAAGCCGAAAGACTCCTCGTCGCCCAAACCGCACCACGCCACCAGCCGATACCTGCCGGGGTCGAGGGACAATGTCATGACATAGTCCCCGGACGCAAGCGCTTCGCCCTGTTCGGATGCCTGCCACACCAGTTCGTTGTCGGTATTGAACGCATAGAGCCTCACCGACTTCACCTCGTGCGCGAAAGCATCGGCGAACTTCAGATTCATATCATAGCGGAACTTCAGACGATAGTAGACCGTGCAGTCCGATTCGTCCTCGTACACGAAGCTGCTGCATGAAGCGAGCGGACCGAGCGCCAGCAACGCGATCAAAAGCCGTTTGATACTATACAATCTCTTCATCTTATACTCAGCCTGCGGGTTCTGTCAAAACGAAAAACGGATGTGCGGCCTGCGACGTCCCGGGGCCCGGGTTCCGGAACCTCGACTTCGGTCCCCGATACGCCAAGCACATCCTTCCAAGCGGAAGTCACCATGCCAGATCGGTGTCGTTGCCGACCACCCTCCAGGCAAGGATGTTGATCTTAGCGGCGACATAGGTTTCATCCTTGCCCGGCTTCTGCGGAACGATCACCTCGTCGGGATCATAGACCGGGGTGCCCAAACCGGCGATGGTATTGATCTTCACGTCGTAGATATGATTGCGCACCACGCCGTAAAGCCCCTTGGACGCCTCCGGACCCAAATGCCGGAGGTCGGTATAATAATAAGTCAAGCCCGTCTTCCAGACCTTGGCTCCGGGTATGCCCTTGAGACTGTCGTTCACCTGGGCGCTCGTCAGCGTCGCGGCATCCGAAGCATCCGAATAGAACTGGATGCTCCGGGCTGTCTCCGTCAGCTGCAGATGGCTCATGTATCTGGGGCTCTCTTCCGACTTGTCGTCGGCCATGCCTGCAGCCGTGGCCGTTACGAATCGCACGTGCGCCGGCTTGATCGAAACGAAGCTGCCGCCCTCCTTCACGTAGAGCTGCGTGGATACGGTATTCAGCATGGCGGTCTTGGCGCCCTCCTCCGTATAGTCGCCGCCGGCCCATCTGGCCAGGCTGACGGGAGTTGCCCGATCGCTGCCGTCGACGGTCACCAGAACGGCCGCAATGATCGCCTGGGTGCGGTTGCCGGTCTGGGTGGCAGGATCGTAACCGCTTTTTGTGCCGTCGTTGAAATTGTCCGCCGCATTTTCCAGGCAATATGCAAAATCGGTCGTCCCGACCTCGCGCCCGATGTCGTTATACTTGATGTATCCGAGCGTTGTCTTGTCGGGATTCATCGCCCAATAGGAACGGAAGAAGGCAGCATTGTTCCATATCCAGCCCAGGTTCCAGGCGGCCGTGGTGTTCACTTTCTTGAAAAGATGCGATTTGTCGATCGTGCCGGTGACATCCCAGGCGGTGAAGATGGCGTATAGCTGCTTTCCGCCGAACTGAATATCCTTGCCATCGTTGTCCTTCAACGCAGTAGCCGTGTAGGTTTTGCCATTGTACGTCACCCCTTCCCGGGTGGCGGTGCCCCCGGTCCAGGCGGTCCGCAGTCTTGTTTTTGCGACGACGCGTTCAATATAAACGACCACGGGATTCTCCTTGGCCTTCTCCTCCGTCTCGCACAGATTGGCCGCCTTTATTTCAGTCGCAACGACGGGCCCGGCGGCACCCGCATACGAAGAACTCGTCATCAGAAAGCGCGGGGTCGTCCCGTCGTCTTTCCGCGGCAAACCGTAGTCGCCGATCTTCCGGCCAAGCTCCGCAAGGGACAAAGACATGTCGCCGAGATTCGCGATTTCGTAATTGGCCACGGCGACCATGCTGTTGACATTGGCCGTACCGCCGTTCTGCGTATTGACGAGAATGACCGCCTGCAGCTTCTTCTCCACGTTGGCCCCATCTCCGCCGGCTTCCGGTTCGATCTGCGGGCAATCCACATAGTTCGTACTGCCGTTGGCGCTTACGGAGACTGCCTCTCCGGCCTTGTTGAAGAAATAGAACCGCAACGAATGAACCTTGCTCTCGTTGTCCGAGCCGGTTTCGTAATCATTGTCCGAAGCTCTTGTCGAAGCCGGATTCGCAACCTCGACAGCCAGAAAACGACCGCTCTCCATGCTTCCCGAGCCGTTCGTATCCAACATCCCGTTCTCGGAACAAGCGCAGAAGGCCGCCATTCCGAACAAACTCCAAAACAAACCCGATGATTTCATCGCCTTCCTGTTCATGAAAAAAATCCGTTCGACTATTCGCACATTCCTCTCATCGACAGCTCCTCGAGCGTCAGGGCGGCTTCTTCGAGCCCCATCCGCTCGGCTTTCCTCAGATAGGTCACCGCCGTCTTGTAATCTTCCTCGCGTATGGCGAGCGCGCCGCGGGCATAGGTCGCTTCGGCCGAAGCGCCCGCCTTGTCGAGATACTCGCGTGCGGCGGCCAGATCGCCGACGCGCATGGCGGCATTCGCGGCGTTCAGATTGGCGATCCGGTCATGGGGAAACAGGCGCACCGCCGTCTCGAACACCTCGGTAAACTCCTTGGTGCCGGGCTCGCACTCGCTCGCCACGAGGTAGAGCTCCTCAAGGCTCAACTTCTGCGGCTGTTCCGCAAAGATCCGTTTGATAACTTCCACGTCGCTGTAGCTGCGCACATAGTAGTCGACACGATATTCCGTGCGGCGCAGCGCCGGATAGCAATGCCACTTCAGATGACGGTATTCCTTGGGATAGGTCTGCATGATTTTCCTCTCCTTGACGTCGGGGTCCATCCGGCTGTCTATTATCCTGAGAATTTCCTTGCGATGGCCGATTTCGGACTGCTCCACGTAACGGCGCAAGCCGTCCCAGTCCTCCGGCTCGTATTCGGTGTTAATGATCTTGTCGGCAAAATGATACAACCCCCGTATATACCTTTTGAGCGCCTGGGTGCGCCCGATCGCCAGGTCGCGGTTGTGCCAATAGGGGCTTTCGGGCGAAGCATACCCCTTGAGCCACACCGACACGATGGAAATGTCCTTGTCGAACCGCACGGAATCGATGGTGGCCCTGATCTTGCCGAGCTCCTCCGTATTGCGGCGATAACCCGAATAAATCACGGTCTGGTCTACCGGGAAATCAATGTAGGCCGCACCCGACAGCGAACGGGTTTTCGTGACTTCGGCTTCGGGGCGCACGAACACCAGCTGCGGGAAGAAATCTTCGGTGTAGCGCCCGAGCCGGCCTTCGAACTTCAGCAGTACATCCCGGCAGCAGCCCCGGTCGCTGCGCAGGAACTTGAGCGTTGCCCCGTCCATCCACTCCTGGTAGTTGACAAGGCCATGATAATCTGTGTTGTCGGGCTTTTTCGAAGCCTTGTAGACGGTTTCGTTTTTCGCGGGGACATCGCTCCCCATGCCGTTTCTCAAGTAATAGTAATACCGCCTGCGCCCGTATACCCCGATCGACGGCAAGTCGATCGAATCGGGCCCCTTGATCAGACGCGGCGTGAGCAGAACGGCCCGGTTGGAGGAGACAACGAGCTGCGTCAGGTCCACCTGCATCTCCACGGCGAGATATTTTCCGTGCCGGCTCATGCGGAAATGGCGGACCGAAACACCGGGAGCTATGTTCTTCACGTCCTGCGCCGCCGCTTCCGGCATGGTTCGCAGTCCCAGCAGAATCGCCAGCAAGAATAGCGTCCTTTTCATCTCCATCGCACTTTAAAACACGTAAACCAGATTGACGGCCGCTTTGGTGAAGCCCACATAGTGGTGCGGTTTGTTCGTTTCGACCTTCTTGCCGCATCCGGGGCACCGGAACATGTCGTAGCGGGTGTAGGAATAACCGAAACCGATCTCCATTTCCAGATTCCAATAGCGGCCCAGGATCCATCCGTAACCGTAGGCTGCTCCCGCACCGATGAACCAGCCCTGGTAACGGACATCCTTCAGTTTGCGCGCATCGGTGCCCAGGAAGTTGATCCGACCGTCGAATCCTCCGATGTTATACTGTCCTCCATGCGTGTGTACGCCGATGAAATGTCCGGAAAAACGGTCGCAAAACCAGTATCTGGCTTCGGGCTGCGTCGCCCAATGCTTCCACCGCCTGTCGTTCGACAGCGCCCAGGCATTGACGTCGCCCCTAAGATCAAGTGTCCATTTGGGAGCGAGACCTATCTCCACCCCGAAATTGACATTCAAGAAAGCGTCGGAAAGCAAGTTGGTCTTCATTGCCGCCTTCTGCGCCCAAAGCTCCTGTGAAACTCCTGTTACGGCAAGCGCCAACAACAAGAATAAACGTTTCATGATCCCTATTACTTTAATAATCAAAGCTATCCTCTCATCGCGAGAGGCGGTCATCTCCCTGCTGGATAGGTGATTACGGCCGCAAAAATAGAAAAATCCAAGCGAGCAATCAAGAAAACGGGCGAAAAATATTCAGCAAAAGAACAAGAATTATCATGCGCAAGAAAGCGCCGGACGACCTGACAAGATAAATATGGACCAAAATACGCTTATTCAAAGATACAAAACAAACATATCATTATGTATTTCAGATAGATACACCAGCAACACAGCATTCGCTTTCTTGCAAGAATTTCACCGCCAAACCGTTGGCTGTTTCTATTATTGGATCGCCCAATATGCTTATCTTGTTCGGCTCGTCTTGTACTCTTGTCGGTGATGGCTGGCAGAAGTGAAGCGCCGATTATTTATCGACGAAACCGCCGGAGACTCCTTCACGAAAGGCTCCCGACAAATGCGGATAGGTTTCCAAACAAAAAAACGACAGAACCTTGAAAGTTCTGCCGTTTACTTGTCGGGGAGACTGGATTCGAACCAGCGACCTCCAACTCCCGAAGCTGGCGCGCTAACCGGACTGCGCTACACCCCGAACAAAAGCTCCTATCCTTGTAAGAGCGCACAAAGATACACCGAAAAACCGAAATCGCAAAATTATTCCCGAAAAATTATCGGACAACCCGGCTACAAACGCTTGTAATGGCAATAGAGCAGATCGCCATTGTCGTCGTGCAGATGCATGCCGCCGCCGAGGCAGTAGCGGAACATCCTGCAATCGGCGCACTCCCCGCGGCGCGCCCATTCGCGATTGCGGAACGGTTCGAAGCGGTTCTGCCAAACCTCCCAAAAACGGTCGCGGTAGATATTGCCCTGGTGGAAATCGGCCCGCACGGAAGTACAGCCCGAAATGGAACCGTCGACCCGGATGGAAGCGACCGACACCCCGGCCGCACACTGGTAGAACTGATCGCGGACCTCGGCTTCGTAACCGCCCAGAAACCCCTCGCACGCATAACTTGCATCAATGCGCCCCTCCTCCCGGGTCTTGCGGATGAACTCCAGCATTTGGCGGAACTGCGCATCGGTCATACGCAAGGTCGGGTCCTCCTTGGCCCGGCCCACGGGAAAGATCGAAAACAGGCGCCACGAACGCACCCCCTCGGCAATCAGCATGTCGCGGAACTCGGGCAGGAGGGGCACCGAAGCTCCCGTGACGCAGGTGACCACGTCGTAAGCCAGTCCCGGCTCGCGGACGATCAAACGCAGGGCATCGAGCGCACGACCGTAACTCAACGGATTGCAACGGATATGGTTGTGCTCGCGCTCGAAGCCGTCGAGGCTCACCGAAACGCTGCGCAGTCCGGCATCGACGAGTCCCCGCAGCCGGCGCTCGGTCAAAGCAAAGCCATTGGTAACCATGCCCCAAGGATAACCGCGGCGGGAAACCTCGCGCCCGGCAAGCTCCAGGTCCTCGCGCACGAGTACCTCGCCGCCCGAAAAGATGACGAGCACCGACGCCGGATCGACATGGGGCGTGACCTCCTCGTCGAGCACGCGGAGAAAATCTTCGAGCGGCATGTCCGGAACACCCGGATCGACGCGGCAGTCGCTGCCGCAATGCCGGCACGACAAGTTGCACCGCAACGTACACTCCCAGAAGAGCGTATCGAGCCGATGCTCGGCGACCGTAGCCCGATAGAGATCGGAAAAGATGTCGAGCGCCAGCCGCTTGCGGAGCCCCAACCTGCGCCCCGCCATGGCTATTCAGCGTTGGGAGCGGTCTCCGTCGGGGTATCGGACGAATCGGCGGCGGGGCCGGACATAGGCACGCCCTCGGATACGACGGGCTGCCGCCGCTCCGGAGAAGGCACGCCGTACATCACCATGATACGGCGCTCCAACGAATCGGGCTGCGCTTCGGCCCCGACGCGCTCCTGCGTCCGGTCCTTACCGGCCGAAGAGTGCTTCACCGACGAACAGGCGGCCGAGAAACCCAGCAGAGCCGCCAGTGCGAATTTGATTTTTCTGTTCATACCACCTTGAATGGAAACGAATATGTGTACAAAGATACGAATAAGCGAGGGCAAAAGCAAGCCTGCTTGTATTTTGCCGAGCGGGAGTATCTTGGGCGAAGCCAAAGTACGAATAAGTCGAGCGCAATGCCTAATTTATTTGAGCATTGCCGAGACGGAGTATCTAAGACGAAGTCAGAGATACGAAAAGTCGGGCTCCGAAGCAAACCGGAGGTTCGATTATGCTGCGACGGAGTATTTTCGGCACAGCCGGATACAAAAAAATCCCGCAAAAGCGAAAAAACAGCCCGATAAGTTTTGAAAACCAACGTTTTTTATGTTACTTTGCCGAACACAATTAACATTTAAACACTTTTTTATGAAAGGTCAGGTCAAATGGTTCGATAGCAAAAAAGGCTACGGATTCATTACCAACGATGCAACTGGCGAAGAGGTGTTCGTACATTTTTCTGGTATTGTAGCAGATGGCTACAAGACTCTGGAGGATGGTCAGAAGGTGACTTTTGACACGACAGAGGGCAATCGTGGAGTACAGGCAGTAAACGTACATGTTGTTGCGGCATAAAGCGGCAGAACCAAAAGAGCGGGAGGATAACCAGAGAAGGAGCTTTGGTTATCTTACCGCTCTTTTAATTTGCAAAAATGAAGATAACCTCTTGCATTCTGTCGGCAAATGTTGTATGATAACCAAAGAAACCGGCTGTGTTTTGTTTTACGGCAAAATGTAAGTGCTTACAAAAGCTGCAGTTACCTA
>ERZ778511.1999-NODE-1999-length-12154-cov-5.730226_pt1 | contig 12154 bp, 14 predicted proteins | sample MGYA00510347_ERZ778511 | MGnify/ENA primary metagenome ERZ778511 (study PRJEB29527, sample SAMN07138967) | mouse gut metagenome | material: feces | host: mouse | place: China:Nanjing | collected 2016-01-25 ...
CCTTAAAAAATTTTTATGTTATAATATATATAGAAAGTGAGAGAGGTAAAAACCTCTAAAAACGCTTTCACTATTAAATGAAAGGAGGATTCTTATATGAATCCTACAACTGTTAATCACTACAATAACTGCTTTACGCTGGGCGGAAAATCCAAGCGTGAGAACGGCGCGATTATCAAAGTGCCTATGTTCATCGACAGCGACGGCTATCCTGCAAAGCTGTGGGGCGGCAGGGGCGGCACTTTGGGCCGCTACTACGCATTATCCTATGAACGGGCAACGCAAATCCTTGAACGCTATTTGAACGGCAACAAGCGTGTGAGAGGGGACGAAAGTCTGCGTGTCAGTCTCTACCTTGACAACGCTATGTGCGGCGATTTGCACATCTTCGTCATTGATTTTGACCGCTTCAACGAACAGAGCAACTTTTTCCAGAACGCGAAAAAACTTGCTGACAAGGTGACACGTTCACAGGGCGGAGGCTACCACATGTTTTACGCCATTGACAAGAACGCCGCCGCGCCGCTCTTTGACAGTATTAACCTTTTGGCAAGCAAGAGCGCAAAAAGTTTTGTCTGCTCCACGGGTAACACAACGCTGGACGGTGCAAACAAGGTTGATTTCTTTTGCGACGCGCGGCACTTCATCTATGAGTGGGAGCCATGGGACAACTCTGTTGGTCTGACCGACAAGACGCAACAGCTTTACACGCTGATTAAAGACAACTTCACCCTGACCCGTCCGATTGAAACAGGGTGGACAAGCATGGAGCACAAGACCGTCAGCCACACGCCAGTGCTGTTCCAGCCCAAGGACAAAAATGCGCTTCTGGAGCATATGAACAATGCGCAGAGGGAAATTTTTGACAACCTCAAAACCCTTTCTCCAGACTGCACACGCGAGGAATGGTTCAGCATTGGCTTGAACATCTGGCATGTGTTCGGTGACGATCTGGGCGGCGACGTGTTCCGCTTCTGGAGTGAGCCGGGGCACAGCTACGTTCCACAGGGCTGTGCGGTTACATGGGAAAACATCATTGCCAGAGGGCCGAACACACGTCTCAATAATCGCGGGTGGGACGCGATACTGCATGAAAATATGACAAGTGCTTTTTAAGTTGAAACCTGCACTTCAAAAAAGGAGATGGTGGCAATGTGAGTACGAACGGGCAAAAGGATTTTGCGGCTGGTTTCCCGCTCCCGCTCGAAAGAGCGGGACGGGGAGCCGCCGAACCGCCGACCTTTCGTGGGGAGCCGATTGCATGGCTGACCGTCCCAACAACGAAAACCGTTGTCACGGCAAACGCCTTTGGTGACAGCGAGGCCAGCGAGAGGCCGGGACGGAAAAATCACTTCATTCTGTACGGCGGTAAGCAATACAAGCGGGAGGAATTCTATCAAATGGCTTTCCCGTAGGACTACCGCAAATATCCGTACAAGGTGACCTTTGCCACAGACGATATTTACAGGCTGGGCGGGAGCCAGCGGGCCAAACTGCAATACCACGTTCTGGCCCAACGCTTTCCGCTCGTCCATGTAGACGAACAGGACAAGGCCGATTTAGAGGCGTTTGCCGCGCAGTCTGAAACTGAGGCCGCGCAGTTGTGGCTTGCCCGTATGCACTGGCCCCAAGGCCACGAGAAAATGGTGTCATTCGGGCAAGCCCTGAGCGTGGAGGACAAAGCCAGCGGGGGCCGGGTCAAGGGCCTTTGGTACTACAAGGCCGAACTGGACGCTGTGAAAGCCGTTTACACAGGTTTCTCTATGTCGTGGGAATTGTGGGCCGCGCCCATTCTGGACTATCTGACAGAGCAGAGAGAGGCCAGAGCCGCCGCCGCGCTGGAAATCAATCAAGAAGTCATGCGCTTGCTCTACTATCAGAACGGCTTTTATCTGACCGTCCCCGGCGATATTCGGCGGGCAATCGTCAAATGGGCCTATCAATATCTGAAAGATGGAGCCGCGCCCTTTCCATTTGTCGGGGACATGGGGAGCGATAGCTACCGATTTACCATTGATTTTCAGCGTGACACAGCACTAAAGGAGAACGTCAATATTCACGCCGACATGGGCGCGTACAACGCCGCCCACAACGCAGAAAAAGCCGCCCGCCGAACCATGAAACGGTTTGCGGATTTGACCGGGGACAGGTGGACAACTGCCGAACTCCACGCACAAGGTTTTTCTGATAGGAATATCAAGACATTCTGTAAAGACGGCCTTATTCGGAAACGGTATCAAGGCCATTACGAAAGAAATTCTAAGTGACCGCTGACACTTCACAAACGAACCCGGATGTTGGTAATATAAGACAAATCCAACATCCAAGACTGTTTGGAAAGTCACAGGCGGCACACAAAAATAAATAACAAAACAAAGAAAGGAGACATTTTCATGTCTGAAACAGAAAGAATTATCAATAAAATCGTCGCCGACTTTGAGAAAGCGATAGGCCGACTGGAGATAAAAAGCATTTTCGCCAATATTTGTGGGGAAAACCGCCTTACTCCACAAGAAATCTACTCAAAACATAAACGGCAAAACGACGCGCGACTTGTCCGTCGGGACATCCTAAAGCGCGTTCTGTGGCTCAATTTGGGGACAGAGGATGAACAAAAAAGATACTTGAACCCGCCGCCGAAAAAGCCGTAGAGAAAGCGATGGAAGAAATCAAAAAGCGGTTTAACGGTTTGACCTTTGAATTGAATTTTTGATACCAATAGAGGGAGAGGTTTGCAAACCTCTCCCTCTATCCTTTTCCGTTGGTGCTGTCATTTTCTTCATCGTCTGTTTTGGTGTCGGGCTTTTTCTCCCATCCTAGAATGTCCTCCATGATGAGGGCAAGGGGCAAGTCTGTATCTGGAAACATGGCAATACTCCTATTCTTTGATGTATTCTATTAAATCCCCCGGCTGACAATCAAGTAACGCGCAAATGGTATCCAGCGTTTTCCATGACACCAATTCCCCGTGTCTGATTTGTTGCAAATAGGATTGACCGATTAACTTTTCTTCCCGTATCCGTGTGGAGGAATAGCCGCACTCCTTGAGCCGCGCCATTATGTCTATTTTGTATCGGATTGCCAAAAAAATCGCCTCCTTTTCCATTGTCCTTATTGTATCACCGGTTTACACTAAAATCAAGTGCTAAAATCGACAAAAACAGCACGAATATTTAGTGCAAAACACCAATGGACAGCACTAGATATTAGTGCTGTAATATAGACAGTTAAGGGGAACACCCCAATAAGACAAAAGGAGATTTGAACATGAGCAGAAACGAATTGGTAGCCAAGATTGAAGCCCTCAACGAATGGGAGACCGTCATTGAAGAAGCCAAGGCCGAGGCCGACGCGCTCCGGGACGCTATCAAGGCCGAAATGCTGGAACGCGATACCGAGGAATTGACCGCCGGACAGTATATCATCCGCTGGACTTCGGTAATCTCTAATCGGTTCGATACCACCGCTTTCAAAAAGGTCATGCCCGACGTTTACAAGGCTTACACGAAAGCCGTTTCCAGCCGCCGCTTCTCCATCAGCGCATGAGAAAAGGCCCTTGCGTGAACACCGTCCAAAGTAGACACGCAAGAGGCCCCACCCGTACCAGCAAAGGAGCGGGCAAGAGATATTATAGCTTGCCCTCTCCCAAAAATCAAGAACAGGAGAGAAAGAAACATGAAAGAATTGACAAGCTACAACCGGGTAGCCGGGTATCTGAACAAAATTTTTGACCTGCTGAACGCTGAATTTTTTGAAAGCACACTTTCAAGGCCCACCATTACCATCCAGTCAACGCCCCGCGCATACGGTCACTTTTCCTTGCGGGATGATACCTGGGTTTCCAAGCTGGGCGGGACGCATGAAATCAACATCGGCGCGGGGACGCTGGCCCGGCCCATTGAGGAAGTCGCGGCAACCTTGCTCCATGAGATGGTACACTATTTCAACTACGAAAACGGCGTACAGGATTGTAGCCGGGGAAACACCTACCATAATAAGAAATTCAAAGCGGTGGCAGAGGCCCACGGGCTGAACGTGGAGCACAGCGACAAATACGGATGGTCGCATACTTCCCCCAGTGACGCGCTCCTTGATTTCATCCTTGAAAACGGCTTGACCGACATTCTGATTAACAGGAACGAATACAGCGGGTTTCAAATCACGGGAACGGGCCGACACAGCGGAACGGATACCACCCCGCCGCCGCGCCCGTCCAGCACGCGAAAGTATATTTGCCCCTGCTGTGGTAATTCCGTCCGGGCAACGAAAACGGTCAATATTGCCTGTTTGGACTGTGACACGCAGATGGAACTTGTAAAGTGAACTTCAAAAATGGGCGGGAACAATCCCCGCCCATTTGTATATATTACCGCCCCATTTTGATTTTACTGCCCTCCGCACCTTTTATCTGTGTCAGTGGGGAAAAGCTATCATAGTTTTTGGTAATGTCTGCGTCAAATATCGCGCAGTAGTGTTTTGTCATGTCAAGGGTGGAGTGGCCCAAAAGCCGCTGGAGCGTGAACGCATTTCCGCCGCAGTCCACCAGATACTTTTTTGCGAATGTGTGACGGAACAGGTGAATACTTGTCTTTTCCACGCCCCGCCGCCTGTTATAGCTGGCAATACTGCACCGCAGGCCGTTCTCCGTCAACTGTGAGCCGTTTTCATTGGGAAACAGGTAATCATCTCCACCGCCGCCGCGTACCCGCATATACTCCCGCAGAACGCCGCAGAGGGCTTCACAGAGGGGGATAACCTGTGCCCGCTTATTTTTGGTATGCCGCAGATAAATCACTTTGTTGTCCATATCCATATCTTTGATTTGAATATTGCGGATGGTGGCGGCGCGGCAACCGTTATTGAGTAAGAGATTGATAATCGCCCAATTCCGATATTCGGGAAAGTCGCATTTCTTCGTGTCGGGCTTCTTTAACAGCTTTTTCAGTTCTTCGTCCGAGTAGGTTTCTTTTATCGTTTCCTCCGCCTTGTAGAGTGGGATATTGAGCCGGGTAATTCCCGCTTCGTTGCACCACGACAAAAAGGATTTGAGCGTCCGCGTATAGCTTTTGATGGAGTTAGCCGCGAGGCCCGCGTCCCTCATGCTGGAAATCATGGCCTCCAAATCGGCCTTGTTCAGCCCGTCAATAGGGATAGTGGGGGATAGGTGCTTACTGATGGCGGAAAAGTGCTGTCCGTAGGTGGCAAGGGTCTTTTCACTGACCCCCGCCGCTTTCTTTCCAGTAAGGAAGTCCGCGAACGTGTCCGCAACCGTGACGCTGTGTTTCATCTTGATTTTAGCCATTTTTCAACACTCCTGATTTGTCAAATTTTTCTGAAAAATCAAGCGTGCTGTGCGGCCAATCAAGAGTGCGAAAAAAGCAAACAGAAAACCCGCAACCCATTGTGTTTCAATGGATTGCGGGTTTAGTGGTCCGAGTGACTGGATTCGAACCAGCGGCCTCTTGAACCCCATTCAAGCGCGATACCAAACTTCGCCACACCCGGATGAACCATGTAGTGCTGTACGATGTCAGCTAAAATACAATAGCACAACTGGGAGGATTTTGCAAGAGGTTTTTTGATTTTTTCAAAAAAATTTTTTTCCTATCCACATGCGATCTCCGCTATCGCGGATGCGGCCGCATCAATCTCCTCTGGCGTGGTGAACCACCCCGGACTGAACCGGACCGTGCCCTGCGGGAATGTGCCCAAGGTCCTGTGCGCCGCCGGGGCGCAGTGGAGCCCGCAGCGGGTTAATATGCCGTACTCCAGCTCCAGACGGCTGGCAGCTTCGGCGTTGTCTACCCTCTGGAAGTCCACGGAAATCACGCCCACCCGATTCGCCGTCTCCCAGGGACCGGCCAGGCGGGTGCCGGGGATGTCCCGCAGGCGGTCCAGCAGGCGGGCGGCCAGAGCCGTTTCATGTTGCCGCAGCACCGGGATGCCGATGGCCTCGATATACTCTACCGCCGCCTGGAAACCATAAATCCCGGGCAGATTGGGCGTCCCGGACTCAAAGCGGTCCGGCATATAGGCAGGCTGGATCTCCAAATCGGAGGTGCTGCCGGTGCCGCCAGTAATGATGGGGGTCAGCTTCCCGGCAAAATCCGGGGACAGCAACAGCGCCCCGATGCCGCTGGGCCCCATGAGCCCCTTGTGTCCCGGTACGGATAGGGCCGACAGCCCCCAGCCCGCAAAGTCGATCTCCCAGTGCCCCGCCGTCTGGGCGGCGTCCAGGGCAAAGGGGACCCCGTATTCCCGGCAGATCCGCCCCACCGCCGCCGCGTCCTGGACGCCGCCGCCTACGTTGGAGCCATGGGCCAGCAGCACCAGCCGGGTTTCGGGACGGATCATCCGGCGGACGTCCTCCGGGTCCAGACGGCCGCACCCGTCGCAGGGAACGCGGTCAAACCGGATACCCCTGGCCGCCAGGTCCTGTAGAGGGCGCATAACGGCGTTGTGCTCCATGGAGCTGACCAGACAGTGGTCCCCGGGGCGCAGCCAGCCCCGCAAAAGCATATTCAGGCCCATCGTATTGCCGGACGTCAGGATGCAGTGAGAGGGATCGCTGTGGCCCAGAAGCCGTCCCAGACCCTCCCGCAGCGCCAGCGTGGTGATTTCCGCGTCCTGCGCGGAAGCGTACACGCCCCGGTTGACGGAGGCACCCACATCTCGCGTATACCGCAGCATGGCCTCTGCCACTGCGGGCGGCTTGGGGAAGGAGGTAGCGGCGTTGTCCAGATAGATCGTGTCCATAGTCTTTTATATATTCTCCAATTAAAAGTGCAGTATCGTTACCGTGCGGAAATGCTGAGATAGCAACCGTTTGAGGGGCGCATATAATGGTACTGGGCCGCAGAGTACCAAAGAGCACATTCAGCACGTATGGTCCTGATTCATCATACCGGTCTGATCTGTTTCTTCCAATACCATCGCCCAAATTTAATGAGATTTACAGCAATCGTCATTGCTGATATGATTGCCACCCGCTATTGGAATGGCGGCTGTAGGCAAATAACCTTCCGCTATTTTAACACACGCCAAGAGACCCCTTGCCGCCTAACTCCTGCGGGTGGCCAGCAAGAAGGGAAGCACTATGCAGCAAATTCAATGGAGGGATCGATTTAACATTGGCGTAGAGCTGATCGATCATGCACACCGCCAGCTTTTTTCTATCGTTCAAAAGATAATGGACCTGTACGTGGAACGGCATGAGGACAAATTTGCCTGTGTGGAAGGCATCAAATACTTTAAGGCCTACGCCCTCCAGCACTTCGCTGAAGAGGAAGCCTATATGCGTGAGATCGGGTATCCCGACTACCTGGTCCACAAGAAAGCCCACGACAAAATGCGGTATGAGACACTGCCGGAATTGGAACGCCTGCTTTATGATTCGGATTTCTCAACGGAAATGGTGCAGCGATTTATTGGCGTTTGTACCGGTTGGTTGACGGGCCACATTCTTATGGAAGATCAAGCCATCATTGGTGGAAGGAACAACAAATCGGCCTCTATCCCGTTGGATGACGGACTGTCCGCCATTCAGGCGGTGATCATCTCTCCTTTACAGGAACTGTTGGGGTGTCAGCTCCAATTTATTGGCAGCTACTCCACGAAAGACCTTATTTTGAACGAACAGGATTACGAATTGATTTACAGGTCGCAGGAGGGGGACCGACTACAGGTCGTCCTGGCGATCGGGCAGCAGACCCTGCTCTATGTTGCGGGGCTGATGCTGGGGATGAATTTTTATGAAAAGAATGACATCGTCCGCTTCGCCATACAGGAGATGGCGCAGAACCTGATTCAGCGCGCGTCGGTGGGCCTCGGACAGCACCCGGACAAATTTCATCTGGAATCCAGCCGCTTTTTGGAGCATGAAGAATTTGCGAAACTTTTTCAGGAGCGGGCCCCGCAGCACAGCCTTCTGTTTCGTGTGGAGCATGAAATATTTGCCCTTTGCATCAATCTGAATGCCACGTCCGATTTTTCAGGATCCTGACATCGCCAACATCTCCATTTTGCACCGAAAAAGAGGGGAAAAGCACGGCTTTTCCCCTCTTTTTTGGCACGCCAGGAGGGATTTGAACCCCCGGCCCCCTCCTTAGGAGGGAGGTGCTCTATCCAGCTGAGCTACTGGCGCATAAAAATAGATGCCGTGCCAGGACGACCCTGCCCACTATGTATTATAACCAAGCCGCGGGCATTTGTCAATTCCCAACCTACCGCTCCTTCGCCTTCTCCCGGAGATCCGCCAGTCCGGCCTTCAGACTTCCCAGTCCGATGGGCAGCTGGGTGTTGGCCACATCCAGCTTCCGCAGCTCGCCGGCAATATGGGCCGTGATCCTCTCGCAGGAGTCAAACAGCTCCCCGCACAGCTGTGTGGCGCCGGTGATTTGCTCCTCCGCCTCCCGCAGCAGGGCCTCCCGCCGGGCCTGGGCCTGGGCGAGCACGTCGGACGCCTGGACATCGGCCGCCCGGAGCAGTCCCTCCGCGCGGCTCTGCGCTTCGGCCAGGCGAAGGTCCGCCTCCTCCTGGGTCCGGGCCAGCAGCTCGTCCGCCCGCTGGTGCGCATCCAACTCCAACTGGGCCAGCCGCTCCTTCTCCTGGCGCAGTGCGCCGCTGCGGCTGGTCATCTCCTCCACCTGGCCCGTCAGCTCGTCCACCTGTCCGGTCAGGCGCTCCACCTGCTCCGTCAGACGGCCGTTGGCCTCCCGCAGCGCGTTCAGGTCCTCGCTGTTGCGCCGGTCCCGCTCTTCCCAGGCGGACTGCTCCTCCTCCCGCTGCTGCCGCAGGGCGGAGAGCTCCCCCTCCAGACGCTCGGCTTCCCCGGTGCGCTCCTCCAGACGGCGGGACAGCTCCTCCAGCTCCTGCCGGGCCTCGTCCAGCTTGCAGGACAGCTCGGAGGACTCGGCCTCCGCCTCCTTCTGCGTCTTCTCAATATAGTCCATCACGTCCTGGCGGTTGAACCCCAGCGCAGCGCTGCGAAAAATATGATTGTCCATCGTTCCTCCCGATCCTCTCCTTTTTCGTTTATCTTAACACACTTTCCGGGATATGACAACTACATTTTCCCCCATCCCCTCCCCGGAGGAGACCGCCGCAGAAAATTTGCCCGCGGAAATGGGAAAAAGGTCTTGCAAAAAGGGGATCTTTATGCTATAAAAGATAGAAGGAAAATGCGAAGAATGGGAAAATAGCGAGCTTGCGCCGCCTAAGAGAGGGATGGTCACCGGCTGAGAGCCATCCTGGCGCGTGTCGCTTGGTTCGCCCAGGAGCGGCCTGCGAGAGCAGGACGGTGGCCCCCCGTTACAGGGGCGCTTGAGTGCGCGCTTTTTCGGCGCGAATGCGGGTGGTAACGCGGAAGGTGAGCCTTTCGTCCCTGTTTGCAGAGGGGACGAGGGGCTTTTGTTTTGCCTGGGGCCTAAGGATCGGGCACAATTTCGTCTGGCTTGACATTATAATACGAAATGAGCGGAATATGGACTGCGGAAAGGGGAATTTGTATGGATACAAGCTATATCAGAGACTATTACAACAATTACAACGAGGATGAGCGCACCAGGTCCCGTCACGGCAGCGTGGAGTTCATCACCAATATGAAGTACATTCGCCAGTACACGCCTCAGGGAGCGAAGATTCTGGATGTGGGTGCGGGCACAGGCGTCTATTCCATTGCCCTGGCCATGGACGGCTATGACGTCCACGCCATCGAGCTGGTGGAGCACAACATCGAGGTCTTCCGGGAGAATCTGCGGGCCTGCGGGGCGGAGATCCCCCTGGAGCAGGGCAACGCCCTGGACCTGAGCCGCTTCCCGGACGAGAGCTTCGACGCGGTGCTGCTGTTCGGGCCGCTGTACCACCTCTACACCAAGGAGGACAAGCTGACCGTTCTCCGGGAGGCCAAACGGGTGCTGAATCCGGACGGACACATCTTCGCGGCCTACTGCATGAACGAGGCCACTATTTTTCAGTGCTTTTGCGGGAATGGCCCCGATATGCTGGACTGTCTGGCCAAGGGGATGCTGACTGCGGACTATAAGTGCATCTCCAAACCGGCCGATCTCTTTGAGATGGTTCGGCTGGAGGACATCGACGAGCTGAACCGGGAGGCGGGCCTGAAGCGGGAGAAGATTGTCGCTTCCGACCTGTTTACCCATTATTTTGGAGATAAGCTTCCCGCTTTCTCCGAGGACCTGTACCGGGTCTATCTGAATTACCACCTCTCCGTCTGTGAGCGGCCCGATCTCATTGGAGCCACCAACCACAGTCTGGATATTCTGACCAAGGCGTGATCCCGAGCCCCCGGCGCATGGAATCAAAAAAACTATTGTTCGCGTGCGCTGCGCGCGAAGAAAGGATGTACTGTCAATGAAACAACAACTGGCGAAAATCAGAGAAGAAGCCCTCGCCGCCTTCCGGACGGCGGCCTCCGCCGCCGCTCTGGACGAGCTTCGGGTGAAGTACCTGGGCAAAAAGGGCGAGCTGACCGCCGTGCTCAAGCAGATGGGGCGGCTCTCCGCAGAGGAGCGCCCCGTCATGGGCCAGCTGGCCAACGACGTCCGCGCCGCCCTGGAGAACGCCCTGGAGGAGAGCTCGAAAAGGCTGGAGGCCGCCGCCCTGGAGCTGCGGCTGAAGGCCGAGGCCGTAGACGTGACCATCCCCGGCGAGAGCGTATCCATCGGACATCAGCACCCCATGAACATTGCGCTCGACGAGCTCAAGGACATCTTCATCGGCATGGGCTTCACCGTCATGGACGGGCCGGAGATTGAGCTGGCCGTCTACAACTTCGACCGCCTCAACGCCGAGGAGGGCCACCCCTCCCGGGACTGGTCCGACACCTTCTATTTCGACACCGACAGCCGGGTGATGCTCCGCTCTCAGACCTCCCCCATGCAGGTCCGGGCCATGGACACCATGCCCCTGCCCATCCGCATCATCGCCCCCGGCCGGGTCTACCGCAAGGACGAGGTGGACGCCACCCACTCCCCCATGTTCCACCAGGTGGAGGGCATGGTCATCGACAAGGGCGTCACCATGTCGGACCTGAAGGGCACGCTCAACGCCGTGGCCGAGAAGCTCTTCGGCGAGGGCACCGTCACCCGCTTCCGGCCCCACCACTTCCCCTTCACAGAGCCCTCCTGCGAGATGGACATCCAGTGCCACAAGTGCGGCGGCGCAGGGTGCCCTACCTGCAAGGGCGAGGGCTGGATCGAGCTGCTGGGCGCGGGTATGGTACACCCCAGGGTGCTGGAGATGAGCGGCATCGACCCGGAGGTGTACTCAGGCTGGGCCTTCGGCATGGGCCTGGAGCGCACTGCCCTGCGGCGGTTCAAAATCGACGACCTGCGGCCGATCTTTGAGAACGACGTGCGGTTCCTGGAGCAGTTCTGATAGACACACCGGCCCCGTAGGGGCGCACATCGTGCGCCCGCACGATAATCTGCATCTTCCGTTAGAAACGGGCGCACAATGTGCGCCCCTACGCAGAAGGATCGACCCTGTTAGTGGATCCATATTTCGGTACAAGGAGTTAAAAATAGATGAAATTAAGCAGAAAATGGCTCAGCGAGTTCGTCACCGTTGACGCCAATGATAAGCAGTTTGCCGAGGCCATGACCCTCTCCGGCTCCAAGGTGGAGGTCACCGAGGACTTGGGCGCCGGGATCAAAAACGTGGTGGTGGGCCGCATCCGGAAGATGGAGCGCCACCCCGACTCAGACCACATGTGGGTGTGCCGGGTGGACGTGGCCCAGAACGAGCCTGTCCAGATCGTCACCGGGGCCTGGAACATCCACGAGGGCGACCTGGTGCCCGTGGCCCTGCACAAGTCCACCCTCCCCGGCGGGAAGAAGATCGAGAAGGGCAAGCTCCGGGGCGTGCTGTCCGGCGGGATGCTCTGCTCCCTGGCCGAGCTGGGCCTGGACGAGCGGGATTTCCCCTACGCCTCCATTACCGCCGCCGCGCTTTTGAACGACTACAAGCCCATCGACCCCGCCAAGCCCTCCATCCCGGCGGACATCCAGCCGGGCCACAAGATCTTCGGGCCCGTGGTGGCCGCGAGGGCGGCGAGAGTGGAAAATACCGGCGTCAACCTCTGGAGAGTCACGCTGACCTATGGTGAGAGCGACGGCCCCACCGCCGTGTCAAG
>ERZ778511.2001-NODE-2001-length-12149-cov-3.694229_pt1 | contig 12149 bp, 8 predicted proteins | sample MGYA00510347_ERZ778511 | MGnify/ENA primary metagenome ERZ778511 (study PRJEB29527, sample SAMN07138967) | mouse gut metagenome | material: feces | host: mouse | place: China:Nanjing | collected 2016-01-25 ...
AATGTGCTCCGCCTGCAAAAATGCCGCCCCGGAACAATCCCCATACCTCCCGGCAGCGCTCATAAGCCGCGGCATATGGCAGGGTGGTGGCAAACAAAAGCGTTGTACCTTCCTCTGACAGAATCCGCAGTCCCGCCAAAAGTTCCCCATCCATCTCACCCGCCCGCAGCAATGTCCCTTCTATATCCAGAAAAACCGCCCTGGGATGCCGGGGGATACGAAACAGAGGCCAGGGGCCAAACAGCATCTCATTAACAATCTCCTGTCTGCCTCCATATGCCAGATAACAGGAGCAGCGTCTGCGCCTGCACACCGGCGCCGGAAATGTCTCTGCGTCCGCCCAGGTTTCGTGTAACATCGGGCTGATATTACAGGTGTGCAGCCTGCCATTCCCTTCTACAAACAGTCTATTATAACATTTCTCACCGTCAGCCTCCGGCAGCAGCAGTTCCCGCCCGAAATACGGATCCAGTGCCCGGAAGGCTTCCACTTCCGCCCCGGTATAAGCGCGGCCCAAACCATCCATCCGGTTCATCCACAGATAAACCGACCCCGGCAGTTTTTTCCGCAGAAGGCGGATGAGATCCAGATGTTCGGGTACGCCTACAGCACCCGCACAGATCTGTACCCCTGCTTTCACAAACACCTCACAGCGCCGGGTAAATTCCGACACATCTGTCATTTCCGGATGAAAGGTGGCCCAAAGCCGCAGCTTTTCAAATCGTCCGTCTGCGGCGGCATAACAGTCCAGAAACCTTTCCCCGGAAAAGCTCAGATTGGTCTGAATACCCACAGCCTCTATCCCCGGCATACTGCTGACCTGCGCCAGGCCTTCCCAATACCAGCGATACAGCATGGCCTCCCCATAGGGAACCACCATCAAAGCACCCACATCCCAGTGCTTCTCCTCCAGTGTCCGTATAAAAGAAAGCCACTGCCCTCTGTCCTTTTCAAGCTCCCGCTCCGACACGGGATGTTTGGAAAAAGGACAATAAGAACAGTGGTAATTACAGCTTTTCAGGCTGCCCCTGTATAAAATCATGGGTCTGTCCATGACACGCCTCCCATTCTCTCATGGCCCGTCCCACTTGTGGGGAAATCAACTGCGGACCCAGATAATCGGATAAATCCAGCCCCGTCTGCGTCAGCGTGAAAAATGCACCCTGCACTTCCGCAAAGCCCCGATCCTTCCACTGCAACAGCAGCGGAAAATCCTCTGTCGCCCGACTGCCAAACCGCTCCTTGTACGCTTCCAGACACAGGCCGGGCCGTATCAGCAGATGCCGGATCACATACCGGCGCCGCATTTCTTCCTCCGACAATAGAAATCCATGGGTAATCTCTGTATAATCCGTTGTCTGTTCATAGCTTGACAACTCAGCCAGGCAATCCCTGGACGTGATGGCATAAGGGCTGCAGAAATGGAGATTGCCCAGATAAATTATGCACTCGCAGCAAAGTGCAAGGGAATTTCCGAATCCGCATTCCGACCAGTTCCGCGTATCCCTTCCCCTGACAAACCGGCGCATGGAATCCTGCCGGAAACCTGCTTCCCTCAAAACCTCTGCCGCCGCCTGATACAGGGTAAAAGCCAGTGCGCCATCCATAACCACACCCTGACGTTCCATTCTGACTCCGTGTTTGACATATAAAGGATACAGAAAAATTTCGTCCGGCTGGAAAGAAACCGCCTGTTTCACAGAAGCAAGGAGACTCTCCACCGTCTGCCCCGGAATTCCATAGATCAGATCCACATTCACACAGCGAAAATCAGCGGACATAAGCAGTGACAGCGCCTGCGCTGCCCGCCTGCCGTCATGCTTCCGGCCAAGTACAGCCAGCTCCCTGTCCGAGAAACTCTGAATTCCCATGCTGACCCTGGTGGCCCCGGCCTGTTTCAGTATCCGGACTTTTTCTCCGGTTGTCTGATTGGGCGCGGTTTCGATTACCAGATCCGTCTTCCCGGCACCTTCCAGCCGGAAATACTTATGGAATCCGTCAAACATGCGGCTCATCTGGCGTTTTGAAAGATACAGCGGCGTCCCGCCGCCAATTACCACCTGGGAAAAGGAAACCTGCGCCGGTTCCAGCACTTCCCTGTACTGCCCGCTCTGCCGCTCCACTGCCCGCAGATAGGCCTCCACTGCATCCTCACCCTGGCCTGCTACGGAAAACAGATTACAATAGCCGCACTTTGTCTGGCAAAAGGGAATGTGCAGATACAGGCTGTTCCCGCCGCCCCCAAGGCAGGATGTATATGCGCCAAGCATAACGCCTTCCAGCGCCCGGTAAGCCGTTTTATGCGGATAACTGTACATATATTGTATGTAAGGATTCATAGAAAGCCCTCCCCTTCCCGGCGCTCATCCGGCAAAGCAAACAACAGACTGCATACTGCGCAGACACCCCAACGCAGCAGATTACAGGAAAAAGTGTTTATAGGGAACGGTATTGACCACCGGATGATTGATACCGTGAAACTGACAGCCGTCTTCACCATAACAGGTGCCATGATCCGAGCAGCAGATGACAAACGTACTGCCCCGCCGTTTTTTCCACTCCGCAAACAGCCTGCCCAGTTCTCCGTCCACATACCTAAGTGCCGCCCCATGGCTTGCAGGGCTGTCATGGGTTGCCCCGTCCAGATAAAAATAGTTGGGGTAATGGATGGCGTCCACATTTACATACAGGAAAATATGCTGCGCTTTTGCTTTTTCCAGTTTCCGCAGGATGAAGTCCACCTGATGTTTCGTGCTCTCCCTGACCGGACAGCCGAAAGATGGATTCCAGTAGCTTTTCTGGAAATATCCCGGAAATACCCTGCCCAGATCTGAGCGTTTGTCAAAAAAAGCCACTCCGCCCACACACCAGGTTTCATAGCCCGCCGCTTCCAGCCCTTCCATAATGGTACTGCCGGTAAAACTGTATGCCCCTTCCGGTGCCCGGTTTCCCAGGCCAATGGATTTTGGAAAAAACAGCAGTTCCCTGTCCGCCACACTTTTTGCATCAAAAGAGCCGGGCAAAAAGCCTGCAAACATGGCATGATGAGAAGGCAGCGTGAAATTCCCAGGCGCCTGACGCTTCTCCCATGGGCCATATGCATTCAGCACAGGCGTCGTCCCCGCCGCCTCCTGCTCGGCGGCAATGTCATACCGCAATGTGTCCAGACAGATAAACAATATATCCGAAGCGCCCACCACCCCATTCATATCCACCGAGGGCTTCCTGCGCTCTTTCGAAGCTCCAAAAATCTGCATGGGGACTTCCTGCTCTGCAGACCGTCCCATATCTCCATGATCCTCCATTCCCTTCACTCCCCGCTTTTCATTTTCCTGCTGCGCCAAAACATTCTGCATCCGGCTCCTGCAGCCACCGTTTCATCATTTCTGCCTGATGGCGGTAAATCGTATTTTTCTGATATATATCCTGGTACATCAGATCCCCCTGTCCGTTCATTTCTATGATTCTGGGCCGCAGGCTTCCTTTTTCCAGCAAAAGATCAATCCCGGCGCTTCGAAGCCCCGGAAAAGGCTTCATGGCATCAATACAGACTGTATGAACGGAATCCATAACACCTGCCGGCAAGTCCAGTTCTTCCGCCGACAGGGGATGGTTGTTCAGATGGAGATTGGTAATGGGCCCTTTCGAAAGCCTGGCCACCAGAAAATCCACCCTGCCATCCTGTACCACCGCCCGCAGATCACAGGAAAATCCCCGGTATTCCATTTTGGCATACCAACGTTCCACAATACAGCCCAGACCGAGAATCTCCTCCAGAAACGGAAGGATTATGGCCGGATCGTGAAAACACCGCAGCCGTTTGGTATTTACCAAGTCATGCTCTCCTTGCAGCAGAGAACAGGTATACAATACCATCTGCCCCGTGGCAGGCTGCCAGCGCAGGGCCGACACACCGGCAGCCCCGGAACCCCATACCGGCTTGAGAAACACCTGGAAGATTCCGGCTGCCCGCATCCGCTCCAACAGCCTGTCCGCCAGGCATGAAGAGGCGGGCATGGAATGAGATTGTCCGTTTTTCCCGGCAAAAGCTGCCGGCAAAACTCCGGGCTGCCCTTTTGGCGTATCGGCTTCCCCATCCTCCCCATCCTGTAAACCGGGAAGTTCCTCTGTGACTGGCAGCCCCGCTTTGACCAGCGCACGTTTACACGATCGCTTATCAAGCAGCATTTCTATCATATCAGGGGGATTCAGATATGTAATCCGTCCACTGCGCCCGGTCTGTGCCAGTTCTCCAAGCCGCTGTCTGTATTCCGCTGCCAGATCGTCCAGTTTATGGAGACGGCAGCTGTCCCAGGACGGCGGATCCACTTTTATCAGCAGTTTACCCTCACTCCGTTTCAGAAGGGTTTCCCTGATTGCCGCAAAGTCCTTCCAGTCCATAAAGAGCGGCTGTATACCGGCCTGTTCCAAAGCCTGCTGCAAATATAAGGTCCGTTTTGTACCGGGACTGCCCAACAGGCCGATCTGTCTCATTCTGTCAGCATGGCATTCAAGTATACAGTGCCATCATACACATCCGGCTCTTCGGCTTCAGAAGCATCCACCTCCATGGGCAGCTTCTCAAGCTCCTCCACCATTTCCTCGGGCACATAATGATAATGGATATCCAGTTTCCTGATATTGGGCCATGAGGGAAGCTGGGCAAGCAGAAGTGCGCCGCCCTTCTCTGTCAGAGTCCCCATAGATAAATCCAGCGTGCTGATCTGTCCCATAAATTTGCTGCTGAGCACCACTTCTGTCACTTCATCCTGTATTTCACTGTCCACAATCCCCAGATAAGATAGTTGCGGGAAATCCGCTTTCTCAAGAAGCTCTCTGATGGTATCCGCATTGCCGTCAAAACCATAGTCATCACTGCCGATATAAAGAATCAGTTTCTTCAGATTGGGCAGTTTTGCTTCCTGCACGGAACGAATCACATAAGACGGAAGGCCGCCGCATATAATTGTCAGAGACTCCAGACCTGCATGGCAGATGTCACCCAGCACCAGATCCGTACTGCCCTGAATGGTCAGCTCACGCAGACCGGGCAGCGCAGACCACAATTTACTGTAATCTCCCTGCATAATCCAGGATACTTCACACTGCTCATAATTCATATCCCCGAAAAACAGTTTTTCGATATGGGAAAACCGATCCGCATGTTCTGTGATGCCATCAATAATGGCCTGGCAATCGTTCTCCCAGGCATTGCCCCAGTCACCGACAATCAGTTCACGCAGGCCGGGAAGCTCCGGATCGGCCAGTATTTCTTCCACCATCGTCTCCGGCCCCTTGCCCTGCTCTTCATATTCCTCATAATCATATGTATACACTTTTGTAACTGTTTTGTTTTCGCTATGCTCCATTTGTGTCCCCTTCCTTTCTGCAATCATGGTTTTCTTTATTTTTCAGCCCATCATATCACTGATGACCTCCATCAACTGTGGTGTGTCAATGGGTTTTTCCATATGGGCATTCATACCACTCTCTTTGGATTTCCGTTTATCCTCATCAAAGGCATTGGCGGACAGTGCGACGATGGGAATGCTGGACAGCGCCGGATTTTTCAGACGTCGTATCGCTTTCGTGGCATGATAGCCGTCCATAACCGGCATCTGGATATCCATCAGGATCAGATCATAATAGCCGGGCTTTGAATCCTTTACCTTTTCCAGCGCAATACTGCCGTTTACCGCAGAATCCACAAGATACCCTGCATCCTTCAGCACTTCCGTTATAATCTCCAGATTGATCTCCGTATCCTCTACAACCAGAATCCGTTTTTTGCCCGGTTTATATGTTTTTTGCCCTTTTTCTGTTTTTTCAGCGGCAGTCAACTGTTCCACATTCTTTGTCCGCAGACAGAGTGTGACGGTGAAACGGCTGCATTTGCCTTCCTCGCTGACGACATCAATGGTTCCATCCAGCATATCCACAATGCTTCTCGTAATCGTCAGGCCCAGGCCGGTTCCGTGCACACCGCTCAGCGTTGTATTTTTACCCCGCTCAAAGGGTTTGAAAATCTGTTGCAGCATATTGGCACTGATACCGATTCCGTCATCCTCCACAATAAACCGGTAAACCTGGCAGACCGGTGAATCCCCCTGGCCGGTTTCCTCGGCCTTGATGCTGACATGACCTCCTTCCCCCGTATATTTCACCGCGTTGTTGACCAGACGCATCAGTATCTGTTTCAGCTTCTGCTCATCGCTGTAAACCGTCTCATGCCTGAGCAGGCTGCGGTCCAGTGACAGGGTAATTTGTTTGGCATCCGCCTGTGGAAACGCCTCTGCCTCCACTTCTCCCAGAATAACGGACAGGTTGCACTCATTTTCATCCACATGCATTTTCCCTGACTCGATTCTGGATATTTCCAGCACATCGCTGAGAAGCTGCAAAAGCTGCTCACCGGAAGACTCAATCCGATCCAGGCAGTGCAGGACTTTGGCATTGTCATGGATATTTTTTCTGGCCAGGCCGGTAAACCCAAGGACAGCGTTCATGGGCGTGCGTATGTCATGGGACATGTTGGAGAGGAACGCATTCTTTGCCACAATGGCTGTTCTGGCAGATTCCAGCGCTTCTTCCAGAAGCTTCTGATGCTCCATTTCCTGAATGATTTCCGCATCCATATTCTGGTATCCCATAACGATCTGGGATACGTTGTCACTCTCTCCCACATTGACAATGCGGAGCTGGATATACTGTGTCTTGCCATCTTTGACCACACGGTAATTCATATGAAACATTTTGCTGCCTGACAATGCGATGCGGATATGTTCCGGACTGGTGGCTTCTGCCACAAAATCCCGCTCTTCCGGATGTACCCACATATGGACATAATCCAGGGCAAAACTGCTGTAGCTGCGTGTCTGGAGTGCTTTTTCAAACTGTCTGCCGGTACGGTCGTTCAACCGATATGCCTGCACGGTATCCGTATCCAGATCCGTATACAGGATCGACTCATACCCAATGCTTAATCCTTCCACCAAATCCAGATACCGCTTCCGTTCCAGATTGCGGTTGTTTTCATTCTCTATCTGATGGCATTTCCGTTCTGTGGCATCTGCCACAAATACATAAAAAACATCCCCAAACGCCGTATCCCGTACAAAATGCCCATAATCATCAAGCCAACGGATACCTCCACCCCTGGGGATAATACGATATTCCACATAATCCAGATCGTACCTGCTGTCCCCGACCTGGGTCGTTATACTGCTCTCCACTCTTTCCAGATCATCCGGATGCACAATCCCCCGGAAAGAATTACCTGTCAAAACCCTGAATTCCGCCATTGTATGACAGTTAAAAATCCTAAGTAACGCCCTGTTTGCATAAATGATTTCTTCCGTTCCACCTGCACGGTAAATAAAAAAGCCGCCTGGCATTTCATCTATAAAACTGATAAAATGGTTCAGACCGGGTTCATGCCACTGTGCATTCTCCGATTTCTTCTCTTCTCTCTGCGCCCCGGACCCGGAATGTTCTTTTGTGCTGGCCCTGTAAGCAGATAATATATATTCTATGAAACCGGTATCCAGTTTGTCCGGATGTTCCGTCATAATGCCTCTCCTCGCTTTTCCTTATAATTCATTTTATATTACCACTTTCCCTCACATTTGTCATGACATGGAAACAAAATTTCCGAAGGCCGTCACACATCTTCCCCTATTGCAGCCTCCCGGCGAATTCTCTGCATATGTTCCCTGATTTTCACCTCATACCCATTGCCCGAAGGCCTGTAAAATTCCTTCCCGCTGAGTTCATAAGGAAGGTACTGCTGCTTTACATAATGATTTGGATACTCATGGGCATACTTATACCCAATCCCCCGGCCCAGTTTGGACGATCCTCTGTAATGGGCATCCTGTAGATGAGGCGGCACGGGCAGGTTCCCTGTCTTTTTTACCGTGTCCATGGCATCCCCTATGGCATTGACAGCCGCATTGCTTTTGGGTGCCGTGGCAATGTAAGAAGCCGCCTGGGCCAGTATAATCTGCGCTTCCGGCATCCCTACCCGCTCCACAGCAAGAGAGGCGCTGACCGCAACGGTCAATGCCTGTGGATCGGCATTGCCCACATCTTCTGACGCGCAGATCATCATACGCCTTGCAATAAACGTAACGCTTTCGCCGGCATACAGCATTTTGGCCAGATAGTACACCGCAGCGTCCGGGTCAGACCCCCGCATACTTTTAATAAAGGCCGAAATAGTATCATAATGATTGTCCCCGTTCTTGTCATACTTGATCACACGTTTCTGAATACATTCTGAAGCAACATCCAGATCAATATGTATCTTTCCATCGTCGGACCGCTCTGTTGTCATCACGCCCAGTTCTATGGCATTCAGCGCCAGACGGGCATCCCCTCCCGCAGCGTCCGCCAGAAAATCCAGGGCTTCTTCATCAATCACCGCGCCATAGCTTCCCATCCCTTTTTCCTGGTCATGAACCGCCCGCAGCAGCAGTTCCCGTATTTCTTCCTTTTCCAGAGGTTTTAGCTCAAAGATAATGGAACGGGAAATCAAAGCGCCATTTACCTCAAAATAGGGATTTTCCGTTGTGGCACCGATGAGCACCACAGTGCCGTCTTCCACAAAAGGCAGAAGATAATCCTGCTGCCCTTTGTTAAAACGATGGATTTCATCAATAAACAGGATGGTCTTTTTGCCATACATTCCCATGGCGTCCCTGGCCCTGCCGATTACCTCCTCCATATCCTTTTTTCCTGCGGATGTGGCATTGATCTGCGTAAACTCCGCGCTGGTCGTTTGGGCGATCACCTTCGCCAGTGTGGTTTTCCCCGTTCCCGGCGGCCCATAAAAAATGACCGAACTGATCTTATCCGCCATGATGGCTCGATATAACAGCTTGTCCTTCCCGATGATATGCTTCTGTCCCACTACCTCATCCAATGTGGAGGGCCGCAGCCTGGCCGCCAGCGGCGACTCTTTTTCCATCGTATTGGCCCGCATATATTCAAATAGATCCATCTCCATACCTCTCAGACTTTTTCTGTGAACCGTAACAAAAGTATACCTGAGAGCCGGCATAAATTCAAGATACGTTACTGTTTTTCAGGTAAAAGCGTACAATCGTCCTGTCAAAGGCGGAACGAATGGAAACCGGAGCATTGGGGAGACGAGAAGCACATAAAAGAAGCCGTATAAAAGAAGCTGCCATTTCCCGCAGACAAAACCTGCAGGAATGGCAGGTTTCCAGACCTTTCCAGACAGAAGACATGAACAGATTCCCTGTCATCCGTTCCGGCTTTCCAATGAAAGACATCTTCAAACTGTCAGACGATCACAAAGCATTGTTCAGCATTGATATAACAACAAAGCAGAGAAATTCAGATATGCAGACAAGCTGCTGCCTCCTGCTCTGCCGCTGTCTGTGCTTCCCTCCTTTGGAAACCCCAGACATCAACCAGGCATCTTATCATAAGGCACTTCGCCCGCAGCTTACGGCAATGCCGGATATACAGGCTTACTTTCCATAGGAGGAAACATTGCTTCCATCCACTTTTTCAAAGTCCACCCATACATACCGGCCATCCTCCGTGATCCCTTCCATATCTTCGGTATCACCGCCTCCTGCCAGCCGGATTGCCATTTCCACGGCGGCCTCACCCTGTCCTTTGCCGGACTGGTATACGGTAAACGCCATTTCACCGGCTGAAATCGCCTCGCAGCCGTCTGCCGTAGCATCCACTCCCAGAACCGGCAGTTCTGAAAAATCCACCCCCGCCGACCGGCCTGCTTCCAGTACGCCCAACGCCATGGCATCGTTGTTACAGATCACACAATCCGCCTCTGCCCCGGTACGCAGAAACAGTTCGAACAGTTCCCTGGCCTGCTCTGTATCCCAGTTGGCACTGTCTTCAAATACATAGTGAATCGTTTTTCCGCTCTCTTCCAGTGCCTGTTTTACGCCGTTGGTCCTGCCCAGGGTAGCGGAATGATCCCTGGGTCCCTTAATCAGCACCACATTGATCTCCTGCTTGCCCGCCAGCTTTGACAGCGCATACTCCGCCTGGAACTGCCCTGCCACCGCTTCGTCAGAACCTACATATACATATCTGCCCGCTTCCAGATATTTTTCATCGGGACAACTGTTAAAAAATACAATGGGAATATCTCCGGCGCTCATCTTGAGCTGCACCGCCGTATCCGTGGATACCGCGCTGCACAGAATCACATCATACCCCTGGGCAGCCGCCTGTTTGAGCTGCTCCACCTGGGTTTCAATGGATCCCTGGGCATCGCCCACATCCAGCACGGCCCCTTCCTGCTCCGCTTTCACTGTTGCGGCGTCCACCAGCGTCTGACGGAAAGTATCCATCTCATTCAGCGAAAGAAAAATCCGTATCTCTTTCTGCCCCAGGGCGCCCTGTCTGCCGCATCCCCCCGATAACATAAGCAATACCGCCATGCCCAGTGCCATCAGCCGTGTCAGGCCACATCTTTTTTTCATCGCTGTCCAGCCTCCCTTCCCGTCTTAAACCTTGCAACCTGCCCATACAGTTCTTCCGCCGACGCCGTCAGCTCCATAGCACCCTGGGACACCCGTTCGCTGCTGTCCGTAATATGATCCGCCTGCTCCACCATTGTCTCCGAAGTTGCCAGTATTTCCTGGGAGCTGGCAGCCTGTTCCTGAGAAATGGCCGCCACATTGGTGGCCACATCGTCCACCTGCCCTACCTTCAGAAGCATTTCCTGAATCAGACCGTTTGTCTCTTCGATGTTATTAAAAATGGTGTCAAAGGTTTTCAGCGCATCTCCCACAGACTTGCTGCTCTGATTGATATTTTTTACACTTTCACCGGTCTGCCTGATGGTATCCCCTACCAGCAGATGAATTTCCCCGATGAGTTTTTCGATATTATGTACAGCCTCCGCGCTTGTCTTGGCAAGCTGTCCGATCTCCATCGCCACAACTGCAAAGCCTTTGCCTGCTTCGCCTGCCCGCGCCGCTTCTATGGAAGCATTCAGCGAAAGCAAATCCGTCTGATCTGCAATATTCCCGATGACAGCCGTAATATTGTTGATTTCTTCTGAAGCCTTCCCGACTTTGTCGATTGCCTGCTGGAGCTTCTCCATGGAAGAATGAATATCCTCCATCGCGCTGCCTACCCGCTGCATATCTTCTTTGCCACGTTTTGAAACAGTAACCGTCTCCTGCATCCGGTTATCCACCTGCACACCGTTTTCTCTTGTATCAGCCACAACCATGGCCAGTGTGGTGGCATTGTCCGCAATTTCATTCACAGACTGGGAGAGCTGTTCCACTGTGGTCTTGAGTTCCTTCATGGAATGGCTCTGTACCATGGAAGCATCATGCATCTGCCCGGACACTTCATTGCTGTTGCCCGCCTGCTCATTGAGCTTCCCGGAAACCCCGTGTATGGAATGAATCATTTCCCGCATAGTGGCAATAAACCCTTCCACATACCGGCTCATAACACCGATTTCATCGTGGCTTTTCGTCCTTACGGGAACCGTGAAATCACCGCCGGTCATAGCCGTGATAACACCGGTCAGCTCCCGCACCGGGCGGATCACGATATGTACCACCCGTTCCACCAGAACCGCCAGTATCAGCACCGAAATCAGCCCGATCACTGTCATCAGCATTCGGACCCCTTCGATATCCGCATAAATGATCTCCGTGGGAATATAGGAAACCAGAATCCAGTCCGTCCCCTGCACCTGGGCAAAAGCAGTCATATTCCCGTCAATTTCCATCATCTCAAAGTCCTGATGCGCAATCTTTTCACCTATATCCCGCAGGAAACTATCATTAGATTCACTGAGCCTAGTGGAAATCAGGTTATTTTCATGATGGGCCAGAATCGACCCGTCCCGGCTGCTCACCAAAAAGGCGCGCGCCTGGTCCATTTCAATATAGCTGTTTACAATAATACTGATCCGCTCCAGCGTCAGATCCGCGGAAATCACCCGGATCACACCAGAGTCATCCTTTAAAATTCCTGATGCACTGATAACCGGCGCTCCCGCCTCATTGGTATAGGCCTTTGTGAATCCCATATTCCAGCGGGTCAGCCCCTCCCTGTACCAGACAGACTCTGTGGGATTTGTCTCCGCCCGCTTCACGCCTGTGGCCGTTGTCAGGTTTCCT
>ERZ778511.2009-NODE-2009-length-12127-cov-4.327618_pt1 | contig 12127 bp, 19 predicted proteins | sample MGYA00510347_ERZ778511 | MGnify/ENA primary metagenome ERZ778511 (study PRJEB29527, sample SAMN07138967) | mouse gut metagenome | material: feces | host: mouse | place: China:Nanjing | collected 2016-01-25 ...
GACACGAGGATTTTCAGTCCTCTGCTCTACCGACTGAGCTATCTGGGCGCTTAACGAATTTTAGTATACACTACCAACATATGGTTGTCAACATTTTTTTGAAATTTCTAACTTTATTGAAAATGTCAACATTAAATGCGAAAATTTTTTTGATTTTTTCGCTTTTGGCAATACGCACAATAAATAGCATTGTTTATTGTGCAATTTTCACACAATGCAAGTTTCGGTTATGGTGTGATACAGATCCGGATCCGGATCACTTTCTGCGATGCTTAAAAATGGGCGCACGAAATAAAGGGTACTCGCATAGCAAACGTTTGTTCTATGCTGCAATCTTTTCCAGTTCCTTATTATATAATTCCTCTGCCGTTCTGTACTCATGCAGGCGGCGCGGGTAGTTGTTGATCCACTCCGCTATATTATCAATATCCCCCTGCGTCTTATCATCAAAATTAACGCCCTTTGGAATGTGGCGGCGTACTAATTTGTTTTGGTTCTCATTGCTGCCGCGTTCCCAACTGCTATATGGGTGACAGTAATATATTTTCGTCCTTTTCTTTTTGCTGCGCTTTGAACGCTCCATGCCCTCCCAATCCGCAAACTCGGATCCATTGTCTACGGTTATACTTTTAAAGATTTCTCTAAATTTCTTTCCTAGCTTTCTTTCCAACCGGTCTAATGCCTTTACAACTGCTGCTGATGTATGATCTTTCAGTAAAAATATAATTTCCTTGCGCGTTTTTCTTTCTGTCAGTACCAATAAAGATTTTTTAGAAACCCCCCGCGCCCCTACAACGGTATCCATTTCCCAATGTCCAAATTCCTCCCGCGTGTCTATTTCGTCCGGTCTATTCTCGATGCTCTCCCCCTTTGTAGCCCGCTTTTGTGTGGTTTTCCGCTTGTGTTTCTTTTCCCCTTTCCTCTTTTCCGGCAGGTGTTTCATTGTCAAATTCAGAAAAACGCCCTTATCAATGTAACTGTATAGAGTTGTTACGCATATTGAAAAATCATATCCTTCAGCTTTCACTTTTGCCAGTGCCGCCGCAGGGCTGTACCCCTCATTGATTATAATTTCCTCTATCCGGTCAGCAAATGCCTGCTCATTCCCGATTTTCAAATCCGCGCCCTTTGCAGCTAAAACCTGCTCTTTATGCTGCTGCGCTATATCGGGGCTGTATCTCATTTCTTTTGTAAGATCTGAATTTAAAGCCTCAAATTTCCCTCGGTTCAATTCCCTATAAATCGTGCTTACATGAAAATGCAGAATTTCCGCGATCTCTTTCGGCTTGTGCTTTGCCTTAATAAGTACCTCCAACCGCAACCGGTCATTATATGTAAGTTGCTTACTCATAATTGTATTATCTCACTTTCCGCACACATTAAAGGGCGGCGGGTAATAGTCTACCTGCCGCCCTTTACACGCGCCAATTTTTTATTTCATATCATCATCAATTAAACTGTTAATATATTCGTTTACGCTTTTCCCCGCTGCTGCTGCCCTTTTCTTTATTTCCTCCTTTCTACCCTTTGGCACCGTTAAATTGATCCGGTCGTACTTTTCTTTGATATAGTCGTTTTGGTATGCAATTTGGTTAAATTCATTGTTAGATCGCAATTTCAGCCCTCCCTTCTTGACTTTTTCGGCTCCCATGATATAATGTAAATCAGTTAAGGGGCTTTGGTTACTTAGTTGCTACTGCTCTTTATCGTCTGTGGGGTTGTCGGTTTGGTCGCTGTCAACCCTATTTTTTATGTCCTCGATTATCTCTAAGACAATGACCGTTACTATTGCTATTTCTGCCAAAACTTCTATTAACTTTATCATGGGGCTTGTTTCCTTTCCTTTGTGCCGCCCCTTAACTGTTTACATGAATATTATAACGCATATTACGCAATATGTCAATACATATTGCGTAATATTCCCAAATTTTTATAAAGCTGCCCGCATCGCCTCTTTTGCCTCATCGTCCAAATACCAGTACCGCCCGAACCCCCTTGTATATGGTTTGTCAGAATTTACTTTATATACTCTGTTTTCGCTTGTTACTTTTCCGTCAACCCTTATTTGCTGCCATATTGCGCCGCCGCACTTTATATATTCCGTTTCCAGTAGCCGCCCTTCGTATGTTTCCGAAACTGTGGCTTTCTTCCTTTGCTCTGCTGCCGCCTGCTGTGCCTCTTTGATTGCAGCTTGTACCAATGCGCCATACTCTGCCATTTTCCTGCCCTCCTACATCATTTCTAAAATAGTTTCTAACTGCTGCCGCCTGCCCCTTATCATCGCCGCTGCTGTCTGTGTGTCGATTTTCCCCGCTGTCGCCTTTACTATCGCCCCTGCTAACGCCTCAAACGCCTCAAACGCCTTGTATTCTTCACTATATGCCAAATCAAACGCCTTTTCTTTTTCCTCATTTTCCGGATCGTTTTCATATTCCCGATCCGCTGCATCTGCTTTTCTCTCTGCCTCTTTTAATCTCTTTAACAATTCTTTCATGGTGCTTTACCTCTCTTTCATTTGATATATTCATTATATTACATATTACGCAATATGTCAATACATATTGCGTAATATTTAAAAAAATATTTCCGCGCACAAAAATAAAGGGGTATAGCCCGCGCCATACCCCAACATTGCAATTACATTTTCTTTACTGCTCGGAAACCTCGGCTTTTACCTTTTTCGCCTCGATTGCCTTTTTTGCCGCCTCTGCCTCTGCTTTCGTCATGCCCTCGGCATAAAGCATGCTGTACTCCGTCTTGCAGATTGTCAGCGATACATGAACGCCCGCCCTTCTCGCCTCTGCTGCCCTCTGTAACGCCTCATTTCGGGCTTTAAATGTGCCGCAGGTAACTTTATATGCCTTTTCCTTTTTTGGCGGCTCCTGCGCCTCGCCTGCCGCTCTGCTTGCCTTGTTTTCTGCCATGTGTGCCTCCTTATCTCAACTTTAAAACCTGCCCCACGTTGATAACATTCACATTTTTAATGTTATTCAGCTTTGCAAGGGCGGCAACCGTTGTATTATGTTTCTTTGCGATTGCGCTCAACGTATCGCCCCGCTTTACGGTGTATGTTGCAACTCCGGATCCATTCATAATGGCATTAACCGCCGCCTGCACTTCGGCGTAATTATAGCCCGCCGCCTCTAACCGTTTCTTTCTGTCGGGATTGTTGCCCCATTTACCGGCTTTTACTTCACGCGCCACCTCTGCAACGCTCTTTTTCGCCGGTGCTGCCGGTTTCTCCGGTTCTGCCGCCGTTGCCATGCTCTTATAATCCGGCAATCCGTAACCCCTGATGTACCTGCCGTTTACCGGCAAATCGCGGTATTCCACCGCATCATTTTTATTTCCCTCGATCACTTTAATAGTGCTGCCGGAAACGCCGCACACCAAACCAACGTGATCCGGATAGCCGGTATTGTCGCCCTTGCCGGTGTCCTGCCAGTCATAAAAAACCACATCGCCCGCGCTCGGTACATAAGCATCGTTTTCCTGCCAACGCCCCGCCGCCTTGTAGAGATCGATCATTGCGCCGCACCCACATTCACGCAGGATAATCCTTGACAATCCCGCCGCGATGCCTACCGCGCTAACAAAAGTTGCGCACCACGCATCATTATATTTTACCGCATACCCGCGCGGCAGGGGCTTTACTGAATTGTAAAGATCGATGATCTGTTTATGTGTGCCGTTGCTCTCCTTGCAGCCCGCCCACGTTTTCGCGGTATTTACTGCCTTTTCCCTTAACTGTTTTTCCGTCATAGTGTCCTCCTTTTCCTGCATCGCCGCAACCTTTTCATATACCTTTTTGCGGCGTGTCAGATATTTATTTGTGTGTTTCGTGGTTGCCTCATACATTGCCCGCACATCGCCCGCGCCCTTTAACGCCTCTGCCGCGATCGTTTTCCATAATGCGGAGGCGGTTCCGTACTGGTTTACGCCGTCCGCAAAATAGATCAGTGCGCCCGCATCGGTCAATCCGTAACTCTGCCCCTTTTTGATGTAGCTTTCCACATCTGCGATCGCCTGCTCGTCCTGCGCCGCTTTCCCCGCTTTGGTTGTTAAAATCGCTTTCAGCTTTGCCGCCTCTGCTGCGGTAACGATACGCGCCGCCCAATTTGCGCCTCCGGTAATTTCCCCATAAAGCGCACCGCCTAAAATGCTTTTTGCGTCCGGCTCCGCGCTTATGATCCTTTTCAGCAGGGCGGCGGCTCTGCCGCCATGCCATTGCAGCCTGCCGACCGAAACCGCCCCATTGTCATTTTTATTTACGCTGCCATAGTTGCCTTCGTTGTCAAAAATGATGCCCGCCGCCGTTACTGCCAGTTCCTTAATTTTCATCTGCCGCGCCTCCCTCTTTTTTCAGATTGCAGCGTTCTTTTAATTCGCAAGTGTCGCAATTCTGATTTTTGCAAACCAAATCATTGATCTTGCCCTCGATCTTTTCATCTGCAATCTTTAATGTTTTTATCAACCAAACCGGCACCTTCTCCGGCATGATTACATAAAGATTTTCTAAAATGCTTGTAAACTCATTCACAAGCATAACAGCGGTAACATACCAACCGATCAGCAGGGCAAATTCCAAATTCAGCCCTGCGCCCGCGCCCATTTCCTTAATGCCCCACCCGATCAAAAAGGCGGTTCCGATCATCACGAAATACATAACTTTCTTGATGATGCCCTGCAAGCCGGTTTTAGAGTTCCAATCCCGCAAAAAATACTTTGCCTTGATCCAGCCGGTCAGATAGTCAATCGCAACCGCCGCCATGAATAGGATCAAAATAACCGGTATCTTTCCCAATGCCGCCGCTACCGCCGTAAAAAATGCCGATACGCTCAAACCTGCCGCGTCCGGTGTCCTTGTTGCTGCAAAAAATTCTTTCATTGTCTGCCTCCTTTTCTTTGCAAAAAAATAAAGCCTATCGGCTTTCCAGTGCTTTAGCCCGCGCCGCATCGGTGCAATGCAGCACAAAACCGTTTATGATGTTTTCTTTCAGCCCCGCATTTGTGCAATGCTTTAGCAAACCGAAATAGCTTTGCATGGTTGCGTTGACTTCCTTTAAAGTCATTTCGCCGCGCTCGTATGCTTTCACAATGTACTTTATGCGGGATCTCATTCTTTTAACTGTCGCGGATCTTAGCCTTATTTCGTCTTTGTTTATCACATACCCCACAAAATCAACATTGCAGCTTACCGGTCTTATGGCGGTTTTGCTGTTAAGATTTAGCTTCAATTTTTCAAGTAGGAAAGTTTCTATTTTCCCCAATGCCCAATGTGCCTTTTCTTTGCTCTCCACCAAAATAACCGTATCATCTGCATACCGGATCAAATACTTTAGGCGTAATTCATGCTTTATATACTGATCCAATTCATTCATATAGATATTTGCAAACATCTGACTTGTCAGATTGCCGATCGGCATACCCTTATCAAATAGCATTTCGCGCGGATCTACCTCGCAAGGATCCACGCCCAACGGCAACCCGAAGGCTCTTTTCTCCGAATTTATAATGATACTGAATAAGTTTATCAGCCTCGGATCCTTGATCCGGCGTTTCAAAATCTCTAACAGTATTTCGTGATCCACTCGGTAAAAGAATTTCGATATGTCAAGTTTCAAGTAATAGTATTGTTCCGGCTTTCTATCTACCTGCCGTAACCAATATTGCAGCCTTGCCGCCGCCTTTTCTCTGCCTCTGTCCTTGATACAAGCGTAACTGTCCTTTATATAGGTTTTCTCATAAAGTGGGTTGAGTACCCTATAAATAGCCCATTGCAGAACACGATCCCGAAACTGCAACGCCATAATAAGGCGTTTCTTTGGTACATAAATATAAATAATTCTGTACCCGCCTACCTTATAACGCCCTTCCTCCAGTTCCTTGTATAAGCTGTTTAAATTGCTGTCAAGTTCTACGGAAAAGCGCATAATTTCGTTTCGTTCGCTCTTGCCTTTTCGCGCATCTAAATAAGCTGCATAGATATTTGTATAGCTTGTAATCTGTTCATAGGTTACATTAAATTTTTTCATTCTTTTATTGCCTTAATACTCCATGCGTTACGCCCTTTGCTTTCGCTACTAACCGTATTCATGGAAATTTTTGTTTTGCCTGCACTCCTGCAGGCAGGGAAATATACCCCTTTTCTTCTCTCTGTACGCTACGCCGCCCGCGTGTTGCGGCGTAATCTGACTATATGAGAAAAGCGGAAAACAGCCCCACATTCACATTGGAGATAGAACGCGGGTTGTTGAAATTGCCGTTAGCCTCTCCTGCGTTGCCGCCATTACCATAATTACCGCCACGAATAAGCAACCGTTACGGCATATTCCCCATAGTTGATTTATGAATTTAGCTTTTTAAGCCAACTACCTAAAATTTTACCCATTTCCTCCAACATTTCGCACCACTTTCTTTGACTGTCAAGCGGTATCAGAACGGCGGCGGTATTCATTTTTGGATCCACCGCCGTAATTAAAAGCTGCCGCAAGTATAGTATTTTGTGGTCTACCTGCGTCAATGCTGTTTTCTTATGTTCCTTTGTTGCCGCCTCTGTCAGTCCGTCCAAAATGTCGTACATCGCCCTTTCGATCTGCGCTCCGATCGCGTTTCCAACGCGATACTTGCGCGGGAATTGTTTGTTATACAGACAGTCATTACCGTATGCGATCATTTCCCGCGCTTTCTTGAAAATCAGCAAATCCACTTTCGGATCGGGCGGTTTTGCCGTTGCCCTAAAATTTCTCTGCATCTTTTTAGCCTCTCAAAAAATAGGCGTATGCTGCCGCATACGCCACAAGGATCAAGCATAGAGCGCAGGATCCACAAAAGCGGAAAACAGCCCCACATACACATTGGAGAGCGAACGCGGGTTGAGGAAATTGCCGTTAGCCTCTCCTGCGTTGCCGCCATCACCATAACTACCGCCACGAAGAAGCAACCGTTCCCCTTTGTTCCTCATGTAAAAATAACCCCTGCCGGTCTTGTCGCTGTTCGGGAAAAATGCAAGTGCTTTTAACAGATCCGGAACCGTTACGCCGCTTTTTGCTGTCAATGTTCCAAAATCCTTTGCGCCGTATGGATCCTCCGTTGTCTGCTGCATTGATACGGTTGTTGACAAACAAAAATTACCGGTGCTGCCGGTTGTGGGCGGCGTTGCTGTATAATCAAATTTCAGTGTGCCTGCCGTCCCTGGTGCAACTAATGTACCGTTCGGCATAATCGCCCGCCATGCTGCGCTGTTTGCGCCCAAATCGGTATTGTGAATCGCTGCGTTATTGTTCGGCACGATCTGAATTTCCCCATTTACCAAACGCGCCACAACCCATTTATGCACGTTTCCGACAATATCATTTACGCCCAACGCCTCCCAGTTCTTGCCTCCGGTGCCGGTCAGTGTCCGGTATACGCCTGCGGGGTTCTGCGTGCTTAATACTCCCCGCTCATACGCCTTTATATGTGACTTTCCCTGCGATGTATTGCCGCGTGGCTCTAATCCTGCTGCCGTAATGAGATTATGCAGTACGCCCCATTCTGCCGCCGTCATAAGATGCCAGCCCGCGCCCTTGTTATAGCAAACCTCAACCGCCCGATCAAACGTGATGCAGTTTGCCGGATCCTGATTAGGCAGGGAATAGGCGCGGTTATTCTTTACTACATTGATATACTTGGAAACATAAATATACGGCACCACTTTATCATTGATAATAAAAGCAGGGTGCGGCACATGGGCGGATCCGATCCCTAATTCGTCCAAATACACAAGCGGGATCTTTACCATTACGGAGGGGATCCCCATATCGTCTAAAATGATCTCGTCATTTGCTGCCGCGCCTCTCAAATCTTCATAACTACTCATTGATATATACCTCCTCAATACTCCATAATGTTAAGGTGCATTTTGAAACATCAAAATTTTTCTGTACCTTTTCCGTTGTCTGCTTGCCCTCGCCGTCCGGCTCCCCCGCGATATAGTCATATTCGCGCGGCGGGATCTCGACCTGTGCAACGTAATTTTCGCCCAAACCAAAAACCAAATTGCCGTCTTTGTCCGCGCAAATGTCCTTTCTTACCACATCATCGGTCTGTAACCGCTGCAACTTCATAGCGATCGCATCTCCGATCCATAGCGTGTTACCGTCCATTTCATAGCCGATCTTTTTTCCGGCGTTCTTTTCGATAACCTTGATCGTCTTTTCCATTACATCATACCTCCTAAAATGAAATATTTTATAGTTACCGGCGTTTTCGGGCAGTCCTCAACCTCGATTTTAAAGCCGTTTAACTGCTTATCCTTGATCCGGATCGCCCGCCCCTGCTGCAAATCGTCACAAAACGCAATCACGATATAATCTAACGTGTTGCGGGCTTTATCCATTGCAACCGTTACGCTTTCTTTGTTGAATGGATAGCTTTCATTGCTGCTTATTTTGACGGTTCCGGTTTCAAAATAGGTGTTTTCTAATTCCCTTTGGTGCTGCCTCAACTGAATAATTCCCATGTTGGCAATTATCATAGCCTCGTTGATGCCGCTTTCCATGTGGTTCATGTTCTGCTGATTAAAACTTGTGCCTGCCTCAATCACTTCCCCGAAAACCGGCGTTAATGTGTATGTGCCGTCCGGCTGCTTTGTTTCCGGATCAATGTTTTCCGTGATCGTGTATGTGTTGCTCTTTTCAGTGCGGCGGTTTTTCCATAAAATCAGATCATACATTCCGCTTTGCCCTCCTTACTCTTTCCTTATGGTTATTCTGATGCCAATGGTTGCGGTTGCCAGTGTGTCCTTCTTGGTGTTATAATCCTTGCTTTCCAAAAGTTCGTTATTGACATCGTATAATTTGGCGTTTGTGATCGTTCCGTTGGTTTCATCATCAATATAAATGTAAAATGTGATGCTATCGCCGGATCGCGTAACTTTGCCAATGGTTCCTTCTTTTTCCTCGCCGTTAATGGTATATGTCGCCCTTTTTACTATGCTTTCCGCATACTGCAAAAGCCTTTCTTTTAACATTTTAGCCCTCCTCTCTCGCGTAATCTGTGCCGCACATCATCAAATCATTTGTTGCCGCCTCTGTGTTCATTTGCAACGCTGCCGCGCTCTCCTGCATCTCAAACGGCGGATCGGTTCCAATGGCTGCGGTATTGTCGCCGCAAGCTATAACCGGCGTTGTGGTGCCGTTTCCTGCTGTTTCTATGCTTATAACGCTTTCCCGCGTTTCAAATGGCGCATATTCCCCGATAACCGTTAAATCATCGCTGCAAGGCATAACCGGCGTTTCTATGCTCTCTGCCGCCGTTTCTACGGCTATTGCCCCTTCCTGCAACTCAAACGGTGCCTGCAATCCTAAACAACATTCCACGCCGCAAACTGCCTGCCCGCTGATCGGGTTTTCCTCATGCACAAAAGAAAAGCCGCCCACATTTTGAATGTAGCCGGTTTCCTTCCTCTCTGTTATGTTGTTATCAAAATTGCAATATTCTGTGTCGGCTGCTGCCGGTTCAAACGCCATAAAGATCAGATCCTCTATTCTGTACTTTATGACGGTTTCCCGCTGCATCGCAAACATGAAATAAATATTTAATGGCAGGATCTCGTCAATGATTTTGTTTAACATATCCAAACTGCCCGCATCGGTGTTTATCTCTACGATCATTTCCATGTTTGCAATGTCGTTTAATATCGTGATGCCCTCCGAATAATTGGATAACATCGCCATTAGTTCGGACAGGCTCATTTTGCGCCGGTTCATCATGGAAAGAATGTATATTTTCCGATCGTCCAAACTCTGCGCCGCCTTTGGTTTTATCCCTAACAGCTTTTCAAACCTCATAACGCCGGTTTCGTCTGCCGTAAACACAAACATATTTCGTATAACTTTATTGATTGATACATTCAGCTTTGAAAACTCTATATCCTCTGCCTTTGCGATCTGCTGCATTTCCTTGATCTGCTTTATCACTGGAGGATAATGGTTTAATATTAAGGTCTGCATAAAATCACGCCCCTAACCGGTATTGCGTTCGGATCCAAAAGCAGGTTTTCCTCTTTTCCGTTTAAAGCTGTGTCCTGCACATCTACGATCCCCTCCACGCTTGCGATTGCCGCATTTACCTTTAATATTCTTACGGTTATATGTTCCTCATTCTCCCAACCTTTCGCCAACTCCAAAAAATAGCCGTCTATCCGCTCTTGTATGCTCGGTAACAAGTCCTCCCATACATAGCCGGTATCTATCGTTATTTCTGCCTCGATTTTTACCGTTTCCGATATGCAGGGGTAAATATCCACCACATGAAATATTGTCGCTTTCCCCTCGCCCTCGCCCTGCTTTCCAACCGGATCTATGATTTCCTGCACATCTGATACAAGGGCATTGTTTGGCGTTTTATAGGTGCTGTCAAGAAAATATATCTTTATTTTCTTTTCGTTCTGTGTCACGCGGTATATTTTGCAGGCTCCGACTCCCTCTATTTCGTGCATCATCGCTTTGTACTGTGCGCGGTTGCCGCCAAACGCCTGCGCCGCCGAAACAATGGAAATGTACCGCGCCCGAAAGGCCTCCGTTTCTTCATCATCTCGCGCCGGTTTCAAAAGTTCCGTTAATTCCCCATTGTCGAAACTGTCTATATATTCAATCGGTGCCAGTTCTTCCTGCTTTATATTTCCCCTTGTGCCGGTCTGCTCGCACATAAGCCGGTATTTCCTCGGCTCTATCTTTTCAGTGCATATATAGGTTAATTCCCCCGCCGAAAAGCGGGCGTTTAATTCCACATCAATATTAAATTCAGCTTTCCAAACGGCGTTAGATGCCGGAAACGGTTCTATGCCCCTTTCCTTTGCCCTTAATATTAAATGCTCTCTGTCTGCCGTTTCCGCATATCCGTTTTGGTCTATCAACCCCAATTCGATATATGCCTGCTCAAACTCGGCGGCGGCTCCCCTAAAGGAATGATCTATAAGCGTTCCTTCCTCGGTGTTTGTGTCCGGATCTGTCGCCTCTTTCAAGTCGATCATAATATTGTTTTGCGTCTTATCATCAAATAACATTCTATCGCCCCCTTATGCCGCTGCCGGTCTTGCGATCGCCTCGTCCTTAAATTCTATTTCGCCGTATATGGTGTTTGCCGTAAATGATACGGTTAATGTGTCGCCCTCCATGCTTACGCTAAATTCCGTTATACTCTGTATGTTCTCATTCACAAGCAGGCAATCCTCCGTCATTCTCTGCGCCTCTGCCTCTATGTATTCCTCTGTATATCCTTTTCCTATGAGATCCTCAAATTCGTTTCCGTAATCCCATGTATAGATATAGTACCGGTAACGCGGCGTTTGCAGAACAAGCCATATCCAAACTTTTATAGCCTCTTTGCCCTCCACTATTTCGCCGGTTAGCTGTCCGGTTTTAAAATCTATGCCGTATTCCCTCGGAGGCTTTATTTCTTCCTCCAGTTCTTCTATTTCGTCCTCGTCCTCGATATATGCCGGTAACAAATTCATGCGCTACACCAACCTTTCCAAAATAATATACAGTTCATCGCTTATCCGGTAAACCGCCACTTTATCGCCGCTCTTTAGTGGCGCAACGAATGTATTCTTATCTTTTTTTGACGGTGTATCATCATAAACCGCGCAATGATAGCCGGTTTTCAAGTGTTCGGCTATCAGCAAATCGCCGCCCGATAATGTCAGCTTGCCGATCTTGCAGCTTGCCGCGCCGGTCATTATGCCTATTTGGATCGGCGCGGTATTGTCCTTTTTCCCCTCATTCCTCATTATTCCTAATATTTCCTCGTATGGGTTGTTCATTCCCGCGCCCCCTCTCTATTCCTCGTTTTCCTCGTATTCCTTGCTATCCATGATGTTTTTAAAATTCAATTCCAAACTCATTATGTGTGTGCCGTTCTCCCATGTGTGGGTATCGCTGTCAATCCAAAACAGCCCGTTTAATCCGGTTGCTTTGTCGTAAACCTCTACGCCGTTACCCGCGATGCACTTTAGATCGCCGTTTATCCCCTCAACCGTTACCCGCTTTTCCACGCCTTGCAGCATACTTTTAGCCGCCGCCTGCTCGATTATCCCCTTTTACTTTTTATAAACCTGCTGATAGATGATGACTTTCTCTCA
>ERZ778511.2020-NODE-2020-length-12080-cov-5.338628_pt1 | contig 12080 bp, 8 predicted proteins | sample MGYA00510347_ERZ778511 | MGnify/ENA primary metagenome ERZ778511 (study PRJEB29527, sample SAMN07138967) | mouse gut metagenome | material: feces | host: mouse | place: China:Nanjing | collected 2016-01-25 ...
TAGCCGGGGTGAACTGGCAAAAGGTTTGGTCGGCGTCGGCGTGCTATTGGCGGAACTTGATGCTTTTATGGCTACAGCAAAGTTCAACAAGAAAGCCATGTCCAATGCAACTGCTATGGTTATATTTGCAGCGGCGATCAAAGTTATGGCATCTGCCGTTAAATCTCTCAGTGGTTTGGGCTGGGAAGAGATGGTGAAGGGATTACTTGGAGTTGGGGTTCTTCTGGCCGAAGTGGATATTTTCTTAAATACTGCAAAATTCAGTGGAAAAGCGATGTCCACGGCTACAGGAATGCTTATCATGGCGGCGGCTTTGAAAGTACTGGCTTCCGTATGCGACGATTTTGCTCAGATGCAATGGGGTGAAATAGGAAAAGGGCTTACTGCGGTTGGAGCGTTGCTTTTAGAAGTCGCGGCATTTACAAAACTTACTGGAAATGCAAAGCACGTTATTTCTTCAGGGCTTGCTCTGGTTGAGATAGCGGCTGCCATGAAGATATTTGCATCAGCGATGGGAGATTTTGCGAGATTTTCATGGCAAGAAATTGCAAAAGGTCTTGTAGCAATGGGCGGAGCTTTGGCGGAGGTTGCTATAGCTACAAATCTGATGCCTAAGAATATGGTCGGTATCGGAACAGGTCTTATCGTAGTTGGTGCAGCTCTTGAGATTATTGCGGATGCTTTAGGCAAGATGGGTAAGTTCTCCTGGGAAGAGATTGCAAAAGGACTGGTGGCAATGGGAGGCGCATTAGCTGAACTTGCGATTGGTCTGAATCTCATGAAAGGTACGTTGGCTGGTTCGGCAGCAATGCTTGTGGCGGCTACGGCTTTGGCAGTTTTGACTCCGGTTCTCAGCGTTTTGGGTGCTATGAGTTGGGGAGGAATTGCAAAAGGTTTGATTACGATTGCCGGGGCATTTACGGTTCTCGGGGTTGCCGGGTCTGTTCTCACGCCACTTGTCGGAACAATTCTCGCATTGAGCGGAGCGTTTGCTCTGATTGGTGTTGGGGTAGTGGCTATCGGTGCAGGGCTTTTGGCGGCAGGATTGGGTCTGTCTGCGTTGGCGGTTGGGTTTACGGCTTTTGCCGCCTCTCTTACTGCTGGCGCTACGGCTGTTGTTGCCGGTTTGACAGTCATCATTACAGGCGTGGCAGGTCTTATACCGGCAATCGTTGCCAAAGTCGGCGAGGCAATCGTTGAATTGTGCAAAGTAATTACCGCCAGTGCGCCTGTTATCGGCGAAACAATCAAGGCGGTTGTATTAACCCTTGTTGATGTGCTGGTCGAGTGCGTGCCTGCTATAGCAGACGGTGCTTTAACACTGATTGCAGGGGTTTTGGAGGCTCTGGTTGCATATACGCCTTCAATCGTGGATTCTATATTCCAGTTCCTGATTGCAATTCTTGATGGAATTGAGAGGAATTTGCCGAAACTTATTCAGTCGGCGATAAATGTTCTTATGGCTTTCTTCTCTGGAGTTATAGATGCTCTGAGCGGAATTGATGTTGACGTACTTGTAAAAGGTATCGCTGGCATCGGTTTACTCTCCGCTATTATGGTGGCGTTAGGTGCCGTTGCTGGACTTATTCCACAAGCTATGGCTGGAGTGCTCGGTATGGGTGTTGTCATTGCCGAATTAGCTTTGGTATTAGCAGCAGTAGGCGCGTTAGCCCAGATTCCTGGATTATCTTGGCTTATTGGAGAAGGAGGCAAGTTATTACAGGGGATAGGCACGGCTATCGGTCAGTTTGTCGGCGGTATCGTTGGCGGATTCATGAGCGGTGTGTCAAGCCAGTTCCCACAAATCGGTTCTGATTTATCAGGATTTATGATGAATATTCAGCCATTCATTGAAGGAGCTAAAGCGATAGATGCTTCGATGATGGAGGGTGTAAAGGCACTTAGCGAAACAATTCTTATACTTACCGCTGCTGATATTTTACAGGGGTTGACTTCTTGGTTTACAGGCGGTTCTTCACTTTCGGATTTTGCCGAAGAGCTTGTGCCTTTTGGCACGGCTATGAAAGCTTACTCGAATGCGATTTCTGGAATAAATCCTGAAACGGTAACGGCATCAGCAACAGCGGCAAAAGCGCTTGCTGAAATGGCGTCCAATCTTCCTAACAGTGGCGGGGTTGTTGGCTGGTTCATGGGTGAAAACGACATGGATCAGTTTGCGGCTCAGTTGGTTCCTTTTGGCGAAGCGATGAAAGCGTATGGTGAAGCTGTATCCGGAATTGACGGTGCATCCATTGAAAGTTCGGCGATTGCCGGACAGGCTTTAACCGAATTAGCCAATACAGTACCGAATACCGGCGGCGTAGTGGGTTGGTTTGCTGGAAACAATGATTTGGGGGACTTTGCGGAACAGCTTGTGCCTTTTGGAGAAGCTATGAAGTTATATGGCGATTCCGTAGCAGGAATCAATTCTGAATCGATACAGGCTTCTACAATAGCAGGCAAGGCATTGACAGAGCTTGCTAATACAGTTCCCAACACTGGTGGAGTTGTAAGTTGGTTCACCGGGAATAATGACCTCGATACCTTTGGGGAGCAGATTGTTCCTTTTGGCGAAGCCATGAAAGCGTATGGCGATGCCGTTGCGGGTATTGATGGAGAAGCAGTAACAGCGTCTGCTACGGCAGGCTTGGCTTTAACGGAATTAGCCAATACAGTACCGAATACCGGCGGCGTTGTAAGCTGGTTTACTGGAAACAATGATCTTGATACATTCGGGGAACAAATCGTTGTGTTCGGTGCGGCAATGAAAAAGTACGGAGATGCGGTTGCCGGTATTGATGCAGAAGCTGTGACGGCGTCCGCGACAGCAGGTTTAGCATTGGCAGAGTTGTCAAATGGCCTGGATAACAGCGGCGGCGTTGTGAGTTGGTTTGCAGGGGATAACGATTTGGCGAGCTTTGCAAAGAGTATCATACCTTTTGGCGAGGCAATGAAATCATATTCAGATGCAGTAAGCGGCATTAACCCATCGGCAGTAACAGCATCCGCAACTGCGGCACAAAGTTTGGCAACTTTAGAGGGAAATCTTCCAGCTATTGGTGGACTTTCCGAAATCATGAATGGCGGAAACAGCCTTGCGAGTTTTGCAAGAGAGTTGATTCCATTCGGCGAAGCAATGAAATTATATTCGGATGCCGTGATTGGAGTAAATCCAAGTGCAGTAACAGCGTCGGCACTGGCAGCACAGTCTTTGGCAAGGCTTGAAGAAAATCTTCCTGATATTGGAGGACTCTCTGAAATCTTTATGGGAGGAAATAGTCTTGCTCAATTTGCAAAAGAGCTGATACCTTTTGGTGAAGCAATGAAGTCATATTCCGATGCTGTAAGTGGTATCAATCCGGGAGCAGTAACAGCTTCGGCTACGGCGGCGCAAAGTTTATCAGAATTGGAAGCAAATCTTCCGGATGTTGGCGGCATATCAGGTTGGATTACCGGGGATACCGACTTGGGCGAGTTTGCGGAACGACTAATTCCATTCGGAGAAGCAATGTTGTCCTACAGCAATGCTATCAATGGAATCAACCCGGAAGCAGTAACAGCGTCTGCTACAGCAGCACAAGCATTAGCTGCCCTGGAAGCAAATCTTCCGAAGACTGGCGGCGTTGTGAGCTGGTTTGCAGGGGATAACGATCTGGAATCATTTGCTAAAGGTATTACGCCTTTTGGTGAAGCGATGAAATCATATTCTCTGGCAGTAACAGGTATCAATGCAGATGCTGTTGTTAATTCGACTACGGCGGGTCTGGCATTGATCGAGTTGGCGAAAACACTTCCAACTACAGGCGGAGTCGTTGGCTGGTTTACCGGAGAAAACGATTTGGCATCTTTTGCCAGTGGGATCGTACCTTTTGGCGAGGCAATGAAAGAGTATTCTCTTGCAGTAACGGGTATCAATTCTGACGCAGTTATAAACTCCACAACAGCAGGTAAAGCGCTGATTGAATTGGCGAATACCGTTCCGAATACGGGAGGAGTCGTTGGCTGGTTCACAGGTGGTAAGGACATGAGCCAGTTCGGTGAACAGTTGACACCTTTTGGTGAGGCGATGAAATCTTATTCCGACGCTATATCCGGAATAGACGTAGAAGCTATCACAAATTCGGCTACAGCAGGCAAGGCATTAGTGGAATTGGCGAATACACTTCCGAATACAGGAGGAGTGGTAAGCTGGTTTACGGGCAGTAATGATATTGGTGCATTTGGAGAGAGTCTGATATTGTTCGGTAAAAACTTTGCACAGTATTCAGATTACATGAAGAATGTTGACGCCGGTATTGTCACAGCCACAACTAATGCGGCCAGCTCAATCGTTGAGTTACAAAAGAGTCTTCCGGAAGAAGGAGGGTGGTTCTCTAAAGACGTAAGCCTTGCTGATTTCGGTAAGGACATGAGTTCATTTGGTTCCTATTTCAGCTCTTATTATGCCTATATAAGCGGTGTTGATACTGGTGTACTTTCCAGTGTTATTACCCAGACAAACCGATTGGTTGAAATGGCGAAGGGGATGGTGGGACTGGATGTTAGCGGAATGACATCATTTAGTTCCGCATTGACAAAACTCGGAGAAACTGGTGTCACAGGTTTCATCAATGCGTTCAATAATGCAGAATCAAAAGTTAAGGCCGCAGCTTCTAATATGCTGACGGCTTTTATCAACGGCGCGAATGCCAAGAAGTCTGACACAACCACCACTTTCACAAATATTGTGCAGGCGGTATTGACAGCAATAAAGGCTAAGCAGCCGGAGTTCCAGACAGTTGGTTCTACGTTAATGGTAAAATTTATTGCAGGAGTGAAATCGCAGGATAATACTGCCCGGACGACATTTACCACGATTATCAGTGGGTGTTTAACGGCTATCAAGAACAAATACGCTGAGTTCCAAACTGTTGGAACACAAACTATGATTAAATTCATTGCTGGTGTAAAATCTCAGGACAACAATGCCAGAACTACGTATACAAACATCATGAACGGATGTCTGACAGCTATTAAGAACAAGTATACGGAATTTCAGACAGTGGGTACTCAGACGATGGTTAAGTTTATCGCTGGTGTAAAGTCCAAAGATAATGAGGCTCGCACGACATTCACCACGATTATCAGTGGATGCTTAACAGCTATCAAAAACAAATACGCTGAGTTTGAGGCGGTCGGCAGAGGGTGCATGGAAAAACTCATTTCGGGTGTAAAAAGCAAAGATGCCAATGTCAAAGATTCATTTACATCAAGCCTTAGTAATGCAGTTAATGCCGTTAAAGGTTATAGAGACCAGTTCTATAGTGCTGGTTCTTACCTTGTAGATGGGTTTGCATCTGGTATTAGTGAGAATGCGTATAAGGCCGAGGCAAAAGCAAGAGCGATGGCAGCGGCTGCGGCAAGAGCTGCTGAAAAGGAACTGGATGAGCACTCACCTTCCAAAGTAGGTTATCGGATTGGTGATTACTTTGGCGTAGCATTTGTCAATGCTATTGGCGACTATGAAGATAAAGCATACGATGTAAGTTCTGATATGGCAACTGCCGCTAAAACCGGTCTAGGCAATGCAATTTCCAAGATTAAGGATTTCATTACTAATGGTATTGATGCGGAGCCGACAATCCGGCCTGTTCTTGATTTGTCGAACGTGGAGTCGAGGATCGGCAAGCTGAACACTATGTTGAGCAGAACGCAGGCATTATCCATCAGCGCCAGCATGAACAAAGACCGTACCTCGGAAATTCAAAATGGAGGTGGAAAACCTAACACAAACAGTACGTTTACCTTTACACAAAATAACTACTCGCCTAAGTCATTGTCGAGAGTTGAACTTTATCGTCAGACGAACAACCAGTTCTCGGCATTTGAAAGGATGGTAAAAGCATGATTAAATCAATCACTGTTACAAACTATCTTGGCGATAGTATCAAACTTGATTTGGCGCGGCCGGAGGAATCCGGCTTCGTCGTCACTTCAGTTACCGGTTTGGGATCTGGAAAAGCGAATATTAACATGACAGAAATAGCGACAAACGATGGAAGTCTATATAATTCGTCTAGGCTCCCGAGCCGTAACATTGTAATATCATTGAAATATCTATGGCAGAGTACAATCGAGGATGTGCGCCAGCTCTCATATAAATTTTTCCCAATCAAGAAAAAACTCACCCTGCTTATCGAGACGGACAACAGGCAGGCGGAGATTGAGGGCTATACAGAAGCAAACGATCCAAACATATTCAGCAAGGATGAGGGTTCTGACATTTCAATCGTATGTCCGAATCCTTTTTTTTATTCTGCCGGAAAAGACGGAGTAAACACTACTATTTTTTATGGTGTCGAACCGTTATTCGAGTTTCCGTTCAGTAATGAATCCCTTTATGAGTGTCTGATCGAAATGGGGTGGATTCAGAACCAGATGGAAAAAGTGGTTGTTTATAGCGGTGATGCAGAAATTGGTGTGACTATTACGATTCATGCAATCGGAGAAGCACGCAACATTACCATCTACAATACTGGCACAAGAGAGATTATGAGGATTGACACAAATAAGTTGGCGTCTTTTACCGGTTCCGGGATTGTGGCAGGTGATGAAATCACTATTTGTACTGTGAAAGGCAAGAAATCAATCACGCTGCTTAGAAACGGTAAAACCACGAACATACTCAACTGCCTTGACAAGAATGCCGATTGGTTCCAGCTCGCAAAGGGCGATAACGTCTTTGCGTATACGGCTGAAGAAGGGAGTACAAACCTACAGTTTAAGATTGAAAATCGAGTCATTTACGAGGGGGTATAGGTATGGATGTAACAGTTCTTAACACGAATCTTGACGCCGTATCCATCGTTGATGTCTACGAATCGTTCATCTGGACTGACCGGTATTATGAATATGGAGATTTCGAGCTTTTTACCTCGATGACAGAGACTATTCTCAGTTACATCAGACAGGATTATTATTTGCAGAACCGCGAGTCGGAACACGTTATGATTATCGAAAAGATACGAATTGCTTCTGATTCCGAGAATGGGAACCATATCACGGTTACTGGCAGATCATTGGAATCTATTCTTGACCGCCGGATTGTCTGGGGACAAAAGACCATAACCGGAAATCTTCAAAATGGAATCCGTACTCTGCTGAATGAGAATGTAATATCTCCAGCAGACAGCACAAGGAGAATAAGTAACTTTATCTTTGAAGCGTCAACTGATCCCGCTATTACGTCACTGAAGATTGATGCGCAGTATACCGGCGATAATCTGTATGATGTAATTAACAAAATCTGTAGTGAGAGAAGCATAGGTTTCAAGGTGACTCTTAACAACAATAAACAGTTCGTATTTAAGCTGTATGCCGGGACGGATCGTTCCTATGACCAGTCGGCGAATCCTTATGTCGTATTTTCCCCCAAATTTGAAAACATCATCAACAGTAATTATGTGGAATCTAAGTCTGCACTGAAGACCGTTACTCTGGTTGGCGGTGAAGGTGAGGGTTCTGCAAGAAAGTATACGACTGTTGGCGGGGGAAGTGGATTAAATAGGCGGGAGCTTTTTACGGACGCAAGGGATATTTCTTCTGATGTTGGAGACGGGGTTGTCTTATCTGATGCGGAATACACGGCTCAGTTACAGCAGCGGGGAAAAGAAAAGTTGGCAGAGAACACGGATGTAACCTCATTTGAGGGGCAGGTGGAAACAACCGTTATGTTCAGGTATGGAGAGGACTTCTTCAACGGAGATGTCGTTCAGATCGCCAACGAATACGGACATGAAACGAAAGCGAGAATCGTTGAAATCGTTATGTCCGAAGATGAAGACGGTAACTCTGTATACCCTACATTTAAAACGATAGAACAGGAGGCGGTGTGATATGAGTGTGACATGTGGGTTTTATAACTCAAAAAATGGCGATCGAAAATACGATGCGATTCAAATGTCAAGTATTTTTGACGGCATCATCCGGGATGGAGTTTTACAGCATTACGGAACGGCAATGGTTGTTAAAGAATCCGAAGGCATGATGGTGAATGTCGGCATCGGACGGGCCTGGTTTAATCATACATGGACTCTGAATGATGCATTGCTTCCGTTGACGGTTCCTATATCGGAAGTTCTTCTAAACAGAATTGATGCGGTTGTTCTGGAAGTCGACGCACGCGAATCTGTTAGAGCGAATTCTATTAAGATTATCAAAGGTACTCCGGCATCCAGTCCGAAGAACCCGACGATGATCAAGACAAACGACAGATGGCAGTATCCGCTTGCCTATATCCGTGTCAACGCTGGTGTGACTTCGATACGGCAGGCGAACATTACAAATTGTGTGGGAACGTCTGCGTGTCCGTTTGTTACTGCTCCACTGGAAAAGATGTCTATTGACGCTCTTGTAGCACAGTGGGGAGATCAGTGGAAGGCTTTTTACGGCGCTCAGACGGCGGACATGGAAGCTGCAAATACTTTCTGGAAAAACCAGTGGAGGACGTGGTTCCAGGCACAGACGACAGAGATTCAGGAAGCATATCTGAACTGGGAGCATCAGTGGGAGGAATTTTTTAACGCCCACGCAAATGAAATTACCGATACGGCTGAGTATTGGAAGGACATGTGGCAAAAGTGGTTCTACGATTATGTGAACGGAAACACGGAAGAATATTCCGCATGGAAGAACTCAATCGACAAAGATTTTCGAGATTGGTGGGATTCTATTAAGGAACTTCTTGACGGTGAAGACATTTCCGCATTCGCTAACAAACTTGTCGCTCTCAATGAGCGAATGGATAAGTTTGAAGAATTTCAAAATGAGCTTACAAATACCCATTCGATCTATGACAGCCTTAACGATTCGTCGGATAAGGCTATTTTTGATGGGAATAACGAGCCGATTGAAGGGAAACGTGTCACGTTCGTTGTTGAGAAAGAGTCTGATGTTGGAAAGGAACTAGAAGACGTAAAGAGGCGTTTATCGGCTATTGAGCAGGCATTTGACGGGCTTGCCAATGAATTTACGGTTTATCAGATTCTGACTGACGGCGGAACATGGCTGTATGTTGATAATCCCGATACCGACCGTACCGAGCAACTCCTTGATGATAAAGGCGATGTTATCAGAGGCAAAACCATATTCGTCACAAAGTAAAGGAGGCGCTTATGTTTGACAATACCTTTGTATATTTACAGGCAATTACAGATTCGATAAAAGAGCCGGTTATGGATAACCTTGGGAATCCGATTGAAAGCCGTACATACTCGGGTCTGTTGGCAAAATTTATGGAGGGCATACCGCCGGAATTTCAGGTTTCAGGATACCTCAGAGACAATGCCAGAAGGGGTATTTATCTGCTGTTAGATTCTAATAGCGAAACGGTTAAGGACAGTAAATCAAGAGACCTGAACGGTAAGGGATATTCAACAGAACAAATTCTTGACAGCGGAAATAATCCAATCCTCAGTCAAGCTATATTTGTTACAAATTAAAAAGAAAGGTGATGAAGTATGAAGATTACAGATTATGAAAAAGTGACACAACTTCTCGACAACAACGTCCTGCTTGTGGATGGTGACGGCGGGACAAAAACAATTTTGGCAAGGGATTTGCTTGGGGCGCTTGTGGCGATAAGTTCTTCGCAGGATTATCTTGCTAAGATGAATGTTTCTCAGCTTACGCAGGTTAGCGCTGTTTCTGCGAGTGACAGGATTCTTCTTGGCGCTGCGGATGGCAACAAGGGCATCACGGTCAACGATGCTTTTTGGGGGATTTTGGACGAGGTTATTTCTGTGGAGCAGCGCAGAAATATTTTCCGCGGCAAGAATCTTGGGACAGCTTTTACGGCTGCGCAGAAAGCCCAGATCAAAGCCGGAACGTTCAAAGGATTCTTTATCGGGGACTACTGGAGTATCGGCGACCGTACCTGGAGAATTGTCGATATCAACTACTGGCTGAATTCCGGCGATACTTCCTGCACAACTCCTCATCTGGTAATTATGCCGGATCAGTCTCTTTACTCTGCCAAGATGAATGAAACCAACATCACGACTGGCGGCTATGTTGGCTCCCAGATGTATACAGCAAATCTCGCCAATGCCAAGACGCTGGTGAATTCGGCGTTCGGCTCTGCGAATATTCTCAATCATAGAGAGTATCTGACAAATGCGGTGTCAAATGGATATCCGTCGGCAGGAGCATGGTATGACTCTACGGTGGAGCTGCCGAACGAGATCATGATGTACGGAAGTTTGGTGTTTACGCCGGCTGGTGACGGTTCTTTCGTTCCGAACCGTTATACCATCGACAAGACACAGTTGGCGCTCATGAAGATGTATCCGAGGTTCATCAATCCTGGAAGATATTGGTATTGGCTGAGAGACGTCGTTTCTTCGGCTTATTTCGCTTATGTGAACCTCTATGGCAATGCGGACTACCACGGCGCCTCGATCTCTGGCGGGGTTCGTCCGGTCTTCGGGTTGGTTGGCTAAATCCGGGGGCCTTGTGCCCCTTTTTGTGGAAACCGTATGTAGGTGACTGAAAATTATGTTAAAAGAAAGGAAGAATCAAAATGGATGAGAGAATCTATAAGATAACCCTCGCTGATGGAACAGAAATCGGTAATCTTACCATGAACGGTAATAATTTCATTTCTGAAGGGACCATCGACCCCGGAATTTTCCAGTCGAATTGCTCCCCCGTTATAATCAACGATGGTGAGCATGATGAGGTACATGAGAATATGGATCTGGTGCAGGTGACGGAGGTAGACGGGAAGTCCTGGTTTGTTCTTAGAGATATTACTCTCAAGGAACTGGAGCAGGCGAAAATCAAATCCGACATTGAGTACCTCGCAATGATGTGTGAAGTTGACCTGTAAGAAAGGAGGATCACCATGGAACATAGCAAGAATTACGACAAGGTTAAGAACTACTACGGCAGGAAGCTGTGGGATGAGAACCGCGTTCGTAACGCCGTAGTAAAAGGCTGGATCACAGAAGAAGAATTTGTCGAGATCACAGGGAAAGACTATAAATGAGTGTCTTAGTGAGCGACCGTAAAGAGTCCAAATTTGAAGCCATTACATATTCGATTGAACTCCATGATATGCTTATAGACTTTATGCAGAGAAATTTCGGGGTAAAGGATTTAGACCACTTTGTCAGAGTTCGTTATGCCTACGGGGATGATGAAACGGAAAATTTTGCGAAGTACAGGTATCTTATGACCAACTTCAAGAACCGTATCGACCTGCTGGCGTCGCAACTCACCAATAATATCAGAGCGGCTAATTCCACTTATCCCACTTCTATGCTGGAGTATGAGCAGAGGAGAAGCTACCAGAACAACGCTATTGTAAACTGCGAGCAGATCATCAAAGAGTTGCAGCGGATTGTAGAGATTTTCAATGTGGATGTTAATACTTACGGCAGATATGTCAAAGCTATCGACCGAGAAATCGGATTGATAAAGAAATGGCGTCAGCGCGACAACAGAATCAAATCGTATTTGCAGGGCAACATCTAATAAACGCGTCGTTTCTTCGGCTAATTTCGCTAATGTGAACAACAATGGCAATACGAACTACAACAACGCCTCGAACTCTAACGGGGTTCGTCCGGATTCTCAGTCTAACCAACCGAGAAGGAGATGTTGTCCTTTCCATCAAGGATAAATGGTAAAGCTGGACGCAATTTACTACGGTAAATATTGCTATCACGGTGAATAGGTATGACGTATGAAGAGATTTTGTCTGACGCCAACAATTTGTACAAGGCTTATAAGGCTTCCGTGAAAGGCAGTAAGTGGAAGGAAACGACGCAGAAGTTCATGATGAATTTTCTGCGGTACATCTTTTCCATACAAGAAGAAATTCTTGACAGGACTCTTCAAAATGGACCAACAGAAGAGTTTACGCTGTCTGAACGGGGCCGGATAAGACCTATCACAAGTATCCGGATTAAGGATCGAATCGTCCGCCATGTATTATGCGACGATATCTTGTTACCAGAAGTCAAGAAGCATATCATCTATGACAATGGTGCTTCCATTAAAGGACGTGGCATTTCACATCAGAGAGACCGCTTTGAGGT
>ERZ778511.2028-NODE-2028-length-12019-cov-3.793129_pt1 | contig 12019 bp, 10 predicted proteins | sample MGYA00510347_ERZ778511 | MGnify/ENA primary metagenome ERZ778511 (study PRJEB29527, sample SAMN07138967) | mouse gut metagenome | material: feces | host: mouse | place: China:Nanjing | collected 2016-01-25 ...
ATTTGATCAAATTCTTCCACGGTCATGTTTTGTTCTTCATCCAGTTTATCCTGCATGTTTTCCTCGGTTGGCAAAACATAGTTTTTCATGGCAAGCCCATCGTTTTCATCGACTGGCTTTTCTTCCTTCTCTGTTGTCTCGTCGACTTCAGTTTCCACACCCGCGATTTTCCGTGGTTTTAGAACGAGAGTGAAGTCCTCGGTTTCCGCCGTAAACTCTTCCGGAAGCTGATACTCGATTTCTTGTGGTTCCTGTTCCTCTCCATCCGGTTTTGGTTCTTCTTCCGGTTTTGGTTCTTCTTCCGGATTTGGATTTTCTTCATCAGGTTGTACAGGCTGTTGCTCCGGTTTTTCCACATCCACCTGCTCTTCTTTTGGATGGACGTAGGCGAGAACTTTGTAGTCTTCTTCGTTTACGATCACTTCCCGAACTTCGTCTTCAAAATCCCCGATAATCACTTTGTTCTTATTGTGGTCTTTCACAATGCCAACATAGGATTGAATTTTTTTATCTAGATCGTTTTCGTCTTCCTGATCCCGGAAGAAAACGAGATCGCCGTTTTGCGCTTCATAGTCTTCCGGTTCGAACAGTTCTCTTTTCGTTAAATCTTCGATCCATTCATTCCAGTCGTGTCCGTATGGGATTTTCTCGTTCGAGACTCCCGCATATTTCAGAACAAACGACACGAACATGATGTTCCAGTCTTCATATGGGCGGCCATACCATTCGCCATAGCGGGTATATCCTTTTTCCACGCCATCCACGATTTCAAAGTTTTCGAGCACTTCCTTGTATTTCAGCTGCGAATCCGCCACCTGAACGATTCGTTTCGAAAGCTCTTCATCGAGTTTTTTCGGAATGGAGTTTTCCCACTCATCTTTTGTTTCCTTCAACGCTTTGTTGGACTCGCATTCGCGTGCATGGGTATGCTCCTCTTTGCCGCATACTGGATCGACGCTCAAATAGCAGTTTGCCGAATGGCTATGCCCTTTTTCTTCCGGTGCTTCCTCTTGCGTGCAAATCAAATTTTTTTCTTCAATGGTTTCAAAGCATTGTTCATTGTGCTGGTGATTTTCGTTTTCTTCCAGTCCGCAAATTTGATTTTCCACTACACGAATCTCATAACATTCTTCCCCGTGCGTATGTCCTGGCTGCGTTTTACCCTCTTCCTGTCCGCACAATGGATCTTTGGAGTGGTTGCATTCATCGGTATGTTGATGCTCCTCTTTTTCGCAATAAAAGGTCGTCTTGTCGTGTTCCAAGGCCACAGCCGGTAAAATCAGCGCGTAGGTCGTGCAAAAAACCACCAGACAGCTTAACGCCGTGACGCAACGGTGCCATATCCGTTTCCCAATCTTGTTTCCCTTCATATTCAATTCCTTCCTCTACTTATACCACGCCGATCTTATTGAACGGCCATACTCTCGCTTTCAGCTTCCCTACGATTTGCTCCTCGGCAACCGGTCCAATGGCCCGCGTTCTTGAGTCCATGGACACGCTGCGATGGTCGCCCATCACAAACCAGCGTTTCTCGGGCACTTGATACGGATACTCCAAATCCGTGTCCCCGAGCGCTTTGTCTTGCAAATACGGCTCGACGATTTCCTCGCCATTGACGAACACGGTGCCGTCGTCGTCGATATATACCCAGTCGCCTGGTCCGGCGATAACCCTTTTTACTAATATCTTGTTGTTATAGTAGAACGCAATAACATCCCCTGTTTTGAAGTCGCTTCCTTTCAGCGACAACACGATATCCCCAGCCTCCAACGTCGGCGTCATACTGGTTCCATAAATTCGAAGCACGGGCAGCCAGAGCGTGGCGGCCAAAATCGCGATCGCCGCGACCACGACGAGCACGCCCACCGTACTTTGTAAAGTGGACCGGTATTTTGTATTGTGTTTGACCCGGTCCCTTTCTTTTTCGAGCAGTTCCAGCGAAGGGATTTCACGAACCTCCCTGACTTGCTTTGGATTTTTCTTCACATTCCATCCCTCATTGATCGTTTCCCTTCGATTCCTTTCCCAACTTTCACAAATTGTTTTAATTTTTTTAAATCATTCGTTAAAAGTACTCAAAACATAGCTTATAAATAAGTCAAAGTCAACCAATCCATGCCGGAAAGATTCTAATTTTGTTAATACATATCAGTAATACATAGCTCCTCTTTTCCCATTTGTGACCAATCATATGATTTTTTATACGACTGTTCCTATTTTTGTAAAAAAGACGTCGAACGAAGAAAACAAAACAGATTTGTTGAAAAACCGACTGGATAAAATAAAGAAATGGGATTTTTATCCTTTTTTCTTTGCGTTTTCAAAGAAAATTGTTATAATCGGGCAGAAACATTTCAAACCAGTCGCTCGACCGGTTTACATTTTTTTATTCGCGATATGGAGATTCTCTCCTTTATCCTCAACCATTATCCAAGAAAGGAATTTCATTCATTTATGTCAAACAAGGATATTTCCCAAAAGGCCCTTCTGCGCGTTCCGACCGTTCTGGCCTCCTTGATCAACCTTCTGCTTTACGACAACAAACCCGTCATTCAGCCTTCGCAAATCCGCTATCTTTCGATTTCCCAGCCCTTTTTGCTCGATAAGCGATTTCATCCCCTGTACCACGACGTATGCGTTCTCGTAATGGGTTCCAAAAACAACCGGCCTTTTATTTTTTGTATCGAAAACCAGACAAAGGCGGACCGGATGATGCCCATTCGCTGTTTTTGCTACATGGGCGCCGTCTTCTTATGGCAAATGCGCCAAATCAAAGCGACCAAGCGAAAAAAAGATCCTGTCATTCCATTGACGCACCTCATTCCCTGCGTTTTGTTCACATTCCACTATGACCGCTTCGCCTGGCAACCAAAATCTTTCGCCCAGCTGTTTCATTTTGACGCCTATCCCGACTTGAAACCATTTCTGTTCGATTATAAAATGAATATAGAAAACATCTCGTGCTGGAGTCGTGAAAAGATCGAGTCCATTTCCAGTGATTTCCGCATTATCGCGGATTATTGCGCGCAAATGCGTCAGTCTCACGGGAAACAATATATTCCACCGACCCACTGGAAAATAGAATACATCGAAGAAACCTTGATGACGTTAGCCGCCTTGTCAAACGACAAAGAGATGAAAAAGGCGTTTTACGAGTATTTAGAACAATTTCAACCAGACGATTCGAAAGGAGAACAAACCATGGCAAGTGTAATCAACAATATCATTCAAAAAGGTAAAGCCGAAGGCAGACGAGAGGCCGAAAAACAATGGTACAAAGAAAAAAACGCTTTGAACAAGGAAAAAATCGCTTTGAACAAAGAAAGAAATGCTTTGAAAACCGAAAATGGCGAAATGATCTCCACGTTTGTGATCATCGCCCAAAAACTCATGCTCAACCACGGTCTTTCCGCCAGGCAAGCGTGCGATCAGCTTGGCTACTCCGCCAACATCCGCAAAAAGGTGTTGCCCTTTCTTATAAGCTAACAAAAAAAGGAGATCCGATTTTTCTGATTCATCGGTATTCTCCTTTTTCTATTTTTCCATTTTCTTTTTATGGCGGTTGCTTTTCATTCTCTCCATCATCCGCTCCATTCGATGCCACAATCCAAGCATCGGGTGGAACTTCACGGAAATCATCGCCGACTTCTCGATAAACAGCTCTACGAAAAACAGCAAAATCAAAATGGTCAAAAATCCCAAATTGCGATTGATCATGTACACATAGGCGCTCAAGCCAAACAACGCCGTCATCGAGCACATGATGATCACCGTGTTGCGGTGGCCGAACTGATTCATCAGCAAATGATGCAAGTGGCTCTTATCCGCCTGCGAAAACTTCATTCCCTTCAACGTTCGCCGCAAAATCGCCGACAACGTGTCCACGATCGGCAGCATCAGTAGCAGGATCGGCAGCGCCAGCGTCAAAATCGTGCTCGATTTAAACCCCATCAGCGAAATCGCGGAAATCATGAACCCCAAAAACAACGAGCCGCAATCCCCCATGAAAATACTCGCCGGATGCGAATTGTACACCAGAAACCCCAAAGTGCTTCCCGCCAAAATAAACGCCAGCGCGATGATATCGGGACGCCGTTCAATGAGCGCCAGACAACCGGTCACCACAAAAATGATCACGCTCATGCCGCCCGCCAGGCCATCCAGCCCGTCAATCAGGTTCACCGCGTTCGTAATGCCCGCGATCCAAAGGATCGTAAACAAAAACGAAATCAGGCCAAAATTGATTTGGATCCCAAACGGCAGACGAATCACATCCACCTGCACGCCATAATAAATCAGCACAAGCGCCGCGACCACCTCAAAAAACAGCTTGACGACCGGCTTAATATCAATCAAATCATCCACCAAGCCGGTAAAAAACATGATCGAACCGCCAGCCAAAATGCCGGTAATCGCCCGATCCGCCTTCATGTACACCGCCATCGTGATCATAAACGCCAAATAAATCGCCACGCCGCCAATGCGGGAGATCTTGCCATGATGGACCGTTCTCTTATTTTCCTTCGCATATGTTTTGGCCGCCACCGAATACCATTTCACCAAAGGGGTGATCCCCAGGGAAATCAAAAACGGCAGCACCATTACCTTCAATTCATTCACTACGCCAGCTCCTTTATTGTCTTGAGCATATCATATTCCGGGTCCTTCGAACAAATCACAGGACATTGCAGCTCCTTCGACAACAATTTGGAAAGGCCAAACAGCTCCGCCAGTCCGCCATGCAGGTCCACGCCCCGGCTGGCAATCTTTTCTTGAGCCGGCAAAGAAACCGTTTCAAACAACGACTTCGCCCACCAGGCGATTTGATTTTCCACCTCAAGAAAACACGGCCACAAATCCGAACCCCGCACCTGAATCTTCACATAGTTTTGATAGCGGTCAAACGCCGCCGCGCTCAACGTCGCGTTTTTGCGCTCCTGCAACAACGACGAAGCCGTCAGCATCATCGCGTTGGCGTCCTCGCTCGAAATGAGACAATTCGTCTTTTTTGCCACCAGCGTCTGAATCGCCTCGCCCACCTGCCGGCCCGCGAATGGAATCGACTTGCGAATGACGCAGCGCCCCTCCACAAAAATCGCCATCTCGCAAACCGAGTGTCCGACATGGATCACAAAGCGGGTGTCCCCAAACGACTCGTACACATCGACCAGCGTCACGAACCTCACTTTTTTCACCCCTTCGCTTTGCAGGATTTCCTGCCACTTCTCCCGCTCCGTTTCCGGCAAGGAAAACGGAACGTACACCAGCAAGCTTGGCTTGAGCAAATGCTCATGGGCGCCAATGCGCTGCAGCCCCTCATGCACCAGCACCCGCAAGTCATGAAGCAAATACCCGTCATCCACCGGATAATGCACCTGGCAGCGCCGCGGATCCCGATACACAAACGACAACGCCTCTTTTCCCACTTTCTCCACGCGCCCTTCGCAAACCCCATAGCACGCCGGAAAACGAACGAGCTCGTCGCCCCGCACATCGTACAGCCGAAACGTGTGCGCTCCCACATCGAGCACATACCATCTCTCAAACATGTCAGCCACCAAACCCGTTGTAAATCGTCAGCTCCAAAATCGCCTGCGACGCCACATACGCCAGCGACAACGACAACAAAAACAACAGGACCACCACTTTCCGCGGCTCGCGCACCTTCATGAACTTCTGAAACTCAATCGCCGAACACGCGTAAAAGCTCACGCCAAAACACACAAGAAAGATCACGAACTTCAAAACCGAATACGACATCTTCCATCCCCCTTATCCAACCTGGACGATTTCCACAAACGGATACTTCGTCCGCAAGCTTTTGGCCGCCCGCTCCAAAACGGACTTGTCCCTGGAAAAGCCCATCACCGCCGAGCCGGACCCCGTCATGCGCGCCAAAGCGACACCCTGCGCCAGCAAATCCTGCCGGACTTGCTCCACCGCCGGCACAAGCTCGATGGCAGGCGCCTCCAACGCGTTGCATACCGACGCCATCAGCGCGTCCAAATCGTTTCGCTCCACCGCCGCCTGCGTTCGATCCACATCCATACGCGTCTGGACGCCCTCGTCCCAGCGCGCGAACGCCTGCGGCGTCGAAACGCCTTGCGCCGGCTTCACCAGCACGATAAAAAACCGCCAGTCCGACTCGATCGGGACGACCCGCTCGCCTATGCCTTGCACGCGGGCCCACCGGCTCAGCAGGCAAAACGGCACATCCGCCCCCACCTTCGCGCCCAGCTCCATCAGCCGCTCCAGCGACACATCCAGCCCCTCCAGCTCGACAATCGCCTTCATGACGGCCGCCGCGTCCGCGCTGCCCCCCGCCAGTCCCGCCTGTTCGGGAATCCGCTTGACGACCCGCACAAAAAAACGCGTCGAAAATCCGAACTGTTCCCGCATCACGTCAATCGCCTTGCGCACCGTGTTCGCTTCCGGAACGTCCATTCCCACGAATTCCACCACGTCCCGGGCGGCCGGCTCGATTTCCACTTCGTCAAACAAGGAAACCGGCGCCATGATCATATCCAAATCGTGATAGCCCCGCGCGTCGACGCCCAAAACGTCAAGCGCAATGTTTACCTTTGCAGGCGCGTATCGTTTCATAATTCTCCTCATACAAACGGATAAAATCCTCCAGCTCGAGCTCCTGCGCGCGCACGCTTGGCTCCAGCCCCGATTTTTCCAGCATCGACTTCGCGGCTTCCTTGTCGGCCAGCCACGCTTGCAAATTATTGTAAAGCGTCTTTCTGCGCTGGGCGAAACACGCTTTTACCATCTCGAAAAACAAATCCTCGTCCGCGACCGGCTCGCGATCCACGAACGTGAACTGAATCACCATCGAATCCACGTTCGGCTTTGGCATGAACACGTGCCGCGAAACATCCATCACCTTTTTCACCCGGCACCGGTACGCCGTGATGACGCTTAGCGCGTTGTACGCCTTGTCCGAATGCCGCGCCAGAAAGCGCTCCCCCACTTCCTTCTGGAGCATGACCGTGATCGTGTCCGGATGCTCCCTGGCCTCGAACAGCTTAAACAAAATCGGCGTCGTGATATAGTAGGGCAAATTCGAAACAAAATCCACCCGCTGTCCGGGTTTGCGCCGCGCCCTGATTTCCGCGTCGATATCCGCCTCCAGAAAATCCTGAAGCAAAATCTCCAAATGGTCGCTTCCGATTTCCGCCCGCAAAATATCCGGCAGCCGCTCGTCGATCTCAAACGCCACGACATGCTCGCTTTTCTCGCACAAAAACTGCGTCAAAGCCCCGATTCCCGGTCCGACCTCGATCACCAGATCGTTTGGCGACGCGATAGCCGCGTCCGCAATTTTTTCCACGACTTTCGGCTCGATAATAAAGTTTTGCCCAAACGCCTTTTTGGCATGAACATCGTACTGCGCCTGGATCCGTCTTGTGTTTTTGATCGTCGCGATCGCCTCGTTCATAGTTTTTCCTCCAAAATTTCCAAAAGGTCTTCGTTCGTCACGTTCATCTCGTTCAGCCGCCGGAAACACGTCTTCGCGTTGCACGGCCCGATCCCGAGCCGTTCGCACACGCCATGGCGAAGCGCTTTGTTTCCCACAAAGCCAAAGTCGATAAAATCAGACCACGCCAGCGACTCGTTGTGCTCGATAAACGTCACCCGCTGTTCAAGCGCCCGCCACAGATCTTCCTTGCGCGCGTGCTCCACGCCCACCTTTTTCGTCGTCCGCGCCTTCTCCTTTGGAATGAACGCGTGCTTGGCTTGCGGAACAGCCGCCTTGATTTGCCGGCGGATGTGCTCGCCAGGCGAGTCCGGATCCGTAAACACGATCACGCCCCGCTCCTGCTGCGCTTTTTTGATTCGCTCCAGCGTTTGCGCCGACAGCTGGTCGCCGCCCGTCTCGATCGTGTCGCAGTCGAAATACGCCCGCAGCGTGCTGGAATCGTGCTTGCCTTCGACAACGATCATTTCCTTGATTTTTTGTTTTGTCATTGGACGAGCCCCCGGCTGAATCCCTCGCCATGCACCGAGTGCACGTTGTTGACGATCATAAACGCGTGCGGGTCGATCGCGTTCACGAGCCGCTCAAGCTCCGGATACTGCTGCTGCATGATCACGCACATCACCACCGGCCGAAACTCCTCTTTGTAGCCGCCCTTGGCTTCCAGCAGCGTCACCCCGCGATCCAGCGCCTCCATCAACTCGTGACGAATCGCGGACCACTGGTCGGAAATGATCATGACGTTCATCGCCGCCTGCGAGCCAAGCATAATCATCCGGTTGATCATCACGCCCGAAACGACGACCGAAAGCACCCCGACCAGCGCGTCCTGCAAGCCGTACGTGTACAAGCCAAGCAAAACCGTCAAAATGTCGATGATCATGACGCTCTTTCCTTCATTCAGCTTTAAATACTTGTGCACGAGCAACGCCAAAATATCCATACCGCCCGTGCTCGCGTCCACGCGGAACACCAAACCGAGCCCGACCCCCATGCCGACGCCCGCGAAACCCGACGCGATGATGGGATCCAGCGCGAACGTACCGGCCGGAAACAGTGTCACCGTCCAGGAGAACAACGTGATCAGCATCGGATAAATAATCGAAGACAAAATCGTTTTCAGCGCGAACCGCTTTCCTAAAAAAATCGCGCCGACGACAAACAAGCCGATCGTCAACCCGTCAATGACCCAAACCGGGTCGATCGGAAACACCGGCTGCAACGCGACGGCCACACCGGCCACGCCGCCCGACAAAATGTTGTTGGGCAGCACAAGATACGCCACCGAGGCGGCGAGAATAATATTCCCGATTACAATATAAATAAGCTGTTTCACGGGACTGACTTTTTTTTCCATGATGCAAGACTTCCTTTACCTCAAAATTATAACACCAAACCGGCATGGGTCACGAAAAATTGCATTCCGTCAGCGCTTCCATTATGCTAGAGGAAAAAGGAGGTTTTTATGGGAACACCACACAATGAAGCCGCCAAAGGGGAAATCGCCCGCGTCGTTTTGATGCCCGGCGATCCATTGCGCGCCCGCCACATCGCCCAAACGTATTTGCAGGACATCCAGCCGTTCAACACCATCCGCGGCATGCTCGGATTCACCGGCACCTACAAAGGCGTGCCAGTCTCGGTCATGGGCAGCGGCATGGGCATTCCAAGCATTGGCATTTATTCGTACGAGCTCTTCACCACCTACGACGTGGACGTCATCATCCGCATCGGCTCCTGCGGGGCCTACGCACCCGAGCGCCACGTTTTCGATGTCGTACTCGCCGACTCCGCGTACAGCGAATCGACCTACGCCCTGACGATGTCCGGGGACGAAAACATGATCCAGTTTCCCGCGATGGACGTCAACGCCTGCATTTTGGACCAGGCTCTGGCGCTGGGCATCCGCGTCGATCCAATCCGCTTTCATTCCAGCGACGTTTTTTACAACGGCATCGAGCAGCCCAAAGCCGACGCGATCGCTCTGGGCTGCCAAATCGTCGAAATGGAAAGCTTCGGCTTGTTTCACAACGCGAACGTCTGCGGCAAAAAAGCGGCCTGCCTGTGCACGGTTTCCGACTCGTTTGTGTACGAGGACGAAATCGCCACCCCGCAGCAGCGCGAGCAAAATTTCGACGCCATGATGCGGCTCGCCCTGGAAAGCGCCATCGCGCTTTGACGCCAAACAAGTCCATCCGGACTTGTTTTTTGGTTTTTCCATCCATAAAATTATGGTAAAATAAACAAAAAGTTCAGAAATAATAGAAAAAGAAAGGAGGGATTGGATGATCCAGATCCCTGACGAGTCGATCTTGCTCGCGCCCGGCGCCTTGCACCTGAGCTTGTACGACATGGTGCACCGTCAAAAAGGAAACTGTCTAAACATTCAGATCTTTTCCGTCGAAACGTATATCCGCACTTTGCTGCCGCAAGCCGGGCCAAGCGAAATCGAAACGCTTTACGCCTGCCAGGCGGCTTTACGCGCCTTGCCGGAAACGAACTCGTTTTCCGCCTCGCGCGCCGACCTCGACTTTCTCAAAGCGTGCCTGCGCTTTTTAAAGCTGGCGGCCTTGTACGGCATCGAGCGCTTTCCCGAAACGACCCGGAAAGAGCGCGACTTAAACGAAGTGCTTACACTTCTTGGCCCGGTGCCTCTTGGCGTGCCGACCCGCGCCGACCTGGAAGCCATCGACGTTCCGTACACGAAAATCTTCATTTTGCCAACCGAGTGGACTTTCGAACAGTCCTACTGGATCGACTTTCTGCTCGCGCATGGCGCCCGCCTGCTCGAAAACGAAACAAAATCCGAACCGCCCGTCTACTTGTCGTGCGCCAACGCCCGCAAGCAAATGGAAATCGTGGCCGACCGGATTCTCGAACGCCGCCTGCCGGCGACAGACGTGTTCGTGGCGCTCGCCGATCCCGGCGACCAGGAGGTGCTCGCGCAAATCTTCGACGCCCACCGCATTCCGTACACCTTGCTGCGCCAGCCGCAAACCACGACGGTTCCCGACCGGTTTCTGGCCGGATTGCGCTATTTGCGCCAGCCGGACAAGGAAACGTACCTCGCCTTGATCCAGGCGCTCTATCCCGAGGAAAGCGCCCCTGTCGTCCGGTATTTGAACCATTTCGACGGCATCGAGCTGGACGCCATCCCATACGAGGACAACGCGCTCATCAGCGAGCGGCGCTATTTGACGTGGCAGCAGGAAGAGCTGGACGCCAAGGCGTGGATGGAAAGCCACCGGGCGCTGCAAGCGTGGACCCGACACGACGTGGAAGCGCTCGCCGCCGAGATCCAGGCCACCATTCCCGAGCCAACCGAGGAGGATTTGAACGCGTTTGACACAATCGTGCAAAACTACGCTTCCATCGCCAGCCAAATCGAAACCGGCGACGATTTCTCCCTGTTCATCCAGTTTCTAGAGCGAGCCTCGTTCGCCCAAACCGCCCAGTCGCTTTCGGGCGTGCTAGTCGGCACCCGGCAGGAAATCAGTCCGCTGCGGCCGACGACGTTCTTTCTGGGCGCCCACGCCAAGGTGTTTCCGGCTTTGTCCATGTATAGCGGCATCTTTGATGAAAGCTTTTTGGCCCACACGACGTTTCCGCCGTTAAAAGAGCGCCTCAACAAGCAGCGGCAAGCCATCTTTTCCACTTTGGGGGCTTGCGCCGAGCTCACGATCATCGTCCCGCAGTCCGACTACGCCGGCAAATCGCTGGAAGCGAGCGCCGAGCTGGAGTCCTGGGTCGCCAAACGGCCAACCTTCGTCAACATTCCGGACGTGTTCGCGACGACGGTTCCCGGTTTTGACCTCGATCCCGGGCAGGCCCAGTCCTTGTTTTTTAAAAACGGCCGCCACACGACGACGTTTTCCAAGGTGAGCACGTTCGAGCAATGCCCGCTGCGCTACTATTTGCGCTACGGTCTGGCGTTGAACCGGCCCAAAACCCAGGACGACATCCGGGTGGACGGCAGCTTGCTTTCGCGCGTGCTTCAGCGCGCCCGCACACTGCGCAACGCGACGTTCGCCGAACTGACCCGCGACCAGATCCGTTCGCTAGTCGCCGAGGAGTTCGCGTTCGCCAAAAAAATCTTTCCGTCGCGGACGGCGGCTTTCGACAGTTTGATCGTCGAATACGGCGCGCGCATTCACGATTTGATTTCGACGCTGGAAATTTTCGAGGACCGGCTCCATCTTGCCTTGCTCAACAAGGAATACGAGCTGGATCAGGGCTTTGGCTGGAAAGACGTGAGCGTGGAAATGAAAGGGCCGATCGAAAAGTACGACCCGATGAAAGTGTCGTTTCTTGTCGTCGATCCCGCGCTTGAGGAAGCCGGCATCTTCGACGACAAAGGCGGACTGGGGGTGTTCGACTTGTCCCTCAAGCAGCACGCCGTGCCGCAAAGCGCGTTCAAAGTCAACTACCGCACGACCCAGCCCGACGCCATTGAAATGAGCGAAACGCAAAAAAACGACGAGGTATCCTTGCAGCGGTTCGTGGACGGATGGGCCGTGCAGGACCTGCCGCCCGCCG
>ERZ778511.2034-NODE-2034-length-12006-cov-7.431847_pt1 | contig 12006 bp, 9 predicted proteins | sample MGYA00510347_ERZ778511 | MGnify/ENA primary metagenome ERZ778511 (study PRJEB29527, sample SAMN07138967) | mouse gut metagenome | material: feces | host: mouse | place: China:Nanjing | collected 2016-01-25 ...
GAACTAATGCTTCAGGCATTGTTCTGAACTAACGCTCCGCTCTGTCGCTTTAACTCGTATCTCTCTATCACTGCGACAGCTTTAATAGATTACCACACCTTTTTCACAATGTCAACAGTTTATGGAAAAATTTTTAAGATATTTTTTTCAGCACTTTCTCCGCAATCAAAATGTCCATACAATGCTGGTGAGGTATGCCTCCGCTGTTGCAGTCAAATATGATTTGGTCACATTTATGGAAAAGCCAGTCGTGGTAGCATGTAAACAGTTCTCCGGACTTCCAGGGGGTTCTTTGTTGTCCCTCCTTTTTCTTCATAAAAGGTTTATCTACAAAGGCGTTGATCACGTTCAAGCCGCCTACCGCTGTATGCTCTTTCAGCATGGAAGTAAAATCTCCTTTTATATTATCCGGCAGATAATCGAAAAATCCGCTGCTGAATATGATATCATACTCCCCCTCGATCTGGTAATCCAATGCGTTGGCTTTGAAAAAATCCACATGCACCCCATTCTTCTCCGCCAGCAGCAGTGCCTTGTCGATACCCGCCTGAGACTCGTCAAACGCCGTCACCAGATAGCCGCATCTGGCCAGGAATACTGCGTCTTTCCCCTCTCCACAGCCGATTTCCAGCACCCTGTAAGGTCTGGTAGGCGGCTTCAGCTTCATAAGTTCATAGCATAGATGGTTGGGATTCAGCCCCCAATAAAATTCCTCCCCCTTATACCGCTCATCATACTTGCTCGCAGAGGCACCCTGATAGCCCAGCAGTCCGTCCACTGTGCTCTCCAACACCTGGGCCAGCTTCGGCATCAGCCCCAGGTCCGGCAGAGCCACACCGTTCTCCCACTTGGAGACCGCCTGGGCGGAAATATTCAATTTTGCTGCCAGTTCCTGCTGGGTAAAGTTTAAATTCTTCCTCTTTTTCTTAATCCTCTCACCGACTGTACTCATGCTGCTCCCCCTGTAAAGTGCAGGTCTCAATCCTATGCATCCGCCAAATTGTGACCCCATATATCGATTGCCGCCACTGGACATCCCCGTTCTCATGTGCCGTGGTCTGTTTTTGATATCATCACTGTATTTATTTTAACAGTTCTCCCATGTCACGACAATAACGGCATATTCACAGTGTTATTAAAAAATCTACCAAAGGTTGATTTTAGGAGCACTGGCTTTTTACCATTTAAGTAAATTCAGTGGATTCATGACTTCACATGCCTTGAGCAAATCACCGTCTTGAAGTCCTTTCAGCGCACCAATTTGTACCAGATGAGCTTGAATATCCGCATTTGAGGAATAATCATCCTGATAGCAATCGTCCAAAATCACATAGTTATAAATCTGTGGATTTGACCCTAAATATGTGCCAGTCTCCTCTGTGCGGGTTCTGAGTTTGTTGTCCCACGGAGTAACATCATAGATGGAACAGTTACATAAAATACAAATTCACGCTGTTTCAGATTAATTATATACCTACCTTACCATAAAAGCATTGTGGTTACAATGGCAAAACCACCTTGTTTTAAGCCATGGCTTATGCTAAAATAAACTGACATCACGGGTGTTTAGTCAAAACCGGACTCCCGATACGCAGATAGGGGAAATTAAAATGCTTGAAACAAAAGACCTTATTCTCGACAAGGCAAAATTTTCAGACTGGGAGGGAATGTATCTCAATGTCTGGTCACACCCGGAGAGCGCCCGGTATATGCTTTGGAGAGTCACCACCAGCGAGAGCGATGCCAAAGTCAGAATCCAAAAAACCATCGAATACCAGAAAGACCATGACACCTATATCGTCTATAAAAAGGCGGACGGCGAACCCATCGGATTTGCGGGCGTAGAACAGCTAGCGCCCGCTGTATATGGGGAAACCGGAATCTGTCTGGGACCTGCCTACGTGGGAAAAGGCTTTGGAAAACAAATCCTCCGGGCCCTGATTCTATACTGTAAGGAAAATTTTGGAGCCACAGAATTTCTTTACTCCACACGGGAGAAAAATGAAGCGTCAAACAGGCTGGCCGTATCCCAGGGCTTTACGCTTATCTCTTCAGAGCAGAAGATTGACAGCCGGAACGAGCAGCCCTATAATCTGTTAAAATACAGTCTACAATTATAAATAGCACAGGCTTATATGCCGGAACTCTAAAAGAGAGGTAATCATGAGAAAAATTGCTTTCTTTGACATAGACGGAACGCTGACCTCCGAAATAGACGGCTCGGTGCCGGAGGACGCGGGCGCAGCTATCGCCCAGGCCCGGAAAAACGGCCACCTGATGTTTATCAACACAGGCAGATGCTTTCAGAATGTGGAACCCTGCTTTCGTCGCGTCGGCTGGGACGGCTATGTGTGCGGCTGCGGCACAAATATCTACTGTAACGGTAAGGACGTATACTATATACCCCAGACCCATGCCACTATCATGCGTATCCTGGAGAGCGCCCGCCGGACGGATGTGGACATCCTCTTTGAGTCCCGTGCCCAGGTGGCTTTTGACTTAAGCCGCCCCCTGCACCATCCCAAAGCCGTCCGCCAGTATCAGGCTTTTGTGGATCGGCACTACCGTATGCCGGAAAATCTGGAGAATCCTAACTTTTTCTCGGACAAGTTCGTGATCTGGTATCAGGAGGAGTCTCAGTTGGCCGCTTTCCGCCAGGTCAGCGACCAATGGTTTGACTGCATCGACAGGGGCGGCACTTTCCGGGAGTTCGTGCCCAGGGGCTACTCCAAGGCCACCGGCATCCAGTTTGTGCTGGACCACTACGGCCTGTCTCTGGAGGACGCTTACGCACTGGGAGACAGCAACAACGACCTGCCCATGCTCTCCTACGTACACCACAGCATCGCCATGGGAAACGCCTCTCCCGCCAGCCTCTTTGACAGGGTGGAGTACGTGACAGCGCCCGCCAGCCAGGGGGGCATCCGCCAGGCCCTGGCCCATTATGGCTTTATATGATTACAAGTTTTCGTCCTGTATAGTCTCCACAATATTTTTCTTCCTGATCTTGCCCATAGCGTAGTGCATGGTTACATACAACAATACCGCCACTGCCGCTGTGGAGATACCGATACCACTCCAGGGAAAGAGGTAAGAGGTCTCTATCCCCTGTTTCATAGCCAGGTGGAAGCAGTAGGATATGACCAGCCCAAGAGGGATACCGATGATCAGCGCTTTCCCGCCGTAAAACAGGCTTTCCAGCCAGATCATGCGGCGAAATTCCCTGCCGGTCATGCCCACTGCCCGCAGCATGGCAAACTCCGGCGCCCTCAGTTCCATATTGGTGGTGATGGTATTGAAAATATTCGTAATCCCGATCAGCGCCACCACTGTGATAAATCCATACAGAAAGATGGATACCAACAGATGCATGCTTTTTTCGGCGCGATATTCTTTCTCATAATTGATGACAGAATAGTTGAGCAGATCCAGACCCCTGCGCACTTCCTCCTCCACCTGGAAAGCATCCTCACATCTCAGATAAGCGTTCACCGTGGTTCTGTTTTGGCTCAGCGCCTCCTGATGAATATCCATCCATTTATCACTGACAAATAGCACTACACCGTTGTAGTAAGTTGAATTATTCATGAACATGGGCTTCTGATCCGTCTGCACCGCCACTGTCACCGAGAGTTCCGCTTCTCCCTTTCCCGAGATCACGTCCCCCGGCTTGAAACGTGCGGAGCCGCCGCTCTGTTCATGTATCCGGCCTTCCTCGTCAAAAAACAGCCACTCATATTCCGCCAACACGATGGCCTGGTCAGGATCCACAGCCGCGCCCACCTGGCGGCAATACCGGGCATAAGCCTCCTCCCCCAGAGAATACACTTTTATATTCTCCTTCTGGTTTCCATCTGTATTGTAGGTTCTCAGATAATCCTCCGTCAGCGGAAGAGAAGCCATGGGAACGGCAAAATACCCGGACCGCACAATCTCCGCCTCCTCCACTCCCTCCATCTGCCCCACAGCCAGCAGCTTCTCATAGGCATCCGAATCATAACAGTCGAGACGAAGCTGATACTCTTTGTTCTCATAGTATATATTGAAGGTATACTGTACCGCATGCATAAACGTGGTCATGCCGATAAACACCGCCACCCCCACCACGATAGAGAGCACTGTGGTGCGATATTTGACGCGGGCCCGCCGCAGATTCTTGTAGGCCACTTTGCCTCCTATACCCAAAAACCTGGGAATCCAGCCGGGACACTGCAGTTCCCGCCTGCGGATTTTTACCGTGGCATTGGCCCGTATAGCGCTGATGGGCGATATTTTAGCGGCGCGCCTTGCCGACTGCCATGCGGAAAAAAAGATAGTGACCGCCGCCAGCGCCACGGAGAGAATCACCGCTCCCCAGGAAATACCGAACACCAGCGCAATATCTGAGGCGTATTCCATCAGCTTGCTCACTGACTTCACCAAAATCACAGATGCCAGAATACCGCTGAGAATCCCTATAGGTATGCCCACCAATCCCAGAAATACCGCCTCATAATAGACAATCTTCCTCTGCTGCTTTGAGGTGGTTCCCACTGAGGCCAGTCTGCCGTACAGCTTCATCTTCTCCGTCAGAGAGATGGTAAAGCTGTTGCGGATGCAGAACACGCTGGTCACAATGATAATCGACAAGGCCACCACCGCCATGGCATAGATCATATTCATGGTGGTGGAAGTAAACGAAAAGTGTATCCATTTCAGCAGATAATAGTTATCTTCCACCGATCTCGCCAGTTCTCTCAGTCCCTCATTCACCTGCCCGACATGACGCAGCCCCCAGTCCGTGTAACTGGCATAGATATCCAGAGAGTCCGCCGCCATGGGATCTTCCAGGCAGGTATATGCGGAATAGCCCGGCGCGATACGATCCTCCACATTGTAATTGGGCCTATCGATGATGCCCACAACGGTATAGGTTCTGCTTTCCTTATCAATCAGCATCTCCTCTTCATAAGTGTAAGAATTATTCTGGTACAGCGGATATCCCTCCGACACCCTCTGTCCCACCTCCAAAGTGATGGTGTCCCCCAGCTGCAATTCTACCATGCCATTATAAAGAATATGTCTGCTGATTACCAGTTCCGATCCGTTTTCCGGCATCCGCCCCTGTGTCAGTTCCAGACCGAAAGCCGCTATGGCTTCCTCGTCCACAGCGCTTAGATAGAGATAAGGTTTATCGGGATTCTGGCTGCCCTCCAGGACGGCATAGCCCAAGGGCTGCTTCAGCACAATTTCTGCCAGGTGCCTGTTTCCCTCAAAATATTTCAGATTCTCCGGCTCCACTCCCAAAAAGCTGTAATGCCAGTCCCCGTTTTCCTTCTTTTCATATTCCACCATGCTGGCCCGAAAGCTGACCGCAAGGCAGGCCACGCCTGTGATCAGCGCCGTGGCCAGAATCACTCCCACAATGGTCACCAGTGTACGCTTACGGTTTTCTTTCAGGGAGCGGTAACAGCATTTCCGCAATACATTCATCTCTCCGCCCTCCCCTCCCGAACGCAGCCATCTTCCATCGTCAACACCCGTCCGGCCTGCTTGGCCAGTTCCGGATTGTGCGTGATCATAATAATGGTCTGCTTATACTTCTGGTTTGCCTCTTTCAAAAGCGCCATGATCTCATCGCTGGCCCTGCTGTCCAGGTTACCCGTGGGCTCGTCCGCCAGCAGGATGGCGGGCCGAGTGATCAGCGCCCTGCCGATGGCCACCCGCTGCTGCTGCCCGCCGGAGAGCTCATTGGGCAGATGTTCCAGACGCTTTTCCAGCCCCAGAGTATGCACCAGTTCCCGCACCAGTTCCGGATCCGGCTGCCTGCCGTCCAGTTCACAGGGCAGGGTAATGTTTTCCTCCACGTTCAGCACCGGGATCAGATTGTAAAACTGATAAATCAACCCCACCTGCCTCCTGCGGAAGATGGCCAGCCTGTCATCATTCATCTCGTAGATATCCGTGTCCTCTATCAGTACCCGGCCCAAGGTGGGCCGATCCACACCCCCCAGCATATGCATCAGCGTGGACTTTCCGCTGCCGGAACTGCCCACCACCGCCACAAACTCCCCCCTGGCCACAGAGAAGGACACATCATCCACCGCAAGGACCTCATTGCCGCCTTTGCCGTATCTTTTGACCAAATGCTCTGTTCGTAAGATTTCCATGTCATCACCATACCTTTACTGTTTATCATTTTGCAGCCGCCCCGCACCCTGCCTTGGCGATTGCTTTTCTTAAAGTATAGAAAATAGAAATGACATTTCCGTGACATTTTCAAATTTTCATAAATCTAAGAGAAAATACCGTCCCCTCCCCCTCCTTGGACTCCACCTGAATATGCCCGTGCTGCTGTTCCACCACCTCTTTGGCCAGGGCCAGACCGATACCGATGCTGTCCTGGGCAGCATTACTCCCTCTGTAGAATCTCTGAAATAATCTCTCCCGCTCCTCCCCGGATATCCCGCTACCGCTGTCTGCCACACAGATCTTGGTATAAATCTCGTTCTCTGAGGCGGAAATCCGCACACTGCCTCCCTCGGGGCTGTGCTCAATGGCATTTTTGATAATATTGCAGAGCGCCTCCACAGTCCAATTCTCATCCACATACAAAGCCGCTCCCGGCTGCAGCCACACCTCCAGGCCAACTGCTTTCCACTCTGCTGCCGTCTGCAGTCTGGCGGTACATTTTTCCACCAGCTGCCCTGCCTCCACCGACGTCCGCTGCAGTTCCACAACTCCGGCCTCCAGCCGTGAGAGCTTCAACATGTTGGCAATCAGCCAGGACATCCCCATCAACTGTCTGCGGACCTCAGTCAGAAAGCGATGCCTGGTAATCCTGTCCATCTCCTCATTCTCTGTCAGATTGTCCAATAGTATGGTCATGGAAGTCATGGGCGTCTTCAGCTGATGGGAAATATTGGCCACGGAGTCCGCCAGTGCCTGCCGCCGCCCCTGCTCTAAAGCGGCGGATTCCTTCAGCTGCACTGTCAACCGGTACACCTCATTGCGCAGCCCACTGAGTTCGTCGTCGTTGTTTTCTTCCAGGTTCAGACAATAATTGCCCCTGCTCAATTTTTCCATATAACGCTGCAGCTCTTCGATGCGATGCTGCCGCCTTTGCAGGTAAATAATTATCGCCAGGATCCCCAGAAAAATCGTTAGCAGCAAAATCGCATTCATGCCCATCTGAAAACGCAGCAGCCGCTCCTCCTGGCTCTCCAGTGTGCGGCTGCCGTATTCTGTAAAGATGCCATATCTGGCTAAGATCTCCCATCCCTCCTCTGTGGCTCCCGGCACATCCAACAGCCTGAACAGTTGCTCCTCAGACACCTGGGGATATGCCTGCCGTACATTCTCCAGAACGCCCGCCGCCAACGCCGTGTAATCCCTGCGCATCCTGTTCTTGAAAACTCCCAAGCCCAGATTCGCCAGCAAAACGGCGGCGACTAAAAACAGGACCACCCCCCTAATCAGTTTTTTCAATTCTTCATTCCATCTTAGTCTCATATCCGCCTCTTCCCTGCATAAGCGAGCCTTTTTGTATCTCCGCCGCTATAATTTTACTCCCTGTGCCACCATCCAAAAAATATACCGCTTCACTGGCTTTCTATGCGATATCCCATGCCCCGGACAGTTTTGATAGTCTTCCCCTCCGTATCCCCCAGCTTCTCCCGCAGCCTCTTGATGGTGACGGACAAGGTATTGTCGTTCACAAAGTTCCCGGAGATATCCCAGATATCCGACAGAATTTCATCTCTGGTAAAAAGTTTGCTCGGATAGGCCATCATACTGCTGAGAATCTTATATTCCAGTTTGGTCAGCGCCACCTCTTCCCCGGATATCCTGACCTTGCCGCTCTCCGCATCCAGCGTGATATTGCCGCACTGCAGCACCTCCCGGTCTTTGCCTCCCCGACGCAGAACATTTTTGATTCGCGAGATCAGTTCCCGGTTGCGGAAAGGCTTGATGATATAATCATCCGCCCCCAGATCAAAGGCCCTGACCACATCCTCCTCCTCTTCCCTGGCCGTCAGAAAAATAACGGGAAAAGTATATTGCTGCCTGAGCGTCTGGCACAGCTGATAGCCGTCCCCGTCCGGCAGGCCGATATCCAGCAGCATCAGATCCGGCAGTTGCTCCGACACCATGCGCTCCGCCTCCCGCCTGCGCCGGGCAGCTTGGCATATATAGCCCTCCTGCTCCAGCAGATACTGCAAACCCATAATTATCGCTTCGTTATCTTCCACCAAGAGTATTTTCATCCTTGTCCCAATTCTCCCCGATTTCCTGTATTCATTTGCTATTTTACGCTTAACCGCCGCTTATTGCAATATAAAACAGAGAGACATATAAAAAGCCATCGCTTCCTGTTCGTCTCTCTGTGTCCGCTTATATTCTGTTTTCAGCCCTTACCGGATTTCCGTTACTTTATATCCCTGATCCGCAACCGTCTGCGTCAGTACATCATCGGATATCTCCGTTGTCAGGGTGACCACCGCCGTACCTGTCTCATGGCTCACATTGGCCTGGGTCACAGCCTCCAGCCCCTCCAGCGCCTTCTTCACATGCGCCTCACAGTGTCCGCACATCATACCTTCGATTTGTAGTGTTTTTTCCATGGTTTTTGTCTCCTTTTCTTTTTGATTTGCCGCGAAAGTTTTGGCTTCCACAGCACGGTTGGCCATCCGTTCGCTTTCGACCGGGCTTATGACCAAGTTTTCTATACTTTCAACGGGCTCGGAACCAATCGGCGCAGATCTGTCCGGCTCAATCTCAGCCGAGTCAATTCTGCCCGAATCAACGCTGCCCGGAGCGTTTTTATTCAAAGAAAATTTGTCCGGAGCATAGCTGCTCGGAGCATACCTGCTCGGAGCATACCTGCTCGGAGCATACCTGCTCCCATGATCCTTTGACGAGTCATGCAGCTTGAAGAAATTCAAGCGCAGTGCGTTAGTTACAACACAAAAGCTGGACAGGCTCATGGCCGCGGCGCCAAACATGGGATTCAGCTGCAGGTTCAGCGCTTTTATAAACACCCCCGCCGCCAGCGGAATACCGATAATGTTGTAGAAAAAAGCCCAGAACAGATTTTCATGAATGTTGCGCAGAGCGGCACGGCTCAGTCGGATGGCCGCCGGAACATCAGACAGCCTGCTCTTCATCAGCACCACGTCCGCCGCGTCAATGGCCACGTCCGTCCCCGCCCCGATGGCAATGCCGATATCCGCACTGGTCAGCGCAGGCGCATCGTTGATGCCGTCCCCCACCATGACAACCTTGCCTTTTTCTTTCAGCCTGCGGATCACGCTCTCCTTTCCATCGGGCAGCACTCCCGCTATCACCTCGTCCACCCCGGCCTGGGCGCCGATGGCTTTTGCCGTGCGTTCATTGTCCCCGGTCAGCATGACCACATGGATGCCCATGTTCCGCATTTCGCTGATGGCTGCGGGACTGTCCTCCTTGATCACATCCGCCACCGCTATAATGCCGCAGAGCGCTCCGTCACGAGCAAAAAACAAGGGTGTCTTGCCCTCCTCCGAGAACTGCTCGGAGCGGGTTTTCATCTCCTCCGAAACAGTTACCTGTTCACTGATAAACTTATAATTACCGCCGTACAGGACAGCGTTTTGCAGGGAGGCCGTCAACCCGTTTCCAGGCAGCGCCTTAAAATCCACAACCGCCTCCGCCGCCAGCCCCTCACGCTCTGCCCTTTGGCAGACGGCCCTAGCCAGAGGATGTTCACTTTTTTTCTCCAGGGAGTAGGCAAGCTCTAAAAGCTTTTTCCCGTCAAAGCCGTCAAATGGTACAATATCCGTCACTCTTGGCTCTCCCTGGGTGATGGTTCCCGTCTTATCCAGAGCCACAATCCGGGTTTTTCCCGTCTCCTCCAGGGATACGGCGGTCTTGAACAGAATACCGTTCCTGGCTCCCACACCGTTGCCTACCATGATAGCCACCGGTGTGGCAAGGCCCAGGGCACAGGGACAACTGATCACCAGTACCGATATCCCTCTTGCCAGGGCAAACCCTGCCGTCTGCCCCACCGCAAGCCATACAATAACGGTAATGACTGCAATTGCGATGACCGTGGGAACAAAGACCCCTGAAACCCTGTCTGCAACCTTGGCAATGGGGGCCTTGGTCGCCGCCGCGTCACTGACCATCTGAATGATCTGCGAGAGGGTAGTATCCTCCCCGACCCTCACAGCCTCACAGCGAATAAAGCCCGACTGGTTCAATGTGCCTGCGGAAATTCTGTCTCCCGCCGCCTTATCCACGGGAATGCTCTCGCCTGTCAGCGCTCCCTCATCCACCGCACTGTTACCCTCCAGAACTATGCCGTCCACCGGGATATTTTCACCGGGACGGACCACAAAGAGATCCCCCTTTGCCACCTGCGTGACAGGCACTGTGACCTCTTCGCCATCCCGCAGGACTGTGGCCGTCTTGGGGGCCAGCTTCATAAGCCCCTTTAAAGCATCGGTGGTTTTTCCCTTTGACCGGGCCTCCAGCATTTTTCCCAGCGTGATCAGTGCCAGAATCATGGCGGCAGACTCAAAGTAAAATTCATGCATATAGGCCATGACAGCCTCCGCGTCGCCTCTGGCCTGTGCGTCGGTCATGGCAAACAGGGCAAATGTGCTATAGCCGAATGCAGCCGTGGCCCCCAGGGCAACCAGCGCATCCATATTAGGAGCCCGATGTGCCAGGCTCTTAAAGCCGCTGACAAAAAACTTCTGATTGATCACCATGACGACAACGGTGAGCAGCAGCTGCAGCAATCCCATAGCCACGTGATTATCCGCAAAAAAAGACGGCACGGGCCAGCCCCACATCATATGTCCCATGGAAAAATACATGAGGACAATCAAAAAACCTAGAGACGCGATCAGCCTCTTTTTCAACACAGGTGTCTCCCTGTCCTGCAATGTGTCCTCTGCCGCAGCAGCCTCCGCACCTTGACTTTTGTTTTCACCTTTTACAGATGCACCATACCCGGCATTTTGCACTGCCGCTATAACGGCATCAGCGGGAGCGCTTCCCTCCACTCCCATGGAATTTGTCAGCAGGCTTACGGAACAGGAGGTGACACCCTGCACCCCGGAGACCGCTTTTTCTATTCGTGCCGAACATGCCGCACAACTCATTCCGGTTACTGCATATTGCTTCATAATTGATTTTCGCACTCCTTTCTTATTTAGAGTTCCGCATAATCCCTACACGCACACATTGCCGTGATGAATATCTGCCCGCTTGAGGCGTCCAGATATCCATCAGTGTGCTTTTCGGGAACATGCTGTTTTATTTCATTAGAGTTCCGCATATTCCCTACACGCACACATTGCCGTGATGAATATCTGCCCGCTTAAGGCGTCCAGATATCCATCAGTGTGCTTTTCGGGAACATGCTGTTTTATTTCATTAGAGTTCCGCATATTCCCTACACGCACACATTGCCGTGATGAATATCTGCCCGCTTAAGGCGTCCGGATACATTCCATTTATTTCATCAGTTTCTGCAATGTGGCCACCAGTTCGTCAATGACTTCATCATTTCCGTCCCGTATGTCCCTGGCGACGCAGCCCCGGATGTGACTTGCGATCAAATCCTTATTAAACGCGTTCACCGCTGCATTTACCGCCGCAGATTGTATTAAAATGTCTGTACAGTAGGCATCCTTCTCCACCATCCCTCGAATCCCGCGAATCTGTCCCTCAATCCGGTTCAGGCGATGAATCAGTTTTTTGCGTTCCTCCTCAGATCGGTCCGTCATCTTACCGCAGCATTCGCATATCTCTTTGTCAGACATTCTCCTTACCTCCCATATGGCATACCCCTATAGGGTATATTCATTATATACCCCTATAGGGTATATGTCAATGGAAAATTAGCTTTTCAAACAAAAAAAGCAGGCCGAAACCTACTCTTTAGCTTAAACATTCACTCAGATTTATATACTAATATTATTCTCCCATACCCTCAAAACCGAACACTGAACTACCTTTCTTATCCTTTTGTCT
>ERZ778511.2036-NODE-2036-length-12000-cov-3.325743_pt1 | contig 12000 bp, 13 predicted proteins | sample MGYA00510347_ERZ778511 | MGnify/ENA primary metagenome ERZ778511 (study PRJEB29527, sample SAMN07138967) | mouse gut metagenome | material: feces | host: mouse | place: China:Nanjing | collected 2016-01-25 ...
CAGATCAGGGAAAGCAGTCTGCCGGACCAGGAGAGGATGGAGTCCAGTCCGGTAATGGCCACCAGTATCCCGGCTGCGGTAAACAGAAGCAGCCACATGCGGTAGGAAACCGCGGGTATCAGTTCGCAGAAGTATTCGCTGCAGGAGGCCAGAAGACCGGCGCAGACATTGCAGCAGGCCAGCAGGAAAATCAGACCGCAGAGCAGCTGTCCCAGGGATCCCCAGGAGTCCAGCACCATGGCGGAGAGAATCTGCGCGCCGTTGGTCAGAGACTGCAGGCTGGCGCTGCGGGACATGGCGGCAGTGGCAAGAAGGGCGTATACGGTGACCAGCAGGATCCCGGCGGTCACAGCTGCGCCGGCCAGAACTCTGGTTTCGTTTTTCGGTTTCATCTGCCGGATGTTCAGCAGGATCACAACGCTGAAACAGAACGCAGCGAGGATATCCATGGTCTGATAGCCTTCCTGCAGTCCGGTGAGAAAAGGCTGACTCTGCCAGGGACCGGGGGCGGGCTGTGCCACCTGACCGGGATGGAGCAGCACGGGGATGCAGAGAAAGAGAATCAGGATCAGCAGCAGCGGGCCGAGAATCTTTCCCAGGATGTCCTTGAGCCTGCCGGGGCGCAGGGCAAAGAGCGCGGCCACAGCAAAAAACACGAGGGTGTACAGGACTCTGGCAGCTGTTCCGGTGCCGATGAGCCAGGTCCACATTTCGCAGGAGGTGCCGGCGGTGCGGGGAATGGCAATGCAGGGACCGATGAGCAGATAGACCAGGGTCACAAAGGCGGGACCAAGGGGTTTCCAGAGGCGGCTGATCATGGCGGAGGCACTGTTGAAGGGCGCGATGATCACAATGGCCAGGACCGGAAGAAGGACGGCGGTCAGGGCGAATCCCTGGAGAGCCTGTGGCGTGAGGGTGCCGGCCTGGGCGGCCATATACGGCGAGAAAATCAGATTTCCCGCGCCGAAGAACATGGAAAACAAGGTGATTCCAAGCAGCAGTGTCTGTTTTTTCATACCCATCATCGTATCATCTGCGGCTGCTGCTGACAGAGAAGATGCTTCCGGGCTTGAGGAAGCAATTCCACAGGGCGAAACGCACTGGAAGCGCTGTCAATGGCCGGGTCAGCTGATATGATACCAGTGCGGCACTGTCCCTGGTCTGTCCGGGTGGATGGTGCATAGAAACGAAAGAGCAGGAAAGAAGAAATATGGAAAAAATCAGACTGGGAATTTCCCTGTATCCGGAGCAGGAGAGCCGGGAAGAAATCGAAGCGTATCTGAAAACCGCATCGGAGCACGGGTTCACCAAGGTGTTCACTTCGCTGTTTTCAGTGGATGGCACGAAGGAGGAACTGATCCGCTATTTCCGGGAACTGACGGATCTGGCGCACAAATACGGCATGGTGGTCTCCGGGGACTGCAATGGTCAGCTGTTTGAACGGCTGGGTGCCAAGGCCGATGATTTGTCGGTGTTCCGGGAAATGGGGCTGGATATTCTGCGGATGGACGGACCGTTCCGGGATGAGCGGGATGTGATTCTGGTGAACAACCAGGATGGACTGAAAATCGAGTTCAATGCCTCCATGAGCGATCTGACTGCGGGCATCATCGAAGCAGGCGGCAACCCGGACAACATCCTGACCTGCCACAACTTCTATCCCCAGCGCTATACCTGTCCGTCTTTTGAAGCAGTGGATGCAACCAATGACGCGCTGAAGAAGCAGGGAATCTCCACGGCGATGTTTCTGAGTTCCCAGGTTCCGGGGACTCATGGCCCCTGGCCGGTGTCCGATGGTCTGCCCACGGTGGAGGAACACCGGGATATTCCGGTGGAGTCGCAGCTGAAGCATATGATTGCGATGAAAAACGTCACGGAGGCGATTTTCGGCAATGCCTTTGCTTCCGACGCGGAATTTGATGTGATTGCTAAGACGATGGAACAGGCGTATCCCCAGGTGGAGGAGCTGGAAGCGGTGGATCCGTATTTCGGTGACATCCTCCGGGAGTGGCTGCCGGAGGGCGAGACTGTCCGGATCCCGCTGAAGCTGCATCTGGAAGAGGGGCTGAGTGACAACGAAAAAGATGCGGTGTTCAGCTTCAACTATCATGTGGATCTGGGGGACTGCCTGAATTACATGCTGCGCAGCCGTCTGGGACGCATGCTGTACAAAGGCAGAGAATTCACGCCCCGTCCCTGTGCGAAGAAGACCTTCGAAAAGGGTGATGTGGTGCTGGTGAATGACAACTGCAAGCATTATGCCGGCGAGGTGCAGATCGTGATGAAGCCCATGAAAAACGATGGACAGCGCAATCTGATCGGCCACATTGATGAAGATGAGCTGATGATTCTGGACAAGCTGGGGGCCATGGACATCTACGGATTCGTGGACGCACAGGCCTGAGCGAGTCAGAACAGAACGATGATGCGAAAGCCGCAGTTTCAGCGGGCTGATGAAGCCGGAACGGGAGAGGAACCACCTGTTCCGGTTTTTGGCGTTTGGGTGGAACGGGAAGAATTTTGGTTTGTCTGAAATATTTACTCTGTATGAATTTCCACGCATCCGTCGGAAACTGGCGAATATATACAGTAAGGGGATCTGTTCAGGAAAGGAAGGAGATGGCAGACTGCAACCGGTCCCTGTATGATTTGCGGAAAGGAACAGAGATGGACAATGAACAGAAGTTCAACGGAACAGACAGGTGAAAATGGCTGAGAAGGACATTTTTGAGAGACATTTTCTCGAATTTCCGGATGTGGCGGCGGATGTGATCCGGCTGGCGGCCAGGATCCTGGGGGATGTGGATGTAACGGGACTGCAACCGGAGGATATCCGGAACATTCCGGTTCATACGTTCCGGATGAAGGAGGAAGAAGGACAGCCGGAGGGGCGGGAGCGCGATGGCAACTGGCTCTAGGCGCCTTCATACTGCAGAACCGGACTGATGACCTGCGGCGCGGAGAATCAGACGAAGGAAACGCCGATGATTGGCAGAATGCTGGACTATAAAGACACCCAGATGCGCCGGAATATAGAGGACCGCAAACATGTACTGCCTGAGCTGGATGTGGTTCTTTATTACGGAGCCCAGTCCTGGAAAGGACCGAAAACATTGCGGGAACTGTATGGGGCCAGGCTGTATGACAGGTTTCCCGGATTGTGCGGTGGAAACTGTGTGGTGGTCATTGATCTGGGGGTTTTGAGCAGCAAGAACCGTCAGCTGCTGGAATCCGATTTGGGTGAAGTGGCGGATATGGTCCGCGCGAACCGGGAAAAAAGAGATTATACTGGAAGTGGAAAGAGGCTGCAGCATTTTGTGGCGGTGACCCGACTGCTGGGAGCGTTGTCGGGTAAACCGCTGACAAGGCCGCAGCTGGAGGTGCTCGGAAGTATGAGAGAGGAGGATCAGACGATGGAACAGGCATTTGGCTTTTTGAGGGAACAGTGGTCCAGAACAGCGTATGAAGAAGGCGAAACCGAGGGTGTGGACATGAGTCTGAAGGTGTTCCACCATCTGGAAAAGCTTGGACAGCTGAGCGAATTCAGCGCAATCATGAAGTCCAGAGAACGGCTGGCAGCCTGTCTGCGGGAAATCGACAGCCGGAAGAACTGACCGCAGAACGCAAAACTGAACGGCACGCCGGGGTCATCACAGTCCCGGCGTTTTTTACTGGATGAAGCATCCGGCAGGGCCAGGCTGCCGGTGCCGGGGAATCAGCCTTCATCCCGGGGGTGAACCAGTTCTGTCCGGGCACTCAAATTACCGAACCAGCCAAAATGGTATATACCAATTTACCATCACCACAGAACCACCCGGCTGCGTCCCCCGCCAGATTGCAAAACCGTGGGAAAAGTATGGGACAAAACAGGGAGATTTTTGGCAGAAAATTGGTGTAAGCGCTTGTGTTCTGCCAAATACATGGTATAGTCAGACTGTAAGTGGTATATACCACATGGAGAAACACCCCGATTCTTCCCATCTGCCCCGGTTCCAGCCGGACTCTGAACACACCTGCAGAGACTGGCACATTCCCGTGAGACCTGCAGCAGGGAAGGATCCGGTTTCTTCCTTCCGGAACAAGCTGTGTTTCAGCTTGTCAGTCCGGTGCCTCCGGACATCCCCGCATTCCCAATTCCCATGCAAAGGAGAACCACATGCTTGACAAATTTACCAGCTGGATGGAAGAACATTTCGTCCCTGTGGCTGCGAAAATCGGCTCCAACAAATTTCTGGTAGCCATTCGTGATGCCTTCATCGCCATCATGCCCATCACCATGGCCGGCGCCATCGCCACACTGCTGAATGTCTTTGTCCGGGATCTGCCCACAAGCTACCTCCCGGATCTGCACATCGCCGACCACATGCAGTGGCTGATCACCATCAATGGAAACGTCTGGTGGGCCACCCTGGCCATGCTCTCGCTGGCCTTTGTCTTCGCCCTGGGCTATCAGATCTCGAAAATGTACAAAACCGACGCACTGGCAGGCGGTCTGATTTCCCTGGCCTCCTTCATCGCCGTCACCCCGCAGGTGGCAACCATTGCCGAAGCCGGTCCCGATGGCGCCGACGCTGTTGGCTGGGGATTCCTGAACTACAGCTATCTGGATGCCAAGGGGCTGTTCACCGCGCTGCTGGTGGGCCTGATTTCTTCCGTTATTTATGCGAAGCTCATGAACCGGAAGCTGACCATCAAAATGCCGGACTCCGTTCCCCCTGCCGTGGCGAAAGCCTTCGCTTCCATCATCCCCGGTGTCATTGCGATCTATCTCTGCGGCGCTGCAGCCTGGATCGTATCCGAGCTGACCGGCGGTCTGGCCATTGGCGATGTGATCCTGAAATATGTGCAGATGCCGTTCCTTGGCCTGTCCCAGGGACTGGGGGCCGTTCTGATCATTGTCATCGCGGTACAGCTGCTCTGGTTCTTCGGCCTGCACGGCACCAATGTGCTGGGGGCTGTCATCGACGGGACCTATCTGACGGCGCTGACCATGAACGATTCTCTGTTCCAGGCAGGCAAACCCATGGAATACATCTGGACCCGTGCCTCCTTTGATTCCTATGTCTGGATGGGCGGTGCAGGCTGTTCCCTGGCGCTGGTGATCGCCGTGCTGATTTTCTCCAAACGGGCGGATTCCCGGGCTGTGTGCATGATGTCCGCACCCATGGCTGTCTTCAACATCAACGAACCGGTGGTCTTCGGCATGCCCATTGTGCTGAACCCGATCTACTTCATCCCCTGGCTGCTGGTCCCTGCGGTGCTGACCATCATTGCGTATCTGGTGACAGCCGCGGGCTGGGTCCCCTATGCCCATGTGGTGGTTCCCTGGGTGGTTCCCCCTGTGCTCTTTGCCTTCCTGGCCACCGGCGGAAGCCTGGCAGCGGCGCTGCTGGCGCTGGTGAACCTGATCATCGCCGTGGCGATCTGGTCTGTGTTTGTCATCATTGCCAACCGCTATGGACAGGATGTGGAAAAAGACGAGCTGGAAGACGCGGATCTTTCGGACTTCGATCTGGACTGACAGCCTCCGGCTGAAGAGACGGAGAAAAATCAAGTCCGCCATTCAGGGGAGATGGAGCGGATCCATCTCCCTTTTTCGGGAATGGCTGGTCTGCGTCCCCGGGCATCAGGATGCCTGGTCAGGCCGGCAGGCCCATCGGCAGGGTCTTCTTCGGACACTGTCAGCTGCGCATGATCCGGTGGCGAGCTGCTTCCGGGAAATGATTCAGACAGCCCGCAACATGTTCTATAATCAAGTGGAAGCACAAACAGAAAGGAAGCCGCGATGACCAGCAACACCAGCCGCAATGGACTGTTTCTTGTATCCGCAGGATGCCTGTTCATTCTTCTCTCCTGCATGATGACTCAGCCCGTCTGGCTGATCTGCAGCGGGATCCTGCTTGTCCTGTGGGGCGTAACGCTTTTGCGCCGGGACCGGAAGAAAAACGGAAAGGGAAAAGACAGCCGATGAAAACCGTGAGAACGATCTCCTGTTCCATGGAGAAAATGAACGCATTCATCCGGAATCTGGCAGATCAGGACGCCGGCAGACCGGCTGCAGCGGGTCTGGTCTATCACAAGAGTCTCGCCGGGATGAACGGCAGGGCGCAGAAAACGGAGGTCCGGATCCAGGCGCTGGAACCCGGGCGGTACACTGTGCTCTTTGACACCCCCCGGGAAAAACTCACCATGGACTGGCAGTGGCATCAGACGGCGCCGGGTGAACTGGAGCTGGTCTATGAAGAGACAGGCCGCAACGAAAGCGGGCTCTCGAAGTGGAACCAGAAACTGGCCGGAGTGCTGTTTGGCATGAGCGCGAAAAAGCAGCTGAAGATGCGGCTGGATCTGTTTGAAAAACAATTGGAGGAATATCAATGGCAAGATTAGGCATTTCGGTTTATCCCGAACGCGATTCCATGGAGAACATCCGGAAGTACATCGATCTGGCAGCAGATCACGGCTTCAAGCGGATCTTTTCCTGTCTGCTCTCTGTGACAGACAAAACAGGGGAGGAAATCAAACAGGAGTTCCGGGAACTCAACGACTACGCCCACAAACGGGGCATGGAAGTCATCTATGACGTGGCGCCGGCGGTGCTGAAGCACATTGGCGTGGAATGGAACGACCTGTCTTTCTTCAAGGAAATGGGCGCAGACGGCATCCGGCTGGATGAAGGGTTTGACGGCATGAAGGAAGCGCTGATGACCTGCAACCCGGAGGGGCTGAAAATCGAAGTCAATGCCAGCTTCGGCAATGGCTACATCGACAACATCTGTTCCCACCACCCGGACCGCTCGCATCTGACCACCTGCCACAACTTCTACCCCCAGCGCTATTCCGGGCTCTCCCTGAAGCATTTCCGCAAATGCAATGAGGACATCAAGAAAAACAACCTGCCCATTGCGGCTTTCATCGGGTCCTCGCGTCCTGGCACCTTTGGTCCCTGGCCGGTGAATGAGGGACTGTGCACGCTGGAAGACCACCGGGATCTGCCTCTGGATGCCCAGGCCAGACTGCTGATTGCGGAAGGAAACGTGGATGACATCCTGATCGCCAACTGCTACGCCACACCGGAGGAATTCGATGAACTGTGCAAGCTGCAGCCCGGGGTTCTGAACATCAAGCCGGTTCTGGAGCGAGAGCTGCAGGAAGGCGAACGGAAGGTGCTCTTCGAACACCAGCATTATGTCCGGGGAGACATGAGCGAATACAGTGCCCGGAGCACATTCCCCCGGGTCACCTATGCCGGTGAATCCATCAAGCCGGAAACCTGCCGGGACATGAAACGGGGAGACATTGTGATTCTCAACGACGGTTACGGGCGCTACAAAGGGGAACTGCACATCGTTCTCAAGGACATGCCGGCTGATCCCCGCAAGAACGTCATCGGTCACATTCCGGAAGGCGAACACGAACTGCTCAATGCCCTGGAACCCTGGCGGCCCTTTGTGGTGATCCGGTAACGGCGGGGTAAGCGATTGCCCCAGCCCAAATACATTCAGGTCATGGACTTTCTGCGGCAGGAAATCGCAGACAAGCCCCCGCATTCCCCGATTCCCAGCGAACGGGAGATTTCCCAGCGTCTGGACATCAGCCGGATGACCGTGCGCAAAGCCATTGAGGAACTCTGCCGCCAGCAGGTGCTGTACCGGGATGGCAACCGCGGGACCTTTGTCGCCGCTGCTGCCCCACGCGCTTCTGCAAGCCTGGACAAGCCGGTCAGCGAACGCCAGCGGGTGCTGTTTCTGGATTCCGCCTATGAACCGGCGAACGTTCCCCATGTCCGGAAAGCCTTCCGGCTGGACGACCACCAGCGCCTGTTCCGGATGGTGCGGCTGATCCTGGATGGCCAGCAGCCGCTTCGGGTCGAGGAAATCTACACCATGCCGGAAGCTGCCCTGGACAAGGGACTGAATGAACTGGAGTCGTTCTTTCAGCTGGATCTCTGCCGCCAGACAGGAAATGTGTCCTGGGAGCTTCTCCCGGCGCTGATTCCCGCCAAATACCTCCGGCTTCTGGAACTGCGGCAGGGAACGCCGGTGATTTGCCGCCGTGAGGAAATCCGCAGCCGGCAGGGGGAGCTGATTCTGTACGTCCAGACCTGGTACCATCCCCGGAACGCCCGGCTCTCCAGTGAAACCTTCATGCCCCGGTCTTCCTGATGACTGCGTCAGGAAAGCCGGGGCTTTTCTGCGTTTGCGGCGGGCCGGGATGCCGATGCGCCCTGCCGGGCTGGGCAGGGCTGTCAGAGGTTTGTGACGGATTGAGAAATGAAGCAGCAGGTGGTAAGATGGAAGCATAAACGTAACCAGTTACGTAATTGTGGTGAATGCAGATACCAGGATGCGGCTGGTGCAGACACCGGGAAAGGAGGGTACATGACACAGGAAGAACTGATCCGGCGGTTTTCCGATACGCCTGCCCAGCAGGGCCGGGCCATCTTCAGCATGCTGTTCATTCTCACCAACAAACTGCAGACACTGTTTGACAGCCGGATTCCGGATATGACACTGAAACAGTTCATGCTGCTGTCACTGCTCCATCAGGCGGAGGAGCCCCAGACGCTGACGCAGCTGGGGGATCTGCTGGGGTGTTCCAGGCAGAATGTGAAAAAGCTGGCGCAGGGGCTGCAGAGCAGGGGATTTGTGACGGTGATGCGAAATCCGGGGGATCCCCGGGCTGTGCTTCTGGAGACCACCGGGAAGGCTGACCGTTTCTTTTCGGAGGATTTCCGGATGTATCAGGAGCAGCTTGGGAGCCTGTTTTCGGTGTATACCCCTGAAGAACTGGCGCAGCTGTATGAACTGCTGTCCCGTATGTTTGCGGGGATTGACTGTCTGGGGGCGCAGGCAGATTCCGGCAAACAGGCTCCGGCCAGCAAAACAGCTATTGGCTGACAATGGAAAGGAACAGAAGTATGAAAGGGATCGTGATTTATCATTCTCAGACAGGATTCACCCGGCGTTATGCGCACTGGATCGCGGAGGCATCCGGGGCAGACTGCCTGTCGCTGTCAGAAGCGAAGCACAGGGATTTGTCCGGCTATGACACGATTGTGTTCGGGGGCTGGGCCTGTGCGGGGCGTATCAGCAGAATCAGCTGGTTCATGAAGCAGCTTCCGGCGTGGAAAGGCAAGCGGCTGGCGGCTTTTTGCGTCGGGGGCAGTCCGGTGGATCATCCGGATATTCAGACGTTTCTGGCAGACACAGCAGAGCAGCTGTCTGCGGGCAGCGTTCAGGTGTTTTACTGCCCGGGCGGGTTCAACTATGAAGCCATGTCTCCTGCATCCCGGCTGGCCATGAAACTGTTTTTGAGGGCCCTGCGGGCGAAAAAGGACAAGACCCCGCAGGAAGAGGAAATGATCCGGATGATTGGGTCATCCTATGATATTTCCGACAGACGCTTTATCCTCCCGGTGCTGCAGGCGATGGGACTGGAGGATGGAACAGAGGGATTGTCCGCCTGATGAAAACAGGCATTGCCCCGGGGATGGATTCGAAAATCCGTCCGGGGACAATGCCTGTTTTTCCGCTTTGTCCGATTGGTCAGTCTGTAAAGCAGGGAAAGCAGCTGGATCCCGGATGAGAGGCTCAGTCAAAGAGAACCAGCCTGACGTCCATGTCATGATGCTTCAGAAATGCCTGGATGGTCTGTATGGCGGTATCCAGTGCTTGCTGGTACGGATAGCCGTAGATGCCGCTGGATATCAGCGGAAAGGCAATGGATCTGCATCCGTATTCTGCTGCCAGCGTCAGGCAGGAGCGGTAGCAGGAAACCAGCAGATTTTCGCTTTCCTGCGGGGACTGCCGGCTGTAGACCGGTCCCGGGGTGTGGATGACGTATGTGGCGGGGAGGGCAAAGGCCGGGGTGATTACAGCCTGTCCTGTCTGGATGGGAGCCAGTTTGTCACAGGCTGCCTGGAGTGCTTTCGGCCCGGCTGCCCGGAATATGGCGCCACAGACCCCGCCGCCCATCTGCAGCTGAGGATTGGCAGCGTTGACGATGGCATCCGCGGGAATCTGGGTGATGTCGCCATGGATGATTTCAAGAGGCATGGTCATGTCCTTTCTGCGGAGGGGGATCATTGCTGAATCTGTCACGATGAACAGAATACTGATGCTTCTGTCAAACCCTTGAGAATAATGCAGGAACGCAATCCATGTAAAAGTCAAGATTGAAGCCTGCCACAGGCCTTTGATAGGCTGTGGTTATGGAATGCGTGTATAAAAAATTCAGACTTGTTAACGAACAAATTGATTATCTTCGGAAGTATAAAAAAATATCTGTAACCCATGACGATGAGCCGTACTTCACTGAGCGTAACTATATAGAATTGATCAATCCTTATAAGGAACTGATTTGTTCAGGGAGAGATAAAAATGGAAATCATATCTATAAGAACCAAATAGGCTTTTCCAGCATTTTGGAATTAAGCAAAATAGACGACTATATCTGCGACAGGCTGTTTCCGCTGATTCGCAGTTTTGAAAAGAGATTCAGGAATGCAATTGTACACGAAGTTTGCACGAATTTTCTGAACTCAAAATATACGGATAAGTTTGGAATTGCTTATGTGACTGACATTGCAACTATACTGGATGGAGGTGAATCGGAAGGCAGCGTGATTGCCCCAAATTTAAAATATGTTCTCACCAGAAATGGGTACAATCCTGATGATGAAAACCGAATTCATAATAAGAAAAACCTTCTCAATAAGCTGCTCCAGATAGGAACAGGTAATCAGACTGGATATAAAACGAACCGTCTGATACAGAATGCTGTAAAATCTCAGGGGATTGCTCCGTTCTGGCTGATTGCATCGGTACTGGATTTCGGGGATCTGCAGCTGTTGTTTTCCATGCAGGAAAAAAGCGTACAAGAGCGCATAATTCAATTTCTCAAGGAGGCGGAAAAATCTCAGCCTCTGAGTACCAGAGATATTTTCAGATTTATGGGACGTGTGGAGAGAATCAGAAAAATGAGAAATGCAGTCAATCACTATGTTCCCATCTTTCCTTTGCTGCTCGGCCAGGTACAGAAAAAGATGGAAGATGATCAGGATGTACAGGCCATATCCCTGTTGAAGAATCTTGATAGTCACTGGACGGGACAAGGTGCCAGATGTATTGCTGATGCAGCGCAGCTTATCAATATAAACCGCCAAACTGAGACTCTGTATGGGATACAAATCACGAATTTCAATAGACTGAAGTTTATGAAACTAAAAGGAATCCTTCGAATTCTTGAAAAATAAAAGGCGAACCTTCAACAGATTCGCCAGTTCAGGGACCTAGTCCCCCTTCGTTGTGTTATTTATACCATATTTTCCGTGAATAAGTCAATTGATGATATGCGCTTGATTCTTTGTTGTTACAGGCGGGCAAGAAGTTTACTTCTGCCGATTTTACCGTTTTAATGATGATATGACGAGAAAATAAAATGTTATTACTGCTGATGGATACAGGAGTCCTTTTCTGTTCTGGATATATACATCACCACTCCTGAGTATTTCTGCCATGATTTTTATCCTCCAGATCTCCTGGAACAGCCTGTTTGTTGAACATGGCCAGTGCCTGGTTGACCTTGTCCAGTCTCACTGTTGGCTTTCCCTGCTCCAGATCCCGTACAAATCGCAGACCCAGCCCGGAATACAGGGCAAACTGCTCCTGTGTAAGACCGGCAGCCCGGCGTTCTTTTTTGATCCATTTGCCAATTGGATTGTCGTATTGCATGCCCGTATTATAACATAACGGGTATATTTACGGGAAATATCGGAGATTTTGCCCCATTTTATACCAGAACGGATATAAAACGGGAAAAATGCAGGCGGACAGTGCTTCTTTATACCCGGTCGGATATAAAGGGCTTTGGATTATCGCTGGAACCTGGCCAGAGAAACTGTATGCGAAAACGCACCGGACAGATTGACTGTCCGGTGCGTTTTCTGATGTATATGGTCGGGTTCTACAGATGCAGGACCCGGTCCTTGATTTCCTGGGT
>ERZ778511.2040-NODE-2040-length-11951-cov-3.643914_pt1 | contig 11951 bp, 10 predicted proteins | sample MGYA00510347_ERZ778511 | MGnify/ENA primary metagenome ERZ778511 (study PRJEB29527, sample SAMN07138967) | mouse gut metagenome | material: feces | host: mouse | place: China:Nanjing | collected 2016-01-25 ...
GAACCGGGTAGGGGAAGTCATGCTTTTTATTTTAGTTTAAATGAAAGAGCCGTGAGGCGAGGGCAAGCAGGGCGAGGGCGCAGCCGGTTGCCATAGCCAAGGCGACGGAGAGCAGGTGGCGTCGGGCAGGAGGCAGTTTACGAGGCAGTCTTCTTGCTATAGCCAGTCCGAAAAAAGCGCCGGCCATACCGGCGAGAGCTATAATCCATGTGTTCATCGTCAATCTATTATGCTGATTTTTACTGCGTTTCGGTGGTATAATTGCGAGCCTGCCCGCGTGAAAGCGCGGGGCAGGCTCGCTGTTTATGCATAGTTTCTACTTGCTTTTGAACGTGATCGGAATGGACATCGTGCTTTTAACGGCCTTGCCATCGATAGTGGCAGGAATCCACTTGGGCATCTTTTTTATCGTTGCAATAGCCTCAGCATCAAGCTCGGGCGACACGCTTTTTATCACGGTGATATTGCCCAGCGAGCCGTCGCTCTCGACTTAAAACTGAACCACGACACGACCCTGGGCACCGCTTTTGACAGCCTCAGCAGGATAGTGTATGTTGTCAATCAGGAACTTGTAGAGCTTATCTTCGCCTCCGGGAAAGGACGGTACCGCACCGCTATTCTGCGCCGCAGGCTCGGCTTGCGCGACTACACTTTTTTCACTACTTTTGCCGGTGGAAACTGTGGCGGGACTGTTGCCGAGCGCAGACACGGTAGAGGCCACCGCCGGAATGTTGACCACTGAGAGTGCCGCACCGAGCGCCGGCACCACTGCAAGCGCGCGCAGTCGGCGCAGCTTGCTTGTCTTGGAATTACACATCATAGTAATACGTTTTTTAAGTTTACTGTGGTTCAGGCTGTTGGCGAGAGATGGCATTTTCCGGCCAACAGCCTTTTTTATTAGCAGTATCTGGTATTGCCGGGCTTCGATTCCTGAAGCCAGCACTTTTTCATCGGCTTGGTATTCGTGGACGCAACGCAGCTCGTCGCGCATCAGCCACGACGCAGGATTGTACCAAAAGACTATGCACACAATCTGGGCCACAAGCAGATCGACCCAATGGAGGCTTCGGAGGTGGGCACTTTCGTGGGCTATGACAAGACTACCGCAGCTCTCGATGTCGTCGCGCGTCATAGCTATATATTTCAACCAGCTGAAAGGCGCCAATGCCTTATTCTTTACAAGAGCCAATGTATATGGCCCTGCCGAACTGCGTTCGGCGCTAAGCAATACAGTCCAAAGCCTCGAAAAAGCAAGCACCGACGCAACAAAGGCCACAATCGCCCCAACGGCATAAATCCAGACCGCGAGGACTATCCAGCCGAAAGAGGCACTCCCTAAATCGCCAACCGCCGACATGCTGCTTTCGAGCCTGCCGATAGAGATATTTCCCGGAACAGCCGCACCGATAGCCGGCCAGTCAAACAAGGGCAGAACAAGCGAAAGGCAATAAATAGCCAACAGCACAAAGCGGTTGAATCCGGGTTGGTTCTCGTTGGCCAGCAAGAGCTTATAGGCGAAGTATCCCACAAGCAGCATCAGCCCGGCCTTGACGGTATAAACGATCAGAGCACCCATGTCATTTTCGGTTTTGCTTGTTTATCATATCTATGATCTCCTGCAATTCGTCGACGGAGATCTTTTCTTCCTCAACCAATGCAGACACCACCTTGGCATACGAGTTGCTGAAATAGTTCCTCACAATCTGCCCGAGGCTGCGCTTGGCGAAATCGTCGGCACAGGCAATCGCGTGGTATTTGTATGAACCGCCTACAACCTCGTGGCCCACATAGCCTTTTTCTTCAAGATTGCGGACAGTGGTAGACACTGTGTTGAAATGCGGCCTCGGATCGGGGAAGCACTCAAGCATCTCCCTCACAAACAATGGTCCGCGATTCCACAACAAAGACATCAGCTGTGCCTCGCGTTCACTAAGGTGCTTGTCGTTGCTCTTTGGTCTTGCCATAAACTATTATATTAGTTATATGACGCAAAGGTGCAACTATTATTTTAGTTATCCAAATTATTTCCCCCTTATTTTTTCTATTCTTTTATAATTTTTCTATCTGCGGCGAAAAACGCCCCTATTCACCGCAAATTTGCGGCGAATAGGAGTTCTACAAATTTTGAATATTTTTGCTGAGAGGGCTAAAAAAAGCGGGCGTCCCGAAAAGGAGCGCCCGTGTGCCGGTCAAATAATCGCTTGGATTATTTGGGCAGGAATGCGATGTGGCCGGGTATGTCGCCGGTCTTGACGGTCCACTGGAGCTTGCCTGCGGGACTGTAGTAGCGCAGTTCGCCCGACGAAGTGTAGTTGCGGGCATCGGTGATGACAAATGCGCCTGTGGAGGGCTGCACAGCCAGCGCGTAAGGTGCCATTATGGTCTTCTCGGTACCGTCGGTTATGAAGTTTTTCTCGAAATCGGTATACCCTGTTGCGGTCGGTTCAAGATAGTCGTATGTGATGGTGGCGTTCCACGAGGCATCGTATGTTGTGCCATAGAAATAGAGGTTCTTGCTGCCGAGCGCGAGGTTGGTGCAGGGGAAGTCGATAGTGCTTATCTTGCCGAACGCGCCGTCGGAGTCCTTGGTGATGTGCATCAGGCAAGCCGAGATGTCCTGATAGTTGCCTCGCGATGTTGCCCACATATTGCCGAACCGGTCGAGAACGAGGTGGTGCATATTGATAGCGGCTTCTATGGAACGCTCCACCTTGAAGGAAGCGAGGTCGATTACCGAGATGGTGTTGTCGTACTTGGAAGACAGCTGGCCGGAGTTGGCAACATAGAGTTTGCCGCCGGTAACAACCATTTCCTCCGGCTGGAGGCCTACCGACACCTTGCCGGTCACCGCGAGCGAACGTGCATCGAAGCGCACCACGGTGCCGTGCTCGTCCTTGCCGCTGCCTTCACCTCCAACGAAGCTGCTGACATACACATTGTCGCCGTCGAACGCCAGATAGCGGGGCGAGGATATGTCGACCTGACCGATGCGTTTTGCCGTGCGGGCATCGAGCACTTCTACCTTGTGGCTGCCGTTGAGCACGATGTAGAGGCGTCCGCCGTGAACTGCGATATCGTTGCCGGTGTCGCCGAGTTCGAGCGCCACGCCGGGGTTCTGCTCGGCGTATATGTTGCGCATATATGTGGCCGTAGCATAGTCAAAGTAGTCGAGGGTGCACTTGTTGGAACCCATATTGCCTTCGTTGAGCACGTAGAATCCGGCATAGGCACCGCCGTCGACGCCTGTTTCGCTTACTTTCTCAGTGTCGGAAGCCACTATTGGGGCAGGTTCGTCCTCGGAACACGACACGAAGAAGCCCATCGAGCATACCGCGAGCACTGACAAGAAATGTTTTGTGTTGATTTTCATAATTATAACTTTTGTTGAAATTAAAAATCCCGTTCACACCGCATACAGGCGCGTCCGGGAAGCAATGATACAATCAACAAAAGTAAACCGTGCAGGTAGCGAGCCTGCCGAATCTGCCAAGTCAAGATTTCTCCATAGTCCCGTGGGCGAATCTATATGCTAATACACGAAAAACGGCAGGTATTCTGGCTTATCCCGTTTGTCCGCGCCTTCCCGGCCCCAAGGCCAGTGGCTGAGTGCGGCAAACACACGCTACAAACATAGCGGGGAATCACAGCAGCGGGTACTGCCGGGGTTTCTCACCCCGTTCCCTGGCCCGGCCTCCGCCGGACGCGTACCATTTTCCGGGCGCAAAGTTAGTCAATATTTCCGAATAGCCAAACAACATAGCGCCTGCCGCCGCGTTATACCCTTGATGAATGATAAAGAATTTGCGGCCGAGGTGCTCACCGCCCTACCCTACACCGCCAACGACCAGCAGGTGGCGGTGGTGGCGGCGCTCGCCCGTTTCTGCGCGGCCCCGCCGCAGCCGGAGCGGGTGTTCGTGCTCAACGGCTATGCCGGCACAGGCAAGACCTCGCTTACCGGGGCGCTTGTGCGCACTCTCGAGGCCCGCAAGCGCCGTGCCATACTGATGGCGCCCACAGGCCGCGCCGCGAAGGTATTCTCAGCCAACTCGGGCGGCCACGCGGCCTTTACCATACACCGCAAGATATACCGCCACGCATTCGGCGCCGACGCCGAGCGCGGCGGGCCGCCGATGCCGGCCGAAAACAAGCACCGCGACGCCGTGTTCATAGTCGACGAGGCCTCGATGATAGGCGCCTGCGACGAGCGCGGCACGAGTCTGCTCGACGACCTTATCCAGTATGTGTATTCGGGCTACAACTGCCGCCTGATACTTATCGGCGACACCGCGCAGCTGCCGCCGGTAGGCGAGGAGCGCTCGCCGGCGATGAATCCGGCCGTGCTGCGCGGCCTCGGGCTGAAAGTGACATCTGCCACACTCACCGAAACGGCGCGTCAGGCTGCAGACTCAGGCATACTCTTCAACGCCACGCGCCTGCGCCGCGCCATGGCCTTGGTGGCGGCCACACCGAAAGGCCTTACGCCCCCCGTGCCCAAGCTGCGCACGGCAGGATTCGACGACGTGACCATAGTGGAAGGCGAGGACCTGCCCGAAATACTCACCGGGGCATACGACAATGCGGAAAACGGCGTGGCCGACTCGATACTCATCACCCGCAGCAACCGCCGCGCCGCAGAGTACAACGCCGGCATACGCGGCCAGGTGCTGTACCGCGAGGAGGAGCTTGCGCGAGGCGACATGCTGATAGTGTCGCGCAACCACTACTTCACCGGCGCCAAGCCCCGCGGAATCGAATTTGTGGCCAACGGCGACATCGTTACCGTCGAGCAGGTGTACGGTACCGAGGCTCGCTACGGGCTGCGCTTCGCCGACGTGCGGCTCGCCTTCCCTCCACCGGCCGACGCGCCCGACGACACCGAGCCGGTGGTATTTGAAACCAAAATAATGCTCGACACTCTGGCCGCCGAATACCCCGTGCTACCTCGCGACGACTGGGAAAAGATGTACTATGCCATAATGGCCGACAACGACCGCTTCGGCGACCTGCCGGTGGAGCGCCGCTACGCCTCGCTGCGCACCGACCCCTACTGGAACGCCCTGCAGGTAAAATACGCCTATGCCGTGACGTGCCACAAGGCCCAGGGCGGCCAGTGGGACAATGTGTTTGTCGACCTCAGCTACATACCCGCCGACGCCCTCGGCATGACCCTCTACCGATGGCTGTACACGGCCGTGACCCGCGCCAAGAAGCACCTGTACCTCATATCGCCACCCCGCGAACTCCTCGGCAAATAAGCTGCGACTACCTCAGACATCGATACTGCCACAGAGCAGGCTTATCGCGACCCTGCATTTCACGTAAATTTACGATATACTCTCTGTGTTAAAAGGACGGGCCGGGGCGGATTGGGGGCGAGGGTGCGGAGAGCGAGGTTAATTTTGCGATAAAAAAGTTATGGAGAAAGCAGAATATATCGCACCGAGGCTTGTGGACGGTCTGAGGCCTCGTCCGGGACACATCGTGGAGGGTCTTAGGCCGACCACCGGCGCCGACGGCCTGATGGCGCTTACCACGGCGGGACGTCCGCGGCTGCTGCCCGGAAGCGCGGGGTGGACGCCGCTCGCCCGCACAGGCCAGACAAGGGCTGCCGCCCGCGAGAGGACTCTCGCCCTTCTGGGCGGTGAGGCCCCGGTGGTTCAGGAAGCACGGCTGTCGGGCACGGCTCTGTGCTTGCACCGCCTGTCGCCCGACGAGCTCTTAGTAATGACTTCGGCTGGAGCCGACATTGTAAGCAGCGACGGTATAGCGCTAAAGGCCAATCCTGTAAACTACGAATACCCTCCGATACGCCTGAGGGCTGAAAACGGCAATGTGGCTTCGGCCACCGTCCTGCCGAGAACGCTGTCGAAAAGCTATCGCGACAACCGCAAGCTGTCGGCAGCCGACCGCGCGGCGCTCGCGGGCGACCTCGAGGAGGCATACCGCTCGCTATGTGCCGACGCTGCCGCGGCGGGCTACTTCGTGCAGCCGGTGCTGGCACGCTACAGGCTGCTCGACAGCGGCGGCCGGGTGCTGTTCGAGTCGCCGACGGTGCTGCTGATGCCGCCCGAAGGCACTCAGTGCGGCGACTCCGTGGAGCTAAGTTCTGCCGACGGACAGACCGTCGATTCCTACACCATTCAGGCCAAGGCGTGGCGCCCCGTAATCGACATACCCGCCGCCGACAGCCAATGCCGCGCCGTTGCAGCCGTCGAGATAAGCACAAGCCCCCAGTTCCACCCCTACCACCCGGGGCGCGCGGCAACGGTAAACACCACTCGCACGGCAGCCGGAGTGTTCGCCCGCGTGAGCCTGCCGGGAGCGCACTGGGCGATTTCGGGAGTCAACGATGCGGCGGCATCATCGTTCGTTGCACGCGCCGTGGCCCGCATGGACGTTTTTGAGCATAGGATAGAATATGTCAACACACCTTTCGGAGCCACTGCCCGCACCCTGCGTCCGGCCGTGGCCGCCTCGGCAGAACCGGGCGACGACTCACGGGCCTTGGAGGAGGCGATGCGGCGGCCTGTAGCCCGGCCCGCACGCCGCGAAGCCCTGATGGCGGCTCCGCACACCTTCTCGGCATCGTGCGCGGCCACCGACGGCGTATCGACCGCGTGGGGCTGCATCACAGCCCACAGATATCCGGGCTATCCGCTCCAGACATTCGCCTGCGCGAGCACCGACGAGGCGTGGCACGCCACGATGGTGGTGAAATTCGACGGACGCAAGGGTGTGCGGCGCTTTGAGGAGCACACAGGGCTGTGTCCGGCCAAACTCGGCCCGGTGCTGTCCTATCCCGCTCCAGACGCAAGCGAAATGACGATACTGCTGTCGAAAGGCGGCAGGCTCTACAAGGGGGTATTCGCGCTCCGTCCCGACGAGAGCGGCCTACGGGCCGTATACATATCGCCGGGTCTTAAGCCGATAGAGCTTGCGCAGGCATCAACAGGACAGATTGTCGACATAGAGAATGCCGACTGCGCCTTCCACGACGCCGTGGCGATAGCGCCGGTTGACAATCCTCTGGCCATACTGTCGTCGGCAACAATGCCCGGAGGCACTGTGCGGGCGTTGCAGGCAATGCCCGGCACGGGGCAGTCGTGGGAGTTTGGCCGCTCCCGCTTTTTCGCAGGCACGGGTGCTGGGATATTCTCAGTAGTGGCCTCTTCGGGCGGTGGCAAAATAAGCACACGAATCATCGACAGCCGCGGCATAGGGCGCCGCAGCGCGATGGCCGCCACACCGGAGGCCGTGTACGCCCTACTGACCACCCCGGGAGCCGACACATCGGTACCCGCCGCCATAAACGCCACCGGCAAGGTGCGCCCCATAGCCTTGCCGGGGCCTTACTCGGCTTTGGCATACGACCCGGAGCATAGCGAGCTTTGGGCGTTCAAGGCCAACGGCACGGCAGCCATATTCTGCCTCGGGCACGAAGCCGGCATGTACAGCCGCTACGACGTGGCATGCACCGACACGGCGACAACCGACGGCGAAGCCTACGGCATATCTCCCCAAGGCATCGTATGCCTCGGCATGGAAGATGCCGCCGAACGCAACACCGTGACCTACGCCGACACGGCAAGCCCGAAGAGCCGGCGCCCGTTCGTGCTCAACGCGGCCGTTACCGACATTCGCGCCATAGATAGCACGATGACGATGGCATTCGACGCCGTGAGCAACAACGGGACGGCCGCGCGCCCCTACGTGCGGCTCAGAATCAAGGGCGACATACTCAGCCCCGTGGTGGCGCGCACGGCAGGCGCCCCGGCACGCAGCATAGCGGCGAGGATAGCGGGCAGCGCCGGTGCCGACTTCATATTCACAGGTTTCAGATTGTACATATCATAATGAGTAAGACAGACCTTATACTCTGCCTCGACAGCATACGGCGCCACCTCGCCCGCACGCCTTACGACCCCGTGGCCGGAACGGGCTGCATAGGGCCGCGCAAGGAGGTTGCAGCGCCAGGCTCCCCGCGCAGACAGCGCGTGCCGACCGCGATGCTTGCCGACCCGGCATACAAGGCTGCGCGAGCCAACGCCACCGAGTGGCAGAAGTTGCGGTGCCGCCACGACTTCGAGTACTGGTGCGCCACATGCGCCCGCATAAAGCACAAGACGCGCGGAGCATTCGAGCCTTTCGTGCTCAACGCCCCGCAGCGCAGGCTCGCCGCCGTGCTCGAGGCCGACCGCGCGGCAGGGCGCCCTCTACGCGTGATACTGCTCAAAGCGCGCCAATGGGGCGGAAGCCACACTATCATTTACTCATATATTTAAAAATTATTGTTACCTTTGTACTATGAATAAGAAAGTTATAGCAATAATTCGTACATCCACAACTCAACAGGAGATAGATAGCCAGCGAGAAGAGGTGATTAGAATGGCTCTTAATGATGGTTATAGTATAGAAGAAATTGAGGTTGTAGGCAAGGCAGGTGCATCAGCAATCAAAGTAGATGAAGCCTATATAGCAAATATGAACAGAGTTTATGAATTATTGGAGAAAGTTCCAACTATTGAAACTGTGTATGCTTGGGCTATTGACCGTATAGGTAGAAATGAAGAAATTTTAATGCGCTTAAAAAATACGCTTGTCAAAAAACAGATTCAGTTGGTTATTAAGAATCCTTCTTTGCGCTTATTGGAGAAAGACGGAACTGTAAATAGTGGTGTGGAACTTGCATTTGCCCTATTTGCGACAATGGCAAAACAGGAAATGGAGCAAAAGCAGGCTCGATTTATGCGAGGGCGAAAGAGAAATGATGTGCAAGGTAGATACAATGGTGGATATATTGCCTTTGGCTATAAGGTAGAAAATGGCAAAATTGTTGTAAATGAGGAAGAAGCAAAGGTTGTTCGCCAAATATTCACAGAATTAGCCAGTGGTAAATATAGCTGTGATGGTTTGGCAAAGGAGTTACAATCAAGAGGTGTATTATTCAAGGGTAAGAAACTGTTATTTTCAAATGTTCGGGGAATACTCAAAAATAAAATATACTGCGGAGAACAACTAACAACAACAGGCATCATAAGAAATATCCCCCCCATAGTAAGTAAAGAACTATATTATTCCGCAATAGACGCTATCGCAAGTAATAATCCAAGTAAAACGAACTCAACTACTAATCGTTTTTTGTTTGGGCTAAGGCTTATCACATGTCCTTTCTGTGGTTGTCATTTTTCTGTTGCCGCAAAATTATATCAGTGTCATAATCATAATAGAAATGGATATGACAGTAGAAAAAGTTTTACAAAATGTTCAAATGGCATATCTATTGGTGTTGCAAACTTGGATAGGTTATTATGGTATGCAGCTTCTTGTGTGCATTTTGAATATCTTCGAGACTTAATAAATTCTCGAAATTTGGGTTTAGACGAAAAGATTTCTATTTTAAAACAAAAAATCTCTAATCTATATAATGAAATTGATTCTATCGCAGAAAGAAGAAAAAGAATCAATGAAGTTTATATGGATAATGGTATAACAAGAGAAGAACGAGACAATAAATTTAGGAAACTCACATCTGATAAAGATTTATACAGTCTAAAGATTCGTGAGTTTGAAGAAGAAATAGCCGGATTAGATGCTCTAAAGAATGGTGATACATCGGAATTATTTTTTGATAATATAAGAGCCTTGATGTTACTTGATAATAAAGAACTTAAATGTAAAATTGTTCGCAAACACATTAAGTCAGTGGAATTAGACCGTAGTACCTATAAGAACTATAAAAGGGTTCTGAAAATCCGTATTGTGTATTTCAACCATGCTCCCGCAGAATATCTATATGTTGCAAAAAGTATCGGTGAATTTTTTCCTTTAATAAATGGGGAACTTGTTTATGATGAAAATGGTAATCCCAAACCAATACTGAATATAGATATATTAAAAAATACAATTTGGGCAGAAGATGAAACATGGGGGAACCCTATTTATGGGTCTATATTATAGATAGATGTACTCTATGTTTTTTAACCTATCACTTATAGATTACGTCAAACAGGCATAAGATATGGCACTGTGGTGAAACATGTCTAAAAAATACTTTTGTCGGTAGCATATAATAGAATCGCTTTGTTTGAATCTCCTTTTACATTACATATAACATCAAATGTGTAATCCGATACAGTAAAACAACCTTGGCTTAAAGGAGCGCAAGGAAGTCCTATTATACTTATGTCGGGTAAGCCATCATGAATTAAAATACCTCGTTGATAAGCATTTGAATTGCTTGAATTCAATCCGTGCAATTCAATCGCATTAAGGTCATATTGGCTTGTCTTTCTTCTTCTCCCTAATCTATAATGTCCGAGACTCGAATAATTGCTACCATTCTTGTTACTAAACTTAGGTCTAAAGATGCAATCGAAGTCTTTTCCTATACCATGAGCGCATAATCCCGATACATCTATTCTATTGTTTGGAATATCCACTATGAATAATCTTTCTTTGCCTGAATAAATGGAGAAATCCACAATAATACAATAGTTTGTATCGAGTTGGTTTTTCTTGCAATAATCTAATATCTCTTTTATTAAGTTAGGATTAATAGAAGTTTTGGCACTTCGACCCCAGAACATGGATATTATTGTTAATGTTATAAAACTGAATATTATAACTATAAGTACTTTAATGAGACGTTTCATTAATATAGGTTTGTATATAAGTAAATCCTGTGAGGTCTTGTAAGGAGCTGTCTATAAAAACAGTTTTATCTCCTAAATCCACTTCTACAAAATCATGGTCTTTGAAAAAGGGTCTATGCTTTTTAGGTAATATCTTTTGAGCAACATTATTGAGGTCTATTCCGAATAAATACACTTTACCAACAACAGGTTTAGCCTTATAAGGTAGCTTCTTGACATGAAAGGCATAATTGATAATGGCAGATGTTAGTTGAGCATATCCGACACAGTTTGCTTTACCGCATTGGATATTATTCTTTGCTGTAAAAGAAAGTTTTTTACATACAAGTTCCGAACATTCCTTTATTATCTTTTCGGGTGAATCAGAATACTTACAGATTCTCTCTATTAACGCTTTTAAGTCGGGTGTAATGGCGCACGGTGTCGCACTCCTATCCCTGCATTTATCCAATTTTATTTGCGAGATAAGGAATATAATACTACCTACGCATATCAGTATTGACAATGCAATTTTAATGTGTTTTCTTTTTTGCATAATGATTCCTCCAATCGTCCTCAACAGTAAGATTCGATAATTCGGCATCAAGCAATTTTAGATAGGAATTTAGAGCCGCCTTATTACCACCTCCAATCTCAATATAAAGAGTGTATAACGTATTATATAGAGTTTGTAATTTGCGTATTTGCTTGCTACCACACGAGGAAAATATCAGCGTACTTCGTTCTAAGACTTCTAAGACGGAATAATTAGAAAGTCCTTCGTTCTTATCCATAAACGATTCAGTAAAGTCAAAATATTCTTTTACATTGCGTTGAGGGAATACGGTAATAAAGAATCGCATTTGAATACTTAATGCTTTTCTTTGTTGTTTCTCTGATAGAGAATTGCCTATTGCTGAATAATAAATTTGATGAACGAGTATGCCGAGTAGATATATATGCTTTAATTGTTCACGACCATATCCACCAAGAGGTTTAGGTATAATTGTCGGCGGATTATTTGAATTGTTAGTTTGCGAAATAGCTTTATTATTCTTGTTAGTTGTTCCCGTTTGTACGTCAGTCTTATTCCTCTTAAATGAATACAAGGGTGCAAAAATGTCCCCTAAGAATGGTAATACTTTCCATATCCAAATGATTATAGTTGTTAATATAACCCATATCCCATACTCTGAAAATTGTTCGCCTAAAGAGGGTAAGATTATACTATTCTCAAACCATATAACAAGCATTAATGAACCTAACGCTATTATAACAAAAAAAAAAAACACAATGATATTACGAATAAAATTCATTGGG
>ERZ778511.2046-NODE-2046-length-11930-cov-4.732716_pt1 | contig 11930 bp, 10 predicted proteins | sample MGYA00510347_ERZ778511 | MGnify/ENA primary metagenome ERZ778511 (study PRJEB29527, sample SAMN07138967) | mouse gut metagenome | material: feces | host: mouse | place: China:Nanjing | collected 2016-01-25 ...
GAGCCGGAATTTTTAATATTAGATGAACCTGTCAATGGCTTAGACCCGACAGGAATTATCGAGCTTAGGGAATTGCTCAAAAGACTAGCAAAGGAAAATCATGTGACGGTTTTAATTTCAAGCCATATTTTGAGTGAGCTAAATCAACTGGCAACCTGCTATGGTTTTTTGCATCATGGAAAACTACTCAAACAAATTTCCGCAATCGAGTTAAACGAGGAATGCAGGCGGCATATTCGACTGAAAACAGATGATACGAAAAAGACTGTCACTGTTTTGGAAGAACAACTAAATATTAAAAATTTTTCTGTACAGCCAGACAATTATATAAGGGTATATGAGAAACTGGAAGAAACACATACTATTTCAAAAACGCTTTCTTCTAATGGCATTATAGTCGAAGAACTATCTGTACAGGGAGAAGCATTAGAAACATATTTTGAAAATCTAATAGGAGGTGGAAAACATGTTGAATCAGTTAAAATCTGAATTTCTCAAACTGAAATATTCCAAGCTGTTTATCGCAGTCCCGATTCTTCTCTTGGCAGGGTTGATATTATACGGAAGTTTCAGCCTCTCCTCAGGGGGAACACAGCTGTTCGTTTCGGAGGGAGACGAGGAGACAAATGCTGCCATACAGGGCATGATTGGTTTTTTTGCATTTACATTTGAAAACATTGATATGCCTGAATTTAGCGAAATTATGCAGTCCTGTATCTCCTGCAATGTGTTTCTCTGGATTGTTGCACTCATTTTGACGATACAATTTTTTTGCTATGACTATTCTGCGGGTACTATTAAGCTTCCTATTGCGTATGGAATAGACAGAGTGAAAGTTTACTTTGCGAAAGTGATTGTGATTGTTTTGTATAATGCAGTCTGCTATTTTTTATTCAATGCCATCACGCTATGTTTTACCTGTATACAGATTGGATATACGCCCAATATCACAGAACTGATACAGTATTTAAGTTATATCGGACTGAATTTCTTGGTAATGATTTCCTTTATTTTCCTTTGCATTACGATATCTATTTGCTTGAAGAATACTGGCATCATTGCGACGGTCATGTGTTTGTTCACGTTGGGCGGCGCGGTAATTTATACTGGTATATGGCAGAATTTTCACAGTCACGCAATACTAAAATATTTTGTCTGGCTCAATCCATTATACTATTGGATGAATATGGGTACTTTTCGGCTGGAATACGGACTAATCAAGGAAATTATTGTATATTTTATTTTTGGTTTATTCTTTTTGCTGCCCTTGTCTGTTATACTTGTCAGAAAACAGGAATTTAAATAGGAAGTATTCTGCATTTTATCGAAGGAGAGTGTGTGTATGATTGATTTATTGTTGGTTTTACTGAATCTTATATTAGCATGCTCTCTTTTTTCATGGAAACGCCAAATCTGTGAGATAACAAGACAGATTGGCGAAGACAGAAAACTACGAATTTCCTTATCCAATAAATATATAGAGAATTTAGCTGATACAATCAATGAAAAAAATGATTTGGAACAAAAAACAAAAATTCAGATGATACAGGAAAAAGAACAATTGCAGCAATCTATAGCGAATATCAGTCATGATATAAGAACACCTTTAACATCTATTCAGGGATATTTCGTACTCTTAAAAAGCTGTGAAACGAAAGAAGAACAGGAACACTATTTATCGATCATTCAAGCAAAGGCAGACTATCTAACGGAACTGCTGCAAATATTTTATGATTTGTCATTGATCGATCGTGAGGCTTATATTCTGAAAGTTGAAAAATTAGATATCAATAGAATTGTGACGGATTGTCTGATTGATAAATATAACGAACTGAAAGAACGGACGCCCATTATTCAAACAGAAAATGCTCCTGTATGGATAACCGGAAATACGGTTGTCTGCAAAAGAATTATTGAAAATCTGATTACAAATACAATCCGGTATGCGAACGATTATATTGAAATTGTGATAGACGCAAATGGTATTTTTACAGTAAAAAATACGACATCAGAATTAAAGAATATAGATGTTGATATGCTCTTTCAAAAATTTTATACCGTAGATACATCACGCTCCAATGGGAATGCGGGATTGGGATTGTATATTGTAAGGGAATTATTGGATAAAATAGAGGGTGGTATAAAAGGGATTCAATATAAAAATAATGTCTTGACAATCTCAGTTTATTTTAAACTTTATCATTGACTTCTCTTTCAAATATAATCATCTTGATTGTAGAAGCTGCCATCTTGACAAAGCATTTTGCAGGTGCTATAGTGACAATTAACATATTGTTTTCGTTTCAGACAGGAGGTTTCCCATGTAATCCGATATTCCGATAAAATAATACAGAGTCATCACAGGCACGATCTGCGTTAGATTGTGGCTATGTTTTTGTGCACAGGCAGGGAAACGTTCCCTGTTTACTTCTGTAAATCGGAATAAAGGATCAGTATGGAGCATCTGCCTGAGAGGGTATTGCTATTTTTTGTATGCTGTGAAAGTATTCCTTCACAGCTTTTTTTATGCACACGGACGTTGCCCGTGGTGCATAGAAAAGGCTTGCATAGAGATTAGAAGGAAAGAGGATTGATAGAGATGGAACAGATTTTTAAATACCCAAGAACCCGGCATCTTGAGGGTTCGAGGCAGCAGCTGGGAGACGGGGACTTAAAGGTTGTAAAATTGGAGGAGATCAGGGGAAGCTATTTGGTTCTGGAGGAAAAGGTAGATGGAGCGAACTGCGGGATCAGTTTTGGCGGAGATGGAAAAATGTATTTGCAGAGCCGCGGCCATTTTTTAAACGGCGGATACGGCGAACGACAGTTTGATTTGTTCAAAGTCTGGGCGAGTTGTTTTGAAAGCAGTCTGCACGCGCTGTTAGGAGACCAATACGTGATGTACGGTGAATGGCTGTTTGCGAAGCATACTGTATTTTATGACAGGCTGCCGCACTATTTTATGGAGTTCGATATTTTTGACAAAAGGCAGCAGCGGTTCTTTTCAACCCGCAAGCGCAGGGAATTTCTGGACAATGCGCCGTTTATTCATTCGGTGCGTGTATTGACGCAGGGATATTTCAACACAGTGGGGGAAATTGAGAAGTGGATTGGGCAGAGTCTTTTTATTTCCGAGCGTCAGCAGGATAATTTTCTTGCACAGTGCAGGAAGAGCGGCACAGACAGCGGGCTGGCAGCTCGGCAGACCGATTTGACGGGAATCATGGAAGGAATTTATATCAAGGTGGAGGACGGAGACTACGTGACAGACCGTCTAAAGTATGTGCGTGGGTCTTTCCTCAACACCATTCTCGATTCGGAGAGCCACTGGGCAGACCGGCCGATTATCGTCAATTGTCTGGCAGACGGAGTGGATTTGTTTGCTGTACAGGAGGGAGCGGAGGCGGATGTGTCAGGAAATTCTTAGAGAAATTCGCAGTGGTGGATTTTCTTTTCAGAAGCTCTCTTGCAAATATGACGAGTTAAAACAGATGCGAGATATACCTCAAAATCCCGCCTATCACGGCGAGGGTGATGTTTACCGCCATACAGAAATGGTCTGTGAATCGCTTTTAGCACTTCCAGAGTGGGGGGAACTTGCGCAGGAGGAACAGGAGTTGTTGTTTATGGCGGCAGCTTTTCATGACATTGGCAAGATTTACTGCACCAAGCAGGAGGACGGAAACTGGGTATCGCCCAATCACACGAAAATTGGGGAAAAGAAGTTCCGATGGCTGGCTTACAGCAAGGCGGAGAAGTTCGGGCTGACCTTTTCCCAGCGGGAGATAGCTGCCAAGCTGATTCGGTATCACGGATTGCCCGTGTGGTTCTGGACAAAAGACAGAATAGAATGTGATTTGCTGAAAGCGGCGGAGAGCATTCCTTTGAGGCTTCTGTATCTGCTCTCCAAGGCAGATGTGCGGGGACGGATTGCAAAGGAAGCCTGCCAGTTGGAAGAGCAGGTGGCATTATTTGCGGACTATGCAAAGGAGTTGGGCATTTGGGAACAGCCGTATATGTTTGCCAATTGCTATACCAAATATGAATATTTTCATCGGGAGGCATTATGGTATCAGGCAGCGTTATGTGATCGCACGGAGTTTGATGTTCTCTTGCTGTCAGGTCTGCCGCTTGCGGGAAAAGATAGCTGGATTGCGCAGCATGGCGGCGGACTGCCAGCTGTCTCGCTCGATGATATCCGGGAACAGATGGGCATCTCGCCTGCCAAAAATTCAGGCAGGGTAGCGCAGGCTGCCACGGAACAGGCAAGAATTTATTTGAGGAGAAAGCAGCCGTTTATATGGAATGCGACGAACATCATTCAGGAGACCAGACAGCGGCTGATTGGGCTGTTTGCCGGATATGGTGCGCGGGTGCATGTGCTGTATTTGGAAGTCCCGTATCAAGAGCTGTTTGCCAGAAACCAAATAAGAGCACGTTATATTCCCGAACCTGCATTGGAGGATATGATTCGAAAACTGGAAATGCCAGCGCCGTGGGAGGCGTATGAGGTGAGCTGGAACGTGCTTTGACGGAACGTGTCATGACAGTCTGTTTGAATTTTTATTCCTTTACAACCTTATTGAATTAAATTATAATATAGTTGATAGTTCGTTATAGTTCTGTATTAATTGTAAAAAGAAAGAGGCAAAGCAATGAATGTGATACAAGTGGCACTTGATCGTTTATATCTTGATCCCAATAATTACAGGCTAAGAGGTAATCCGAATTACAAAACGGTGGAAGATAAAAACATATGCAATAGTATGGTTCAGAAACGCGTGATGAAAATGATGAAAGGTGAAAATTCATCAGATATAAAAGATTTGCTGGAGAGTTTTAAGGAAAATGGTTATCTAAAGATTGATAACATTATTGTTAGACCGCTTGATGATTCGAAGGAACAGTATCTTGTAGTGGAAGGGAACAGGAGAATTACCACACTCAAGGTTTTGAAGGAACTATACGAAGATGGCATGGAAATAGGCAAAGTAAACCCAGAATGCTTTGATAATTTGGAGGTGGTTGAATATGATGCTGATGATAAGGAATATGAAATTCTCATGGGATTGCGACATGTTAGCGGTGTTAGGCAGTGGGGAGATTATGAACAGTCAGAATTGATTGCCAATTTAGTGCGCAGGCATCATATGGAATTGAGAGATATCTCAGAAAGTCTTGGAATAACACTGAAAAATGTGAAGCGAAGATTAAACACATATTATGCACTGGAAATATTTAGGAATGATGCAGAATATGGCGATTATTTTGCACCGAATAAATTATCATCGATTTTTTATGAAATCATGGGGAAGCCCGAAATGAGAGATCAATGGCTTGAATGGAATGAAAATCTTAATTCTTTTCAGAATAAGCAAAATATGAGGCGATTGTTTTCATGGTTGGTTCCCTATGAAGATGATAATGGCAAAATGCTCGAGCCTATAGTCACAAAACGGGATGAAATAAGAGAAATTATGAAGTTTGTGATGGATGATCAGGCTTTGGAAAAGCTAGAGGAAAGCAGAAATGTGACAGAGGCGAAAGAGGAAAGTGAGTACTGCTCGAAAGAAGCCCTAAAGAATAATTTTAAGCAAATTACACGCATTTTGAATAAGTTAAATTTAGGAACACTTACAAATTTAGAAGATCAGGACAGAGTGACCATTTTAAAGATTATTGACCAGATGGAGACACAGGGAAAGCTGATTAAAAAATTAATTCAATCATTATAAGGATATAGGCATGGGTAATTTGTACGTAAAAGAGAAACAGTTTAGGGCAATCATCGAAAAATTGATTATATCGTCGGATAAGATTGATAGTGTAGACAGATTGTATGAGGAAATATTTGGGAGTACGAATGCTGAAGAAGTACAGTTATTAGCGGAGAAGATAGCTGTATTCTTTCAAGATGCTGAAACGTTATATGGACATAGTCTGCTAAAGTTTAATAATGATACGTTTATTTATCAAGTGAATGAGCAGTATAGACAAGATTTGATTCAGATCACACAGGTGATTGACCATATTACAGCTGGAGATTTTGAGAAGCTGTGCGCTTTGCTTTTTAAAAGAGATTGTTGGATGTGAGGAAGTGAATGCTACACAATGTTCACATGACCAAGGAATTGATTTTGTCGGCTACAAAAAATATGTACCGTGTTTGACGGCAAATGAACAAAACAGTAATCTGTTGTATGTGATAGGTCAGGCAAAACATTATAAAAATGAATGTGTTGAGGTGTCTGAAATTAGAGAGCTTGCAGGTGCAATTTATTTGTTAAAGACGAATGATTTCTCGAAAAAAAGAGCACAAATAGGAGAGCGGGTGATATATAGGAATCTTGTAATTGATGCATTTACACCGATTATTCCGTATTTTATAACATCAAATTACTTTACAAGTTACGCATATATTTTATGCAAAAATGCTGCAATTATAGCCATAGATCGACTTGAACTCGTGTTAAACTTCTTATTTTCTAACCGTTTTAGAGGAATGAGCCAGAACGAGATACTTCAAGAGATACAAGAGGTCGATAGAATAAGTTAATATCATAAATTCATATAATTTGTGTGAAAAGAAAGGAGCATAAAAATAATAATGATAAAGAAAATGGTTAAAAACAGTGCGCTCGCCATTGCCGCCACGACCATGCTGCTGACAGGCTGCCAGTCCAACACGGACACCGGTGCAGAGACGGAGGCATTGAAAGAACAAATCACACAGTTAGAACAGCAGATCGCCGCATTGCAGCAGCAGGCGGCAGATAACAATGTACCAGATGACAATGCAGTGAGCAGCAATACAACCGACGAAACGCCGTTCGCGGCGGAATCTGCACAGGAACAAACTGACACCAGTGTCAGAAATGACCAGCAGTCTGACAGCATCGTAAATAACAGTACACAGATACAGCCCACACCAAACGCAGAGAGCAATCATATTCCCGGCCATGACGAAGAGCGCAATCATAATCCGTCACAATATGATCAAAATGGCGGTGTGTCGAACCAGCCGGACAATTCGACAGCCGGGCTGACGACCTATACCATGCAGGAGTTAGGCAGTATGGTCGATGCGTTTGTCGAAAAGGCAAACAGCGCCGCGCCGGGCGGAACAGCCGCAGACGGTCTGGAGCAGTTCTTTGCCTTGAAGCAGGAGGAGAAGCAGATTGATGATCTGCTCGACCGCCATGAGGATGAGCTGGAATACCTCTATAAAAACCAATCCCTGACAAGGGAGGACTATAAACGGCTCGAGCGCGAACTGGAATTGCTCGAGGATAAGCTGGACGCCGCAGAGGACCAGCTAGAGTATGTGTTTGGCATTGATGATTAATTGATAGATGTCATTGCTGCTTTGTCAGTAAAGTCAATGTCATATCTCGTTCCGTGCGAGAACAGGACACCGTACCAAGGCTCGCGCCTGTCCCATGTGCTGTATACCAGTCTCCGGCAATCGCTGCATTGGGATACTATAAATTCAAACAGGAGGAGATCACAATGAAACCAGTAGTACTTTGTTATGAAAAATGCAGCACCTGTAAAACGGCGCTAAAGTGGGTGGAGGAAATCGGCTGTGAGGTGCAGATTCGTCCCATCAAGGAAGAAAACCCGACAGCGGAGGAGCTGAAAGAGTGGCACGCAAAGAGCGGATTGCCTCTAAAGCGGTTTTTTAATACCAGCGGAAATCTGTATAAAGAAATGAAGCTCAAGGATAAACTGCCCGGGATGAGCGAGGAGGAGCAGTACCAGTTGTTATCCACAGACGGAATGCTGGTAAAGCGCCCCCTGCTGATCACAGACCAAGACGTATGTCCGGGCTTTCAAGAGGCAGTGTGGCACGAGGCGCTGATGCGGCAAGCTTAATGCTGGCGCTCAAACACCGGAATTTGCACTAACGGCGCAGGACTGAGCACAGTCTGTCCGCCCTCATAAAGCTGATTGTCGGAATATCGTGGGGACCACGGTCGCCGTGCATGCGCAGAATTGGGGTGAACACGGCAAATTCGAACCAGCGCAGCAAAAGTTCGCGAAAATCTGGGTCGGCGGCATCGTCCGTCATAAAGCCGCCAATATCCGTCGTCCACCACGGGATACCCGCAAGCCCCATGTGAAGCCCTGCGATCATTTGGTCTCGCAGGGACTCAAACGTGCTTGGGATATCACCGGACCACAATAGGGACGCATATTTCTGGCTGCTGCCGTGTTCCGTCTGGATGAGCAGACCGCGGTCGAACAATTCGGCGAAGTTTTCACTCTTTTTGTCAACGGTGGGCCACACAGACACGACAACCTTGGTGCCCATAGCGTGCAGCTCGTCGCACATTGCTTTTGGGTCAGGCCAGTATTCTGCGTCAAATTTCCAATCGCCCTGTCTCGTCCAGTGGAAAAAGTCAATCACAATCACATCAAGCGCAATTCCCAATTCCTTGTATTTTCTTGCCACGCCAAGCACTTCCTCCTGCGTCCGGTAACGCAGCTTGCATTGCCAGAGTCCGAGAAGCGCCTTGTCGATCATGGGTGTTCTGCCAGTCACTTCAGTGTAGTTTTGCAGAATTTTTGCGGGATTGTCATCGACGGTAATCCAGTAGTCGAGCTGTTTTGCGGCCTTGGCTTCCCACTCCGTATAGTTTCTGCCAAACACGACATTGCCGACGCCCGGATGATTCCACAAAAAGCCATAGCCGAGACTGGACACCGCAAATGGGATAGAAGTCTGTGAATTGCGCTGCGCAAGCTCTAAGGTACAGCCCTTTAGATCGAGGTAAGACTGCTGATACTGTCCCATGCCATAGATCTTTTCGCCGTCGGTACTCTCAAAGCGCAGCTTCATCTCATAGTCGCCGCCAATGATAGCCTTGTACGCCCGCCCGCGGATTCTAAGGCACCTGCTCTGGCGGCAGGAGGGCTGGTCGTAATCCCGATGATATTCTTTGAGGATTCTTTGTCCATCGCGGTAAAATGTCATAATCCCCGCCGCATCTACCTTGATGCACAGACGCCCGTTTGTAATAGACGCGTTTGTTATGGAAACGTCAGGGTTTTGCGTATTTTCGCCGCAGTTCAATTCGATGGAGACATCGGCGGAAGTGTCCGGTACAGGTTCTTCGAGCGCCCAGTCTTGGCTGGTAAAATTGGGGAATTTTGTCGCGCGGATACGCAGTGCGTTTTTGCCCCACGGTGTGATGCACACAGTCTCATACTGGTGCTTCCACATGAGGGATTGGTTTTCTTTCCAGAATTTCATAGAAGGTTCCTCCAGTTCTTGAATTTGTCTGCCGCGGGTATAGCGGATTGGCTTATAATTGTATTATATTCACTAGATAGCTTGTATTCTATAACAATATTTGCTTATCTTTGTACAGTATTCGTGTGAAGCCTTAAAACGGTGGTTTAGGGCTGCGCTTTACATTTTTGTAGTGGCTGTAGCATGCAAAAAGATTCTGCGTCAAACTATCCAAAACTTTATTTTCACTGTACTAATTTTGAGAAAAGTATACTTTTGCCTGAGATGTGTGCTATACTTGGAGGGAGAGAACGAGGAAAGCATAAAGCGCGTGGAAAGAAGGGAAAACATGACAGGAAAAGTAAAGCTCCCGATGGGAATTGAGGACTTTGAAGAAATGCGCACAATGGGATATTACTATGCCGATAAGACAGGGTTAATCAAAACGCTGCTGGAGCATTTCGGGAAGGTCAGTCTGTTTACACGGCCAAGACGTTTTGGCAAAACGCTGAACATGAGCATGTTAAAGCATTTCTTTGAGACAGGCAGTGACGGCACACTCTTTGACGGACTGGAAATTGCAAGGGATCAAGAGCTTTGCGAAGAGTACATGGGAAAATTTCCAGTGATTGCGGTTAGCTTGAAGAATTCGGCGAGTGATACGATGGACGGCGCTATGGAATTGCTTCGGAATATAATAGGAAAAGAGGCATTGAGATTTTCTTTTCTCTTGGAGAGCAGCAGTCTGACTGAAATGGAGTGCAGGCGGTACAAGGCGCTGATTCAGGTTGATGACAATGGGATTTTTACGATGAAAGACCAGCTTCTAGGAGACAGCCTCTTGTTTTTGTCTAATTGTCTGTACAAGCACTATGGGCAAAAAACCATTATTCTAATTGATGAATACGATGTTCCGCTTGACAAGGCGTACCACGCTGGATACTATGATGCGATGGTGGATTTTATCAGAACGCTGTTTGGTCAAGCACTCAAGACAAACAGCAGCCTGTACTTTGCAGTCCTCACGGGGTGTCTGAGAATCTCGAAGGAGAGTATTTTTACAGGACTCAATAACTTTAATGTCTACACTGTCAATGATGTGCAGTACAATGAATATTTTGGCTTCTCGGACATGGAAGTAAGGAGAATGCTTGCGTTTTATGGTTTTATGGAAAAATACGAAATAATTAGGGAATGGTACGATGGCTACCGGTTCGGCGGTCTGGAAATTTACTGTCCATGGGATGTGGTAAGCTACTGTCATGCACTCAGAATGAATCCTGCGCAAAGTCCTCAGAATTATTGGGTAAACACAAGCAGCAACAGCATTATCAGAAAATTTATAGACAAGTCAGATGCGACGACGCGGGAGGAAATCGAGCGTTTAATTAATGGCGGCAGCATCAAAAAAGAGATACTGCACGAGCTGACCTACAGGGATTTGGATGCGGATATCAGCCATTTGTGGAGTATTTTGTACACGACGGGATATCTGACCCAATGCGCAAAAGACGAAGCTGGACTGACGGAATTGACGATTCCAAACAGGGAGATTCAGTGGGTTTTTCTCAAACAGTTTCGTGAGTGGTTTGAGAAAGAAACCCGCAGTGATACGCAAAAGCTGGAGGCCTTCTGCCGGGCATTTGAAGAAAATGACACTGATGTCATTGAAAAGGGCTTCACCTCCTACCTTCGAAAAACAATTCGTATCCGTGACACCAATGTCAGAAAAGAGATGAAGGAAAACTTCTATCACGGAATCCTGCTGGGATTGTTTGCTGGAATGGCGGGCTGGAAGGTCAAGAGTAACGCCGAGGCGGGCGAGGGCTACAGCGACATTACAGTGGAGGTGGAGGAGAAAGACATCGGTATCTTGATTGAATTAAAGTATGCTGAACACGCAGAGTTTGATGCTGGTTGTACGGCAGCGCTGCAACAAATATCGGACAGGAATTATGAGGAGACACTGCTCGATGACGGAATGCAGACCATATACAAATATGGGATTGCATGTTATAAAAAGCGCTGTAAGGTGGTTTCGGGGGAAGCATGTATAAAGTAATGGAGGACAACGGCATGAAGCGCAGGTTTAATATCACAGGTTCCTGTAACCAGAGAAAGCATTATATGGTAAACCTAGATGAACGGTTAAAAAGGATAAAAGAAGAATACGTTGATGAAGGAAACTATTTTGTGATCAACAGAGGGCGGCAGTATGGAAAAACCACAACACTGAGAGCTTTAGCGGAATTTTTAAAAGAAGAATACATTGTCCTTTCGATGGATTTTCAGATGATGAGTACCGCGGCTTTTGCGGACGAGCGGACGTTTATCATGTCTTTTATAGAATATATTGAAGAACTGGTTTTTCCCGCAAAGGAATCAACAAAACTGTTTCCGGCGGAAATGTCACAAGCGATAAACTGTCTGAAAGAACAAGAAAATATATCAATGAAGGATATGTTTGGTTTTTTGAGCAGAATGTGCGCAATGTCCCAAAAACCAATTGTCCTGATGATTGATGAGGTAGACAGTGCATCAAATAATCAAGTGTTTATTGATTTTCTTGCACAGCTTAGAGGCTATTACCTCGACAGAGAAAGGCGTTCGATTTTTCATTCGGTTATTCTTGCGGCGGTCTATGATATTAAAAACCTAAAGCAAAAGATACGCCCGGACGAGGCGCACCAGTATA
>ERZ778511.2049-NODE-2049-length-11900-cov-8.477839_pt1 | contig 11900 bp, 15 predicted proteins | sample MGYA00510347_ERZ778511 | MGnify/ENA primary metagenome ERZ778511 (study PRJEB29527, sample SAMN07138967) | mouse gut metagenome | material: feces | host: mouse | place: China:Nanjing | collected 2016-01-25 ...
TGCCTTAAGAAATATAGTCTAAATAGAGTGTCCAACTTTATGGGTTCACTTCATTGAGTGATCTTTTTATATACTCTTAACTACCATATACACAGCTAAGCTTTCTTTAGCTAGCCTTTTCTCCAATAAAAAAGCTTGGGCGTTCCTGCACCCAAGCTCTCCGTCTTATATCCTACCCACGTTTTACCGTATGCTTGTTACGGTCTTTTTCCTTAACATAACGGTGGGCATGCTTTTTCAAGTACTGTAATAATTTAGCCTCGTTGGCAAATTCACGTGGATGTTGTTGACCATGCAACCGTAAAGTGATCTTATTGATCTTGTCACGTCCTGTCCAGGTATAACTATGTTCAACGATAAAACGATTCAAAAACTTACCGTCTTTTTTGCCAAACTTCAGTACATATACTCTCTCAGGCACCATCAACGGATTAACGTGCTCTTTTTCATACTCGACACCGTGTGCACGTAGAAAATTTTTCGTTTTTCTAAGCATGTTTCTCCTCCTAACTTGATAGTAATCCTTTTTACTTACTCCACCTATTATAGCACCTTTGAACTTATTTTTTGATAATAATTTGTTAACATTAACAAATTTAAAATAATTATTCAATAACTTTATAAAAAAAGCCGCTGGTAAAACCAACAGCTTTGACTTATCACCCGTACGGGGATCGAACCCGTAACTCCGCCTTGAGAGGGCGACGTCTTAACCAATTTGACCAACGGGCAATGACTACTCTTATTAGTATACTCTCTTTTTAAATAACGTCAACTATTTATTCAAATTTTTTAACGCAAAAAAGCAATAACCTAAAAAGAGTAATCCCGTCCAAATAACACAGAGGACAAAAACTAGATCTAACCATGCAAAAGCTAGGTAAAATCTAGTAGCAAACACTAATAAGGTGGTAACACACCAAATAACTAGCTTACGTTTGAGATATGCATTCTCATTTGCCATTAAATATCACTTGCAATTCTGGGATCGCATTTAACTCACGGTCATAATATTGGACCTCGATCTGTTTACCATTTTCGTCAGCAAAAGTCTCAACTATCGCAAATGTTCCACCGATCGCAGTGTATTTTCCACGTGGATAGCTGATACTTCCCGGATTCAAAAGTAATTTACCATTAATTACTTCGACCCCTAATTGATGAGTATGCCCAAAGAAAGCCATATTGGCACCAAATTCATCCATTTTAGCTTGCAGACCACCCAAGCCAAAGCCTACACCAAGTAAATGCCCGTGAACTAACAAGATCTTGTCTTGACCACGATCAAAAAATTGTTCGTCTTGTAGAGCCAGATCATAATCACAATTACCACGAACGACTTTAAAATATTTGAAAACTTCATCTGCTACTGGCAACTCTGAATCACCACAATGTAACATCAGATCAACTTTACCTGCGTAAGCTGTGACCAATTTTTGCAAGATTGCCTTATCCCCATGACTATCACTAACAACTAAATATTTCATTTTATCGTACCTCATTTAGCCATGCATCAAAACGTTCCATCAAAGCATTGACTGCTCGCCCACGATGACTGACACTATTTTTTTCTTCCATTGACAATTGGGCAAATGAGCACTCAAATGGCGGATAATAGAACAGTGGGTCATAACCAAAACCACCTTGTCCGCGTTGTTTCTCTAAGATCACACCGTTGACTTCACCTTCAACTGCCAACTGTGCGCCAGCTGGACTAGCAACGACGATCGCACAATGAAAATGAGCTGTCCGTTTATCAGAAGCAACACCGGCTAATTCAGCCAACAATTTTTGTTTATTGGCTTCATCATCGTGATCGCCAGCATAACGTGCCGAATAGATCCCTGGGGCCCCATCTAAATAGTCGACCATCAGCCCTGAGTCATCTGCTAAAGCGATCACTTGGTACTTTTCAGCTAAGGCTAGCGCTTTGATAGCTGCATTTTGCGCAAACGTTTCACCATCTTCGACGATCTCGATCGGATCATTTAGATCATTTAACGTCACAACTTCAAAGCCCTTTGGTTCAAATAGTTTCCGATACTCTTTAGCCTTACCTTCATTTTTAGTTGCAATTAAAATCTTATCCATGAACATCACCTCACTACAATTATGCACTAAAGCACACCTTGATTTCAAACTAACTACTATCCACCGAGTTTAAAAATCATTAGTAACACGGTATAATTAGAGTAATAACTATTATTAAGGATGTGTCTTTTTTAATGCAAGATAATTTTTATGAACTAGCAAGTTCGCAAGATCAACTCGGTGCGACTTTGATCCGCGATGCCTTGATCCCCGATATCTTGGGCAAGGATAACAATATACTTTATTGGGCTGGCAGACGTTTGGCCCGTCTCTTTCCTTTAGCTAAGGATGAAGAGTTACCGATCTTCTTTGAACAGGCAAATTGGGGAAAGTTAGAGCGGGTCAAAGCCAAAAAGGAACAACAATACTTTGAATTGACTGGTCAGATCGTTGAGACGCGACAAAAATTGAATTCAGCTTGTGAATTTTTGATCGAAGCGGGCTTTTTGGCAGAAACGATCCAAAATCAACTCGGTTTCGTCACAGAAGCGATCATTGATAAAAAGACACATGGTACTGTAACGATCTTAGTCCAAGTCGACACTAAAGATCCCCTTGATCTCGACTTTATCGAAGAACAACAGCCCCTTAACATCTTGGCTGGATCAGAAGAAAATTAAACATAGATCTATTTATCTTTTACAGTTATCCATCTAAATAAATAACGCGGGCGCTACCACGATACAAAACATCATGGTAGCGCCCGCGTTATTTATTAAAGATATTGTTCTAATTTTGCTTTGAGTGCGCCTTTATCATGGTAGCCGATCAAAGTATCAACTACTTGACCATCTTTTTGGATCAATAAAGTTGGGATACTCATCACACCATATTTAGCTGCTGTAGCTTGGTTCTTATCAACATCGACTTTACCGATCTTTACTTGGCCTGCCATCTCTTCGGCAAGTTTTTCAACTACAGGCGCTTGCATCCGACAAGGGCCACACCATGTTGCCCAAAAATCAGTTAAAGTCACACCACTTGCAGTTTCTTGTGCAAAGTCTTCATCTGTCCATTCTTTTACCATTACACTGTTCCCTCACTTTTCATTTCATATTTATTCAGTAAGAATATATCATATCTAAACCAAAAAGCAACTTATTTGTTTTAACGGAAATAAACGACCGTAGCTCCATTGCCACCATTATTCGGAGCTGCAAAATTAAAGCTTTTGACAGCACGATTAGATTGCAGATACTGTGTGATCCCTTGGCGCAAGGCTCCGGTCCCTTTACCATGCACGATCGTTACTGACGGATATCCCGCTAAGATCGCGGCATCAATATAGCGATCCACCTCAGTCATTGCTTCTTCATAGCGCTTGCCTCGCAGGTCAAGTTGAGGTGAAACATGGCTCGTTTTGGCTGAGCGCAAGACGGTCCCAGCACGTTTGACTTTCTTTGGTTCAACATTGATCTTTTCGAGATCAGCTTCATCGATCTTCATCTTCAAGATCCCTAACTGAACTTCCCAAACATGCTCACCAACTTTTTGCACCAAGACCCCGCGTTGGCCATATGAGGTCACCATCACATCATCGTTTGGCTTGAAAGCTTGTTTGCGTTTAGCACGTTTCAAGACTTTATTTTTCTTCAAAGCCCGTTTTTGCTCAAGCGCATTTAAATTGGCCTTGGCATCGATCAGTTCATTTTCCTTGATCTGGGTAGCAGCATTTTGTTTTAATGCTCGTAATTCACTAATGATCTCATCAGCTTTTCGTTTAGCTTGTTCGACGATCTCGTTAGCCTTTTGCTTAGCTTGATCTTGCATTTGCTCACGCTCATTGACAAAACGTTCATAGGCCGTTGCCAAATCGTGGTGCAATTTTTGAGCTTCATCAAGGTTGGCTTGCAAACTGATCGCCTCTTCTTCTGCTTGGCGCCGTTTTGCAACCAGATCAGCGATCATATTATTTAGATCTTGGCTGTCTTTAGCAACTAAATTCCGAGCGGCTGTGACGATCGTTTGGGATAACCCTAAGCGCTCGGAAATATTGAACGCATTACTTTGTCCTGGGATCCCGATAAGCAACCGATATGTCGGCCGTAATGTTTCTTCATTGAATTCCATCGAAGCATTGATCGTTTGGGTCCGTTCAAAGCCATATGTTTTAAGCTCAGGATAGTGTGTCGTTGCCAAAACATAAGCTCCACTAGCACCGATAGCGTCCAAGATCGCGATCGCAAGCGCAGCCCCTTCTTGTGGGTCAGTCCCAGCTCCCAACTCGTCGAATAAAACAAGGGAGTCTTGATCGACCCGTTCTAAAATATTGACGATATTTGTCATATGCGAAGAAAACGTACTTAGACTTTGCTCGATCGATTGTTCATCTCCAATATCAGCAAAAATATCCTTAAAGACCCCGATCCGACTATTTTCAAAAGCTGGGATAAATAACCCTGATTGTCCCATCATTTGAACTAATCCCAAAGTCTTTAACGTGATCGTCTTACCACCTGTATTAGGTCCGGTGATCACCATTGCTTGATAATCTTTTCCTAAGATAATATCATTTTTGACCGCTTTATCCATCTCTAACAGCGGATGCCAAACTTGACGCAAGTAAATGTCTTTTTGTTCTGACAATAAAGGTTGTGTTGCTTTGAGCTCTTTAGCGTATTTTGCTTTAGCATTGATAAAGTCAAATTCACCTAAGATCTTAGCATCGTGTGCCAACTCAGCCGTATAAGGCATCGTTTCTTCCGATAATTCGCGTAAGATCCGCAAGATCTCTTCTTTTTCAGCAACTTGTTCTTGCTTGAGGCGATTATTTAGCTCTACGATCTCACGGGGTTCGATAAAGTAGGTCTGCCCCGAAGAACTTTGGTCATGAACGATCCCACCAAATTTTCCCTTATGCTCGGCTCGCACAGGGATAACATAGCGATCATTTCTGATCGTCACATTCGCCCCGCTCAGATATTTGGCATTATTACCACGAGTCAATGCCACTAAACGGTTCCTGATCGTGGCTTCAGTTGTTGAGATCTGACGGCGCAATGAGCGCAAAAGACTGGATGCATCATCGGTCACATAGCCATCAGCTTCCAATGATACTTGCAGTCGCTTAGCTAATTGTGGTAGCGTCTCAAGCTGTTCTTCGAGTTCATACAGATAATTCAATTCAACTTTTTCATCTGCTAGAGCCGTAAAAAAGCGATGCACTTCATTAGCTGAGCGCAACACCTGACTGATCTCAGCTAATTCCTTGCCATTTAGCGTTGCTCCGATCTCCAAACGTTTAAGATGATCGGTGATCAACGTTAACTGTGGGATTGGTACCCCACCTTTTAGGCGCAAAATATCTGCGCCATCTTTTGTTTGTAAGAGCTTCACCTGAATCTCATCAAGGTCAGTACTAGGGCTTAAGCGCTTGACTTGACGCTTACCCATTTCAGTTGTCGCATGTTGGAACAACTTATGTTTGATCTTGTCATATTCGAGGATCGCTAAACTTTTACGATTCATTTCCATCCCCCTGTGGTTCAAGTAACCAGTTATCTAATACTTGTTGTGAGATGACTGGTGTCTTTTTTAACATAAATTGTGCTACGCTAGATTCGGCGATAAATGGTTTTGGTTGCACACCAGGCCAAGTATCCACTAGTAGCAACAAAAAGAAGATCACACCATACATCATTGCCACCGAAAAAAGACCACCTAATAGACGGTCAGCTTGGGAAATGATCGGTATCTTCTTGGCTGTTTGGCGGACTGCATTTGTAATGAACCGTAGTCCTAAGCCACCAATGATCGCGATGACCCAAAAAGCCAGCATCTGATAGAAGATCCGATTCACTTCTGTCGTTGCCAATATACTACTTAACTTTTGTCCCAAACTAGGTGCAAAGTAAAGTCCCAGACCTGCGACTACTACAAAGCCAACTAGCTTGATAAAGATCGCCGCTAGACCTTTATGCGTTCCATGACGAAAAGCTGCTATTAGTACGATCAAAATACCTATTGTTAAAATCATTTTTTCTCTATTCTTTTGGCTTTGTTTGCTTTAATTTCAGCAATTCTTCTTGTTTATATAACTGATCTGAAACTGCATTGATCGCTAATAGGATCGCTGCTTTTTCATTATTTAATGATGGCATCAATTCTTTGATCTCCGCCAATTGTTCTTCTACGATCTTGACAACAGCTGCCATATGATCTGGTTCTGCTTTACCGATGATCGTATAAACTTCATTTGCAATCTTAACTTTAAAACGTCGCTTATTTTCAGGCATTCTCAAAAAAGCCCCCTAATCAAAAATTAACATACTCTATTTTAGCATAATATCTAAGTGTGGAAAAATATGGATCATAGCACCCCCACTTACAAAAAAAGCCCTCAATATCCAAAAGATACTCAGGGCCTGTAAGTGAAAAGAATTATTGGAGCTTTTCGTCATTCAAGAAAGCATCTAAGACACCTTCGACCATATCCCATTCTTCCTCACTTTCGATATCGTAGAGTTCAGCATTCTTAGCTTGACCATCTTCGTCAGGATCAAAGGAGAAGGCTAAAACATCAACTTGTTCTTCAGGTTCTGAACCGGCTGGGATCAACAAGATATAAGCCTTGCCGTAATCTTCTGATTCAAATGTGAATAAAATTTCGTATAAAGTTTCGTTGCCATCTGCATCAACTAATGTGATCATCTTTTCTTGTTCACTCATTATCAATACCTGCTCTTTCTTATAATTCTGAGAGTAACTTGCCTTTGCTATCAAGATAGTTTTGCAAGATCAAGCCCGCAGCTAGTTTATCGATCACTTGCTTGCGCTTTTTACGTGAAGTATCTGCTTGTTCAACTAGCATACGTTCTGCTTCGACCGTTGTCAATCGTTCATCACAAAAATCAACGGGTAAAGCAAATCTTTCTCCTAAAAGTTTACCATAATTTTTAGAAGCTTCTGCTCGAGGTCCTAAAGTATTATTCATATTCTTAGGTAATCCGAGAACAAAACCCTTAACATCATATTCTACGACCAATTCAGCGATCCGTTCGATCCCAAACTGTTCTTCATCTTCATTGATCCTAACGATCTCAACACCTTGAGCTGTCCAGCCCAATTCGTCACTAACTGCTACTCCGACGGTTCTTGAACCTACGTCTAGCCCCATCAATCGCGCCATTAATTTTCTTCCTCCTTGTTGAGATATGAACGAACCAATTCTTCGATTATCTCATCACGTTCATGTCTTCTGATCAGGTTGCGCGCATCGTTTAACCGCGGAATATAGGCTGGATCACCTGATAATAGATAACCCACTATTTGGTTGATCGGGTTATAGCCTTTTTCTTCCAAAGCTGCATAAACAGTTTCTAGCGTCTCGCGCACATCCTTTTTATCGCCGTCATCAAAATTAAAATACATTGTTTTATCCAACGAACTCATCTCAAAACACCTCCGTGATCTTGTCTACTAGTTCTATTCTACTAAACAAATGCTTACGCTACAATGAATATCTCTCAATTTGTATATTACAAAAAGATTATATTTGTAAACTAAACGTCATGCTAACGAATAAAAGATCTTAGAAATCACCTTCTAAGATCTTTTAATGCTAAATTATTTATCGGCCAACCAAGTCTTGGCTTTAGCTAAAGCTTCACCGATACCAGCTGGGTTCTTACCCCCAGCTTGGGCTAAGTTAGGGCGACCACCACCGCCACCACCAACAAGTGGAGCGATATCTTTGATCAAGTCCCCTGCTTTGATGCCTGCTTTGATACCTGCATCAGAAACACCTACGATCAAGTTGACCTTATCCTTAGCTGGTGTCGTTGCTAAGACTAACACTTCGGATAGATCTTTTTCTTTCCATTGGTCAGCTAATTGACGCAATTGATCCATTCCAGAAACGTTGACTTTAGCTGCGATCAAAGTATGACTATTGACTTTAGTAACATCTTTGAAGATATCTTGTGCTTGTTGACTTGCAAACTTAGCTTCAAGTGCTTGTTTTTGTTGTTCCAATTCTTTGATCTGTGCTTGTAAAGCTTCGACCTTACGTGGCACTTCTTTTAATTGAACGACTTTCATTTCAGCAGCTGTTTCTTGCAATAAATTATTGCGTTGTTCTAAGAATTCAAAAGCTTCCTTAGAAGTTACAGCTTCGATCCGCCGAACCCCAGCACCGACACCAGATTCAGAAACGATCTTGAACAGACCAAGTTCGTTAGTGTTGTCAACGTGATTACCACCACAGAATTCCATGGAATAGTCGCCTGCTTTAACAACACGCACGGTATCGCCATATTTATCGCCAAACAACGCGATCGCACCCATCTTTTGAGCTGATTCAAGGTCAGTTACTACTGTTTCAACTGGTAAATTAGCCCAGATCTTAGCATTAACGATATCTTCAACTTGTTGCAATTGTTCAGCTGTAACTGCGCCAAGGTTCGTGAAGTCAAAGCGCAAGTAAGTTGGTTCCACCAATGAACCAGCTTGATGTGTGTGTTCGCCTAAAACATCACGCAAGGCTTGGTCTAACAAGTGAGTTGCTGTGTGGTTCTTTTTGACCTTGTTATGGAATTCACAGTTTACTTCTAAGCGGTAAGTCATGCCCTTAGCCAATTTTTGGCGTAATTTCAAGGTATGCATGTTTTGGCCATTTGGTGCATGTTGCACATCCACCACTTCAGCGACCACATTGCCATCTTCATCTTTGATCAGACCTTTATCGGCTACCTGGCCCCCCATTTCAGCATAAAATGGTGTCTTGTCAAAGATAACTTGTACCGTCGTATCAGCTTGTGCTTCATTTACCAAAGCATCATCTAAAATAATATCTTCGACGGTCCCTAAAGCATTTAATTGGCTATAACCGACATATTCACTTGGAGTCGTGATGTCAGTCAATAAGCCATTTTGAACGCCCATAGATTTAGCCCCAGAACGAGCATTGCGCGCACGTTCACGTTGTTTTTCCATTTCAGTATCAAAACCTACTTTGTCCACACCCAAACCATTATCACTTGCATATTCAAGTGTCAATTCATATGGAAAACCATAAGTATCATAAAGTTTGAAGACGCCCGCTCCAGAAAGTTCAGTTTGGCCAGCAGCTTTAGTTTGATCGATCAAGTCGTCCAATAAAGCGACCCCATCTTTTAAGGTCTCATTGAAACGATCTTCTTCCATGCGAATGACTTTTTGAATGTAGTCAGCTTGTTCCAAGATCTCTGGGTAAGCCGCTTCCATGATCTGACCTACGATCGGCACTAATTTATACAAGAATGCTTGATCGATCCCAAGTTTTTGACCATGCATAACAGCCCGCCGGATCAGACGCCGGATAACATAGCCCCGCCCTTCATTTGAAGGTAAAGCACCGTCGCCGATCGCAAAGGTCACAGCGCGCGCATGATCTGCGATGACCTTAAATGAAATATCTTTTTCAGGGTCTTGACCGTAATGATACTTGCCACTTAACTTTTCAGTTTCTTTGATAAGTGGCATGAAAAGGTCGGTCTCAAAGTTTGTCTTAGCGTTTTGGAAAACAGAAACGACACGTTCTAAGCCCATCCCCGTATCAATGTTTTTATGTGGTAATTCTTCGTAAGTGCCGTCTGGCTTGTGGTTGAATTGGGAGAACACGATATTCCAGATCTCAAGGTAACGTTCATTTTCACCCCCCGGATAGTTTTGTGGGTCATCTTCAGCCACATTGTTCATCGCTTGACCACGATCATAGAAGATCTCAGAGTCAGGACCAGATGGACCTTCCCCGATATCCCAGAAGTTATCTTCATCTTCATAGATATGATCTTCTTTGACACCAGCTTCAAGCCAGATCTTCTTAGCATCGGTATCTTTTGGATAAACCGTGATGTAAAGTTTTTCGGGATCTAAAGCGAACCAATCTTTACTCGTCAATAATTCCCAAGCCCAATTGATCGCTTCTTTTTTGAAATAATCACCGATCGAAAAGTTACCTAACATTTCAAATAACGTATGGTGGCGCGCAGTCCGACCAACATTTTCGATATCGTTAGTTCTGATCGATTTTTGAGAACTCGTCATGCGATGGTTCTTAGGTACAACAGAACCATCAAAATATTTTTTCATCGTAGCGACCCCAGAGTTGATCCAAAGTAAAGTTGGGTCATCTTGAGGAACTAAAGGTGCACTTTTCATGATGTCGTGACCTTTTTGTGCAAAGAAATCTAAATACATTTGCCGAATCTGGGCACTTGATAATTCTTTCATCTTTGATCCTTTCTGGGCTGAAGGCAAAAAAACACCGCTGCTAGCAAGGACGCCTTAGCGCGGTACCACCTTGCTTGCAACGATGTTAGTCGTAACCTCTCAGCTGCTCAAATACGTGAGCACGTTATTTTCATGTAATAATATTAGTTTCAGGGAGCACCAATCAGTTTTTGCAAGTCCTTTCACCCACCGGACCCTCGCTTTAGCAAAATAGCTGACTGACATATCCTGAGTCAATGCAAAGTATAGGCAAAAATCACTCTTTTGTCAAGCTTACGAACGTTGATTTTTACGTTGACCATCAATTCACTTTGGTAATACTTTAAAGCTAGCTTTTAGCCCAATAAATATAAGCAATCACCACAAGAAACACAAAGTATAGTCCACTTATTATTAATAAGCTGATCCCTAAAATTTCCCAAAACCAATATCCATCAAATACTAGACATATCAAAGATACACCACAAATAATTACTCCTGGACTGGTCCATTTACCAGCTTTGATTGCTCCAGCAGAATTTATCTCGCCTTGATCATCTCCCAAAAGATTGCCAGCCATCAACCATAACCACTTTCCACGAAAAAATTGAACACCAATAACAAGAAATGAGCCTCCAAAAAATAATAATAGAATACTCACTATCTAACTCATCTCCTTTACCTAATATCAATATACAATAACTGTTACATTCTACATATAGTCTAGACTTTCATTCCTCTTAAAACATCTTATAACATGTCTCAGCCTAAATTATCAGAGATAAAACTCCCCACCCTATACTGTCTATCTGTTTTTTTCATTACTTCTAGCCAAAAGTCATCCCATAATTCTTTATCAACTGAATGAGCAAACTTCTCACCTGAAACCAGTATCGCATTACACAATACTTGAACTATTGTCAACAATATAAAGAGCAACGTTATAATATGCAATTGTAATGCATCTCTTTCATCTAATAAAGAGTCTATAATTGCTTTTATAAGTAACGGCAAAGGCAAATTGCATAGAACCACTAAAGACGCCAAAAAGGCCACACTACAAGAGCGTATTTTATTTTTTCCTATAAGAAGTATAAAATCTTTCATCCCATAATACACCTCATACCTATACAAACATGCTTACTGATGATACCGCTTACTCTGGGTAATGTATCACATTTAAAAGATTATGCCAATGTTTTTCACACTATTTTTTAAGTCTATATTTTCCTAGAACATTCTTAATTTACATCTATTTATTATAGAAGTATCAAAGAATACATAGCCCCACAGAATACTTTCGATTTAATCATTAATTTTCTAAATTCAAGACGACTTATCAAATATATCAAGACTCAGTTGGTAAATTTAAGTTAGAAAAATAAAAAATCTATTTGTGATAAACTTTTGGGTGTACACTTTCTGGTATGGATAAAAATTCTATACCAGTTTTTAACGATAAAAACTTACTAAATTTCTGATTATCTTTTCATAAGTTGGTAAATGCCGATATATCCCGTATTTTAGGGCTTTATCGGTATTTTCTTTTTGGAAGATACCTTGCATAAGCTGGCATTTACCAGCATGAAAATGCAACCAAAAGTAGTAAATGAGTAGTA
>ERZ778511.2050-NODE-2050-length-11900-cov-4.080794_pt1 | contig 11900 bp, 8 predicted proteins | sample MGYA00510347_ERZ778511 | MGnify/ENA primary metagenome ERZ778511 (study PRJEB29527, sample SAMN07138967) | mouse gut metagenome | material: feces | host: mouse | place: China:Nanjing | collected 2016-01-25 ...
TGTTTTTTATGTTTCATATTTTTCCTCCATTTGCGCACGCCTAAACCTTTTCATGAAGAACGCTTCTTTTGCGTTCTTCATTTTGCGTGAAACTACGTTACTTATATTCTTCCGCTGAAACCGGCTCGCACCACTCCGTTTCCGTCTCCGTTCCGGGAACCTCTATGGCAAGATGCGAAAACCATGAATCAGGAGCGGCACCGTGCCAGTGCTTTACACCTGCCGGAATGTTAATGACGCTCCCTTGCGTCATTTCTACTGCATCTTTGCCCCATTCCTGATAGGTTCCGCGTCCGCCGACGCAGAGTAACATCTGTCCGCCGCCGCTTTTTGCGTGATGGATATGCCAGTGATTACGGCATCCTGGTTCAAATGTCACATGGAAAACGGGAACCTGTTCGGTGCTGATGGGTGCCAGATAGCTCTGTCCGGTAAAATACGCGGCATAAGCATCGTTGGTATCACCGATCGGGAAAAAGATACTGTTCTGATATTGTTCTTTTTCGGTCATGACCGTATTGAGTTCAGCCGTATCGGCATCGGTCGGTTCTTTCTCGTTCCATACATCTTTTGCCAGACGGAATACCGCCCATCCTTTTGGCCACCCGACGTACATTGTCACATGGGTGATGATCGCCGCGATTTCTTCTTTTGTCACACCGTGCGCCCTGGCATTCTCCAGATGGTACGTAAGAGAGGAGTCCGTGACGCCGGATGCCATGAGTGATACGACAGTTATGATACATTTGGTTTTTAACGTAATAACATTTTCATTCCAAACCTCTCCGAACAGCACATCGTCATTCAGATGCGCGAACATCGGCGCAAATGTACCAAGGCTGTCCCGGCCTGCGGTTTGCACGATTTTTGTATCTGTTTGTGTATTCATGTTTTGAGCCTTTACGAATGTTCTAGTTTTTCGAAAGTAATTTTCTGGTGCAGGTATAAGCCATCTGATAAATGGACATATACGTAAATCCGACATCTGCTTTTTCCATTGCCGTCTTTTGTTTTTCCGTAACCCGGGTATAGGGGAAAATACCGTATACAAATGGGAAAAAGGAATAGATAAAATCCTGCCGGTCTCCGTCAGACATATCCGTGCAGAATTTTTGCAGCAGACGGCCTACTGCTTTTATGGATGCGCCATAGGACACTTTGAATTCCACCAGCCGTTCGAGCCGGCTGTTCTCTTCCATATCAAAGTGGTTCATGCTCATTAGTTTCAGAAGGAGTTTCCGGTTTTCCAGTGAGACAGCCAGCACGTCCGCGACATCGTCCCTTCCCATTTCTGTATGTGTTTTGATCACGGTATCCAGTTCTTCTACCCATCTTTCGTATTCTTTTTGTAATAGAGCCATGAAAATTTCTTCTTTTGTTTCAAAATAATTGTAGATTGAAGTGCGAGTGAACGAGGTTTCTCTGGCAATGTCCTGTATCGTGATATCCTTAAATCCTTTTTTCTGATACAAAGATTCTGCGGCGGAAATGATCTCTTCTTTTCTCGCGTTTGTCCGTTCGGCCGAACTTTTAGGCATTTTGTTTCCTGCTTTCTTTTTTGATTTATAACATATGCTATTCTGACACAGTGTCAATAAGAAATTTTAATTTTATTGACGCTTTATCCGCCTCATTGTATAATAAATACAAAATGGATATGCTAAGATGGTCCTGAGAACCAGACGCAGGAGCAGAAGATGCAGGAATTTGGCAAAGAAAGGGGCATTTCCTCAATGGAAGATACGTCTGAACATGGAAATGGCAGTAAATATCAAAAACATATAAATATCGGCCTTTTAGCTCACGTAGACGCCGGTAAAACCACGCTATCCGAGGCGCTATTGTACTGTTGCGGCGCAATCCGCCAGCCTGGGCGCGTGGACCACCGGGATGCTTTTTTAGATACCTCTCCGTTTGAGAGGGAACGGGGCATTACGATCTTTTCCAAACAGGCAGAACTTTGTTGGAACAGATTATCCATCACCCTGTTAGATACGCCGGGGCACGTCGATTTTTCCGCGGAGATGGAGCGGACTTTGCAGGTACTGGACTACGCGGTACTCGTCATAAGCGGGACAGACGGGGTGCAGGGGCATACGGAAACGCTTTGGAAACTGCTGGAACGTTATGGGATTCCGGTTTTTCTTTTTGTAAATAAAATGGATCTGCCTGGGACGGATCGGGAACGTCTTATGGATGACATCAAAAGGCATCTATCGGATCTTTGCGTTGATTTCTCGGATACCCGGTCGGAAACATTTTTGGAAGATGCGGCGGTATGTGAGGAAGAACTTTTAGAAAAATATGTTGAGACCGAAACGCTCGAGATCCCGGATGATTTGATTGCTCCGGTGGCAGAACGACACATCTATCCGTGTTTTTTCGGATCGGCATTGCAGGTGGAAGGCGTAGAAGCATTGATGGATGGGTTGGAGAAGTTCACGTCAGCTGTAGAATATGGCAATGAGTTTGCCGCTAAGGTGTTTAAGATCACCCGGGATTCGCAGGGAGCACGGCTGACACATATGAAGATCACCGGAGGAGAACTGCGTGTTAAGAGTACAGTAAAAAAGCAGGGTTCGCCGACAGAGGAAAAGGTAAACCAGATCCGCATCTATTCGGGAGAAAAATACGGTACCCCCGATGTCGTGTACGCTGGTCAGATCTGCGCGGTGACAGGGTTGAAGGAAACCTATCCCGGAGAGGGGCTCGGTATTTGCCAGGATTTCTCGGACGCACAGATGGAACCGGTGTTACATTATGCCGTTCTATTTCCTGATGGCACCGATCCTGTCACCGCGTTGAAACAGTTTCGGGAGCTGGAGGAAGAAGATCCGAAACTGCATGTCGTGTGGGATGAGAAAGCGCGTGGTATCTATATCCAGCCAATGGGAGAGGTTCAGCTCGATGTGCTGAAAGATGTCGTAAGGGAGCGCTTCGGCATGAACATTGCGTTCGGGGAGGGGCGCATCCGGTATAAGGAGACGATCCGTGACGGTGTGGAGGGCGTCGGACATTTTGAACCTCTCCGCCACTATGCGGAGGTACATTTGTGGATGGAGCCGCTGCCGCAGGGGAGCGGACTCGTTTTGGACACGGTATGCAGTGAGGACAAGCTGGATCTGAACTGGCAGCGTCTCGTTCTCACGCATTTGGCAGAAAAGGAGTTTGTCGGCGTGCTGACAGGCTCTCCGATTACGGATATGAAGATCACGCTGGCGGCGGGCCGGGCGCATCTCAAACATACCGAGGGAGGAGATTTCCGGCAGGCGACGTACCGCGCCGTGCGCCACGGTCTGATGCAGGCGGAAAGCGTACTGCTCGAGCCATTCTACAACTTTAGAATAGAAGTGCCGCCGGAGATGATCGGGCGTGTGATGGCCGATGTCAAGCGGATGTACGGGGAGTTCGAGAGCCAGCCGGAACAGGACGGTTTCGCGGTTCTGACCGGGCGGTGTCCGGTGGCGGAGATGAAAGAATATCCGGTCGAAGTGGCGTCCTATACGAAAGGGAGAGGACGAATTTTTTGTACGCCGGGCGGATACGCGCCCTGCCACAATGCGGAAGAGGTCATTGCTGACATCGGATATGACTGCGAGGCAGACGTGGAAAACACCGCGGATTCGGTATTTTGTTCCCACGGATCCGGTGTTGTCGTGAAGTGGAATGAGGTCATCAAACATATGCACGTCGATAGTATCCGTAAGCAGGGGGGGTTTTCGCGGCAGGACGACAGGGAAGAACGGGATGACGGTGGCGGAACAGGTACCCGTGAACGCATGCGTTCGAAAGATTTTTTCGCAGAGGAGAAAGAACTGCAGGCAATCTTTGAGCGCACATTCGGCCCGGTCAGGCAGCGGGCCGCACAGCCGGAGAAACAGACAATCCGCGCGGCAGAGGAATCGTATACCGAGGAAGGTGTGAATGAAAGAACGGATCCATCGCGTGGACAAGTACACGCGAGAAGTGTTTTGTCGGGAAAGAGGAACGGGCCAGTAGAGGAATATCTGCTCGTGGATGGGTATAATATTATTTTTGCATGGGAGGATCTAAATGAGCTCTCTAGACAGGCGAGCCTGGACGCAGCACGCATGCGCCTGATGGACATGATGTGCAATTTCCAGGGATTTACGGGGCACAATCTCATATTGGTATTTGATGCCTATAAGGTAAAAGGGAACCCCGGCAGTATAGAAACGTACCGGGGTATCAGTGTCGTCTATACGAAAGAAGCGGAAACGGCAGATATGTACATCGAGAAGACGACGAAAAAAATAGCAAAAAAACACCGTGTCAGGGTGGCCACTTCCGATGCGCTGGAGCAGATGATCATTTTGGGACACGGCGCGTCCAGGCTGCCCGCAGGCGCGTTCCGCGAAGAAGTCGAGAGGGTCAATGAACGGATCCGGGAAGAGATGGAGAAACTTCAGGCGGGAGAAAGCAGGTAGAAAAAAAGCATGCCGATCGGAGGATGAGATATGATCGAGAGCAGGTCAAATACACAGATCAAGAGAATACAGAAATTAAAGAAACAAGCGAAATTCCGCCGTCAGGAGCAGGTGTTTCTCGTGGAAGGTTTTAAGATGACGCAAGAAGCGTTGCAAAATGGGCGCGTACAGACGATATATGTTTCGGAAGATGCAAGGGAGGAATGGGAGGAAAAATTGTCTCGCATTTCTCGTGAAATACCGGTGATGTTTGTCGCGCCATCCATTTTCCGTGAATTGTCAGACACCACTACGCCGCAGGGGGTCATGGCGGTCGTAGAAATGCCGTCCTATGACAGGGAGACAATTGTAGAACAAAGGCAGGCGGCGTTGATCTGTCTCGAGGACATTCGTGATCCGGGCAATCTGGGAACGATATTCCGGACGGCAGAGGGTGCGGGCATGTCCGCTGTCGTACTTTCTGGAGGATGCGTGGATCTGTTTAACCCGAAAGTCGTGCGCGCGACGATGGGCGCGCTGTTTCGACAGCCTTTTTATCAGGTGGATGATATGACAGAAGAAGTGCGGCGGCTGCGTGGCGGGGGTTTTTCGGTGTATGCCGGGGCGCCCGATGCCGGACAGGACTATACGGCGTGTTGTTATGAAGGGAAGACGGGAATAGTGATCGGAAATGAGGCAAATGGCCTCTGCCAGGAAACGCTGGCATTGGCAAACGAGAAGATCCGCATTCCGATGGAGGGAGAACTGGAGTCTTTAAACGCGGCAGTTTCCGCCGCGCTTTTGATGTATGAGGTTCATCGCAGCCGCTCCGCGTAGCAGGAGGTCCCCGATCCGTATCAGTTTCATATAGATAGAAAGTAAGTTGCGAAGTGATTCAAAGCAACAGAAATGAGGAGAATTTATGGAAGGCGAAGATTACAACAAGGCATTTAAGTTAGGAAAACGGGATTATCAGGCGCGGATGCACCGGGGCGTGAAACCGACCCTGCTCGTGCTCGATGATATCATTCCGAAAAAAGGGGCGTATTCCGAGGAATCACTCGGTCTGGTGCAGATTCCGATCGAGCAGATCGTAGGAACAAAAAGCGTTGGCAGGAGCAATTCATTTGCTGGAAATTTTATGCCGATCCTGCCGGAGGGTTCCGAGTTTGCCTACAAATGGATGAGTTTGAGCAAAAGCCATGTCGAGGAAGGCATCCACGACCCGATCAAGGCATACGAGTATATGAACCGGTTCTATGTGGCGGAAGGAAATAAGCGGGTCAGTGTGATGAAATATTTCGGCGCGGTTTCAATCCCGGGCGAGGTGACCCGTATCGTGCCGAAACAGACCGAAGAAAAGGAAAACAAGATTTATTATGAATTTTTGGATTTCTATAAGGCCGCGCCGATCAATTACATCTGGTTTTCACAGATTGGTAGTTTCGCAAAATTACAGGAAGCAGTAGGAAAAGAGCCGGGCGAAGAGTGGACCGAGGAAGACCTGCTGAAATTCAGTTCGGTCTATACGCGTTTTAAGTCCGAGTACCAGGCGCAGGGAGGCGGGAAGCTGAACATTACGCCAGGCGATGCTTTTTTGTCTTTCATTACGCTTTATGGGTACGACGACATTGACGAGAAGACGACGAATGAGCGAAAAGAGCTGATCACGAATTGCTGGGAGGAATTTGAGCTGCTGCAGGAGGAACAGGATATCAGTTTGAAAATGCAGCCGAACCAGGAGAAGCGCCCGCTTTTAAATTTCCTGTTTTCTTCCGGCACATCAAAACTAAAGATCGCTTTTCTCTATGAGAAGACACCGGGGACATCTGCATGGACCTATGCGCACGAACTGGGGCGGTTCCATTTGGAAGAGACATTTCCTGACGAGGTGAATACGGTCTGCTATGATAATACGACGTCGGAAAATGTGGATTCTTTTTTGGATGATGCCGTGGCGAACGGATGCAATCTCATCTTTACGACGACGCCGTCTTTGGCGCAGGCAAGCGTGAAAGCGGCGATCGCGAATCCGGATGTGCGCATCCTGAACTGTTCGCTCAACACGTCGCACCGCTATATCCGCACGTACTATTCGAGGATGCACGAGGCCAAGTTCCTGATGGGGGCGATCGCCGGCGCGATGGCAGAAAATGACCGGCTCACCTACATTGCGGATTACCCGATCTACGGCTCGATCGCCAACATAAACGCGTTTGCGCTGGGAGCGCAGCTCGTGAACCCTCGTGCAGAGGTCTATTTGGAGTGGTCGACGATGAAGGAAGTCGATCTCGATGAAAAAATAAGGGAGACACGGCCTTCCTGCATTTCGGGCAGAGACATGATGATCCCGGAGGAGGCATCCCGGTTTTTTGGCATTTACCGGATGGAGGATGACGGCCATCTGCGCAACCTCGCGATGCCGCTCTGGCACTGGGGAAAATTTTACGAGCAGTTGATCCGTACGATCATGAACGGAACATGGAAATACGATGACGATTCATCGGATATGAAAGCGATCAACTACTGGTGGGGCATGTCGGCGGGCGTGATCGACGTCGTCTGTTCCCAGTACCTTCCCATCGGGACGAAACGTCTGGTCGAACTGCTGCGGGCTACGATCATGTCCGAGGAATTCAATCCATTTTCCGGTATCTTACTTTCTCAGACCGATATTGTCCAGGACGATCCGAACCGGAGCCTTCTGCCGGAGGAGATCATGACGATGGACTGGCTGGCCGAAAACGTGATCGGCACGATTCCGGAAAAAGAAGAATTGAAGGAACAGGCGGAACCCGTCATCCAGCAGCAGGGCATAAAGAAAAAGGAAGGTTGATGCGCATATGAAAATTTTAGCGATTGCGGATAAGGAGTCCGAATACTTGTGGGATTATTTTGAAAAGAGTAAATTGGAAGGGATCGACCTCATCATTTCCTGCGGCGACTTAGATCCGCGCTACCTCTCCTTTTTGGCTACGTTTACGGCGGCGCCCGTGCTGTACGTGCACGGCAACCACGATGAGAAATACGAACAGATTCCGCCGGATGGCTGCGTCTGTATCGAGGACCAGATCTATGTTCATAACGGCGTGCGCATTTTGGGACTGGGCGGATCGATGCGCTATAAGCCGGGGACACATCAGTACACGGAGCGGCAGATGCGCCGGCGTTTTTCCCGGCTGCGGTTCCAGCTGTTCCGACGGCGGGGGATTGACATCCTCGTGACGCACGCGCCCGCGTTTGAACTCAACGACGGGCGGGATCTGCCGCATCAGGGGTTCCGGGTGTTTCGGACGCTGATGGAGAAATACCGCCCGAAGTTTTTTCTGCACGGACATGTACATATGTCATATGGAAGAAGGCATAAAAGATATGATAAATATGGGGATACAAATGTGATCAACGCGTACGAGAGATGCGTGTTTGAATTTGAGGATGAGAATCCGCAGGAGCATTTATCTTGATGGAGATATCGTGTTAAAAAAATGGAAAGAGGGAAAAACATATTACATCCAGTTTTGAACGGAGGATTTTGATATAGACGTTTACACGAAATGGAGTGGGAAAACCGTGTATAAGAATCAGTGATGGAAAAGGACTGTGCATTTTAATGAAAAATGGTGCGCAGTCTTTATTTGTTCAAACTTGATTATCCTAAAACGAATTTATCTTGCAATTTCTTTTGTTTATTTTAATAGGTATAGTTGTTCTCTGTGACGGAACATAAGAATTATGTTTGTTATTTTGTTGACTTAGCAAGAAAATACAATTCTATTTGCGAATTATAGTTAATAAAAGTTTTAATGATTTAAAATTAAATTCGATTAGAAATGACAAACAAATAGGTTTGAGTAGTTTGTTCTTATACCTATAGTTTCATGCGTCTTGGGAGATGAAATATAATTGGAAAGTATGAATTATTATGTTGACAATACGAGATGAAATACATATAATTAACTTGTGTATTGAATTAAATAAAATGAAGAAAGCAGGAGGAATGAAAAAATGAGAAAAGTGTTGTTACAAAGTAGAAGGATAGTAGCTTTTATGCTGTTGTCTATACTATTAAATGTAAATTTTGGCGATGATGTGGTCGTTCGTGCCAATGAACAAGAGGAAATCGAGTATGACGATTATTACGATGAATTCATATATGATGAAGAAGATTTGATAGAGGAAGAAGAGCAAGGAGAGGACGAAGAAGGAACGGATGAAGAAGAGGACGAAGACGTTGAATTTATTGATGATACAATAGCTTTAAAAATGAACGTGAAAGAAAAATGGGATCATCATTATAATGCGGAAGTTATTGTTACCAATTTGACCGACGATATTTTAGATGATTGGGCTGTTGGATTTGATTTTAAAAACGAAATCGTTAATTTATGGAATGCTAAACTTGTTTTGTGTGAAGATGGTGAATACGTGATAAAAAACGCGGACTGGAATCAGGATATCTCCCCGAGAGGAAGTGTTTCTTTTGGTATGACGGTGAGATATGAGTCTGAAATCAGTGAACCAGAACATTGGTATATAGATAATGAATTACAGGAAGTAGATCATTCGGAGTTTGAAATCTCTTACACACAATTTTCAAAATGGGATAATAACGTGACGGGAGAAGTTGAGATAAAAAATAATTCGGAAAAGGAAATTCGGGATTGGAAATTGGATCTTCGAGCTAATTTTGATATACAACAGATCTGGAATGCGGATATTACAGAAAGTCTGAATGATGGTACATACGCATTAAATAATAAAGGATATAATGCAAATATGAAAGCACATGAAAGTTGTAAGTTTGGTTTTATCGCTAAATGTGAGGAAGAGGTAAAAATAACGGATAGCACGTTATATAGTGTGGTGAATGGATTGGGAGATGTTTCTGGATCTGAACAGGAGGATGAGGAATACAAGGATATAGTATCAGATGGGCCGACGATGTCTATGGATGATTTTGAAAATTATGAAGATTATCTGGAATATCTTGAAGATTTTTATCAAAATGCTCCTAAATCCCAATCTGCGTATTCAAAAGCAAGAGCAAAGAAACAGAGAGAAGCCACGCCAAAAGAAACGGCTAAACCAGACGTTAGGTTAGAGTATAAAATAGCGGGGGAAAAACCTGAATTCAAGAAAAGAACATATCAAAATTTTTGCTTTAATAAAGATAAATCGTTAATGTATGCTGTTCAGCATATCAAGAAAGATGCTATTTTATCCGTTTTTAAAGTGGAAGAAAAAAAGAACAGAGTTGTACATATAAAAAGTACAAAGCTTTCAGGGTATGGGCATACGCAGAGTTTAGAATGCTTTCGGTATAATAAAAAAGATTACCTTCTTTTAACAGGAGATTATTATAAACCATCAAAGGAGGATCGCAAGCATCTTTCTTCCAAATGGCAAAATGCTTATTTTGCTACCAAAATTAAATGTATCAAGGTGGATACGGATCTTAAAGATAAGAAAATAAAAGTCACTGAAAAAGGGCAAATCAAAGGTTTAAAGTATTCGAACAAAAGCAGAAAAGCGTTCGGAAAATATGATGTCAATCGGGTTGATGTCGGACTGAATGAAGCATGTGATAAACTGGTGATATGGAAGCGAAGGGAATTTGACAATCATGTAGAAATAAGCACGTTCAAATTTACAGATGCAATGAAAAAATGTATCACAAGAGATGATAAAAACATTACTTCTTTCGCAAAAACTACAATAATAAAGAAAAGTGCGGGGCTGTCTTCTTATGTGATGTACAAGGGAACGAACAATATGGTTCTGGGAGAGTCGGTACAATCCATTGATATTGGAAATGATAATTATATCTATATTAGTTCAGGAAGAGAACCTAATTTCAAGCTTTACATCGGGAAATGCCCTGTGCAGTGTAGCAGTAAACAAAATCCTTTTCTTAAAAGATATCAGCCGAAATTTCCGTCTGATTTTCCAATAGCAGCGAGTAAGGAGTTGGAAGGGGTGCATAGCGATGGAAAACGATTGGTCGCTTGTGTAAGCAGGGCTGATGCTAAATATGTATATATTAAGGTGCGGAATAAGAAGAATAAAAAGGTTGAAAAGAAAAAGGTTTTAGCTAAGAAAAAAGTGATATGCAGTGTGAAGAAGTAAAGGAGGCGGTCATGAAAAAACATATTATCGTCGTTCTTATATTTTGTTTCATGTGTTTTGGAGGAACTGTTCGGGAGGTGTCCGCTGCCAACAGCGGCACCTGCGGTCCTTCCGCGACATGGGAACTGGACGGTGGAGTTCTGACGATCTCCGGAAGCGGGGCGGTGACGGAGCGTCCCTGGCACTACAAATATACGCAGATCTGGGAAGTTGAGATCGGTGATGAAATTACAGAAATCCCAGATTCTGCCTTTGAGGGGGCGTTGATGGATCGGATTTCCATCGGAAGTAAACTGGAAAAGATAGGAAGTCAGGCTTTTGAGGCAACCTATCTGACGGAGATTACAATTCCGGAATCGGTAAAAGAAATCGGGGAAGAGGCGTTTCTATATTGTGATTTGTTACAAAAAGTCACTCTGCCAAAAGAAGTAAAGCGTATTTGTAAGGGAACATTTGATTCCTGCACAAAACTGACAGATATCAATCTGGAACATATTTGCCAAATAGATAAAAACGCGTTCTACGATTGTGATCGTTTGGAGAGAGTCTCTTTTGGATCAAGTCTGGAACGTATTTCACCGAAGGCATTCGATGAATGCGATCGTTTGAAGGAAGTGACGTTTATGGGTGGAAAGCCGAACGTTCATGAAAAGGCATTCGCCTGGGCGCTGGCGCTCAGAAAGATTGTCAATCATTCGGAGTCGAACATTCCTGTGCCGCCATGTGATGAGATCATATGGAAGCAGGATAAGAAGAAGGTGAAAAAAGTATCACCCGGAAAAACGGCGAAAGGAATTGGGAAAAAATATAAGTTATCGTATACTGGCGTGGATAAAAAGCTTTTTGGAACGCTGCCGAAAAGTTACCGATTCTATGAAAAGACCAGTCTTCCTGTCAGTGTAAAAACAAAGGGCAGGATCCAATATTATTGGTTATATGATAAATGGAGATGGACAGACGGACTTATGGGGTTGTGCGGCGATCTAAAGCTGACACCCTGCTGGATGAAGTACCAGTTTATAAAGAAATCGGACACAAAAACGGTGTTGCGGATGAATCTTGGCGCACAGTCACTGACAAGCATGCACTTAGATCTCCGGTATTCGGAACATAAGGATATGAAAAAGTCGAAGAGGGGGTATTGCAGGGGACTGGATGGGGATATCGTGTTGAAAAAATTGAAGAAGGGAAAAACATATTACATCCAGTTTCGGGCGGAGGATTTTGATATAGACATTTACACAAAATGGAGTGGGAAGATCGTGTATAAGAATAAGTGATGGTAAGACTGTGCATTATGATGAAAAATAGTGTGCAGTCTTTTTTGCAGTATTTCCATGCTATTAT
>ERZ778511.2058-NODE-2058-length-11876-cov-4.498181_pt1 | contig 11876 bp, 12 predicted proteins | sample MGYA00510347_ERZ778511 | MGnify/ENA primary metagenome ERZ778511 (study PRJEB29527, sample SAMN07138967) | mouse gut metagenome | material: feces | host: mouse | place: China:Nanjing | collected 2016-01-25 ...
GACAATTCCTTTTCCCCCACCCTATCGGTAAATAGTCCTCCCAGAATATTCTTCCCCATTTCTGCTCAAAATGAAACTAAAACAAATGTTATCCTGTTATTTCGCCAATGAGGAGGAGACAATGAAAATACAAAATCCTGCGAAAAACTTTATCAAATGCGGCGTGTACGGATGGGGGTTCGAATGCCTGTGGACGGGACTCCACTCCATCGTTTCCCGCGAAAATAAAAAACTGACATGCCGGACATCCATGTGGATGTTTCCGATCTATGGCATGGCCTCCCTCATACAGCCGATCCACAAACTCCTGAAAAACACAAATGTCCTGTTCCGGGGCGCCGTCTACACGACATGTATTTTCGCCACCGAATACGGAACCGGAAAGATCCTGAAAAAAAATCACTGCTGTCCGTGGGACTACAGTGATGCCAAACACAATATAAAAGGACTTGTCCGGCTGGACTACGCCCCTCTTTGGTTCCTTGTGGGGCTGTTTTATGAAAAGGTACTGAACCCGGCGGCAAAATCATCCTGAAAAAGTGCGCCGTTTTACCGGAGCCGTATATCCAGTTCGGGCGGCTTGATACTGATCCGCGAATTTTCCGGCACCGATTCGGTAATAAATGTATTTCCGCCGATAACCGAATTTTTCCCGATGACTGTCTGCCCACCGAGGATCGTCGCGCCCGCATAGATCGTCACGTTGTCCTCGATCGTCGGATGCCGTTTTACGCCTGAGAGTTTCTGGCCGCCCCGTGTGGACAGACCGCCGAGCGTCACGCCCTGATACAGCTTGACATTGTCACCGATCACCGTCGTCTCACCGATGACGATACCCGTGCCGTGGTCGATAAAAAAACTCTCCCCGATGACCGCGCCGGAGTTAATATCAATCCCCGTTTTCGCATGAGCGTACTCGGTCATGATCCTCGGAATAAACGGCACATTCCGTATGTAAAATTCGTGCGCGATCCGGTAGACAAATATGGCGAACAGGCCCGGATACGAGAAAATGATCTCCTCCTTACTCTTTGCCGCCGGGTCGCCGTCAAATCCGGCCTGCACATCCTTCAATAAAAGTTTTTGGATGCGGGGAAGCTGTTCAAGAAAACCGCTGCATATGTACTCCGCCTTTTTGCAGTTCCTCTCATCCGGCATTCCCTCGAGCGACTGGGCCCGCAGGTCGCCCTCTTCCTCCTGATAGGCGAACGCGTCCGCGATCTGCTCACAGAGCATGTTATAAATCGACAGAAACCGGCTCCCCACAAAATATCTGGGCAGGCCCCTCGTCGCGTCCTGCTCGCCAAAATATCCCGGAAACATAACGAGCCGCAATTCTCTCAGTGCATCAATGATGATCTTCCTCTCCGGCATATTTTTTCCCGCCTTCGTAGAAAAAAGAGGTTCGTTCATATAATTTTCCGAAATCTCTTCCACCGCGCGTTCGATCGTGTTCTTTGTCTCCTGATCCATAATTACACTCAACCCCATTTCTGAGCGACTTGTCACGAAAAGGCGATCACCATTCACTGTCTGCTCTCGCTCTGAAACAAACAGCAAGCCATCTTATAACGGAATTTCCCTGATAAAATAATCAATATACTCCCAGATCTCATCCTTCCCCTCTTTACTCACCGCCGAAAACGGCACGACCGGAGTTCCCTCCAGAAGCTGAAGCTTTTTTTCGATCCGGGAAATATGTTTCGCTCTGGCATTTTTACTGATCTTATCCGCCTTTGTCGCGATAATGAGAGGGTTAAATCCCTGCTCCAAAAGCATGCGGTACATATCTACATCTTTTTCCGATGGCTCATGCCGGATATCGATCAGCAGAAATACGACGCGGAGCGCCTGCGATGTCCTCAGATATTTCTCGATCATCTTCATCCACTTCGCCGCGGTCTCCTTCGACACTTTCGCATACCCGTACCCGGGCAGATCCACCATATAAAACACGTCATTGACGTTATAATAATTGATCGTCTGCGTTTTGCCCGGCTGGGAAGAGATCCGGGCAAAGCTTTTCCGGTTCATCAGGGAATTAATCAAAGAGGATTTTCCCACATTCGACCGCCCCCAAAAAGCCATCTCGATCTTATCATTCTGCGGCAGCCTGCTCGTGATGCCGCAGACGGTTTCCAGTTCCAGTGAATGAATAACCATCTTATCCTCGTTTCTTCAACTTCGTTGCGCCAGCGCTTCCTTCAAAACCTGTTTCATATCCTTGGCAAATACGACCTCCATGCCTTCTGTGATCTCATCTTCAAGTTCTTCCACATCCGGCTCATTTTCGGCCGGCACGACCACCTTCTCCACACCGGCCAGCCTCGCCGCCAAAAGCTTTTCCTTCAACCCGCCGATCGGCAGGACGCGGCCCCGCAGCGTGACCTCGCCCGTCATCGCCACCTTCGCGTTTACCTTCCGTTTCTCGACCGCCGAAAAGATCGCCGTTGACATCGTGATACCGGCAGACGGCCCGTCTTTCGGCACCGCGCCTTCGGGCACATGGACATGGATATCATGTTCTTTGAAATAGTCATTTCCTTTTTTGGAAACCGAACGCACATAGCTGAGGGCGATCCGCGCCGACTCCTGCATGACGTCGCCGAGCTGTCCGGTCAGGATCAGTTTTCCCTCGCCCGGCATGATATTGACCTCGATCTCCAGCGTATCGCCGCCCACCTGCGTCCACGCCAGTCCCCGGACAATGCCGACTTCATCTGCCTTCTCCGCCTTTTTGCCCAAATACTTCCGCTTCCCGAGGTACTGTTTCAGGTTCTTTCCGGAAACCCGCACTTTACTCTCTTCATTTTCTACGACCTTCCTCGCCGTCTTGCGGCAGATCTTCCCGATCTGGCGCTCCAGTTCGCGCACGCCGGCTTCCCTCGTATAATAGTGGATGATGTCCGTCAGCGCCTTGTCATTGATGGAGAGCTGTGCCTTTTTCAGACCGTTTTTCTCCATCTGTTTCGGGATCAGGTACTGCTTCCCGATATGAAATTTCTCATTTTCAGTATATCCGGCGATCTCGATCAATTCCATGCGGTCTAAGAGCGGCCGCGGAAGCGTATCGACCGTATTGGCCGTACAGAGGAACAGGACCTCGGAAAGATCCACCGGCAGATCCACATAGTGATCCGCAAAGTTTTTATTTTGTTCTGGATCGAGCACTTCTAATAATGCCGAAGCCGTATCTCCCTTATAATCACTGCTCACTTTGTCAATCTCATCCAAAAGCATGAGCGGGTTTTTCACGCCGGCCTTTTTCAGTCCGTCGATGATCCGCCCCGGCATCGCTCCGATATACGTTCTCCGGTGTCCGCGGATCTCTGCCTCGTCGCGTACGCCGCCGAGACAGATGCGCACATACTCTTTATTCAGCGACCGAGCGACCGAGCGCGCAATTGATGTTTTTCCCGTACCTGGCGGCCCCACGAGACAGACGATCGGCGCATCGCCTTTCCCGGTCAGGCTGCGCACGGCCAGAAACTCCAAAATACGCTCCTTCACCTTATCGAGTCCGTAGTGGTCTTCATTCAGGATCCGCTCGGCCTTCGCCAGATCAAGCTGCGACTCATCCATTTTATCCCACGGGAGGGAGAGCAGCGTTTCGATATAATCCCTGGACACCGCGCTTTCCGACGAACTCGACGGCATCGCCTCCAACCGCTTCATCTCCTCCTCGATCTTTTCCTTTACTTCGTCCGAACACACGAGCCTCTCCAGCCGTTCCCTGTATTTCTCCTCATAACCCGAAGGCCCCTCCCCGAGCTCATCCTTGATGACTTTCATCTGCTCGCGGAGAAAATATTCCTTTTGATTTTTGTCCACCTCGGTTTTTACCTTCGTCCGGTAATCCGCCCTCAATCTAAGTATATCGAGTTCCTCCGAAAGATATTCCGAGACGAGGAAAAAACGTTCAGAAGCCGGAAAACATTCGAGGATGTCCTGCCGTTTTTCCAAATCCATCGGCGTGTGCATGGCAATAAGATCCAGCAGGGTATCCAGGCTCGTTTCCCTTTGGATCTTATCATAGGCGCTCCGCCCGACACCCGGATTCAACTCGAGATACTGCGTGTATAAATCCTTGATATCGCGGCACATCGCCTCTTTTTCAATTTCTCCCTCCGGTTCTGGATGATCATTCCGGTTGCGGAGAACGATCTCTCCCATCAAAAATGGCTCATTCTGGATCAGGGCAGCCATCGTCCCCCGCTCCAGCGTAGAGACTAAAATACGCACCACATGGTTTTCAAGCTTGATGACCTGCCTGATCTTCGCGGCGACACCGATCGCGCGAAGGTCAGAATAAATGGGAAGTTCCACCCTGTCATCCTTCTGGCTCGTAATAAACACCATGCTGTCGTTCTCCATCGCCTCCTCGATGGCGAGCTTCGTTATCTCGCGTTTCACATCCAAATGAACCAGCATTCCCGGTAAAATTGCCATTCCCTTCAGGGCAATCACTGGCAAAGTCTTCATCTGTTCATCCATGACTGCTTCCCTCTCTTTTCAGGCACTCTCTTCTTTTTTCCCGAGCCGCACGACCTGATTGTTTACTCCGATCAGCTCCGGCTGTCCCGTTTTGTCCACGGCCTCTTTCGTAATGCGGCACTCGATCACGTCCTCTCTGGACGGCAGTTCAAACATATAATCCATCATACAATTTTCAATGATCGCGCGAAGCCCTCTGGCTCCGGTCTTTCTCGCGATCGACTGCCTTGCGATCTCGCGGACGGCTTCCTCATCAAACGTGAGGCGGATCCCGTCGAGTTCCAGCAATTTCTGGTACTGTTTGGTGATCGCGTTACGCGGTTTGACCAAAATCTCTTTCAGCGCTTCCTCGTCCAAAAGATCGAGGCTTACCGTCACCGGCACACGTCCTACGAGCTCCGGGATGATGCCGAATTTTACGAGATCCTGCGGCAGCACCTGACGGAACAGCTCTCCGATATTGGCATCCACCTTATCTGACACTTCTGAATTGAACCCGATCGATTTTTTGTCAATACGCCTGCTGATGATCTTATCGAGGCCGTCAAACGCCCCTCCGCATATGAATAATATATTCGTCGTATCAATATGGAAAAATTCCTGCTGCGGGTGCTTGCGCCCTCCCTGCGGCGGAACACTTGCTTCCGTTCCCTCCAGGATCTTGAGCAGTCCCTGCTGGACGCCCTCCCCGGATACATCTCTCGTGATGGAAGCATTCTCCGATTTCTTTGTGATCTTATCGATTTCGTCAATGTAAATGATCCCGTGTTCGGCGCGCGCGATGTCATAATCCGCCGCCTGGATGATCTTGAGCAGGATATTTTCCACATCCTCCCCGACATACCCGGCTTCTGTCAGCGTCGTGGCGTCGGCGATGGCAAATGGCACATTCAGCACTTTGGCAAGCGTTTGGGCAAGATACGTCTTCCCGGAACCAGTCGGCCCGATCATCAAAATATTACTCTTTTGTATCTCCACATCGAGCTCACGCCCGGAGATCACCCGTTTATAGTGGTTGTACACAGCGACGGAGAGGGCCTTTTTCGCCTCTTCCTGCCCGATGACGTACTCATCGAGAAACGCTTTTATTTCCATCGGTTTGAGAAGATTGATCTCGACTTCTTCCACATCCCCGCCATCCTCGTCGTCGTACATCTTCTGGTACTCCTCGGCCAGAAGCTCTTCGCACAGTTCCGTACACTCATCACATATATAGACACCCGTCGGGCCCGCGATCAGCCTGTGTACCTGCTTATCGGTCCTTCCGCAGAAGGAACAGCGGCACGGCGGATTCTGGTTGTCATTATTTCTTGTCATTTTCAGCCTCGCTTCTTGTTTCATCATGATTTACAATGATCTGATCGACCAAACCGTACTCGAGTGCCTCCTGCGCCGACATGAAATTATCCCTCTCGGTATCTTCGGCGATCTGTTCCACACTCTGACCCGTATTGGCCGCTAAAATTTCATTCAGCTTTTTCTTTGTCTTCAGTATATTTTCTGCCACGATCTGGATCTCCGTCGCCTGTCCCTTTGCCCCGCCGGACGGCTGGTGGATCATGATCTCCGAATTTGGCAGGGCAAACCGTTTGCCCTTCGCGCCGCTCGAGAGCAGAAACGCCCCCATACTCGCCGCCAGACCCATACAGATCGTGGAGATATCACATTTTACATAATTCATCGTATCGTAAATCGCCATGCCCGCTGTCACGGAGCCGCCCGGACTGTTTATATAGAGATTGATGTCTTTGCCCGGATCCTCGGACTCCAAAAACAGCATCTGCGCCACGACGAGGCTAGCCGTCGTATCGTTTACTTCATCCCCCAGGAAGATGATACGGTCCCGGAGTAATCGTGAATAAATGTCATACGAACGCTCGCCGCCCCGGCTCGTCTGCTCGATGACGTAAGGAATCAATGCCATAATGTCCTCCCTTTCTGTGCTATGCCTATGCTTATTCTTCCTCTTTTTCTTCTGCGGCCGCTTCAACTTCTACGGACTCTTTTACGAGGAACTCTGCCGCTTTCTCCACCATAACGTCTTCAGCGACCTGCTTTTTGTCCTCTTCTCCCATACTTTCCTTTAATTTTTCCACATCCATGTGATACATTTCTGCCATCTTCTTCAGCTGTTCGTCTATGTCTTCCTCTGTCGCTGTTATATTTTCCGCCTTGGCAACTGCTTCTAACACGAGGCGGGACTTGATGCGCTTCTCTGCTTCCGGCCGCATCTGATCCATCAGCATCTGCGGCTGCATACCTGTCATCTGCATATACTGGTCGATCGAGAGTCCCTGCTGTCCGAGGCGTGACGCAAACTCGTTGATCATCTGCGATACCTGCTCTTCCACCATCGGTCCCGGCATCTCAACTTCTGCCAGTTCCATCACTTTTTCGAGCGCCTGGTCTTCCTTTTCCGCGTTGACCTGAGCCTTTCTCCGGTCGGTCAGCATCTTTTTCACACTCGCCTTATATTCCTTCATCGTCTCAAACTCGGAGACCTCGCTGGCAAATTCATCATCGGCTTCTGGAAGCTCCTTCACTTTGACTTCCTTGATGACAACCTTGAACGTAACGGGTTTTCCTTTCAGTTCCTCGGAATGGTACTCTTCAGGGAATGTCACATTCACATCGACTTCGTCACCCGGTTTCTTTCCGATCAACTGATCCTCAAACGTATCAATGAACGTATGGCTTCCGATCGTCAGGGAATAATCTTCTCCCTTTCCGCCCTCAAACGGCACGCCGTCCAAAAATCCTTCATAATCGATCACAGCAATGTCATTCATCTCGATCTCCCGATCATCCACTGTCATAATACGGGAATTCTGCTCACGGACGCGGTCAATCTCCGCATTGACATCGGCTGCCAGTATTTTCACTTCCTGCTTGTCAACCTCGATCCCTTTGTACTGGCCGAGTTTTGCCTCTGGTTTCACGGCAACGGTAGCTGTAAATACAAATGGCTTGCCGCTCTCGATCTCCACAATGTCGATTTCCGGTCTGGATACGATATCAAGCCCGCATTCTTTCGCGGCCTCGCGGTACGCCTCAGGAACGGCGATCTCTGCCGCGTCCTCATAAAATATATTCGAGCCATACTGTTTTTCAATCAGCTTACGCGGAGCTTTCCCTTTGCGGAATCCCGGAAGACTGATGCGGTTTTTGTTCTTATTGTAAGCCTTTACGACGGCCGCTTCAAAAACATCCGCACTTACCTCTATCGTGATCTTTGCCATACTGTGTTCCAAATTTTCTACTTCGTAACTCATTTTTTAATCCTCCAACATATATTTTTTTAGCATTCCCTGTTTTTTATGTTTCAAACAACGAATTCCTCTGAGTTTTCACAACCTTTACCAGATCCGGTAATTTCCGCTCAATGCCAAAAGCGCGAACAGATACAGGCAGTTGTCGTAATATCTTCTCTCACCGGTGCGCAGCGGCGTATTCCAGAAACGCTCCACACACTCTTTCGCGTACGGGCCGTCCGCGGCCAAAGATGCCTGCGCGTTCGTGGCAATGATCGCCACCGGATGAAGCGCCGGCTGGTCAAGAACCGTTCCGTCGATCTCGTACGTCATGAAATCCTCGTCCCGGTGCGTCTCCATGAAGAATTTCTGTACTTTATTATTATTCTCCTTGTGCCAGTCATCGGGCGCGAACCACTCATAGTCGAGGCCGATGTTCGCGATCACGCGGTACGAATCACTATAATACCAGTCATGCCTTCCGCCGAACACATCCTGTTCTTCCGGATACGGCTTCCCGTCATAGTAAGCGTATTCCGCCGCCAACCCCGTCTCCGGGTGGCATGCCTTCTTCAGATAGTCCCGGCTCGCCTGCGCCGCCTTTTTCCAAAAGTCCCTGTCCTCCTCGTTGGCCCATTCCGCGAACAGCTCATAAAAATGTGGGCAGTGGTACGACGGGTCACTGAACTTGCGGCTCGGGATAAACCGGATCAGATAATTTTCCGGCTCCATGATCGGATCGCCAGGTTCCTTTTCCCCGTTGTGGATACAGGCGCTCAGTATGTTTTTCGCCTCCTGGGAATAATTGAAGATCCCTTCGCCATCACCCCAGCGGTGGGACGCGAAAAACAGCGCCATCGCAAAAAATTCCTCGCCGTCCGGCGCCGGCCCCCTGTCATTTTTCGTTCCATTTGTCTGGCACGACCAGGCAAAGTATCCTTTGTTGTATCCTTCTTCCATGTACATATAGGTTCTCGCCCATTTCCATACACGGTCAAACTCATTTTTCATATCCATCTGCACACACATCATCATGGCATAGGACATACCTTCCGTTCTCGCGTCAAAATTGCCCGTATCCTCAAAATACCCCATATCGTCTCCGGCCTCAAAGTAAAACTTCTCACCTTCGGCTCCATAAAATACCGTGTGGAACGCGTCTTTCAATTTTGCGTCGATTTCTTCCTGTGAGTGCCCGCACTCCGCAAACACATTTCGATACTGTTTTGTGTAATAAGCACCTTTCATCTCGTTCATCCTTTCATGTCATGCCTCTTTTACATGTCCCTTTGCCCGCAAGACGTCAGCGATCTTTCTCACCTGTTCCCGGCAAATGGCATCTGTTTTTGCTTCTACCATGATCCATGTCATGCTTCTTTTACATGTCCCTTCGCCCGCAAAACATCGGCGATCTTTCTCACCTGTTCCCGGCAAATGGCATCTGTTTTCGCTTCTACCATGATCCGTATGAGTGGTTCGGTTCCGCTCTCCCGCAAAAGCAGCCTTCCGTCATCTCCCAGCGCGTCTTCCACTTCTTTTGCGGCGGCCTTCACATCCTCATCTTCTCTGGCTGCCACTTTGTCTATAACCTTCACATTTTCCAACAGCTGCGGATAGATCGTCAGATCCTCTGTCAGTTCGGACAACTTCTTATTTTCATGCAGCATAGCCTCCATGATCATAAGGGAAGTCAGGACTCCGTCTCCCGTCACCGCGTGTTCGCGGAAAATGATATGCCCGGACTGCTCGCCGCCTAACACATAACCGTTCTCCATCATATCGGCACAGACGTATTTATCACCCACGTCGGTCTGCCGGTATTTGATCCCTGCCCGGTCGAACGCCTTATACAGTCCCATATTTGACATGACGGTCGTAACTACCGTATCATCCTTTAATTTTCCCTGCCCCTTCAAATACGTTCCGCAGAGATACATGATATGATCCCCGCTCACGACTTCCCCGCGTTCATCTACGGCCAGACACCGGTCGGCGTCGCCGTCATAAGCAAAACCAGCGTCCGCCCCCGTCTCCCTGACAAACTCCTGGAGACGGTCAATATGCGTCGAACCACAATGCCTGTTGATGTTCATGCCATCCGGCTTATCGTTTATCGTATGTATCTCTGCGCCCAACCGCTCAAAGATCACACCCGCGATCCTCGTCGCGGATCCATTCGATACGTCAAGGGCAATGACTTTTCCCTCGAATGAATGCCTGACAAGGTTTACTAAGTAATCGCGATAAACCTCTTTTCCCTCGGTGTAGTCGTAACATCTTCCCAAATGTTCTCCGGTTGCATAGGGAAGTTCTGCAATCCGCCCATCTATATAATCTTCGATCTGTTCCTCAATCTCTTCCTCCAGCTTGTGCCCCTGTCCGTTTATGACTTTTATGCCATTGTCAGTATACGGATTGTGGCTCGCCGTGATCATGATGCCAAAATCAAAGTTCTCCTTCCGGATCAGATAGGAAATACTCGGCGTCGTCGTTACATGGATCTCATACACATCCGCGCCGCTGGCCGTGAGTCCTGCCGCCAGTGCCGTCTCATACATGTAACCGGAAAGCCTGGTGTCCTTCCCGACGAGCACCCTCACCCGATGTTTTCCGTCCTGAAAATAATGGCCCAAAAAACGCCCGATCTTAAACGCATGATCCGCCGTCAGCGTAACATTTGCTTCCCCGCGAAAGCCATCTGTACCAAAATACTTCATGACAATCCCCTTTCAAATTGATGATATGTCTAATATATACTATCATAAGAGGGAAATTTATTCAAGGAAAAAGTTTATTGATAATAGTTATCAATATAATGAACCCATTCTTCATAGATTTCTTTTTTAGATTTATTAAAACATTCTTCATAATTTTTTGTACTGATGAGTTTTAACACCCGGTCCCAGCCATAGGTATGATCCAAATATTCAATATATGTATGTGAAAAAGTATAACCTCCACAGTTTGAGAAGGTAAGCGGATTATTTGAAGTTGTATCTTTGTATGCTGGTATAGCAACATATTCTAAGTACTCCTTATAAAATGGCTCACCATTACTTAAATACAATGCCACTCCTTCCGTAAGCCACAAATCTATATCTGGGTTCATTACGCTAACATATGCGTGTACAATTTCATGCAATACTGCGTATTTATTTTCATCATAGTCATGTGCTTCTCCTGGATTTGCTGGAGATGTTAAAATAACATCTGTTCCAATATTATCACCAATATACCAATCAAGCCCTAACAACGGCACTACATATCCATACTTCTTTGTCTGCATTACACGTTGATGATCATAAATATAAACATTTACATCCTGCTTTTCACTGAAACCTAACTTTTCTGCGATTGCAGCTGTTTCAGCATTCGCAAATATAAAAACATCCTTTGCAGCATCTGTTTCAGCTTCATAATAGACATTAATCCATTCACCTCTCAACACGTTCATTCCTTTGGTTTGTAAATTCCATGTTGGAATAAAATTAATTAGAAGACCAACCAGCAGTATACCTATTCCTATGAAAATACCCCAAATACGTTTTTTTGTTTTTGTCGTCATGCAAAAACCTCCTTTTTTGCTTTTTAATGTATAAAATACATTCACAAAAAGGAAGTTACATCGGTCATTACTTTATATGACTTTAGTCATCTTCTTTCACATAACCATTATATTTCATGATAAGAGAGTTTCTTTCTTTAGTTCCAATCTTTTCGTAGATAGTAGATATGTAATTTTTTACGGTTCCATTAGACAAATATAATTTGTCAGCAATCTGCATATTAGTATACCCACGTACAATCAATACAAAAACAGATCTCTCACGTTCTGTCAACGCTTGCAACATCATCTCAAATTCTTTTTCTTCTGCCATTTTCTTATCCATATCAATTGTTGAGTTCTCTTTTGTATAAACGGTATGGATAATTATTTCCATATATCGGTCCACCATCAACTTTATAAGTAAAAAGCACCCTAAATACTGCAAGCATCTTGGCATTGCACCATACCTAAGAATTTTTTCCATACCTGTAAATGGCTCAATCCACGGCTGGCATAAATATATTCCTGTAATCAAATGGACCAGAATAATAACCAAAACTGTGAGTATTCCGGAATAGTATAAC
>ERZ778511.2064-NODE-2064-length-11858-cov-3.784123_pt1 | contig 11858 bp, 10 predicted proteins | sample MGYA00510347_ERZ778511 | MGnify/ENA primary metagenome ERZ778511 (study PRJEB29527, sample SAMN07138967) | mouse gut metagenome | material: feces | host: mouse | place: China:Nanjing | collected 2016-01-25 ...
GGTGGTGAAAACCGCAGCAGGTATGGCAATGGCGGTGGCGGCGGCGCTGGATGCCATGAATCTGGAGGAGATTGTGGGAACCATTGCCGGTGACGATACGATTATGATGGCGGTGCGGACACGGGGAGACACAGAAAGCGCAATGAGGAAGATTGAGGAAATTGTAGGGTATGTTAAATAGTTTACATGTGAAAAACCTTGCTTTGATAGAAGAAACAGAAGTACATTTTGATAAAGGACTGAATATTTTAACGGGTGAAACCGGTGCGGGCAAATCCGTCATTATCGGCAGCATCAATCTGGCTCTGGGCGCCAAAGCGGATAAGGATATGATCCGTACAGGGAAGGAATCTGCTCTGATCGAACTTGTATTTACGCTGGATGATGCAGCGCAGCGGGAGCGGTGCCTTGCGCTTGGGCTGGAGCCAGAAGATGACACACTTGTCATATCAAGGAAAATATCGTCCGGAAAAAGCATGTGCCGTGTAAACGGGGAGACAATGACCGCGAAGCAGCTGAAAGAACTGGCAGAAGTGTTCATTGATGTATATGGACAGCATGAACACCAGTCTCTCACTGCAAAAAAGAAACAACTGGAAATTTTGGATGATTTTTGCGGTGAAAGTCTGTGCCGTATAAAAGAAAAAGCGGCCGGAGAATATAAACGGTATACGGAACTGGCGAAAGAGTGGGACGGATCCGACCGGGATCGGACTACCAGAGAAAAGGAATGTGATCTGTTAACTTTTGAATGCCGTGAAATCGAGGAAGCCCGTCCGGAAATCGGTGAGGATGAGACACTGGAAGCGGAATACCGCCGCATGGTGCATTCCCGAAAGATTCTGGAAGGTGTTACCATGGCCCGGCGTCTGCTGGGCAGTACGGACGGGGAAAGCATTTCCGATCTGACAGGCAGGGCGCTCAGAGAAATGAAAAGCGTGGAGGGCTATGATGACGCGCTGGCAGATTTTACGGGACAGTTGGCAGAGATAGAAGGACTTGTAGCGGATCTGAGCAGAGAACTGGCAGACTATGAAGAAAGCCTGGAATTTGAGCCGGAAGTTTTTGACCGGACAGAGCGGCGTCTGGATGTGCTCAATCATCTGAAATCAAAATACGGCGGGACGATAGAAGAAGTGCTGGCCGGTAAACAGTCCCGGGAAGAACGTCTGGATCAGCTGATGCACTATGATACCTATCTGGAAACGCTGCGTCTTAATCTGGAAAAAGCCGAAAAAAAACTGCATGCATCCTGCGAGAAAATATCTGCCATCCGGAAAAAGCAGGCAAGAGCGCTGGAAGAAAAAATGATCCAGGCATTGCATGACTTGAATTTTATGGAAGTGAATTTTCAGATACGGATTGAATCAGATCCTGGGAAGGCCGGCGCCAGGGGCTGGGATGAAGTGGAATTTATGATATCCACCAATCCCGGTGAGCCTGTCAAACCCCTGGGCAGCATTGCCAGCGGCGGCGAGCTCTCACGTATTATGCTGGGTCTGAAAACGGTTATGGCTGAAAAAGATGCCATTGATACACTGATTTTTGATGAAATTGACGCAGGGATCAGCGGCAGGACCGCATGGCAGGTTTCCCGGAAACTGGCGCTGCTGGGCAGAGATCATCAGATTATTTGTATTACCCACCTGCCCCAGATTGCCGCCATGGCGGATCAGCACTTTAAAATAGAAAAAAAACAAACGGGTCATCAGACCAGGACAGATATTACCATTTTGGAAGAAACCGAGAGCATAGAGGAACTTGCCCGTCTTCTGGGCAGTGATCTGCTGACGGACGCGGCCATTTCCAATGCCAAAGAAATGAAAGAATTGGCAAGAGATACAAAACAATACTAAAGTAAAATTCATATTTCCTCACATACTAAAAAAGCATCCCGAAAGGAATGCTTTTTTGGGCATAAAGCCCGGTTTTTGTGAAAGGAAGTGAGCATATGGATATGAAACAGAAATATCGGCGCATTTTATATAGATCCCGTTGCCCAGCATCATATATAAAATGGCTGAAATATCGGCGCATTTTATATATGATGCTGGGCAACGGGATCTGTCTTCTGGCCTGTGCCCTGTATCTTTCCTTCTGGCACAGGACGCCGGACCGTATTAAGATCCGGGCAGGGGAACGGGAAGAGATGAACCTGGCGCTTCCGGCATCGGGTATGCTGCGCGCTTCCGGAGATAAGGCTATTCCGGTGAGTCTGGACCGCACCCTGATATTTTATGCCAATGAGAAAAACAGCTATGACCTGGATGTAAAGCTGTTTGGGATACTTCCGTTAAAGCATGTGAGCCTGCAGGTCATTGACGGGGCAAGTGTGATTCCGGCCGGTGTTCCCGTAGGTATTTATGTGAAAACGGATGGCGTACTGGTCATCGGGACCGGTGAGTTTACCGGTTTTGACGGTGTGCGCACTTCACCTTCGGAGTCCGTTTTGAAAACAGGGGACTATCTTCTCAAAATGAATGGCGAGGATATTACGGGCAAAAAGATGTTTATGAACACACTTCAGAAAATAGGCGATGGCGATCTGATTCTGACCATACGGCGGGGCGATGAAGTATTCGATGTGAAAACAGTCCCCGTACAGGACCAGGCAGGCACCTATAAAATCGGTATCTGGATACGGGATAATGCCCAGGGGGTAGGCACGCTTACCTATATAGATGGCAACGGTGGTTTCGGAGCGCTGGGACACGGCATTAACGATATGGATACCAGTACCCTGATGGCGTTAAAAAAAGGCACATTATATCATACGGACATACTGGGTGTGAAAAAGGGAGAGGCAGGTAATCCCGGCGAACTGACCGGACTTATTGATTATGGGGATGGCAATATACTGGGCAGCATCCAGAGGAATGAAGACAAGGGGATTTTTGGTGTATGCGGTGAAGCCCTGGAGGCGGAAGTCCCTTTTGGCCCGGTGGAAATCGGCCTGAAACAGGAGACAGAAATCGGTCCCGTAAAAATATTGTGCAGTCTGGACGGGGAAACGGCAAAACTGTATGATGCGAAAATTACGGATATTGTATATGACAGAGAACATATCAACAGAGAAATTGTATTGCAGATTACGGACCGGCAACTGATCGAAGAAACGGGGGGCATCATACAGGGCATGAGCGGCGCCCCCATTTTGCAGAACGGAAAGCTGATCGGCGCCGTGACCCATGTGTTTGTACAGGATGCGACAAAGGGGTATGGGATATTTATTGAAGAGATGCTATTGGAAGAGTAGTGGATGCAGAGAGCACGTATCCCCGGACAATACACGGATGTGGAGATTGGGAGAGTCTGACCGTTCTGCCTGTGGTTTGTGCCTGGCAGCAGCAGGTCCGTAAGCGCAATCAGAGCGCTGACGGGCCTTTTTCTCTGCCCCTCTGTTTTCTCTATAAAAATCTCTCCAATAGTGCTATAATAAACAATACACAGGTTGCACACCCCTCCAAACAGGAGGGATAAATTCAAAACAGAGGTGATTTTATGGATATGGACACGATTTTACGGGAACTGGACAGATTATTTGCCACATATCAGATGGATAAGGTGGAAGGCTATCTGGATAACCAGATGGCGCAGGCAGTGCAGACCGGAGATGACGGGGCGCTGATTACGCTGCTGAACGAAATGATCGGTTATCTGCGGGATGTGAGCAAATATGAGAAGTGTTGCATGTATTGTGACAAACTGATGGACGTGCTGGGACGGAACCGTCTGCAGGGAAGTATTCCATATGCCACTTCTCTTTTGAATATTGCCAATGCCTACAGGGCGGCAGGGAAGCTGGCGGAATCCATGACCAACTATAAGACGGTGCTTCTGATTTATCAGAGCCATCTGGAAGATGATGATTTCCGGTTTGCCAGTCTCTACAATAATTTAAGTCTGTTGTATCAGGAGATGGGGGATTTTGAAGAAGCCTGCAACGCTCTGGAGCGGGCCCTTGCCATTGTGAACACCCGCATGGATGCAAGGATTGAGACAGCCGTTACCCATACCAATCTGGCGGCATCACAGTTGAAGCTGGGCAGGTATGAGGAGGCAATGGGGCATCTTTTGGCCGCTTTTTCCATATTTGAGATGGATGAACAGAAAGATTTCCATTACAGCGGCGCTCTGTCTGCCATGGGAGAGGCCCAGTATATGGCGGGCAATCTGGAAGAATCGGCCAGATATTATCGTATGGCGCTGCAGGAGATTGAGAAAAATACTGGGCGTTCGGCAGCTTATGAGATAGTGGCGCAGAACCTGAACGCAGTGGAAAAACAGATTTCCGGGAAACCGGGTGTGGTGAGACAGTTTGATAAGGGGCTGGATCTGTGCGAAGCCTTTTACCATGCTTATGGGGAACCGATGCTGCGGACAAAGTTCCCCGCCTATCTTCCGTTTATTGCCGCCGGACTGGTGGGAGAAGGTTCGGAATGTCTGGGGTTTGACGATGAAATATCCAGGGATCATGATTTCGGGCCGGGTTTTTGTCTGTTTCTGACAGATTCGGTGTATGAGGAGATCGGAGAAGCGCTGCAGGCGGAATATGACAGGCTGCCCACTACGTATATGGGAATTACCAGACGGGTTTCTCCCAAAGCGCCCAAACGGGTGGGGGTATTCAGAATCGGAGATTTTTATGAGCGGCTCACCGGACTGGAAGATGTGCCCACCACAAACAACCAGTGGCTGTATATGGAAGATTATCAGCTGGCTGCGGCTACCAGCGGCCGGGTATTTGTGGATGAACTGGGTGAGTTTACACGGATTCGAAAAGGGCTTCTGGCCCATTATCCCAAGGAAGTGCGGCTTAGGAAGATTGCCAGGGAGGCGGCTTTGATCGCCCAGTCCGGGCAGTACAATTACAGCCGTATGCTGGAGAGGGGGGATAGGGTGGCAGCGCAGGTGGCGCTGGGCGAGTTTATGAAACATACCATGGCCATCGTGTATCTGCTGAACCAGAAATATGCTCCTTTTTATAAATGGATGCACAGAGGTATGAAGCAGTTGCCTATTTTGCCGGTGATCGGAGAGATTCTTGCCGGTATTCCGGATATGCGGATCGGAGATGCACGGATCCCCCAGACCATTGAAGTGATCGTTTCCCTCATTATTGATGAAATGAAAAAGCAGAGCCTGACTACGGGGAATGACAATTATCTGGATCATCATACAGACAATATTCTCCACGGCATCACACGGAAAGAGCAGGTAGACATAACTGTAAAAGAAGAGCTGATAAGGCGGCTGGTGGGTCTGGAATGGCGTGATTTTGATCAGGTTAAAAATATCGGCGGACGGGCGGACTGCCAGGACGACTGGAATACATTCCTGATTATGCGCAAAAGCCAATATCTGACGTGGACCATTCCCATGCTGAAGAGTTATATAGAAGATTTTGAGACAGCGGACAGTCAGGGATGGAATCTGATTGCAGAAAAATACGGAAGAATGATGGAAAGTACCGATCCGCAGGGATATGGGGAGATTGCAGACAGATTTTCTCAGATTCCGCCGGAAAAAAAGGCGATTATTGAAGAGATTGTGAAGATCCAGGTTGGCTGGATGGAGGAATGCGCCCGCGAGTATCCAAAAGCGTCCTCCATGGCAAGAAGCATCCATACACGAGAAGACAATTTGTACAATACTTCTTATGAAACCTATTTACGTGGGGAGATTTCGACGTATTCCGACAGGACGCTGGATTTGTACGGCAGGTTTATTGCCGGCCTTTGCAGGGAGGAAAGGAATCTGGCAAAAGAGACTATCGGCAATTCTGCGCGGTTGTACGGATATGCATCTCTGGACGACCTGGAAGAAAAGCTGTAGGAAAGAGGCGATTTTCCGCAGATTCTGCGATTCTTAACAGTTGAACGAAAATTGACGGCTGTTTATAATGAATATGGACGATAAATGAGATTTCGATTAGAAATTTAGTGAACGGAGGTCAATTATGGAACAACTGAGTGTAGCGGCTACGAAAGATAACGAACAGGTTTTCAAATTACTTTCCGATTTGATTCACACAAATAAGGAATTTCAGATAATGATTACGGTTCCGTCATCAGGGCATCGTGAAGAATCAAAATCCCTGTATGGCGGAGAACGGCCGGCAGAGCGGGATCTGGAAAAAGATGTTACAAATATGATCCATGAAATTGGCGTTCCGGCACATATCAAAGGATACCAGTATTTGAGAGAAGCCATCATGATGTCTGTTCAGGATGTGGAGATGCTCAATTCCATTACAAAGATACTGTATCCGACAATCGCCAAAAAGTTTCAGACGACATCCAGCAGAGTGGAGCGTGCCATCCGTCATGCGATTGAGGTGGCATGGAACCGTGGCAAGATGGAAACTTTGGATGCCATGTTTGGTTATACCATCAACACCGGAAAGGGGAAACCGACCAATTCGGAGTTTATTGCACTGATAGCTGATAAAATCCGTCTGCAATACAGAAATTAATCTTCCCAATCCGTAAGGATAATGGTATACTGAAGTTATGTAATATAGTCAGATAATATTAACAAATGAATTATGAGAGGATAGCTATGAAACACATTTTATTTGCAGCATCAGAGGGGGTTCCATTTATCAAAACAGGAGGGCTGGCCGATGTGGTAGGTTCTCTGCCCAAATGTATTGATCGGGAATATTTTGACGTAAGGGTGATTATGCCCAAGTATCCCTGCATGAAGCAGGAAGTAAAAGATAAGATGAATTATGTCAGCCACTTTTATATGGATTTTCATTTTAAAAGTGAGTATGTTGGCATTATGGAAGCAGAAGTGGACGGCATCAAATTCTATTTTATTGACAATGAAGAATATTTTGGCGGCATGAAGCCCTACGGGGACGATACACTCTGGGAAGTGACCAAATTTGCATTCTTTTCCAAAGCATTGCTCTCCGCATTGCCGGTAATTGATTTCAGGCCGGAAGTTATCCATTGCCATGACTGGCAGACCGGCCTGGTACCGGTTTACCTCAAGGAACGGTTTCAGGGCAACGATTTTTACCATGGCATCAAGACGGTAATGACAATCCATAATCTCAAGTTCCAGGGGAAATGGGACGTAAAGACGGTAAAGGAAATTACGGGTCTGCCGGATTATTTCTTTACGCCGGATAAACTGGAATGCTATAAGGATGCCAACCTGTTGAAAGGCGGCCTTGTATATGCGGATGCCATTACCACGGTCAGTGATACATATGCGGAAGAAATCAAGACAGATTTTTACGGAGAAGGTTTAAACGGGCTTCTCTGTGCCAGGACAGGCGACCTGCGAGGCATCGTCAACGGTATAGATTATGATGAATTCAATCCACAGGAGGATGTATATCTGCCTTATAAATACAATGCCGTGAATTTCCGTAAAGAAAAGATTAAAAATAAACGGGAATTACAGAAGGAGCTGGGTCTTGAGCAGGATGACAAGAAGTTTATGATTGGTATTGTATCCCGGCTGACAGATCAGAAAGGGTTTGATCTGATTTCATATGTTATGGATGAACTGTGCCAGGACAATGTTCAGATTGTTATACTGGGAACCGGACAGGAGCAGTATGAAAATATGTTTCGTCATTTTGACTGGAAATATGGGGATAAAGTATCCGCCAATATTTATTATTCCGAAGAACTGTCTCATAAAATATATGGCGCCTGCGATGCGTTTCTGATGCCGTCCCTGTTTGAACCCTGTGGCCTGAGCCAGTTGATGGCCCTGCATTATGGCACGGTGCCTATTGTCCGTGAGACAGGGGGATTGAAGGATACGGTAGAACCTTATAATGAATATGAGAGTACCGGAACGGGATTTAGTTTTGTCAACTACAACGCTCACGAGATGCTCAATGCCATCCGCTATGCGGAGCATATCTACTATGATAAGAAGCGGGAATGGAACAAGATTGTGGACAGGGCCATGGCCATAGATTTTTCATGGAATGTGTCCGCGCGGAAGTATCAGGAGATGTATGACTGGCTGATCGGATAAGTACGAGAAAAGGGACGGCCCTGGGAGAGAGGGTTGTCCCTTTTGCAGATGACTGTAAGTATATTTGTATTTCCGGTTGCCGGAATGGATCGCTTTAGCCGGACACCAGCCTGAGGTCTGAAATATCCGAATCAATGACCAGAGAGTAATTGGTATAATACACCACAAAGCCGGGCGCGCCGCCGCCGGGTTTTTTTACATTCTTTTTCAGCGTATAGTCTATCTCGGCTTTTTGCATTCCCCTGGCTTTGGAGTAGTAGGCGGCAAGTCTGCCTGCCTCTTCAAAGGCGCGGTCCGGCATTTCTCCGTCTTTCCCGGTTTTCAGGATAACGTGGGAGCCGGGCATGCCTTTGGCGTGGAACCACCAGTCGCTTCCATCGGCGAAATGAAAGGTCAGTTCATCGTTCTGATAGTTGTTTTTTCCCACATATATATCATATCCGTCGCTGCTGAGGTAATGCAGGGGATGGCTTGTGATTTTGACTTTTTTGGAGCCGCTTTTTCTGCGGATGTAGCCGCTTTCAATAAGCTCTTCCCGGATCTGTACCAAATCACTCTCCTGCAGGGCAATGTCCAGGGAAGCGGCGATGGATTCCAGATGACGGATTTCGGCTTCCACTTTCCCGGTGAGGTCGGAGAGGGCTTCAAAAGTCCGTTTCATTTTCCCGTATTTTTCAAAATATTTTTTGGCGTTCTCAGTGGGCGTCAGCAAGGGGTCCAGAGGTACGGTTATGGGTTCGCCGGTATAGTAATTGATGGCTTCCATAGATTGACTGCCGGGCGTCAGGCCATATCCATAGGTATTTAAAAGTTCCCCGTATATTTTGTAGGTATCTTTTTTTTCCGTGTCTTTGATCTGTTTTAACTGCAAATCGTATTTTTTTACATTCCGTTCCAGGGCTGTCTGGACAATACGGCGCAGATCGGCAGATTTTTGCCGCACATGGGTAACGGCACTTTTTTCTGCATAATAGGTATGGAGCAGTTCGGAGAGAGAAACATAGTTCTTTTGGGGACAGCCTGCAAACATTGTCAGGGGAACGCAGGCGTAGTCTCTGGGAGAATTCTGTTCATATACAATGGCAGGGGTGAAATCCCCGGCTTTTACGGTTTCCATCAGAGTGTGGAATGTCTGCCACAGCCCGGCCAGTTCCTGTGCCTCTAAGGCCTGCGTCGGTTTATCGGCGTCAACGCCTGCCCGGTAGCAGATTTCCTGAGAGATGATGGGGGAAATACCGGTGAATGCCATATACAGTGCCTTGCCGGCGGGAAGCGCTCTGGCTGACAGGGCAGTATAAAAAGCCTGTTCCCCGATCTCCAGGGGATCGGACTTCTCCTGGGTATGGGGGATGAAATAAGGTCTGCCGGGCAGTACTTCCCGGACGGAGCTGACCATCCCGGACACATGTTTGATACTGTCTATAATGGTATCCCCATCGTCACAGAAGATAATATTGCTGTGTTTTCCCATAATTTCAATGAGCAGCGACTTTTGGCCCAGATCACCCAGTTCATTCAGATGTTCTATATCAATACGGACGATGCGTTCCAGACCCGGCTGTCTGATTCCAAGGATCTTCCCGTTTTGGATATATTTGCGCAGCAACATACAGAAATTGGGGGCAGTCATGGGGCTGGCCATAGTATCCGGAGTGAGATAGACCAGGGGCAGGGAAGCGCTGGCGGAGAGAAAGAGCCTGTGCTGCGTTTTACCGCTGCGTATTGTGAGAAGCAGCGTATCTGTTTCCGGCTGTGCTATTTTTATGATGCGTCCGCCGGTGAGGGCGCTGTTTAATTCTTTTGTAATACCTGCGATGGTAATTCCGTCAAATGCCATAATAAATTCCTTTTCAATTTTGTATCTTCCTGTTCGGAATGATGTACTTGGTGAATAAAAGTCTGTAGATATGCAGAAGAAAAGGAATTACTTACCCTTTTCCTGCTCTTTTTTTAAGGCTTCCATACCCAGACGTATAAGTTCCAAAGTAGCAGCAGACCGGCTTGGATAACGGTTTTCAAAACGAAAATCATCAATCTTTTTTAAAAGTTCCTCATCAACAATAACAGTATAACGTGGTTTATCTGTTGGCATTGCTGTCACCTCCTAGTTCATATCATACACAGGTTCATACAATATGTCAATATGAACTTCGTAAAACAAAAGAATCCACGCTTAGGGCGGCACTCATAAAACAGCATAGGAATGTTTTCGGGAAACGGCGTAGCTTCGGCTATGCCGTTTCTCCGTTTTGCAGGTCATTGAGCAAGGACGCGGGGAGTATTCCCACAAGGTCATAGGATATGTCAATCTGCTGTTCCCTATGCCCGCTTGACTTGTCCGGCGCATGAACATATACCGCCTTTACCATGTCATTCAAGACAGCGGGCGTCAGCTCGTCCAAATCGAGATACTTCCGTACCTTGCAGATAAACCTGTCAATGTTTTCTGCCTGTTCTTCCTGCTGTATAATTTCTTCATTCAGTTGCAACAGCTTTTCCCCACAATCGGCGCAGCGGACAATTCCAGAGAATAGATTTGTTTTCCCTGTTCTCGTCGGGCGGCGTTTGTTCCTTCGCAATTCCTGCACCCGTTCCCATGTGTCAGCGTCAATAATGGCTTCGTGAGTGTCCTCAAACACAAGCTGTTTTTCTTTGGGATTGTAACAGGTCTTTTTGCTCTTGTACGATTGCTTGTAGGTCTTGAAGTTTACCGTATGCCCTTGATGCTCTGGATGTTCTAAAATAGCGGCTACCGTTTCAGATTTCCAACGATATGGATTGTCGGGCAACTGATTGCGGATTGCTCTGCCTGTCCTCTGAAAATGAATAGTCGGCGTTATGACTTTTCTCTCTTTCAAAATACGGGCAATCAGCGACGGCCCGTAACCCTCTAAGCAGAGAGCAAATATCCGCTTGACCACCACGGCGGCTTCACTATCCACTACCCACTGTTTTGGATTGTTAGCGTCTTTCATGTAACCGTAGGGCGGATTAGTACAAAGATATTCACCCGCTTCGCCTTTGGACTTCATCACAGCGCGGATTTTCTTGCTTGTATCGCGGCAATAGAGGGCGGTAATTTTGTCAGACTGCCTTGACATAGAATGTTCCTCCTTTATCGGTGGGCAGTCTGCCAATACAGGATTGCATATTTCTATTTTAACGCTCTTTGTCCGTCATAACTGCCCGTAAAACGGTAGAGCGTCCTGCCCGACTTTATCACAACTTCACGCTTTGGCAACTCATGGGCAAGCGGATTTTTTACCACGATATGCCCGTTTTTGAGTATTCTTTTCCGTTCCATTCCTTTCCTTTGAAATCGGTGTTTACAGTTTCGTAGCAAGCATAGGGAACGGATAGCCGTTCCCGTAAAATGCCCGTCTGTCGCCGCTGCATTTTGCTTGTTGGGAAGTTTCCCAAACCCTCATTTTGTAAGCCCCTTGAATTGCAGAAGCAGCCGATGCTCCAATCTCCAGACTTTTTCCATGAGCTGCTTTATCTCGTCCATATCGTCGGCGTAAATGCGCCCTGTTTCGTTGATACGCCTTGCAATCTGATTGATGTTCACGCCGATTTTCTGAAGCTGCGCCGTATGCGCTTTAATCTCGGACGTGTCAAGCAGAATGATGTACCCGTCAATGAGCATTTTACGAGAGTAAGCAGATAGATTTATTGTCGGTATCTGCTTCATTTTTTCCTCAATCAACGCCCGTTCTTCCTCTGTTGCCCGTACAATAATTTGCACGTTTCGTTTTCGGTTTTCCATTCGCATTTCTCCTTTCACTACCTACAACACCATAGGCGTTTGCGAAACGCCAGAACCCACATAAATACGGGATTCTTTTTGTTAC
>ERZ778511.2071-NODE-2071-length-11821-cov-3.403026_pt1 | contig 11821 bp, 9 predicted proteins | sample MGYA00510347_ERZ778511 | MGnify/ENA primary metagenome ERZ778511 (study PRJEB29527, sample SAMN07138967) | mouse gut metagenome | material: feces | host: mouse | place: China:Nanjing | collected 2016-01-25 ...
ATGTCAACTAAAATTCCCGTTGGGGAGCGACTTTGCACGCCGCAAAATTACACTCGTCAACTACCCCCAAAAGGTGTACTTCAATTAATGCTTACTATTGCGATTTATGGTGGGACTTCAATGATTTGTCTAAGTTTGAGCTTAAGGATTATTGTATAAATCGCTTAAAAATATTATCAATGATAGCGGCATGACCGGTAGTTATGATTGCTGTTCCAAAGATTTCTATCTTGTTTTTTGATAAATTCTTCATGCAGATAGATGTTTGGAAAAGTCGGTTCAGATTGCCCCCCCAAAGTTTTGTGTCCAACTTTTGGGGGCAGTTCAACACATCAAGACCGCGAAAGTGGATTGGGAGAAGTCGTCAGGCAAACAAGTGAGCGATATTACCTTCTGACGTTTTTTAGACTTACTGGCGCAAGATATAAGCGTATAAGAAAACGCCTAAGGGGAATTCCTTCTCCGTAACTGGTTGAGAGATAAAGACCTTCCAGTTGCAAGAACTTGTAAATCTTTGGCAGCAGGGATACATTGACTTGCGCTTCGGAGACGAAAGCCATGTCTGCACAAGCGGATATGTGCCTTACGGCTGGTATTTCGATGGGGAGGACGTATTCGTTCCCTGCCAAGGGAAACATCGCTTGAACATTTTCGGTATGATATCCACCAGTTGCAGGGTGAGGTCGCGAAGATGAGAGATACGTGGAAGGAAAGAGGTCTTTACCTTTTTTTCCTGCCCCCATATTGCCCGCATCTCAATATCGCGGAAACACTTTGGTGTGTGCTTAAAGGCAAGTGGATTCAGCTATGCCATTACTGCGACCGCGACATCTTCCATGAAACCACATGTGAGATTTTGGACGGTATTGGTACGGTGTATGAAATCAACTTTTCTTATGCCGCCTAATTTGTATAGGTTTAATCTGATTACCTACTTAACATTATTACAAAACTGAACTTCGTTTATCTACTTCATACGATGCAGTTTCTTGGTTTTTAAGTAAGTGTCAATTAGAATGATTATAGTTATCCGGGCCATTGACGGTGTTCGGTCAATGGCCCGGATAGTGTGCTTAGATGGTGGAGAGTTCCGGATTGTCGAGTTTGGGCTGTGACTCGGCCTTGATTACGACAGCTTCGATTTTTTTGTCGTCGGGGTTGAAATCTACGATTATTTCATCGCCCTCGGCGGCTTTGCCGGAGAGTAACAGCTCGGCAAGTTCGTCCTCAAGGTATTTTTGAATGGCGCGTTTGAGGGGGCGTGCTCCAAACTGGACGTCGCATCCTTTTGAAGCGATGAAGTTTTTAGCTTCGTCGCTTATCGTGATAGAGTATCCGAGTCCTTTTATGCGGCGATAGAATCCGGCTAGTTCGATGTCGATAATTTTGAATATGGCGTCGCGTTCGAGAGTTTCAAATATAATCACATCGTCGATACGGTTCAGGAACTCAGGGGAGAATGCCTTGTTGAGAGCCTTGGAGAGCACGCTGTGCGAGTATTCGCGGTCTACCTCGCGAGTGTTGAATCCTACGCCGCTGCCAAATTCTTTGAGCTGGCGTGTGCCTATATTCGATGTCATTATCACAATGGTATTCTTGAAGTCGATACGGCGGCCGAGGCTGTCGGTCAATCGTCCTTCGTCCATAACTTGCAGCAGGAGGTTGAATACATCAGGGTGTGCTTTTTCGATTTCGTCGAGTAATACCACAGAGTAAGGTCTGCGGCGCACGCGCTCGGTGAGCTGGCCGCCTTCTTCGTAGCCAACGTATCCGGGAGGTGCTCCGATAAGTCGCGAAACACTGAATTTCTCCATATATTCGCTCATATCGATTCGTATGAGGGTGTCGGCGGAGTCGAACAAGAATTCGGACAGTTTTTTAGCGAGGTGCGTTTTGCCAACACCCGTAGGTCCGAGGAACATAAACACGCCTATAGGCTTGTTGGGGTCTTTGAGGCCGAGGCGGCTGCGCTGTATGGCTTTCACGAGTTTGGCAATCGCAGGATTTTGGCCAACAACGGCGCTTTGCAGAGTCGGCTCCATTTCGAGCAACCTCATACCTTCGGCCTGCGCAATGCGTTGCACAGGCACGCCTGTCATCATTGCCACTACTTCAGCCACTTTGTCGGCATCGACAGTCTGACGGTTTTCAGCCATTTCGGCCTCCCATTTTTTTCTTTCTTCGTCAAGCTGCTTGTTTATTTTGGCGGCTTCGTCGCGAAGTCGTGTTGCCTGGGCGAAATCGTGACGTTGGGCCGCGGCCACTTTTTCAGCGCTCGTTTCCTGTAGCTGTTTTTCGAGTTCTTCAATTATTGATGGAACCTGAATGTTGCTTATGTGGGTACGAGAGCCGGCCTCGTCGAGTGCGTCGATAGCCTTGTCGGGGAAGTTGCGGTCGCTGATGTAGCGGTCGGTGAGTTTTACGCAGGCTTCCAAGGCTTCCTGCGTGTATGTCACACCGTGGTGGGCCTCGTATTTGGGCTTGATGTTATTGAGGATCGTAAGTGTTTCTTCGGCGGTGGTAGGTTCTACCATCACTTTTTGGAAACGGCGTTCGAGGGCACCGTCTTTCTCGATATTGACACGATATTCATCGAGAGTAGTTGCGCCAATACATTGTATTTCGCCTCGTGCAAGAGCCGGTTTAAGCATGTTGGCCGCGTCCATCGAGCCTTGCGCGTTGCCTGCGCCAACGATGGTGTGTATCTCGTCAATGAAGAGAATGATGTCGCGGTTTTTTGTTAGCTCGTTGAGAATGGCCTTAATGCGTTCCTCAAATTCGCCACGGTATTTGGTGCCGGCGACAATCGACGCCATATCAAGGGATATGACACGTTTGTCGAAAAGTATGCGCGACACCTTTCGCTGGTTGATGCGCAGAGCCAGACCTTCAACAATAGCACTTTTTCCGACTCCGGGTTCTCCTATAAGCACCGGGTTGTTTTTCTTGCGACGGCTAAGTATTTGAGCCAGACGCTCAATCTCTACTTCGCGTCCGACAACGGGATCGAGGCGGCCTTCTTCGGCTGCACGTGTCATATCGTTGCCGAATTTGTCGAGCATGGGCGTGTCGCCTCGGCCAGACGTGCGGTGGTACTTGCCGGAATTGGTTCCGGCTTCCGCTTTCGGTCTGTCTTCCGGTTCTTCTTCCGAGTCTGTGGCATCGGAATTTCCCACGCTTGATTCAGGCTCTATATTTCCTGCGATGTCAAGCGCTTCTGCGGGGTTGGCGTCGGCAAGGGCCTGACGGCGCAGCGAGTCATAGTCGATACCGGCGTTAAAGAACGGCACAATTACACTCATGCCCCGTACGTCTTTATTATGGAAGAGCGACAGGAGAAGGTGCTCCACATCGACTAACGGAGATTTCAAATATCGGGCCTCGATGATTGCCAGCTTGATAATCAAGGTCACAATGCGGTTATAGTAGTCGGCGCCTTTATCGTCGGTAGCGCTTGGCTCGTAAAGAGCGAGGTCGAGCGCCGAGCGCAGGTCGGCAAGCTTGTCCGCGCCGGTAAGGCGTTCCATAAGTTCTGCCGAGCGAGTGCCGGGTGCGCTAAGTTCGAGCAGCAAATGCGCCGGCATTATCGACGGATTGTTATGGTTCGTACATTGTATACGCAGGCGATCAATAAGAGCGCGTGCGTTTTCGGTGTATTTTTGGTTATTTTCCATATCTAAACAGTTAAAGAGAGCGAACTGTATTCTTTATAGCAATAATCGTGCCAAATTCAAGCTCGGCTACAAATATAGTAATCCTATGATTATTCGCCAAGCACATAGAGGCATGCGTCGGAAAATTTATTTGCCACGCTTTTCAATTGGTCCATCGATACTTCTTGAATATTTTCTCTGGTAAGTTCGTAACTAAGCGGCATACCTAACAGCAGGGTAGTTCTCGCTTCGGACATAATCCTGTTTTCCCGGTTCTCTGCAGCTATGGCGAGTTGCCCTAAATATTGTTTCTTAGCTCTGTCGAGTTTGGCGGGGCTTAACTCTGTGCCGTCCGCCAGTCGCTTCATCGTGTTGTCAATAAGGCGCAGACATCGAGCCAAAGAATCATTGTCACAGCCAAAATATAGTTCGAGAGCGCCGGTATCGGTATAAAATGCGGCAGAAGCATCGACATTATACACAAGGCCACGGCGTTCACGCAGTACCACGTTCAGCAGCGAGTTCATTCCCGGACCTCCTATGATATTGGCAAACAGCGAGTAAGCATAGCGTTCCCGGGAGTTTACGGGCGGAGCCGTTATGCCGAGTACGGCATGAGCCTGATGGCTTCCTACGGACTGTCGTGTGGTATTGCGCCCAATCGAAGGCGTAAAGGTTCCGTTATCTTGATTATTATCCGGCTTGGCAGATTTTAATGATGAGAAATGACGATTTATCTGTATTGCCACAGAGTCAAAACCCATCGGACCGGCATAAAATGCAACCATATTGCCGGAGGTGTAATGTGCGTCAATAAAGTTCCGGCAATCGTCGGTCGACAGTCGCGCCACCGTTTCCTCTGTTCCGAGAATATTATGGGCGAGGGGAGTTCCCCGAAACAGCTCGCTTTCAAATAAATCGAACACGGCTTCAGAGGGAGAGTCGAGGTATGAATTGATTTCGTTCATCACCACTTCTCGCTCTTTGTCGAGTTCGGCATTCGGGAAAGTGGAGTTGCAAATAAGGTCGGAAATCAGTTCTACCGCGCGCGAAGTATGGCCGGAGGGGAACACGGAATACACCACTGTTTCCTCCTTGGTGGTATAGGCGTTGAGTTCGCCACCCACGCTTTCCATACGGTTGATTATATTCCACGCCTTGCGCTTAGTAGTGCCTTTGAATATGGTATGCTCCACAAAGTGAGCAAGGCCGTATGTATCAGGAGTTTCGTTCCTGCTTCCGGCTAAGATGTCAACACCGAAAATCGCAGCGCCAGCGCCACGATTATGTATATGGACAAGGCGAAGGCCGCCTCCAATGTCGGCAACTGTCGGCACTACGGCTCTACCCATTTCCCATCAGACTTAATGAGTTCCACAAGTTTGTTGACGGCGCCTTCTGCCGGTATGTTTTTTTCGACGCATTCAATGCCCCTGTAAAGGCTTACTTTTGAAGCTGCAGCTCCCACGTATCCATAATCAGCTCCGGCCATCTCTCCGGGACCGTTGACTATGCACCCCATGACAGCAATTTTCAAGTGGCTGAGATGCGAGCAGGCCGCTTTGACGGTTTCAAGAACTTCGGGCAGCTGGTACAGCGTGCGTCCACAACCGGGGCAAGCCACTATTTCTGCCTTGTATCGCGCTATTCCGGCTGCCTGAACGATGTTGCGACATATTTCTGCTGCCTTCGTCGTATCCACTGCCGACGATTTCAAGCATATGGCGTCTTGGTAGCCATCAAGAAGCAGGGTGCCGAAGTCAATTGCGGCGGCTATAGCCAAATCCTCTTCCGAGTCTATTTCGGGATATTCCAAAACTATTATGGCAGGGGACTCGCCTATAGTTGTTACTTCCTTGCGAATTTTACCTATGCGGTCGCCGCTGCAAGCTCTGAGCACGGATATGCCGGGGTAGTCCTCGAGTTTGTCGTGGTCGATGATTGAGGTCGGGTTAAGGCCGCCTATGCCGTTTGTGCTTGCAGACTGCCTGCGGGAGCCGGCGCGTTTCTGGCGTGGAGGAAGGACGAGGGATCCTTCAGAAAACCGTGATTCCAAATGAGCCACAATCTTACGAGCCACCGGTATCTCATTTTCAGGAGCCTCGCTCAACGACACACGAATAGTGTCGCCTATGCCGTCGGCCAGAAGCGAACCTATGCCCACGGCCGATTTGATACGGCCTTCGGCGGCATTGCCAGCTTCGGTAACTCCCAGATGGAGAGGGTAGTGCATATCCTCGGCGGCCATACGCTCCACGAGCAGCCGCACAGTGTCAGTCATCAGCGGAACGTCTGAGGCCTTGATAGATATCACCACATTGTCAAAGCCTTGTTCACGGCATATTCTGAGATATTCAAGAGCAGACTCAACCATTCCGTCTGCTCCGTCGCCGTATCGGCTCATAATGCGGTCGCTGAGAGAGCCGTGGTTAACTCCGATTCGTATGGCTGTGCCGTGTTCTTTGCACAGGTCGATGAAAGGTATGAATTTTTTTCTGATTTTTTCAAGCTCGGCAGCGTATTCCTCGTCGGTAAATTCCATTTTTCGGAACGTGCGTCCCGGATCGAAAAAATTACCGGGGTTAATACGCACTTTTTCAACATGCAAGGCGGCCTCAAAGGCTGCTGCCGGATTGAAATGAATGTCTGCAACGAGAGGAACCTCCACGCCACGGGCACGCACACTGCTATGGATTTGGGCAAGGTTCTTTGAATGCTCGACGCCCTGCGCCGTAAGCCGAACCAACTCGGCTCCTGCCTCCGCTATGGTGCAGACCTGGTTGACCGACGCTTCAGTGTCAAGCGTCGGTGTGGTTGTCATCGACTGAAGCCTGACAGGGGCGCCTCCGCCGATAACTATGTTTCCGACCTTTGCAGCGTTCGTTACGCGGCGTATGGAGCTTAAATTGTCGGTCATACCTTAAACTTATAGTCGGATAATGCGGCTAATTCCGTGTCGGCTTTTTCCACTTTGGCCGAAAGAGTCTTTGCATATTCCTGATATCGAGCTTCAATCTCAGGGTCGGACAGCGCGAGTATGCGCACTGCGAGAACTGCCGCGTTGAGTCCTGCGTTTATGCCCACAGTCGCTGTAGGAATGGCCGGAGGCATCTGTACGATTGAGAACAGCGCGTCAATGCCGTCGAGAGTGGACGCTATCGGGAGCCCGATTACAGGAAGTGTGGTCTGAGCCGCAATCACGCCGGGGAGAGCTGCCGCCATACCGGCCGCGGCTATAATCACCTTTATGCCTCTGCCTTTGGCTTCTACAGCATAACGTTCTACAGCCGCAGGAGTGCGGTGCGCGCTAAGCGCGTGCATCTCGAAAGGAATTTCCATCTGTTCGAGAAAATCGGCGGTTTTACGGAGTACGGGAAGATCGGAAGTGCTTCCCATTATTATGCTTACTATGGGTGTCATATTATATGAGGTGTTATGTTTAAGAATAAAAGTTCGATACTAAAACCGAGCAGGGCGCCTGCAAATGTCTGCAGCAGAGTGTGCTTGTAAAGATATAGCCGAGCCCATGCCACAATTCCGACAAGCAGGAAGGCCACAGAAAGCCATAGCAGCGGTGCCTGAACGACAAGTCCTTTCTGCACGAGCCAGAATATGATTGCGGCAAGTCCTCCGACGGCACCAGTGTGCGCGCTTATCTTCCACCATTGGTTCACTAACAGCGATATGGCAGACACCATTGCCGCCGCGAGGTAGAAATTCTGTATCCAGTAAGGCGCGTGAAGAAAACGAACAAAGAACGCCGCCCCGATGTAGCACAATATGGCAGCGCAGAATGGCACCGTGCGTTCACGGGGGTTGGATATCGATGTGTCGCTCACCTTGCCCAGCCTGATAAGCACAAGTATGAATGTCATAGGAATGATGGCTGTGATAAATGCCACGCCGATTGTTGCCCAAATTTTGGGCGCGGAGGGGAGCAGGCGCAATGGTGTAAGACACATCGCAGCAACCATAGCGTATGACGGAACGAGCATCGGCGAAACGATGTCGCTCGCAATATGCGCCAATATGGCAAGGGTATCTTTCTTTTTATCGGTGCTTGTCATTGTGAAAATTGTTTTCTCAGTCGCCCAACTGGGTATCCGAGGCGTTCGCGGTATTTTGCCACGGTTCGGCGGGCTATGTCATATCCTGAAGCCTGAAGTTTTTCAGTCAGTTCCTGATCTGTAAGCGGACTGGACTTGTCCTCACTGTTTATCAGTTTCTTGATAGCTTCGAGTATTTCAAGGCTTGAGGTGTCTGACGAAGCCGAAGAACGTTCGTTGAACAGATATTTCAGCGGGTACACGCCATGTGGCGCAAGTATGTATTTGCCGGCGACAGCCCTTGATATTATTGATATATCCAATCCTGTGACGGCGGATATGTCTTTGAGTATCATCGGGCGTATTTCTGCAGGATCGCCGCTTGCGAAGAAGGCAGACTGCTTTGAAACTATTGTTTTAGCTATGGCAAGCAGTGTTGCGCCACGCATCTCGGCGAGTTTGATAAACGATGTTGCCTCGTCGCGTTTTTTCTTTATGAACGCGTCGGCCTCGCTGCTTCCGCGTCCGCCTGCCTGGTGTGTTGCCGAGAAACTTTCTTCTATTCCGAGGTCGGGCTGCCTGCCTGAAAGACTCACGGTAAACAGTTCTGTCGTCGCATCATAGTCGAGTATAAAATCGGGTATGATGTGCGGAGAGCTGTCGGGTGTTCCTGCCAACGACGCGGCCGGTTTCGGGTTAAGGCTCTGAATCAGGCGCAGTGCTCTTTCAAGATCGGACGCAGAGGTTCCTACTGCGTTGCCAAGTCTGTCGTAATGCTTCTTGGCGAAAAGCTCGAAGTTATCCTTTATTATAAGGATGGCTGTAAGCACTTCGGGTGTAAGCTCCAGCCGGTCGAGCTGTAGCAAAAGGCAGTCACGCAGGTCGATGGCTCCGATTCCGGCCGGTTCGAGCGCACGCACAGCCTCGAAAGCTTTTATAAGCTTGTTCCGAGATACCTCAATGCCTTCGTTTATGGCCATATCGTCGGCAATATCTTCCAACGAACGGGTGAGATAGCCGTTAGAATCAAGATTGCCTATTATATATCGGGCTACATTCAGTTCGTCGGGTTGCAGCTCCGTTTCGTTAGAAAGACGACGGAGCAAAATATCGAGAACGGAGTCCGAATCATCCGGCATGACGGAAGCCGGGTCGAAAGCCGTGCCTCCTGCCTCGTGGTTCAATGCCTCAAGTTTATAATAGGGTATGTCGTCGGCATCGGCATAGTCCGCAAGCTGCAACTGTTCGGGTGTTTCGTTGAAATCGTCAGTTTCCTTGTCCGTTTCACCGTTTTTCAGCTCAAGGGCCGGATTGTCGTCAAGCTCGCGGCGCACTTCGTCTTCAAATTGCACCATATTCATTTCCAGCAAGCGACCCAAAGCAACATTCTGAATATTCATACGTTGCTGGAGCGCTTGCTGTTGTACCTGTCGTAAACTTTCCTTTCCTGTGCCGGCCATCGACTACCTATATGTCAGAATTTGCGTATACCCATTATATGGCGCATCTCGGAGAGCGTTGCAGCGGCACGCTCGCGTGCTTTTTCCGCACCTCTGCGCACCACGTTGGCTATGTACGCGTCATCAGCCAGTATGTCGGCCACGCGTTCGCGTATGGGAGTGGTGATTGCGAGGATGTCTTCGGCAAGCTGTTTTTTAAGGTCGCCGTATCGTATGGAGCAGTCGGCATAAGACTTGCGGAAGGATTCCACCACCTCGGGTGCTGATGTGAGTTCGAGCAGGCTGAAAAGGTTAGCCACGGGTTCGCTCATGGGGGAGTCGGGCGCCTGCGGACCTTCGTCAGTAACCGCGCGCATAACCTTTTTACGCAAAGCCTTTGGCTCGTCGATAAGGTATATGCAGTTGCCTTCGCTTTTGCCCATTTTGCCGGATCCGTCGAGGCCGGGGACTTTTACAGGAGCCCCGCCAAAGTCGAAGTCGGTAGGCTCGGGGAACAGATCCACGCCGTAGAAGTTGTTGAAGCGTCGGGCGAAGCGCCGCGTCAGCTCCAAATGTTGCAGCTGGTCTTTGCCCACAGGAACCTTCGTCGCTTTCTGTATGAGAATGTCAACGGCCATAAGGGTGGGGTATGTAAGCAGCCCCGCGTTCACACGCTTGTTCGTTTCTGCCCCGATAATTTCTTTTTCAAAAGCTTCCTCGCTTTCGTTGTCGGCTGCGCTGCCCAGGCCGAGAGCCTTGCGAGCCTTGTCCTTGAACGAGGCCGTGCGCATCAGTTCGCCGATGCCTACATGCATATTTAGCAGCAGGTACATCTCGGATATTTCCGGCACGTCGCTTTGTATAAAGATAGTCGACTTTTCCGGGTCAAGGCCGGCTGCGAGGTATTCCGCTATGATGTTTTTTACATTCGCATGCAAAGCTTCCGGATCGGGGCTTGTGGTGAGGGCATGGAGGTCGGCCACAAAGAAATTACAGTCGTAATTGTCCTGAATGGCAACAAATTTTCTCAATGCGCCGAAGTAATTGCCCAGATGAAGGTTTCCGGTGGAGCGTATGCCGCTGAGTACTATTTCTTTCTTTTCAGACATGATGGTTCTGTTCTTGTGTATGTTGTTTTAGAGTTACAAAGGTACAAAAATATTGGCGTAGGTGTTATGCTTGGAGCGGAAAACTATGCGTTGGCAACAAGCCATAGTGTGTAGGCCACATATAATGAAGTTAAAACGGCGCCCTCTACGCGCGTGATTGTGCTTTTTTTGAAAAAGTAGCCGAAAAACCAGAAAAGTATGCAGGAGGCGGCAAGTACGAGGAGATCAGTTTCGGTTATGGAGCCGAATTGCAGAGGGCTTATTGTGGCCGAGGCTCCAAGCACAAGGAAGATATTGAATATGTTACTGCCAATTACATTCCCCATCGCCAAACCCGGTTTGCCTTTGATTGCCGATATTACGGAAGTTGCAAGTTCGGGAAGGGAGGTGCCTGCTGCCACGATTGTCAAGCCTATAACAGCATCGCTCACTCCGAGGGAGGACGCGATGCCTGACGCGCCGTCGACAAACCATTTGCCGCCCAATATAAGGCCGCCGAGGCCGAGAGCTATCCACAGAACGGACTTTGCCATCGGCATTTCTGGTTTATTTGATATTCCAGAGCGGGCTTCTGATGTTCCGTTTTTTGCCTGCGCGAATGTATAGCGCATAAATATTGCGAAAAACATCAGCAGCACAATGCCGTCGATGCGCGACAGCTGCCTTTCAGGGCCGTCGCCAAGAACCGGACCGCTTCCCATAGCCAGCAAAACAAGAGCGGAAACTATAACGAGGGGAATATCCGCAGTCATGATGCTGTGGCGTACTATTATCGGACGGACCAAAGATGTGATTCCGATAATGGCAAGGACATTGAATATATTGCTCCCCACCACATTGCCTATGGCAAGTTCTGCGCTGCCGTTGATAGCCGACATAATGCTGATCACCAACTCCGGGGCGGACGTTCCGAAGGCAACCACGGTAAGACCGATCACAAGGTCGGACACGCCCCAGCGGCGGGCGAGAGCCGATGCGCCATCGGTCAACAGATTGGCTCCAGACAATATCAATCCGAGGCCCAACAAAAGGAATACGATATTCATATACTACTTAAATTAATGCAAAAGTAAGTTTTTTCAGATAAATACGCTAAAAAGCCATATCTATGAAACAAATCAAATTTACTTAAATGTTCCGCAGGGAGCCATAATTCCAATATTTTTTGTAATTTCGTGGCACTAACACAACAGAAACAGCAATGCTAATTATAGGAATAGCCGGAGGAACCGGTTCGGGCAAGACTACCGTGGTCAATAAAATAATGAACAGCCTGCCGCAAGGTGAGGTGGTTGTGATGCCGCAGGATTCTTACTATAAGGATTCGAGCCATATCCCGCCGGAAGAACGTTCCAAAATCAATTTCGACGAGCCCAACGCTATCGAATGGTCGCTTTTGGTGGAACATTTAAAACAACTCAAGCAAGGCGAAGTTATCCAGATGCCGACATATTCCTATCTTACCTGCACGCGTCAGGCAGAAACGGTGGAGGTAAGCCCTGCCGATGTGGTAATTGTCGAGGGTATTTTGGTGCTTACAGACCCGGTGCTTAGAGATATGCTTGATATCAAGG
>ERZ778511.2073-NODE-2073-length-11817-cov-20.589015_pt1 | contig 11817 bp, 13 predicted proteins | sample MGYA00510347_ERZ778511 | MGnify/ENA primary metagenome ERZ778511 (study PRJEB29527, sample SAMN07138967) | mouse gut metagenome | material: feces | host: mouse | place: China:Nanjing | collected 2016-01-25 ...
ATGCAGAAAGCGATGGATATGCTCTCCGAGGTGAAGGAGTCCATCATCAACGCCTATGTGCTGAAGACCGGGCTTTCCCGCCCGAAGCTGTCGCACCTGATGGATGCGGAGACCTGGATGGACGCAAACAAGGCGGTGGAGCTTGGCTTTGCGGATGACATCATGGCGCGGGCAAAAACGGAACCGGGGGAAAATGGCGAGGGGGATACGGACGGGGAGGACGGGGAAGAAAAGAAATCCCCTTCTGCCCACAGCTCCATGCTGTTCTCCCGCAGGGCGGCGGACAATGCCCTGCTGAATAAAGTCATTGCCAAATACAGGGAGAAAAAGCCCAAGGCGGGCATCGGGGAGCAGGCGAAGATCCCCGCTCCGGGAGAAAAAGGCACACCAAAAACAGAAACCGGCCGTTCCGTGGACGCACTCATGGAGCGGCTTAATTTATTAAAGCGATGAGAAGGAGGATTCCATTATGACGATTCTTGAACTGCGTGAGAAACGCGCGAAGGCATGGGAGGCGGCAAAGGCGTTTTTAGATTCCCACAGGAAGGAGAACGGTGTCCTTTCCGCAGAGGACGACGCCGCATACACGAGGATGGAGCAGGAGATCACGGACCTTGGGAAAGAGATTGCCCGCCTGGAGCGGCAGGAGGCATTGGATGCGGAACTGGACCGCCCGGTCAACAAGCCCCTCACGGGGAAGCCGGGCGGAAAGGCGGACGCGGACGGCGGGGAGGATAAGACCGGGCGGGCTTCAGACGACTACCGGAAGAACTTCTGGAATGTGATGCGCTCCAAGGTTCCGATGCCCGCAGTCACCAACGCCCTGCAGGTCGGCACGGATTCCGAGGGCGGCTACCTGGTGCCGGATGAGTATGAGAGGACGCTGGTGGAGGCTTTGGAGGAGGAGAACATCTTCCGCCAGATGGCGAAGGTCATCAAGACCTCCAGCGGCGACCGGAAGATCCCGGTGGTGGCATCCAAGGGTACGGCATCCTGGATTGACGAGGAGGGCGCGTTCCCGGAGAGCGACGACTCCTTCGGGCAGGTCTCCATCGGCGCTTACAAGTTAGGCACACTGATCAAGGTTTCCGAGGAGCTGTTAAACGACAGCGTCTTTGACCTGCAGTCCTATATCTCCCGCGAGTTTGCCCGCAGGATCGGGGCGAGGGAAGAGGAGGCGTTCTTCAATGGGGACGGCAAGGGCAAGCCGTTAGGGGTGCTTGCGGCCGCAGGAGGCGCGGAAACGGGCGCGACCGCGGCATCCGCCACGGCCGTGACGGCAGATGAGCTGATGGATTTATTCTATTCGCTGAAAGCCCCGTACCGCAGGAAGTCCGTGTGGGTGTTAAATGATTCCACCATCAAGGCCATCCGCAAGCTGAAGGACAATAACGGGCAGTACCTGTGGCAGCCGTCCCTGGCAGCCGGGACGCCGGACATGATCTTAGGCCGCCCCATCAAGACCTCGGCGTACATGCCGGCCATGGCCGCGGGCGCAAAGACCATCGCTTTCGGTGATTTCAGCTATTATTGGATTGCTGACAGGCAGGGACGTTCCTTCAAGCGCCTGAATGAGCTGTTCGCGGCGACCGGGCAGGTGGGCTTCCTCGCCACGCAGCGTGTGGACGGCAAGCTGATCCTTGCGGAAGCGGTGAAGGTGCTGGTGCAGAAAGCGGCATCCGGCTCATAAAAAATACAGATTTTGATGGAAGGCGGTGGCGGCATGGTGGTGACGCTTAACGAGATGAAGAACTACCTCCGTGTGGACTATGACGAGGATGACGCCCTGATTGAAAGCATCATCGGGGCGTCGGAACGCCTCTGCATGGACGTGGCGCGGATGGATTCACTGGAAGAGTTTTCTGCCGTGGAGAACGCAAAAATCTCCGTGCTGTATGCGGCGGCCTACCTCTACGAACACCGGGAGGAGGCCGACCACCGCGCCCTCACGCTCACCCTGCGGGCATTGCTCTTTGGGGCAAGGAAGGAGGCGTTCTGATGGATGTGGCGGCAATGAACGTGCGGATCATGTTCCAGAAAAATGAAATGGTGTCCGATGCCATCGGGAACCATGAAAATGTGTGGACGGACTACTATTCCTGCCATGCCACCATCAGCGATTCCCAGGGGAAGTCCTCTGCGGAAACCGGGGCGGCGGGACAGACCGTGGCGCACCCGGACATCAGCTTCACGGTGCGTTTCTGCAGGAAAGCAAAGGCTGTGGACACCACGGGCTTCCGTATCCTGTGGGACGGCGGCATTTATGACATTTTAAAGGTAGACCATCTGAACAATAAGAAACGGGCATTGAAATTCAAATGTGAGAAAGCGGGGCGGTGATGATGCCGGACAGGGTAAGGATTGACCAGCTCGCGGCCGCAGTGATGGAAGGGCTGACGGAGTATGCGGATCTTGCGGCGGATGAGCTGAAAAAGGCAGTAAAAAAAGCGGGGAATTCCGTGAAGAAGGATATCCAGGAGGGCGCGCCGAAGGACACGGGCGCCTATGCGAAGAGCTGGTCAGTGAAGAATGTAAAAGAGACTTCCAACTCCATCGAGCTGGTGGTGCATTCCCGGAACCGCTACCAGCTCTCGCACCTCCTGGAATTCGGCCACGCCAAGCGCGGCGGCGGGCGCGTCCCCGGAAGGGCGCATATCGCGCCTGCGGAGGAAAGGGCGGAACGGACGCTGGAGCAGGAGATTGAAAAGGCTTTAAGGGGGTGATGTATTTGTGGAAAAACTTGTAAGCATGATCGCGGAGATGGGGCTGCCTTTCGCCTATGACCATTTCGCGGAAGGGGAGTCGCCAGAGCTGCCGTTCCTCTGCTATCTTATTCCGGGGAGCGACAACTTTGCGGCGGACGGGAAGGTGTACCACAAGGGCGCAAACGTCCATGTGGAAATCTACACCGATAAGAAAGACCTGGCGGTGGAGAAAAAAGTGGAGGATGTGCTGGATGCGCACGAAGTCTTCTACAACAAATCGGAAACATGGATCAGCAGCGAGCGGCTTTATGAAGTTCTGTATATTTTTGGATGGGAGGCATGACGGATGCAGAATAAAAAGAACAAAGTGAAATACAACCTTAAGAACACGCACTATGCGATGCTCACGGTTTCGGAAGACGGGGCGGTGTCCTATGGCACGCCCGTCCCGATGCCCGGCTCGGTGTCCATCTCGCTGGACGCCAACGGCGAGCCTGAAAATTTCTATGCGGACGGGACGGCCTACTATGTCATCAACAACAACATGGGCTATGACGGCGACCTGGAGCTTGCCATGATCCCGGAGTCCTTCCGCAAAGACGCCTTACGGGAGGAACTGGACAGCAGGGGCGTGCTGATTGAGAACGCCTCGGCGGAGCTTGCGGCTTTTGCGCTGCTCTTTGAGTTTGACGGCGACCAGCGGCACATCCGCCACGTCCTCTACAACTGCTCCGCGTCCCGCCCCGGCATTGAGGGCAAGACCAACGAGGAGAGCCGGGAGGTGCAGACGGAGACGCTCACCATCAAGGCAACGCCCCTGGCGGACGGCATGGTGAAGGCGAAGACCGGGGATTCCACGGATGAGACGGTGTATAACGACTGGTACAAGGCGGTGTATATGCCCACGGCTGCGGCTGAGACAGGCGGCGGGGAAGATCAGGATAACGGGGAGGAAAGCGTATGAGCATGACAAGGAAGATTGAGATTGACGGGAAAGAGGTGCCTTTCCGGGCATCGGCGGCCGTGCCGCGCATTTACCGGATCAAGTTCCACCGGGACATCTATAAGGACCTAAGCGCGCTGGAGAAGAGCATCGGGAAGAGTGACGAGGAGAATTCCAACCTGGATTTATTTTCTTTGGAGCTGTTCGAGAACATCGCCTTCATCATGGCGAAGCACGCCGACCCTTCCATCCCGGACACGCCGGAGGAATGGCTGGACGGTTTCGGCACGTTCTCCATCTACCAGGTGCTGCCGCAGCTCATCGAACTGTGGGGGCTGAACGTGAAGACCGATGTGGAGGCTAAAAAAAACTTCGCGCAACTGACCGCCCGATGACCACGCCGCTGTTCCTGCTGCGGTGTGTGCAGCTCGGCATCTCCATCCGGGATTTAGATTTGCTGACCATCGGCATGGTCAACGATATGTACGCGGAGAGCAGCAATGACAGCGCGGACTACTCCATTATCGCAGGGCAGGACGAGTTCGATTTATTTTAACCGCAGATTTGGATTTTTTTGATAACGCCTGGGCAGCCGGGCTTTTTTTGCGCCGTTAAGGGGGTGTTGGTGTGGCGGCAAACAGGATAAAAGGGATTACGGTAGAGATCGGCGGCGACACCACGAAGCTCCAGACGGCGCTAAAAGGCGTGAACACGGAGATACGGAACACGCAGTCACAGCTTAAGGACGTGGAGAAGCTGCTGAAGCTCGACCCCGGCAACACGGAGCTGATGGCGCAGAAGCACCGGCTGCTCGGCCAGGCGGTTTCGGAAACGAAGGAAAAGCTGGAGACGCTGAAAACGGCGGCGGAGCAGGCGAATGACGCGCTGGCAAGGGGCGAGATTTCCCAGAGCCAGTACGATGCCCTCCAGCGGGAGATCATCGAGACGGAAAACAACCTGCGTGACCTGGAGCGGCAGGCGGGGCAGTCCGCCGTGGCTTTGCAGAAGATTGCCGCCACGGGGGAGAAGTTAAAGACGGTCGGCTCCGCCATTGAGGGCGTGGGGCAGAAGCTGATGCCCGTCACTGCGGCGGTGGGCGGGCTTGGCGCGGCTGCCGTGAAGGTGGCTTCCGACTTCGACTCCGCCATGAGCCAGGTGGCGGCTGTGTCCGGGGCGACCGGGAAGGACCTGGAAGCCCTGCGGGATAAGGCCCGTGAGATGGGCAGCAAGACCAAGTTCTCCGCATCCGAGGCGGCGGAGGCGATGAACTACATGGCCATGGCCGGCTGGAAGACGAACGATATGCTCTCCGGCATCGAGGGCATCATGAACCTTGCCGCAGCCTCCGGGGAGGATCTGGCGACCACCTCGGACATCGTGACGGACGCGCTGACCGCCCTGGGGCTGTCGGCGGAGGATTCCGGGCATTTCGCGGATATCCTTGCGGCGGCAAGCTCGAACGCCAACACGAACGTATCCATGATGGGGGAAACGTTCAAATACTGTGCGCCCGTGGCCGGCGCGCTCGGCTTTTCCGCAGAGGATACCGCAGAGGCCATCGGCCTGATGGCGAATGCGGGCATCAAGTCCTCCCAGGCAGGCACGGCCATGCGCTCCATGATGACGAACCTCACCGGGGAAGTGAAGTTTGTCGGGGACGCTTTCGGCGAGCTGACCATCCAGACCACGAACACGGACGGCAGCATGAGGAGCCTTGGGGACATCCTGGCAGACTGCCGTGCGGCATTTTCACAGATGTCCGAGTCGGAGAAGGCCGCCAATGCGGAGGCTCTGGTGGGGAAGAATGCCATGTCCGGCTTCCTTGCGGTGATGAACGCCGCGCCGGGGGACATTGAAAAGCTGAACAGCGCCATCAACAACTGTGACGGCACGGCGGAGAAGATGGCGGCCACCATGCAGGATAACCTTGCGGGGCAGCTTACGATCTTAAAGAGCCAGTTGGAGGAACTGGCAATCTCCATCGGGGAAATCCTGATGCCCTACATCCGGCAGATCGTGGGCTGGATTCAGGGGCTTGTGGACTGGCTGAACAGCCTGGACGAAGGCACGAAGAAGATCATCGTCACGGTGGCTTTGGTGGCTGCGGCGCTCGGCCCCGTCCTGATTGTCATCGGGAAAGTGGTCGGGGCAATCGGAACAATTATGACCGTGGTGCCGCAGATCGCCAGTGCCATTTCCGGCGTGATTGCTTTCGTGTCCGGGACGGTGATTCCGGCGATCTCCGCCGTGGTGGCGGCTATCGGCTGGGTGCCCCTGGCGATTGCGGCAGTGGTGGCGATACTTGTGGTGCTGTACAACAAGTGTGAGTGGTTCCGGGATGCGGTGAACGCCATCTGGACGCAGATCAAGGAATTTTTTGTTTCCGCATGGGAAGTCATCTGTTCTTTCTTTACGGAGACCATACCGAATGCCTGGAATTCCCTGGTCTCATTCTTCCAGGGCATCCCGGCATGGTGGAGCGGGCTGTGGCAGTCCGTGGGAGACTTTTTCAGCAATATCTGGACGAACATGATGAACAATCCCGTGCTGACGGGGATTGTGGACATGATACGCTCCCTGTGGGAGAACCTCTCCACGACGCTGCAGGGCATCTGGAACGGGATAAAGACAGCGGCTTCCGGGGCATGGGAGCTGATAAAGAACGTAGTGCTTGGACCGGTGCTTCTTCTTATCGACCTGGTGACCGGGAATTTTACCAAGCTGAAGGAGGACGCCGCCAACATCTGGAACAACATCAAGAATGCGGCGTCCAATATCTGGAACGGCATCAAGCAGGTGGTCGGCTCGCTGGCGCAGGGGCTTGCGAACCACGTTTCCATCCTGTTTAACGGGCTGAAAACCACAATCGCAAATATCTGGACGGCAATCAAGAATACAGCCTCGTCCGCATGGAACGGGCTGAAAAACCTGGTGTCGTCCATTGCGTCCAATCTGAAACAGGCGGCGGTGAACGCTTTCAAGGCCATGGTGTCCGGCATCGGCTCCGCGCTTTCCTCCCTGGGGAGCGTGGTGCAGTCCGGGTTCCAGTCCGCCATCAGCTTCATCACCTCGCTGCCGGGGAAAGCCCTGGAGTGGGGCAAGGACTTCATCAACGGCATTGCGGACGGCATCCGCAGCGCCATCGGCAACGTGGTAAACGCAGTTTCAGATGTGGCGGACAAGATACGTTCCTTCCTGCATTTCTCCGTGCCGGATGAGGGGCCGCTGACGGATTATGAGAGCTGGATGCCGGACTTCATGTCCGGGCTGGCAAAGGGCATCGAAAAGAGCCGGGGCATGGTGAAGAAGGCCGTGTCCGGGGTGGCGTCCGACCTGATGCTCCAGCCACAGGCGGCTGTCCAGGGGATGCAGGGCGGCAGGGATTCCTCCGGGGATTCTTCCGTGGGCGAGCTTTTAGGAGGGCTCCGGGAGATGCTCTCCGGCCTGCAGGAAATGGCGGGCGGCGGGACCATCTGCATCCCCGTGTATGTGGGCGGGACGCTGCTGGACGAAGTGGTGGTGGATGCCCAGGCAAGGCAGAACTTAAGGTCGGGAGGGAGGTAAAGCGGTATGGCATATATACAGTATCTGGCAATTGACGGTGTGCCGCTCCCCCTGCCCGATTCCTATGAGGTGCAGATGGCAGATGTTGAGGCGGACTCCGGGGGCGAGACGGAGGCCGGGACCACGCAGAGGGACGTGGTGCGGATGGGCGTGGTGTCCATCCCCGCCGCTTTCTCCGTTTCCCCGAAATGGCTGAAAATGCTGACGGGGTTTAAACAGAAAGAAAAACTGACTGTGGACTACTTTGACACGGAGACGCTGGAAATGAAGCGGACGGAGATGTTTATCAGCGGCTATAAGGCGGCTCTTGTGAAAGACACATCCTATAAAGGATTGTGGAAAGTGTCGTTTACTTTGAAGGAACTGTAGGGGGAGGTGGGCATCCGGATGTACCCGGTGAGCGAGGCATTCCTGCGGGCGGTGCAGGAGAACACACGGAACTACCGCTGGACGGGGCAGATCACGACAAAGGGCGGCGCTGTATACCCATTCGTTTACAAAGATATCGTGAAAGGGAGCGGGTACATCACGGCGCAGTGCTGCGGCAGCGCAGAGATCGAGCTGGGGACGGTGTACGCCGCCGAGATGGGCGTCACGCTCTTTTCCCAGATTGACCGCTACACATTGGAAGGGGCGGAGGTGCGGCTTTCCTACCACCTGCGGCTTGCGGACGGGAGTTTCGAGGAAGTGCCGATGGGCATCTTCGAGGTCAGCGAGGCGAACCGGACGGCGCACTGCCTGGAGCTGAAAGCCTACGACTATATGCTCCGCTTTGAGAAAAGTTTCAATGGATTTGAGACCGTGGGCAATGCCTACGCTTTTCTTGATTTATGCTGCAAAGCCTGTGCCGTGGAGCTGGCGCACACACAGGCGGAGATCGAGGCCATGCCCAACGGCACGGAGCTGCTCTCCATCTACCCGGAAAATGACATCGAGACTTACCGTGACGTGCTGTACTTTGTCGGGCAGGTGCTTGGCGGCTTTTTCTGCATCAACAGGGAAGGGAAGCTGGAGCTGCGCAAATACGGGGCGGAGCCGGTGATGGAGGTAAAGAGCAGGCACCGGTTCACCAGCAGCTTTTCCGACTTCATCACCCGGTACACGGCGGTCAGCTCCACGAACCTGCGCACACAGACGGCGGAGTATTACGCCCTGGAGCCGGACGACGGGCTGACCATGAACCTGGCGGTGAACCCGCTCCTGCAGTTCGGGCTGGAGGAGACGCGGGAAACGCTCTGCAGGAACATTTTAAATGACCTGGCGGTGGTCAGTTATGTGCCTTTTGATTCCAGCACCATCGGGAACCCGGCGCTTGACCTGGGGGATGTGCTGACCTTTACGGGAGGGCAGGCGGATGGGAGCCAGGTTGCGTGTATCACTTCCTTTAACTGTAAGATCGGGGGAAAACATACGCTGAAATGCGTGGGGAAGAACCCAAGGCTGGCGCAGGCGAAATCGAAAAATGACAAGAACATCTCCGGCCTCTTAAACCAGATCGAGGCGGGGAAGATGGGGCTGTTCACCTACACCAACGCGAAGGCGTACAGCCTTTCCAAAGCCAGGTGCGCGGTCATCAGTATGGAGTTCGCGTCCTCCCAGGAAACGGACGCGCAGTTCATCGGCCAGGTGATGCTTGAAATCTCCGCCGCCCAGGTGGAGCGGCAGGCGTCCGCAGAGGGGAAAGTCACCGTGCCGCTCCCCGCAGAATCCGGCGGGGCTGTGGATTCCGGGGAAGGAAACGGGGGTGTGGAAACGGAAACAGCGGGGAGTACAGATGTGGAAGTGGATGTCTCGCTGCCCGTGAAGTGGAAGGAGGACGGGAGGGTTTCCGTCCTCGCGGCCTATGAGTTTGACGACAACGAAATCCTGTCGGTTTACCCGGAAGAAACCTTCGGAAGCGGCAGGCACATCCTCTCCCTCTATTACCCGCTGACGGGGCTTGTGCCGGAACGGATGCACACGTTCCGCGTGTTCCTTTCGGCGGAGGGCGGGGAGGCGGCGGTCCCTGCGGGCGGGTGCATCGCCTCCATCAGCGGCCAGGCGATGGCGGGCGCGACAAAGAACTGGGACGGGACGCTGGAATTCGAGGAGTATTTCCCGGCGGCCATGCTTACGCAGAAACAATGCCTGAGGCCGGCGGAAGAGCGGCTTGCCGTTTCATGGCCGCAGGAAAAAGCCGTCCGCCACACAGAAACATTCCCAAAAGTTATTACAGGGTTTACCGGCCTTGTGCTGCCGGAGTAAGGAGGGCATCATGAAACTGAAAGGGACTATGACGATTGAACTGACGGATGCGGGCAGCGGGGAGACAGAAACCATCCGGGAGGAGAACATGGTCACGGACGCCGTGGACAACATCCTTGGGAGCAACCTGCTGGGGGTGTATTTCGACTCCGGCACAAGCTCGAAGAACATCACGGTGAACAGCCAGCTCCTGCCCATCTGCCCGAACACGCTGGGCGGCATCCTGCTGTTTGCGGATACGCTGGAGGAGCGGAAGGATAACCTCTACCCCATGTCCGCGAACTACCCCGTGGCCTACGCCTCCAACGACGTGAACCTTGGGACGGACACGGCGCGGGGCAGCATGAACCAGACGGAGAGCGGCCCCATCGACAGGGGCTATAAATTCGTGTGGGACTTCACCACGAGCCAGGGCAACGGCACGATAGCCGCGGCCGCCCTCACAAGCTCCTGGGGCGGCAAGAACGTGTATGGGAGCGAAACAGAGGACGGCACTGCGTTCGTGGTCATGAAGGCGGTCTCCATTGCCGGATGCACGAACCGGAAGCGGTGGCTCTTAAGCAACGCCATAGAATGCGATTTTGAGAAGGAGGAGGTCTGGTCCATCAACTGCAGCAACACAAACATCATCACCATCAGCAGGTCCAGGCTCCCCATGGTGAGCCTGTGCGTCAACGAGAAGCTGAACGACAGCTCCGTGCAGGAGCTGGAAAGCTGGGAGATCGAGCCGTCCGTGTTCGGCTTTAAGAAGAACGTGTATTATTACGGCTTTTTCCTGAACGGATGGGACGGGTACTGGTACGGGTTCTGCAACAGCCCGAATTCCTCCGGGAACGCCTCGGTGAAATGGATAAAGATAGACCGCACGGACTTCAGCTACACGGAAGGCACATGGACGCTCACCAACGTCCAGCTCCCGACCATGGGGTACCGCGACACCAACTACGAGCTGTACAAGACCTGGACCCGCGCCTGCATCCGGGGCGGGTACCTCTACACGTTCAACTACGGCTACACCGGGTTCTACAAGATATGCCTTACGAACCCGTCCGACGTCACGTTTATCCCGGCGGGGTTCACGGCAAGGGGGAACGCCCTGGGAGGGAGCCTTGCGGGGAACGCCATGGAGCTGATGGGGGACATCATCGTGGGGTATGACTTCCTGCTGTTCGCGGACGACACGGTCAGGCAGAACAAGGGGAACAAAAAGACGGAGGACGTGCAGACGCCTTTGTTCTGTTATAAAAACTTCTGCATCTCCTGGGCGTATGACGCGAGGTATATGTTCCTGCGCACGCCATACCTGGGCACCATAAACAACCTGTCCTCGGCGGTGGTGAAGACGGCGGACAAGACGATGAAGATCACCTACACGCTGACGGACGAGGGGCAGTGACGGCTTTACGGCAGGGGGAGGCGTTTCCCCTGCCGTGGTAAAAGGGATGTGTGTATGCCGGGGGAATCCCGGCGGGGATTTACTGCTGTGCGGCGTACCTGTCAGACGGCTCTGCGACCATGGAGAGGGATGCGGCTTCTTTTTCCGCGCGGCGCTTCATCTTTTCAAGTTCCGCAATCCTGCGGGAAATCTCCGCCTGCGTCTCCCGCTGTTCTTTTGCCGCCAGTTCTTCGGCGGTGAGGGTGCGGATGCGGATGAAGCCCTCTTCGTATTCAACGATGAGCGGGGTGCCGATGGAAAAGCCGAGGGCTTCCAGCCACTTCCCCTCCATCTGTATCTTCGGCACCGTGCAGCACGGGCCGGAGCCGGTGCGCAGGATTCCGCCGCTCTGGGAATAGCGGCTGCTGTATAAGACTTTGATATTTTTTGTTTTCATAGGGTGTCCTCCTTGCATTTTTATTTCCCGTGCCGCCTCCCGTTTTCCGGGCAGGCGGGGCTTTGGGTAGTGTTATTAATCACTCTGAAGCCGTGAAATAGCAAGGGAAACGGGAGGCATAAATGTGACAAAGATTCCCACAGATACTTGTGTAAACGACACAAATAAATATCCTTTTGGATACGGGGCTGTCCGCCGTTTGGCGGGCGGCCTTTTATCATACAAAAAATCATTTAAAGGAGGGTTTCAACATGAAGGAATTCTGGAACACGATCCAACTTATTTTCACTGCCATCGGTGGATGGCTCGGCTGGTTCCTGGGCGGCTGTGACGGCCTGCTGTATGCGCTCATCGCTTTTGTCGTGGTGGACTATGTCACGGGCGTGATGTGCGCCGCAGCAGACAGGAAGCTGTCCAGCGAGGTGGGCTTTAAGGGCATCGCAAAGAAGGTGCTGGTCTTCCTGCTGGTGGGGATCGCCAACATCCTCGATGTGCAGGTCATCGGGAGCGGCTCCGTGCTGCGGACGGC
>ERZ778511.2078-NODE-2078-length-11795-cov-4.732453_pt1 | contig 11795 bp, 9 predicted proteins | sample MGYA00510347_ERZ778511 | MGnify/ENA primary metagenome ERZ778511 (study PRJEB29527, sample SAMN07138967) | mouse gut metagenome | material: feces | host: mouse | place: China:Nanjing | collected 2016-01-25 ...
GGCGGCAGAACTGGGTACAGGCAATAAGAAACCCGAAGTACTTCCCAAACTGGCTCAGTATGAACTGACGCTTCTCGACTGGGTGGAAGAGCACAGAGGATACAGAAAATATGTTGCCATCGCCGGAAAATGCTGGCCTGCATTCCAGACGCAGTTTGGTTTTGTACCCTGCTACGTAAACAGCCGTCTGACGGGTATGGGCATCCCGGTATCCTGCGAAGTGGATATTTATGGCTGCCTGAGCGAGTTCATCGGCACATGCATCAGCGAAGATGCAGTGACACTGCTGGATATCAACAACTCTGTACCGGCGGATATGTACAAAGAAGCAATTGAAGGCAAATTTGATTACACCCATAAAGATACTTTCATGGGCTTCCACTGCGGCAATACCTGCTCTTCCAAGCTGTCCTTCCATGAGATGAAATATCAGAAGATCATGGCAAGGAGCCTGCCGGTAGAAGTGACCAACGGTACACTGGAAGGGGATATTGTTCCGGGCAACATTACATTCTTCCGTCTCCAGTCCACAGCGGATGCAAAACTCCGCGCTTACGTGGCAGAGGGGGAAGTACTTCCTGTGGCAACGAAGTCCTTTGGTGCAATCGGCGTATTTGCCATTCAGGAAATGGGCAGATTCTACCGCCATGTACTGATTGAAAAGAATTACCCGCACCATGGCGCGGTTGCGTTTGGCCATTATGGAAAAGCTCTGTTTGAAGTATTCAAATATCTGGGCGTTCCCATGGAGGATTTGAACTACAATCAGCCTAAGAATGTTCCTTATCCTACAGAAAATCCCTTTGCATAATCGGCGTGATCAGGAACAGACAGAATAAAAAGGGCATGAAATAAGATGAATTTGGGAACCGGTATGGCAGTGGCTGTGCCGGTTTCTGCTGTATGGGCGATAGAAAGAGGATGATCAACCTGCCAGGTATCTGTTTCCGGGAATGGGATAAAGTAATTTTCAGTCGTATTTACTCCGCAGTTACATCCACACCCGGCAGGCCGGATGTGAAAGGATACATAGTTTCCACATCATTTACAGGGCCTTCAAAAAAATCTTAAAAAAATTTTCAAAATCCTCTAAAGTATTTTCAGGTTGCTCCGATATAAAGAATGTAAAACAATAGAAAACAGGAAAATACACTTCGAAAATTTCTATTGTGAAAGGGAGAATACAACATACCGCGCAAAATGTTGTGTTCTGGTAAAGTTAATAGCCGGGGGTTTTCTAGAGACTTTCGGATATTATAAACCAACTTCAGTAACAACATGGGCAAAAGGAATTGCTTATGTATTTATAATCGGCCAGAGGCCGAATAACAAGGAGGTAAGTTATGGTAGTACAACACAATCTAACAGCAATGAACTCTAACAGAATGTTAGGCGTTACCACAAGCCAGCAGGCTAAGGCAACCGAGAAATTATCATCCGGTTATAAGATCAACCGTGCAGCAGACGATGCAGCAGGCCTTGCAATTTCCGAAAAAATGAGAAAGCAGATCAGAGGTCTTACACAGGCATCCGCCAACGCACAGGATGGTATCTCCGCAGTGCAGACAGCAGAAGGTGCACTTACAGAAGTGCATGATATGCTTCAGAGAATGAACGAACTGGCAGTTAAGGCAGCGAACGGCACAAACTCTACTTCTGACCGTGAAGCGATCCAGGCAGAAATTGACCAGTTGGTAACAGAAATTGACCGTGTTGCAGAGACAACCAAATTCAACGAAACATACCTGCTCAAAGGTGACAAGACAGCTGTTAAAGGTTATTCTTATGGCTATGCAACTGTTACTGCAGGCAGCGTAGCACCGGCAACACTTTCTTCCATCATCGGCAGCACAGAAGTAAAAGGCCAGATGAACGTAGACGCAGGCACAGGCCTGACAGCTACTGTATCCTTTAACTCAAAGGCTCCTTCAGCAGCTCAGAACGAAATCGTTACATCTCTGAAGAATCAGGGTCTGAACATCACTGTAGAATTGGCAACCAACAAGACGGATTCCAATGATACAAGTGCAAAACAGGAAGCTAAATACAGCATCTCCCTGAATGGTGTGGCTGCTGACAAATACACAATCGTGGCAAGTGCATCCACAACTCCTTTGTCCGAGACATCCAAGGCTACATTCTATGTTCTGGATAAGAACGGCACAAAGATCGCTACAATTATAGCAAGCGGTATCGCTGCAGCTGCTGCAACTGCTTCTGCAACATACATCAGCACAGCAAACGGCATTCAGGCTACAGGCGTAACAAGACGTGTAGACGGTATCTATTCCGCAAACGTAACAGCCGGTAAAGTTGAGGCAGCATATACGGAAGGTGAGCAGTATGCATTCTATGATGCAGACGGCAACAAGATTTCCAAGAATGCACTTGACAAATACTTCACATCCAACTCTGTAACGAAGACCGTCAATGGACAGAGCGTTCCGTCGACGACCACGGCTGCTAAACCTTCTGCACCTGCAGTATATGACGCAGTTGGTAACAAAGTTTCCGTAACAAAGATGGCAGACAGAGTTGTTGCGAACCAGGATGTAACAGGTTCTCTGCAGGTAAGCCTTCATGTAGGTGCTGACGCAACGAACAACAACCAGATCATGATGAATCTGGAAGCTATGACTGCTAAGGGATTGGGCGTAGTAGGCCTGAGAGTAGATGGCAGCGATGATACAAATGCACGTGATGCAATTGAAACAATCAAAGCAGCTATTACGAAAGTATCTGGCCAGAGATCCAGACTCGGTGCTGTTCAGAACAGACTTGAGCACACCATCAACAACCTGGATAACGTTGTTGAGAACACCACATCTGCTGAAAGCCAGATCCGTGATACAGATATGGCATCTCAGATGGTTGAGTACTCCAAGAACCAGATTCTTGCACAGGCAGGTCAGTCTATGCTTGCACAGGCTAACCAGTCTAACCAGGGCGTACTGTCCTTACTGCAGTAATCAGCCGTTAGAGTTAAGGCATGAAGATTGTAAAAGCAGCCGGACTATGGCTCGCTTAACGGGGACTCGAAAGAGTTCCCGGCATACAGGAAGGGGCGGCATCACAGCCGTCCTTTCTTTTTATCAGATTTTTTGTGTGGATTATATTTATGAGGGAGGAAACCCATGAGCGAGAAGCGACCATTGCTGACTATCTCTTTCCTGTCATCCGGCAGAGGAAAGACAATCAAGCGTTGTCTGGATTCCATTGTACCGTTGATGGAAAGGGTAGACAGTGAATTGATCATTGTAGATACGGGATGTGATGAAGAGATCAAAGCCCTGATGGCCAACTATACGGATCAGATTGTGCCCTTTACTTGGTGTGATGATTTTTCGAAAGCAAGAAATGCCGGGTTGGAAAAGGCCAGAGGAGAATGGTTTTTATACCTGGATGATGATGAGTGGTTCATTGATACAAAGGAGATTGAAGAGTTCTTTCTGAGCGGTGAATACAAAAAATATCGGTTTGCCAATTATATTCAGAGAAACTACATGGATTATGACAGGCATGTGTTTACGGATACATGGGTATCCCGTCTTGCCCGCCTTGAGAAAAACACACGGTTTGTGAGCGCGATTCATGAATATCTGCATCCCCTGTACAATCCCTGTAAGTTGTTACATTCGACAGTAGAACATTTCGGTTATATTTATGCTTCCAAAGAAGAGGAACGTAAACATATTAAACGGAATATCACCTTGCTGGAGAAGATGATAGACCGTGAGCCTGATGTAATCCGCTGGTGGATTCATCTGTTGCAGGAATACCGTGCAGCCGAAGAATATCACCAGATGCAGGAATTGTGCCGGAAAGGGTTGGATCAGTTCCGATATAAAAATACGGTGGAAGTCAACCGGGACAGAGGCGCTTTTTATTGCGGTATGATCGAGGCGGATCTTCTGGCAGCCTACAATGAAGAGGCGGAAAAAGATCTGGAAAAGGCCATGCTGGACAAACGGAACAATCAGATGTGCCGGATGCGCCTGAACAATTTGGGAACAGAAATTTATTATAAAAAAGGCGAGTATGCGAAAGCCATTGAATGTGCTGAAAAATATCTGGAGTATTATAAACTCCTTGTTGACCAGGAAGAAGAGCGCCAGCTTCAGGAAACATTTTTCGTTTTGAATGCATTTGAGCCATCTGGCTTAAACAGTACCTTATGCTATTATATACTGTGCGGCCTGCACTTAAACAATACGAAGATTTTGAAAGCCCATTTCTGGGAATTTGGCTGGGATGGGATGTTGATGCTGGTAAGAGGGTTTATTGGCGAAGTAGTGGACGCTATGGCCCGGCTTCCGTATGAAGATGATTTCGTTGTGATGGCCCAGACCATGGCTTCCAGAGACGGACTGGACGAACCCTGGGATAAAATACGGGAATATGAAAACAGATCCGGCAATTCTCCGGAAGACGAAGAGAAATTCATGAAACTGGCCCGGATTTTTTCTCAGGTGAAATCTAAAAACCACTATGTCTTTTATCTGAGAATTTTATATGGCGTCTATACAAAAGAAATCGATAAACTGGATGAATGGTATGAGCAGATTTTCCATCGGGTAACGGATATTCTGCAACTGGATGACGCGATTTTTGATATTGCGGAAAAATATCATGTGAATCTGGGAATACAGTTTGAGAAGATACCCTTTGATCAGTGGTATCAGGGTGTTGAATCTTTCTTTTCCAACAGTCCTTATGACAGAATCAAACGGCGGGCCGAAGTGGTACAGAGAACCATGCCTTCCGAAGGTGTCAGCGACAGACTGATGGTAAGATATGACTATTTCTTTATGAAAACTGCTGAAGCAGCAGTTGTATTCGGATACAGCAGGGATAATCTGGAGTTATTACAGATGTGCCTGGGTGAATTTGCGGACCGGTGTCTCGCTTTTTATGGTCATTATTTTAAAGACAGCGCGTTTGAGGGTGAAATGGAATTGCTGCCGCCTGCCTGCCGAGCGGCTGTCTGGTTCAGGCGGCTTTTGGAGGCACAGTCAGCGGGAGACAGAGAGCAGATTGGAGAGTGCCTGAAAGCGGCAGCCGGTACATTCAAATATTTTGAAGGCGCTATTAAAGCGTATGCGAATTTGTATGCAGCGCAGGAGAAGGCAAGGCTGGAGGCTGCGCAAGTATCTCCGGAAATGCGCGCATTGGCAGAGCAGATCAAAGAGAAAATCCGTGTACTGTTGGGGCAGGGAATGACTGCGGAGGCATATCAGGTATTGCAGCAGCTTAAAACATTTACGCCGGATGACGTGGAAATAGCGGAACTGGAAAAAGAGATTACCAGACGGTTTTCATAAAACAGAAGGATTCCATGATGCACATGCATACATGGAATCCTTTTGTTCATGGAAACGGAAAATTCGTATGGCATGTTTTTTTATTGTCATGTATGCCGCTGGCGGATGTAGGGCAATGATAGTTTAAAACGGGAAAAAGATATGCTATACTATACGGAAGAATCTGATGTAAGGAGAACGATATGCTTTTCAGTTCCATGATTTTTTTATGGCTGTTTTTGCCGGTGGTTTTTATTGTAAGTCGATGGATGGGGATCAGACAGCAGAATATTTTTCTGCTTGCTGCGAGTCTGTTTTTTTATGCCTGGGGAGAGCCAAAATATGTGCTTTTAATGCTGCTCTCCATTTTTTTGAACTGGAGCTGCGGTATGTTGTTGGAACGGTTTCCACCGGGCAGGCGTTTCATTTTGTGGACAGGCATTGTATTGAATCTGTCATTGCTGGGCTATTATAAATATCTGGGGCTGTTTTGCAGGACGCTGAATCATCTGTTGCCAGGAGAACCCTTGGAAATACCGGGTATCGCCCTTCCCATTGGTATCTCTTTCTTTACTTTTCAGGCGCTGTCTTATGTGATTGACGTGTACAGGGGCGAATGCAAAGTGCAGCGGAATATACTTTCCCTGGCGCTGTATATATCCTTTTTCCCCCAGTTGATTGCGGGGCCTATTGTAAAATATAAAGATGTAAATGCGCAGATAGAAGAACGGGATGTAACGGTGGAGAAGCTGGCAGCCGGAATCAGGCGTTTTATTTATGGACTGGCTAAGAAAGTGCTGATCTCCAATGTGCTTGCGCAGAGTGTGGACATGATTTTTGCACTGCCAGGGGAAGAAATAACAGGAATACTGGCATGGGTGGCTGCAATTATGTACACATTTCAGATTTATTATGATTTTTCCGGGTACTCTGATATGGCAATCGGACTGGGAAAAATGTTTGGCTTTACATTCCATGAGAACTTCAATTACCCCTATATGTCTCTGTCTGTCCGGGAATTCTGGCAAAGATGGCATATATCTCTGAGTACCTGGTTTCGGGAGTATGTGTACATACCCTTGGGCGGAAACAGAAAGGGGACAGTACGTACCTATATAAACCTGGGTGTGGTATTCTTGCTGACAGGTTTCTGGCATGGTGCAAGCTATAATTTTATTTTCTGGGGGCTGTATCATGGGATGTTCTCTATACTGGAACGACTGGGATTGTCGCGTTTTCTGGAACGGCATCGGGTAGTGGCCTTTGCCTATACATTTCTGGCGGTCCATTTCGGGTGGATTCTGTTCCGGATTGAGAGTATGAGACAAATTCTCAACTTAGGAGTACGGATCCTATTGCCCTGGAGATATACGGCTTCTCATTATTCGGTGTGGGAGTTTGTGAATTTACACACGCTTTTTGTTCTGGCCTGTGCCGTGCTGGGCATGGGGATTGTACAGAAATATCTGTCGGAAAAGAACAGGGACAGAACCTGGCGTTTTTCTTTACCGGAAATGGTGTATTGCATGGGCCTGCTTTTTTTCTGCATATGCGCACTGGCAGGCAATACGTATAATCCGTTTATTTATTTTAGATTTTGACAAGGGGACAGGTATGGGAGAAGGCGTAAAAGCAAAACTATGGATCGGAATGTTTTTTATAATGCTTTGCGGCAGTCAGCTTTGCTGGCTGCTTTGGGGGAAATCTGTGGAAGAAGCCGGATATGAGAATCGGGCGGCTGCTGTGCGCCCTGCATTTTCACTGGAAACCCTGGAGGAATACCCGGCGTTGTATGAGGCGTATTATAATGATCACCTGCCCTGGCGGAACCGTCTGATTCATATCAACAGTGCGTTGGCATATTTTCTGTTCCGGTCCTCCTCCAATCAGAATGTGATCAGGGGACAGGATGGGTGGCTGTTCTATAACAGTTCCACAGACGACAATCCAATAGAGGCTTACAAGGGGATGGGACTTTTTACACAGGATGAGCTGGAACAGATTGCTGACAATCTGGTGGTTACAGCGAATGCTCTGGCAGAGCGGGGGATTGAGTTTGTCCTGTTCATTGCCCCCAATAAAGAGAGAATCTATGCGGAACATATGCCGTCTTATTATGGGATGCCTGCAGAGGTGTACCGGGCAGGACAGTTGGTGGGGTATCTGGAGAGAGAGACGGATATTCGTGTGGTATATCCTTATGAGGCATTGCTTGCAGCAAAGGAACAGACTGCTCTGCCGCTGTATTATCGTCTGGACACCCACTGGAATTATATCGGGGCATATACAGGCAGCAGGGAACTGGCGGCAGAACTGGGAGTCCGAATGCCGGCTTTGGAGGAACTTGCAGTGGAAGAAACCGCGCCTACCATCTGTGATCTGGCAGATATGCTTCACTTGCGGGATGAATTGCACCAGGACCCGGATTATGTACTTTCCGGCTATGACATGTATCATCTGGTCACTGATAAACATGATTTGACAGGAGAATATATTTATCATTGTGAGGGTGCCGATCAGAGAAAGCTGTTTATGTTACGGGACTCTTTTGCTGATGCTATGGACGATTTTATGGCATCCATGTTTGATGCCAGCTATATGGTCCATTACAGCAGTTATACCAATGAGCTGGTGGACAGAGAACAGCCGGATATTTTTGTATATGAAACGGTGGAGCGGCGTCTGGGAGAGCTGCTTACGTTCCGAATAGAATAAACGACAGGATAAAAAACAATAGAAAGTTCATATAGCGAACTTTCTATTGTCATGAAAAATAGAAACACGTTATGCAGACTTTCTATTACAGAAATTACAGAAATAAAAAAATCGGGGTGACGTGATTCGAACACGCGGCCTCTACGTCCCGAACGTAGCGCTCTACCAAGCTGAGCCACACCCCGATTTGGTAACGATAATAAACTGAGTACTGTTACCGAAATATATGATACACTAAAAAAGTGAGATTGTCAAAACAAAAATGAAAAAAGAGGCAAAAAAATGAAAGATTTACAAAAACCGACATTGGAACCAGATGTGTTTATTGCAGAGGGGGCTATTTGCATGGGCAATGTTACTGTGGGGAAGGGAAGCAGTATCTGGTATCATGCAACTGTACGTGCAGACAGGGAATGTATCCATATTGGAAATTTTACCAATATTCAGGATAACAGTGTGATTCATGTGGACGAAGGATTTCCGGTATGGATTGGCGATTATGTGACTATAGGGCATGGAGCGATCCTTCATGGATGCGAGATTGGGGACAATACATTGGTTGGTATGGGTGCCATCCTGTTGAATGGAGCGCGGATCGGTAAAGGCTGTATCATTGGTGCGGGCGCTCTTGTGACACAGAATATGGAGGTGCCGGATGATACGCTTCTGCTGGGCAGCCCGGCCAGAGCCGTACGTGAGACAACAGGGACGGAACGGGAGAAGAACCATCAGAATGCAGAGGCTTATTACAGAGAAGCCCAGGAAGAAAGCGGGAAATAACCGCAACCATATGCGGAAGAATTTTCTGCGTTTATCTTATTCATGACAATAGCAAGTTCGCAAAGCGCGCTATCTATTATTCATGACAATAGCAAGTTCGCAAAGCGTACTATCTATTGTATTATGTATAAAAAAGAAGCAGCTATCCGGCTGCTTCTATCTCTTTTACCATTTCCTTATCAATCATTAAAATATGACGCTGCAACCATTCTGTCAGATAGTCCAGCAACTCTCTGAGAATCGAATCCTGTGTTCCCAGAGAGACGCGGGAAGCCTCTTCGTCAATGCGGGTCAGATTATCCAGAAATTTCTGGTGCAGTGCCAGATGTTCGTCCAGTTTGTCATATGCTGCGTTTTTCATGAATGTCTCTTCTTCTACAAAATGAGACAGCGTGTATGACCGGATGCCGTCTAAAATTTCCTTTAATTCGTCAAACTTGTATAACATATTCTGATCTTTTAATAATGTCTGCGCCTGATTGGTTAAGCGGAAAAGCTGCTGATGCTGTTCATCCAGAACAGCAATACCTGTATTGTATTCGGGACCCATTGTATTCATCGAACGTTTCCTTTCTTCTTATGAATTCATATTACATATCTTAACATTTTCATTACAAGGTTGCAATGATAAATCATGACAATTTATGCTTTACATTTTTGTATATCTGGATTTATGATAACAGGGAAACGTCTGAAGTGTCATATCTGCTGACTCGGGTTTCGGATTTTGCGACAAAGGAGCGGACATGTATCGTATAGGAATCTGTGATGATGAGAAAAGTACCTGTGGGGAACTGGAAGGCCTGATACAGAAATATGGAATTGAACATGGGCTCAATTTGGATGTAAATGTCTGGTACAGCGGGGAAAGTCTGTGCAACTATCTGAAAACAGAGGAAGTCCCGGATCTGCTTTTTCTGGATATAGAACTGATTAGTACAGACGGAATAAAAGTAGGCCGTTATATACGGGAAGAGCTGGAGAATATGGAAATTATGATTGTCTATATATCTTCCAAAAGCAGTTATGCCATGAACCTGTTCCGGATCCAGCCCCTGGATTTTCTCATTAAGCCCATAGGTTGGGAGACGGTGCAAGACATTATGGAGAGAAGTCTTCATATGTACGAGCGTAAGAATCAGATTTTTGCCTATCGGATTAAAGGCTATCATTTCAGCGTACCTTTTCGAAAAATCATGTATTTTTACAGTCAGAATAAAAAAGTTGGCATTGTCATGAAAGATGAAGAAGTACAGTTTTACGGAAAACTCAAAGAAATTGCCGGGAAAGTTCCACACAATTTTATGATGATCCATCAGTCCTTTCTGGTGAATCTGGATTATGTGGAAGAATGTTCTTATGAAATGATGAAAATGCTCAATGGTTCGCTGTTGAGTATCAGCCAGCCATACCGAAGGAAAGTGCGCGAACAGATTATGCAGTACAAATGGGAGAAGATGAAATAACATGTGGAAGATTGCAGCGATGATGGGCACCTGTTTATTTGGGCTCTATCTGATGAAACGGTTTATGACAGTGTTTTTTGGGCCGGATGTGAAAGATAAGAGAAAAGAATGGATACTCTATGGTCTGTTTTATGCTCTTCTCGGAGTAGCCTTTGCATTTTTTAGCTATCCGCCGCTGACTACATTGATCAATCTCGTTATGCTCTATATCATTTCCCAACTGTATGAAGGAAGCCAGAAAAAGAAAATACTTGTGACATTTCTGGTGTACAGTATCTGTATGGTATGTGAAGTGTTGGTAATGTATTCTTTCAGTATGTATGTCAGGGAGAGTGAATTGCAAATAATCATCTCCTTTATTACAGTACTGCTGGTCAGTGTCTGTGAATTTGTTATAGAAAGATTTCTGGTCAGACACAGCGGAGAGTATAGTATCCCTCACTGTGATATTCTGATTCTGGTTCCGCTTATCAGCATTGCACTTTTGCTTTATCTGGTTATGAGCGGTTTAAAACAAAGAACCGTGTTTATTGCAGTCAGTCTGGTGCTGTTGTTGATTAACCTGCTGATTTTTTACCTGTGCGATGTATTGGCGGAAACTTTTTCAGATTTGGAAGAAATGCTGATGTTTGAACGACTTGCCGCGGGATATGCCAACCAGCGCACTGTTATGATTCAGTCAGAGGAAAAAGTGCGATCTCTGAGACATGATATGAAGCACCACCTGAATGAGCTGATTTTTCTGGCAGAGAAAAACGGTGTGGCGGAAATTACGGATTACATATTGAACATGAAAGATTATATGAACAATCCCAATGAATACATCAGCAGTGGGAATAAAGGCGTGGACAGTCTGTTGAATTATATGCTGCAGGAAGCAGAACATGTTCTGGATAAAGTGGACTACAAAATCAGCGTCCCCAAGGAACTGGGCATCAGTTCCTTCGATATGAATGTGATCGTAGGCAATCTGCTGGACAACGCCATTTATGCAGCGTCCCGTTCCAAAGATAAATGGTTGTCGGTAATACTGAGTTATGAAAAAGGGGTTCTGTTTATCCGAATCCAAAACAGCTATAATGGAACTGCCAGGAAGAAGGGGGAAGCATATGCCACTGTGGAAAAAGAACGGCAGGGTCATGGCATTGGCCTGCAAAATGTAAAAAAAGCGGTTGAAAATTATTGTGGAAATATGCAAATTTCTGATGCTGACAATCTGTTTGATGTAAAAGTTATGTTATACACACTGCAGAAAAAATCCTGAATTTCGTAAAATGGGCGGCGGGATAACGATTATAATTCCCCACAAGGTCGTGATATATGAAAAGGCCGGTGGGGAATTTCGTCATTTTTTATAGCGAATTTCGCCGTTTTTCCAAAAGCTGTTTGAAAGATGCTATACTCTCCAAAGGCTCAGGGGAATGAAGGGCCTGAAAATGTTTATAATACGGAGGGTGAGTATTTGAAAAACAGAGTTCTGGCGGTTGTACTTGCGGCAAACATTCTTTTGTCAGGCTGCGGGGCTGAGGTGACA
>ERZ778511.2080-NODE-2080-length-11786-cov-9.805984_pt1 | contig 11786 bp, 10 predicted proteins | sample MGYA00510347_ERZ778511 | MGnify/ENA primary metagenome ERZ778511 (study PRJEB29527, sample SAMN07138967) | mouse gut metagenome | material: feces | host: mouse | place: China:Nanjing | collected 2016-01-25 ...
TGAGAAAGTGTCTTGTGCGTTATTTTATTTTTCAAAAAGTTGTAAAGTGGTGTAATTTGTAGAAGATTTTGTTATGATATGAATTGGGTAGATGTTGTCTACCCAATTTGACTTGGAGGTGCTTTCATGGCAGAGAGTCAGAATATTGAATGGAAAGAATCATGGCGGGATGAATATCTCAAATGGATATGTGGATTTGCCAATGCGCAGGGCGGAAAGATTTATATCGGTACAAATGATGATGGTACTGTCATTGGCATTCAAGACAGTAAGAAACTTATGGAAGATATTCCCAACAAAGTAAGGGATATTTTGGGAATCATCGTAGATGTGAACTTGTTAGCTGAAGATGAAAAAGAATACATTGAAATTTGTGTCAGCCCCAATACCTATCCTGTGAATTACAGGGGAGAATATCATTATCGGAGCGGAAGTACAAAACAGTTGCTTAAAGGACAGGCATTGAATCAGTTCCTCTTAAAAAAGACTGGCATTACCTGGGATAGCGTTCCCATACAGGATGTTGCAGTAAGGGATTTACGGAATGATAGTTTTGATATTTTTCGTGAACAGGCCGTTCTTAGCAAAAGAATGGACAAAAAAGATGTCGATTCTTCCAATGAGCAATTGCTGGATAGTTTAAATCTTCTTGACCATGGTATGCTCAAGAAGGCGGCGATTTTACTATTTCATCATAATCCGGAGAAATGGATACCCGGTTCTTATGTAAAAATTGGCTATTTTGAAACAGATTCAGAATTGCGGTATCAGGATGAAATACATGGATCACTGATTTCACAGGCTGATAGAGTTGTGGATTTGATTTTTACCAAATACTTGAAAGCAGAAATTTCTTATCAGGGAGTTACAAGGGTGGAAACTTATCCATTTCCTAAGGAGGCGATTAGAGAAGCCGTTTTTAATGCCATTGCCCACAAATTCTATGGAACATTGATACCGATTCAAATCAGGGTTTATGCGGATAAAATCATGATTGCAAACGATTGCGTGTTTCCTGATGACTGGACGGTTGATGATTTGATGGGAAGTCATCGTTCCAGACCATATAATCCGCTCATTGCGAATACTTTCTTTCGTGCAGGCTTTATCGAAGCATGGGGTCGGGGAATTGAGAAAATTAAGGACAGCTGTGCACAGGCCGGGAATCCCATGCCGGAGTATGCGGTTAAAAAAGAGGACATTATGGTGACGTTTAAAAGTCTGGTGACTGACACTACCCAAAATACTACCCAAGCTGTTACCCAAGGTACTACCCAAGTTGGTTTTCAGTATATTGAGAATTCGATTCCTATGCGGATTATAAAAGTCATTAAGGATAATCCGGCATTGTCCCAAAGCCAGATTGCAGAAATGCTTGGGGAAAAGCATGATACGATTAAATATCATATGCGGAAAATGCGAATATCTGGAATCATCGCAAGGGAAGGTACCAGTCAGAAGGGAAAGTGGATTATTGTGGACAATAAGAACTGATTTTATACTTTGGTTAATGTAGGATTTTGAAGAGTATTACACTACAACGAGGACTAGGTAGATGAGTTTTACCCAATTCTCATTATAAAAATAGGGGCGGTAATTAATGATAAAAACAGATGCGTTTCCAACAATTCAAATGAAAATAAATAAATTGTTAAAAATTACAAATGGGTACAGGTTCTATGATCTTGTGAAAGCAGTATATTGCATTAACTTGTGCATTAATAATAGATCTGTTTTGGAATCTTGTCTTGCGTTAAATGCCTGTCTGATTGAATATGTAGAGCAGGGAAGTCAAGAAATAAATAGCTATGATAGTTTTGAAAATTTTTTTAAAAGAATCTATGATATTATGAAACCGGGAATAGCGGATGATTATACGGTAGAGGATTTTGGAGAAGTTAGGATTAGATATGACAATAAGTTTTATCGTGTGATAGTTGGAACTGGCCATAATAATGTTTTTGCTTGCTTGAATTTTTTGCCTGTATTAGCAAGAAAAACTTCACATGAAGATGAGCTTAAACTGGTCTTGAGTTATTCGTCAGGGATTCTTGATTATTTTATGGAAGAAAACAAAAATGATGGAGTTGTAGAAAAAAGATTCGAGATTCCGTCGGAACAGCTATTTAATAGAGTACAGAAATTTTTTGATAAAGAATGTAAGAAATACGATATTTTTAAGATTGCTGCTTTAATGAAAAGTGAAGAAGCTACTATTGAAAAGAGTCATTTTGTGTATAAAGAAGATAATATTTATCCATTATACAACGTTTCTTTGCTAGTTGATTTGTATGATATTTGGGAGAAAGAAATCGATTATGAACAACAGATAGTTGTTGCAAATATTGGAATAATTGAAAGAATATATAGTTTGTTTGAAACTGATCGGTCACGAAGCTGCATAATGTTTGCGCCAGCTATGATTTTTCCAGATCAAAAATTTGATTCGACTCAGAAAACATATACATTTGTAGCAACGTCTTCTCATGGTGCTATTTTTGCAATTAATGCAGATGAATATGAAAATAATCAGCTAGAGAAGGAAATTGAAAATATTGAGGAATATCATAAAAGCGGTAAGCTTCAAATTGCAGAAACATATAATCGGTTTGAAAAAAATGGATTAAGAGGACTTTACATCTCGCCTGATATGCCAATAGAATATTTAATCTATGACAGTTTTACAAACCCAAATCAAATACATGTTTCGATGGGTAAGGCAGGGGTGTTAGAAAGAAAAATTTGCACTGCACTGGATATAATTTATTATCTTGATTTTATGGAAGACACTGATGAATTATTTGAATATCTTTCTTATTCAAAAGAGAGAGATTATAAGAGCACTTTTGGATTTGGTAGTGATGCTGCTCATTATTTTACGTGGAAATATCAAGGCCGCTATATTGCAAAAGGTGCAATTGTATTTGATATGCTTGATGTAGGATATGATACGGAAAATGAAGCTGTTGTTGAATATTTCCGAGAGAAATTGAGTGATTATCCGTTCCAAGTGAATGATTATCTTTTTCAAGAACCTTTCTTATGGAAAATTGAAAAAAGAGATTCAGAAGATTATGAATATGTTGCAAAACATGGTATAGGATTTGGCGGGATATTTTTTCCTCTACCAAGGAATAATTATGTTTTTTTGACAAATAATGTTGAGTTTTATAAGAGTGTGAAGGATTTTGGTGAATATCGTCAATGGATTCAAGTGTTGGAAGAAATAATTACTGAGGGATTTGTTTCAATAAAGTACATATTTGAAGATAAAAGAGCAATCTGTAACACGGGAATTCAGTTAGCATTTATGCCAATCGAGTATGCCGCTCACGCTGGTCATGAATCCTTTTTGAATGAAGAACGAACATATGTATATAGCGATGCTCAATATCATCATCACAAATGGATTATCAGGTATGTGGTGAAAGATATGCAACGAATCTTTCGAGATATTCAGGAAGCGGAAAATAGAAGTATAGAATTGGACATATTAAAGGAAATATTGTTGCCATTGTTGCTACAGATTCCCGATTTGAGTGAATTATTTTATGCGAAAATTCAGCAGATTTCCAGTGATAAAAAGAAAGTGGGTGTCTTTGCGACTTCTGTAGAATACAAGTGGGATAATAATATGCAAGACTTTTCTCCACAGGATTTTCACTATCACGAGGTTAGAAAAAGAATAGCAAATGTTTGTTATGATCGGATGATTAATCCTGGGATATATCGTGGAAGAGAGGCAAATCAAGTTATTCGTATTATGCAAAAAGCAGTTATTGAAGATTTCGAGAGAGAAGTTTCAAAATATTCTTGGAACGCATTGCATGTTGCAATGTTGGATTATCATTCAACATTGCTGCATGATATATATATTAATCAGAAAAGATATGGTTCATATTCAGGCTTGGATGAAGAAAAGGATAAAGAGGTTAGAGATAGAATTATAGATCAAAGAGAAAAGGCAAAGCATGATGATAGAAACGTTCTTTATTTGATAGAAACCAATCTGTTTTTGCATTGTGAAACAAACCTACACGCAACGAAAGAAAATATAAATTTTTTGTTAGCATATGCAAATTGGCTAGTGGTATTAAATGATGTTGCTGATATGTGTTATTTCGCAGACACAGAAGCTTATATAGAAATAACAAGCGAGTATGTAGTTGATACCGTATCTGATGCGCAACAATCAGAAAAAATAGATAACCTACATCATAGGGTGTATTCATATTCAGACGGATTAAAGAGAAATGCGGATATTGATGGTAAATACTTAGAAAAAGTTAAGGAAACTATCAAGGAAGACATAGGATTAGATTTCCAGAGCTTCATAGATGTGTTATCGTATTTTAGTTATTCGTTTTCAGATGAGATAGTTAATAAAATAGGTAGTAATGTGTTCAGAGGAACTTGGAATGAGCTATTAAATGATTTTTTAGTACAAATGAATGGAGCTATTACAAAAGAAGAGGCTATAGGAATTTTCAACTATCTTGTAGTAGCTTTTGAAAATCTTAAAACTGAAAATGGAAAGACGGATTTTTATCTACCAATTGGCAAAAGAAGAACACGGGATACACGATTTGAATTAAAGCCTCTTGTAAAGATTGAGGATAATATTGTATTTTCGCCAATTACTATGAATCAGCTGAAAAGGGAATGGCTTAATGGAATAATAGAATTTGTCTTGCCATATGAAATTGGTATGAAAAAAACGAAACAATTGTTGCAAGAGTGGAAAAATTCATATGAGAAACAGATTGTATATGATATTGAAAATGTTTTTAAACAAGAAAAATATGATATTGTAAAACATAATTTCGAATTGAAAAAATTAAACAAAGAGCATCCGCAGTGGCTTGGTGATTATGACGTATTTGCAGTAGATATCAATAATAGAGAAATATGGATTGTGGAATGTAAAGTAATAGAAAAAGTAGCAACCTTTTATGATATGTATCGCCAACAGAATAGATTTTTTAATGAACATAAGGAAGATGAAAAGTTTCAAAGGAGAATAGATTATTTGTGTGAAAATGCAGATAAGGTTATTCAAGAGTTGGGATGTGAGGAATATATAGGGTACAAAGTAATACCGTATATGTGTATGAATAAGGTTATGGTTTCAAGATATAAAGAGATTGGTTTTCCTATTGTGTCATATTCAGAACTGGTTGAGATAATTTCGGAAAGTGGAACAAAAAATCAATGTATGCAATAAAATTTATTTTTTGATTATTGGTTGATTAATTAAAAGGTAGAAAGGCTCTGCATACTGCAGGGCTTTTCTTAGCTACATTTTCAGATAAATGGATAGAATAAATGGGGCCGGCATTATCGGCATTGTGGAATGTCGTATAACGGGCTGTTTTATGGAGTTATCCATGACGGAATAACCAGTTATGTACATTTCCATGATGCTTGTTTAAATACTTGAAACTATTCGTTTGGACGCATATAATTATAGCTGATAAAGTTTTCAGAGAGGTTATTTAAAATGTTTGAGTATCCAAGAAGCGGCGAAAAAGTGGGGTATTTCAGTAAGACGAGTATAGAAGCTATGTGAAGAAAACTGAATATTCGGCGTGGCAAAGTTCAGTCGTATGTGGTTGATACCAAAGGATGCAGAGAAACTCATTGATGGCAGGCATAGAAAAAGTGGTGATGTAGATGAATCATAAATATGAAAACAGGCAAAGGTTTAAATTTGTACTTATAGTAGCTTTTTTGGCATTGGTTATTGGTTTGATAATAGCAAATTTTTTATCCTTCAGTTCGTATCAGAATATGGGAGTTTTAACAATTATTCCTTTTGACAGCCTGCTTTTTCTGAATGTGGGAATCATCTTATTAGGGATAGCCTGCTTTTCTATATTACAGCTACATCAATATAAAATTGGCAAATTGTTTGCAATGTATGCGCTTCTGTTGGGGTTGTCACTCTCACTTGCTCCATGCAATCGGTTGAATGAGTTTACCCTTTCCTTTGTTCGTGCTATTTTTACATTGGGCAGCAGCATGCTTCTTTTTCAAGTAGTCGGATATTTAACCTTATTACGAAGCAGAATGTTATTCAAAATCCTTCAGGTAATATTAATCTGCGTTGCCACCTTTAGCCTAATAATACAAATTTTAGCTTTTTTTCCGATAGAGCAATTATGGATATACATTTTTGCGGATGAAAGCGTTAATAGCTGCGTTGTATTATCGGCATTTTTTTCTGTGGCTGTTATGATAGTAAATTACAGGAAAAGCAATTCCTACACCAGAAAACAGAGCAAAACTCTGATTTTAGGAATTGGAGCGGGAATTTTACTGTTTATTGCCATATCTGTTATTCCCAATATATATTTCGTGCAAAACGGGCAGACGGAAATGAAAGCCTTTGTGGAGGTTTCAATGTCGCCGACAGAAACAATGCTTGGTTCTCTGCCATTATTACTTTTTTCGGGGATTAGTATTGCAATTATATTTGCATTATTGCACAGGGCTTTTTCTGTTGATGATATTCGTTTGAAGTCTCGTTGGTTTATCATTACTCCATTGTATTTGGGATTGATAAATGTTTTGCTGTTCTTGTATGCAAACGCATCGGCATGGATATTGGTAATTACAAATATTTTGCTTCTTATGCCGTTCTTAACAGGATTATGGAAGTTTTTTAACCATAAAAGCAGTGAAGAAGAAACCTATGAATGGCGGCTTATGCAGGAGGTTGAAAAGGGAAAGCAGGAATTATCGGCTTATCTCCATGATGATGTGCTGCAATCTCTGATTGCCTTTTACAGAAAAATACAGTCAGATGAAAGCGAGCGGTACAGCGATATGAAACAGCCTTTGTCAGACCTGATTGCCCAGATACGGAGTGTCAGCCATAATCTTTACCCGACAATGGTAGAAGATTTAGGGTTAGAGCAAAGTCTGTATATTTTTACAGATGAACTTCAGAAGAACTATCCTGCTGTAAACATAGCGTTCCGTTACAAATTTACAGAGGGAATATTACCCAAAGCATATGCTCTTGCTATTTATCGCATTTCAAAAGAACTGGTTACAAATGCGGCAAAACATTCTGGCAGTATGCAAATTGACTTGTTGCTTGAGGAAGATGTAAATGGGTATTATATACAGGTAAAAGACAATGGGGCTGGTTTCCGTACACAAGGGGATGATAGCTTGCTTAAAAGCCCTCATATGGGTTTATATACGGTAAAAAGGCAGGTGGCAGGGCTATCGGGACGGATGGATGTGCAGTCTGCTCCGGATATAGGAACAAAATTTTATATTTATATTCCGAAACAGGAGGAGTAAAAGTTGAAGATAAAAATAATGATTGTAGACGACCATTCCATGGTTGCCACAGGGTTAGCAAGAGAACTGGATGGGCAGCAGGATTTTCAAGTGACCAGTGTAATCACTTCCCCCACACAGGTAGCGAACAGTCTTGTAGGGACAGCGCCAGATGTAATACTTATGGATATTCGTATGGGCGTTTATAATGGGATAAAAATGACAGAGGAAATAAAGAAACAGTATCCAGAGATTAAAATTGTCCTTATGTCTGGATACAACATGGGACAACTTGCAAAAGGAAGTAAGGCAGATGCTTTTGCATCAAAAGAAGAACCAATTGAAATGCTTTCTTCCACGATCCGTAAAGTATGCCTGGAATCTGTTGCGGTATTTCCTGCGGATAATCCGTTTGAAGAAAAATTGACGGAAACAGAAACAGAAATTTTAAAACTCATGGGGGAGGATTTAACCAGAAAAGAAATAGCGGCTGCCCTCTACATATCCGAAAAAACGGTTGCCAATCACATTACGGCTATTTTACGCAAGCTGAATGTGCGTTCCAGAATAGGGGCGGTATTAAAGGGGGTTGAGTTAGGAATCGTTGACAGTAGTTCCGTATAGGTTATCTGGTGAAAGTATATTTCCTAACAATTTTATATTATTATGTCAATAGGACTTTTGTGTAATTTGTTTGCACAAAAGTCCTATTCTTCTTTTAGAGAGTTCAAGTTACAATTGCCTATATAAAATGAAAGATTGGAGGAAACGCCATTGAAAAATATTTTAGAAGTCAGGCATCTTCAAAAAGCATTTGGGCGGCATGAAGTGCTGAAAGACATAAATTTTACAGTGGAACAGGGCAAAATCGTTGGGTTGCTTGGAAAAAACGGTTCTGGAAAAACAACACTGATGAAATCAATTCTTGGACTTTTGAGCCATTCGGGAGAAGTGTATTTCGAGGGAAAAGAGCTTGACGTAAAAGATACCCATGCGATGAACCGAATCGGTGTACTTGTGGATACTGCCTTTTTTGAGGATATGACGGCTTTTGATAATCTTGAAATCTTAATGCTGTCCACGCCCTATAGGGATAATTCTAACCGAAAAAGGGATATTATGGAACTGCTTAGATTTGTAGGTTTAGAAGAAAATGCCAGAGAACGGGTAAAAGGCTTCTCATTTGGGATGAAGCAGCGTCTGGCTTTGGCACAGGCACTTCTTAATGAGCCGAAATTACTGATTCTTGACGAGCCATTCGTGGGACTTGACCCACTGGGCATTACACTTGTTAAGGATAAGCTTATGGAGCTTTGCAGGGAAAAGCAGGCTTCTATTATCTTTTCAAGCCATCAACTTGCTGAAGTGGAGGAACTTTCGGAAGAATTAGTTGTAATTGAAGATGGTCATGTAAAATATTTCGGCACTTATACGGACCTGGCACGGCAGAATAAAGAGTACCGCATTATTATGGATAAAGAGGTTACTTTGGGGATTCTGAAAAGTCTGAATGAGCAAGGGTGTGAGGTACAGAAAATCTCCGAACAGCAAATTCGTCTTTCACATGGAGAAAAAACACTTGACCCTGTACTTTTCTGTTTACATGAAAATGGTTATACAATTTGTGAGATTATCCGTGAGGATAGACCGCTTGAAACGTTGTTTGCATAAAGGAGGGGCATATGTCATTTTTATCTGTTATTAAAGTTGAATTTATAAAGCTCCTACGAAAAAGAATTTCTCTGCTGTTATTGTTATTTTTTGTCCCTGCGGTTTTATTTGGAATCGGGATGCTGCTTGGTTTATCTTTTTTTGTGTCAGATGGTGGAGGCGGAGGCGTGGATGCAGTCGAAAAGTCGTTATCGGGCATCGGGTTTGCAGTTACCATAATGGAACAGAGCAAGTACATAAATTCCCTTATAAGCATTATTTTAGCTGCCTTTACGCTGTCGGGTGAATTAGAAAATGGACAGATAAAATCAGAAATTATAAGGATATGTAGCAGGAGCAAAATAGTAGCTGCAAAATATGTTGCTCTTTTCATACTGATATTGGGGGCAATCCTTTTGTCTTTGATTTGGTCATTGCTTATCTATGCAATGTTTGTCAGCAAAACAGAATTTGCGAATGGATTATTGTTCGATGGACTGGCACAGGCACAGATTGGATACATTGCATTTACTATATTGGGTATAGCAACTGAATTAGCAGTAACATTTCTGCTCGGTGTAAACCTAAAAACATTTCCTTGTTTTGCCATTTCGTATATTGTCTGGTTTGCAAGCTTATACACGGATTATATGGGGAAAATCAAGCTTTTGATACCCTATAATATGCCGAATCATTATCTGGAACATACAGGGGCAGCAGAGAATGGTTTTGCATATGCAGCGTTGTATATCAGCTACTGTCTGGTGTTTCTTACATTTTCCACAGTTATTTTACGGGGAAGTGAAATCAAAGCATAGGGAGGTGATGGTAATGAATTTTGGCTTGATTGTAAAGGTTGAACTTAGGAAATTATTAAAAAAGCCGCTCTCATTGATTATGTTAGCTGTATTTCTTATTCCAATTTTTTATACTTATTCCATTTTGACGGATGCACCGCTTTTACAGATGACGCCATCAGGAGCAATGGATTTTGCATTTGGGCAATGGAATCTGTTAGGTATGACTGGATTGTTCCAAGTGCTATTCTCTCTTGTTGTTGTTAATACTTTTTCAGCGGAAATTGACAGAGGGCAGGTGAAAATGGCAATTTTGAAACAATGTTCAAGGAAAAAACTTGTATATGCCAAAATATGCGTATTAGCGTTGTTCATGATTATTAGCTATCTTTGCTATATTGCTTTTTCCATTGGCTGTTATTATGGATTTGTTGTCCGTACAGATTATGGTACGGGAGAATTTATTTCTGAAGCAGTAAGGGCTTATGGAATTGCTAAATTTATTGTTAGCGGTGTTTTTGTGCTGATAGATGCTTTGGTTACGGCAGGAATAGTTTTTCTGTTTTCGTTGCGGTTTAAGACAGGGATTTGTTTTATGCTTGCAATTGGAGCGACAACGCTGCTTCTTATCATGCAGTTTTTTCCGGTTGTTCAGTATCTTGTTCCTACATATGTTGGAAGTCTGCTTGATTATGGAATGATTACTCCAACTATGGCAGGGCTTTTAAGCTTGTTATATTTGGCTGTTACGGTAGTTTTCGTTGAAATAACCGCAAGAAAATTTGAAAGGATGGATTTGAGATGAAAAAAATAAACAATTTGGTATTTGTGACAGTATCAGTTTTTGCTACGGCATGTATTCTTTTGTTAATTAACTATGTTGCTGTTACGTGTTGCATAGGAAATTTGCAGTTATTTACGGCATTGGCGCTTGTTGTTCCAATCATATGTATTGTTGCCGTTTCTTTTATCATAGGGTATCGGATAAAATGGAATTGGAAATATGGCATCTGCATCGCACTTATTCTTACTCTTATATCATGGGGAACAAGTCAGCTTATTGTACTTATGGCAGGAAATGATTTGGACAGTATTGGAGAAATTGAATTACAAGATAATTCCCAAAATGCTTCAAATGACGAACTGATGGACGAACTATATGACGAATTAGATAAAAAAGCATATGAGTATATGCTTGAGCAAGGGCTTATTTCAGAAGGCGAGGAAATATTTGGCGGTGACAAAACAGTTGATGGTAAAGATTCTGATGGCAATATAGGAAATAGCATTGTAAATCAAAATGAAATAGCAAGTACAGAAATGTATATAGGCATTCAAATGTCCGATCCTGTTACTGAGTTAATAGGCAGTATTATCACCTTTCTTGTTGCATATGGATTAATTTTTGTGGGATACAAAGCTAAAAGTAAAAAAGGTATGCAGGAAAAAAAGGACTAATCTGTGCTTGAGAGAAGCTATTGACAATGCTGTAGAGAACGAAAAGTTAATATGTAAAATAATTTGCCGCACGATGTCATTGTTACATAGTGTCAAAAGAAAAAGATGTTGCAGGGTAGAGTTATTTTCATATATCTATGGAACGGTGGCTTTGAGAAAATCAGAGCTGCCGTTTTTAGCTGGAGAATTTAACAAAAAATGAGTTAAATACGAGGAGATAAATTATGCGAAAAAGAAAATTGAAACTATTGAATCATAGAATAAGGGCAACAAAAGAATCACGGATAGCTTTACACATCAAGGTGTACCACAAGGAAGAATGAAACTTACCTGCGGTACACCTTTTTTATTAGTGCGAAATTTGTCTGATTTTAGATTTTACTGCGGCTTAACTTTTACGAATTTATGAAAGAAATTCGATTGGCACTGCGATGCTACCGACGGGAATTTTGTTTTAGTTTACTGTTTCATGTATGGCTGTTTTGAGAGCATGGATTTTTGGGTATCCCATACTTTTTTCATCAGTTCTTTGACTTCCTTTACATCGGCGGCATAGACGTTTCCTGTGGCGTTCATGCGTTTCGCTAT